>Ga0209274_10001427_pt1 | contig 12323 bp, 13 predicted proteins | sample HubBroMetageREF1_FD_188343 | JGI IMG/M metagenome (GOLD analysis project Ga0209274, IMG submission 188343) | Reference soil microbial communities from the Hubbard Brook experimental Forest, New Hampshire, USA - Hubbard Brook CCASE Soil... | ecosystem: Environmental > Terrestrial > Soil >...
TCGAGCGTGCCGGCCTGCGCGACTGGATCCCAAAAGGCGCAGGACTGCCTGCGGATCTGCCGACACTCGAGGATGCGCTCAACTACCTGCACAGTCCGCCGCGCGCCGCGCGCCTCGCGGAGCTTGCCGCCGGCCGCCACCCGGCGCAGCGGCGTCTCGCGTTCGAGGAGCTGCTGGCGCACCACCTGGCGCTCAAGCTGCGCAAACGCCATCTGAAAGCCGATCCGGCCTGGGAGCTGGCGGACAGTGCGGCACTCGCACAGCGTTTCGTCGCCGCGCTGCCCTTTGCGCTGACGGGCGCCCAGTCACGCGCGCTGCGCGACGTGCACGCTGATCTCGCCACGGGCGTGCCGATGGTGCGGCTCCTGCAGGGCGACGTCGGCTGCGGCAAGACGGTGGTGGCAGCCGCGGCCGCCGCGCGCGCCGCCGGTAGCGGCATGCAGGCCGCTCTCATGGCGCCTACGGAGCTGCTCGCCGAGCAGCACTGGCGCAATTTCCGTGACTGGTTCGCGCCGCTCGGGTTGCCGGTTGCGCTCGTGACCGGTTCGCAGCCGGCGCGCACGCGCAGGAGCGCCCTTGAAGCCATCGCCGCCGGTGAGATTCAGCTGGTGGTCGGAACCCACGCGCTGTTCCAGGAAGGCCTGGACTTCGCGCGCCTCGCACTCGTCATCGTCGACGAGCAGCACCGCTTCGGGGTACAGCAGCGCCTGCAGCTCACGGAAAAAGGCCACGCCCAGGGGCGCGTGCCGCACCAGCTGATCATGACGGCCACGCCCATCCCCCGCACGCTGGCGATGACCGCGTACGCCGACCTCGACATCTCGGTAATCGATGAGCTGCCGCCGGGGCGCACGCCGGTGCAGACGGTGGTGATGCCCGCGCCGCGGCGTGCGCAGGTGGTGGCGCGCATCGTCGCGGCCTGCCGCGCGGGTCGCCAGGCGTATTGGGTGTGCCCGCTGATCGAAGAATCCGACGAGCTGCGTGCCCAGGCCGCGGAAGAAACCGCGGCCGCCTTAAGCGCGGCGCTGCCGGGCGTGAGCGTGGGCCTCGTGCACGGCCGCATGTCCGGCACCGCCCGGGATCTGGCGATGCTCGCCTTCAAGGCGGGCAAGCTGCAGCTGCTGGTGGCCACGACGGTCATCGAGGTCGGCGTGGACGTGCCGAACGCGACCCTCATGGTGATCGAGAACGCCGAGCGCATGGGACTTGCGCAACTGCACCAGCTGCGCGGCCGGGTCGGGCGCGGCACCGAAGCCAGTAGCTGCGTGCTGCTGTACCAGGCGCCGCTGTCCGCGCTCGCCCGCGAACGGCTCAAGGCGATCCGCGAGAGCAACGACGGCTTTGCGATCGCGCGCCGCGATCTTGAGCTGCGCGGACCCGGGGAGCTTCTGGGTACGCGCCAGACCGGACTCGCGCAGCTGCGGGTCGCCGACCTGATGCGCGACGCGGATCTTTTGCCGCGCGTGCAGGAGTGCGCCGAACGGCTGCTGTCTTCGTACCCCGGCAACATCGCCCCGCTGGCCGCGCGCTGGATCGGCGCCGGCGAGCGTTACGGGCGAATCGGATAACGTAAACTCACGCTCACGATGTCTGCCGTCAGGACCGAGGAAGCGCCGCTATCGCACCGCTTGGGCGTGCGTGTGAACGAGTACGCACGCCTCGCGCGGCTGGATCGACCCGTGGGGACGTGGCTGCTCCTGTGGCCGGCGCTGTGGGCGCTGTGGATCGCCGGCGCCGGCCGCCCCAGCCCACGCGTACTGATCGTGTTCGTGCTGGGAGTCGTGGTGATGCGCGCCGCCGGCTGCGTGATCAATGACTTCGCCGACCGCGACATTGATCCGCACGTGCGCCGTACGCGCGACCGGCCGCTGGCCGCGCGGCATATCGCGCCCACCGAAGCGCTGGTGATCTTCGGGGTGCTGCTGGCGATGGCGCTGTTGCTGGTGACGCGCCTCGACCTTCTGACCGTGAAGCTCGCCTGCATCGGCGCCCTGCTGACCGTTTCCTACCCGTTCTTCAAGCGCTTCTTCCCCATGCCGCAGCTATGGCTGGGAATCTCCTTCGGCGGCTGGAGCGTGCCGATGGCGTTCGCGGCGCAGACCGGCGTACTGCCGCGCGTGGCCTGGGTGCTGTACATCGCCGCGGTGCTGTGGGCGGCGGTCTACGACACCATCTACGCCATGATCGACCGCGAGGACGACCTGAGGATCGGCGTCAGGTCGAGCGCCATCCTGTTTTCCGACATGGACAAGCTGCTGATCGGCGTCATGCAGGCCATGATGCTGTACGCGCTGGTGCTGGTCGGCCGCGACATGCATTTCGGAGGCTGGTACCAGGGCGGGGTGATCGCCGCCGGCGTGCTGTTCCTGTGGCAGCAGTGGCTGATCAGAAAGCGCGAGCCCGCCGGCTGCCTGCGCGCGTTCCTCAATAACCAGTACGTGGGACTGGCGGTGTTCATCGGCGTGCTGCTGCAGTACGTGTATGCAACGTAAGTGATGACCGGGCACAAGAACCAGCCCTTCGTGGCGCGGCTGGGATTCGCGCTGCGCGGACTCGCGCACGGCTTGGCTACCGAGCGCAGTCTGCAGCTGCAGGCGCTGGCGCTGGTGCTGGTGATTGCGGCACTGGTGGTGCTCAAGCCCGGAGCGCCGTGGTGGGCGCTGGTGCTGCTCGCCAGCAGCGCCGTCATCGCGGCGGAGCTTTTCAACACCGCCGTCGAGCGCCTCGCCGATGAGCTGCACCCCGGGCAGAGTGCCGGCATTGCCGTGGCGAAGGACTGCGCCGCCGCCGCCGTGCTCATCGCGGTCCTGGGTGCAGTCGCCGTGGCGACGGCATTGGCCGTGCACCTGTTTGCGCGCGGCCGCTGGCCTGTATAAAAACTGATCGATTGTCGACTTTTGATGCCGCGCCGCGTTGACATTCGGGCGCGCGCTCGGGCATGGTCCGCTTCCGAGGAGACCGCGCATGCCTGCCATCCGCCACGACTGGTCGCTGCCGCAAGTGCAGGCGCTGTTTGCGCTGCCGTTCATGGACCTGCTGCTGCGCGCCCAGGAGCTGCACCGCGCGCATCACGAACCCAACACCGTGCAGATGAGCACGCTCCTGTCGATCAAGACCGGCGCGTGTCCGGAGGATTGCGCCTACTGCCCGCAGAGCGTGCGTTACGAGACGGGTGTGGCTCGCGAGGCGCTGATGGAGGTGGCGGCGGTGCGTGCCAGCGCCGAGCGCGCCAAGGCTGCCGGCGCGACGCGCTTCTGCATGGGCGCGGCGTACCGCTCGCCGAAAAATAAGGACCTCGAGGTGATCGCGCTCATGATCGGCGAAGTGCGCGCGCTCGGACTGGAGAGCTGCGCCACGCTCGGCATGCTCACGCCAGAGCAGGCGCAGACACTGAAGTCCGCGGGCCTGGACTACTACAACCACAATCTCGACACCTCCGCCGAGTTCTACGGCGAGATCATCACCACGCGCACCTACCAGGAGCGGCTCGACACCTTGAGCGCGGTGCGCGCTGCGGGCCTGAACGTGTGTTGCGGCGGCATCATCGGCATGGGCGAGTCGATCGCCGACCGGGCGGAGCTCCTGCGCACGCTCGCGAATCTGCCCGCGCACCCGGAAAGCGTGCCCATCAACAGGCTGGTGAAGGTCCCCGGCACGCCGCTCGCCGGCTGCGCCGATGTTGATCCGTTCGACTTCGTGCGCAGCATCGCGGTGGCGCGCCTGCTCATGCCGCGCGCGCACGTGCGGCTGTCGGCGGGTCGCGAGGCCATGAGCGATGAGCTGCAGGCGTTGTGCTTCCTGGCCGGCGCGAACTCCATCTTCTACGGCGAGAAGCTCCTCACCACCGGCAACCCGGACGTCGCGGCGGATCGCCAGCTCTTTGCGCGCCTCGGTCTGAAACCCGAAGCACCCGGGAGCGCAGCGTCCGGGCGCGCAATCCCGCTGGTGTCGCACGGCGCCGCGGCGCACACGCCGGCAGCGGCGGCGCGCGAGCCTTAAGTTCAGAGCGCGGTTTCGTGAAACGCGCGACATCGGCGCTCGCGGCAGTACTGTCGCAGCTCGATGCGGCGCGGCTGCGCCGCCAGCGCACCACGGTGGCGGGTTTCCCGGCCGCGCACACCCGCCGGGTGCTGCTTGCCGGCGGCCGCGAGCTTACTGACTTCAGCAGCAACGACTACCTGGGGCTCGCGCGCCACCCGGCGCTCAGCGCCGCCATGAGTGAATGCGCCGCGCGCACCGGCAGCGGCAGCGGTGCCTCGCACCTGGTCACGGGTCACGGCAGCGAGCACGCGCTGCTGGAGGAGGAACTGGCCGCCTTCACCGGCCGCGAGCGCGCACTGCTCTTCTCGAGCGGGTACATGGCGAATCTTGCGGTGATGACGGTGCTCGCCGGGCGCGGGGAGCGCGTGCTGCTCGACCGGCTGTGCCATGCCTCCCTCATCGACGGCGCGCGCCTTTCGGGCGCGGCGCTGCGTCGTTATGCGCACGCCGATGCGCAGGCGGCGGCGGATCTGGCGGCAGCGGATGCGGGTCATACCGCGCTCATCGCCACCGATGGGGTGTTCAGCATGGACGGAGATCTCGCACCGCTCCCGCAGCTGGCCCGCACCGCGCGTGCGCACGGCGCCTGGCTCGTCGTCGACGACGCTCACGGCCTGGGCGTACTGGGCGCCACCGGGCGTGGCGCGCTTCAGGTCTGCGGCCTTACCAGCGAGGACGTACCGGTGCTCATCGGCACGCTCGGCAAGGCCTTCGGCTCATTCGGTGCGTTTGTGGCAGGCTCCGCAGCCCTCATCGAATTGCTGCTGCAGAAGGCGCGCACCTATATCTATACGACGGCGCTGCCGCAACCGGTGGCGGCTGCCACCCGCAAGGCACTGCAGCTCTCGCAATCCGAGAGCTGGCGGCGCGAACGCTTAAGCGCACTCACAGCGCGCTTCCGGCGCGCCGCCCTGGCGGCCGGAGTGCCGCTCAGCCCCTCGGTCACGCCCATCCAGCCCATCGTGCTCGGGGAGGCCGCCGCGGCGCTCGCCGCCCAGCAGGCACTCGAGGCGGCCGGATTCTGGGTGGTCGCCATCCGCCCCCCGACGGTGCCGCGGGGCGCCGCGCGCCTGCGCGTCACCTTGTCCGCGGCGCACAGCGAAGCGGAAGTCGATGCGTTGGTGGCGCAGCTGGCGCGGGTCTGCACATGAGTGCCCTGCACTATGAAATGCGCGGCCGGGGGAAGGACCTGGTGTTGCTGCACGGCTGGGGGCTGAACCTGGGCGTGTGGGATGAGCTCGCGCGCGCGCTCGCCCGGCGCTTCCGCGTCATTGCGATCGACCTGCCCGGACACGGCCGCAGTGACTGGGACCCAAAGGCGGCGACCCCGGCGGCGCAGGCGTGGCGGGTGCATGAAACGCTCGCGCCACTGACCGAGCGCTACTTCCTCCTCGGCTGGTCCCTCGGGGGACAGTTCGCGCTGGATCTCGCCGCCGCCATGCCCGCGGGCATCGAGCGGCTGGTGCTGGTGGCCACGACACCGAAGTTCCTCGCAGCCCCCGGCTGGCGCTTCGGGATGGCGCCCGCGCACCTCTTGGGGCTCGCCGCGGCAGTGCGCAGCGGTCGGGACGGCACGCTGGACGAGTTTCTCGCGCTGTGCGCGCACGGCAGTGCGCCACGCACGGCGCGCAAGGTCCTCGGGCAGCTGCGCCGCGCGCTCAAGGTACACGGCGCCGCGCACCCGGAAGCGCTGGCGAACGGGCTGGAGAGACTCAAGGTGAGTGACCTGCGCCCGGCGCTGCCGCTGCTGCGCGTGCCGGCGCTGGTCATAGCCGGCGAGCATGATCGCATCACGCGCGCGGCCGCCTCGCGCGCACTCGCGGCACGGCTCCACGGCGCCCGCTACGTCGAATTCGCCCGCGCCGCGCACGCGCCCTTTTTATCGCACCCGGCGCGCTTTGCCGCCACGGTTGGCGAGTTCCTGCGTGGTTGAGGCGCACGCAGTGTTCGGGCTCGACCGCGCGCGCTTACGCGCCTCATTCGAGCGCGCCAGCGCCGGCTACGACTCGGCTGCGAACCTGCAGGCGCGCGTCGCCACGGAACTGCTCGAGCGGGTCACGGAGTTTTCCCTGCAACCGCGCGTGGTGCTCGACCTCGGCGCCGGCACGGGACGCGCCGCGCGGCAACTGAAGCGCCGCTACCCGCACGCGCTCGTGATCGCGCTGGATCTCGCCCCGGGAATGCTGCGCGCGGCGCGCCGGCACCAGCACCTGTGGCGGCGCTTCGCGCGCGTGTGCGGCGATGCCCTGCGGCTGCCGCTGCGGGACGCGAGCGTCGACCTGGTGTTCAGCAGCCTGATGCTGCAGTGGTGCGAGCCGCTCGGCGCGGTGTTTGCCGAAGTGCGCCGCGTGCTCAGGCCGGAAGGTTTTTTCGCCTTCAGCACCTTCGGCCCCGACACGCTCAAGGAGCTGCGCCAGGCCTGGACGCAGGCCGACGGCTACAACCACGTGAACGGGTTTGTGGACATGCATGACGTCGGGGATGCGCTCGTGCGTGCCGGCCTCACCGAGCCGGTACTGGATGTCGAGCGCCTGGTCCTCAACTACGCGGATGCGCTGGCGCTGATGCGCGATCTGAAAGCGATCGGTGCGCGCAACGCGACCGCCGGGCGGCCGCGCGCGCTCGCGGGACGTGCGCGTCTCACGCGCGTGCAGGCCGCCTACGAGACATTTCGCCGCGGCGGTCAACTGCCCGCGACTTACGAGGTCATCTACGGGGCGAGCTGGGGGGCGGCGGGCCGCAGCGCCCGCCCCGTGAGCGGCGGGGAAACCGTGATCGCGCCCGGATCCATCCGGCGCCGGGTGCCGCCGTGACCCTCAGGGGCATTTTCATCACCGGCACGGACACCGCGGTCGGCAAGACCGTCGTCGCGTGCGCACTGACGCGGGGGCTCACGGCCCTGGGGCTGCGGGTCGCGGTCATGAAGCCCATCGCCTCCGGCTCGCTGCGGACCGCGGCGGGGTTACGCAACCCGGACGCCCTGGCACTCGCGCAGGCCTCCAATATCGAGCAGCCCTACGCCCAGGTGAACCCATATTGCTTCGAACCGGAGATTTCGCCGCATATCGCTGCAAAAGACCTCGGGATCTGCGTAGATACCGACATGATCCGGCGCAACTTTGTCGCGCTCGGCGCATCTGCCGACTGGGTCGTGGTGGAGGGCGCCGGAGGGTGGCTGGCCCCGATAAGTGAGCGGCAGACGATGGCGGACATGGCCTGGGCGCTGGGCGTTCCGGCGCTCATGGTCGTGAACGTGAAGCTCGGGTGCCTGAACCACGCGCAGCTGACGCAGCTCGCGATCGAAGCGCGCGGGGTGAGCTTCGCGGGCTGGGTTGCCAATCACGGCGCGGCGCCCATGCCGCGCGCGGTTGAAAACCTCGAGTCGCTGGAGCGGCTGCTCGGCGAGCCGGCGCTCGCACACGTGCCGTACTCACCGCGCAACGCTGCGACGCTGGTCCTCGGGGAGGCCGCGGCGCGCCTTGCGGGTTCGGGATTAACCTTCTGAGTTACCATCGGACGCGTCGTGGAAGACGAGCCGCTGCGCATCGAGATCCGTCCGAACTGCTCGCTCAGCGTGCGCGGCGCGCGGTTATTTTTCGCCGGCGCCTGCGTGGTGCCGTTCGGTATGGGCGGCGTGCTCGCCTGGAAGGGTTTCTGGCCAGTGCTGCCGTTCGCCGGACTGGAAATGGTGCTGCTCGGCTGGGCGCTGAAGGTCTCACTCGAGCGGCGCTTTCACGGCCAGACAATTACCCTGACCGAGCGCCAGGTACAGGTCGAATCGCGCGACGGACGCGGACTTTCACAAGCCGTGTTCCCGCGGCATTGGGCGCAGGTTAAACTTCGGCGCCCCGCAGCGCGCTTGCACCCGAGCCGGCTCACAATCGAGTCGCACGGCCGGCAATACGAGCTGGGCGGCTTCCTCACGGAGGAGGAGCGGCGTGGACTTGCACTGCGGTTGCAGCGTCTCATCGGCCGCGCCAAGTGAGTCTTTCGGAACGCACGCTGTAAGGCACGACAAATAATGACGATTCGCGCAAAGCTCGCCTCTCTCGCAAGCGCCCTGGCAGCGGTCTGCATCACGCTGGCGGCGCACGCCAGTGAGGATGGCGGCTCGGGCTGGAGTCAGCTCAACATGACCCGCGGCGTGACCGAGATCAGCCGCAAGATCTACGACCTGCACATGGAGATCTTCTGGGTGTGCGTGATCATCGGGGTGGTCGTGTTCGGCGCGATGATCTGGTCGATCGTGAGCTTCCGTAAGTCCAAGGGCGCGATTCCCGACGTCACGCTGGTTCACAACACCAAGGTCGAATTCCTCTGGACGATAGTGCCGGTGATAATCCTCATCGCCATGGCGGTACCGGCGGCCCGCACGCTGGTGGAAATCGAAGACACCACCAAGACGGAGCTCACCGTCAAGGTCACCGGCTTCCAGTGGGGCTGGCAGTACGACTACCTCGATGACGGCGTGGTGTACTACTCGCACCTGGATCGCAAGAGCGACGCGGCGCGCGAACTGCTCTCCGGCATCGACCCCACCACCGTCAGCCACTACCTGCTGAACGTTGACCACCCGTTCGTGGTGCCGGTCGACACCAAGGTACGCGTGCTGGTCACCGGCGCGGACGTCATCCATTCCTGGTGGGTGCCGGACTTCGGGGTCAAGAAGGATGCGATTCCGGGCTTCGTGAACGAGGCCTGGTTCCGGGTGGACGCCGACAAGCCGGGCCTGTACCGCGGCCAGTGCGCGGAGCTGTGCGGCCGCGACCACGGCTTCATGCCCATCGTGGTGGATGCGCGCTCCAAGGCGGATTTCGCCGCCTGGCTGAAGGACACCGCCGCCAAACAGAAACAGGCCGCGGCTCCCGCGACCGCTCACTGATCAGACGCAACGCAAAGGCTTAAGAGAACCCGCCATGGCAGAGCCGCTCGCACACGCCGCCGCGCACGACGACGACCACGACCACAAGCCCCACGGCTGGCGTCGCTGGGTCTACGCGACCAACCACAAGGACATCGGCACGATGTACCTGATCTTCGCCTGCACGATGTTCTTCATCGGCGGCGGCATGGCGATGATCATTCGCCTCGAGCTGTTTCAACCGGGCCTGCAGTTCGTCGATCCGCAGTTCTTCAACTCCATGACCACCATGCACGCGCTGCTCATGATCTTCGGCGCGGTGATGCCGGCATGGACCGGGCTTGCGAACTGGATGATCCCCATGCAGGTGGGGGCACCGGACATGGCGCTGCCGCGCCTGAACAACCTGAGCTTCTGGATCCTGCCGTTTGCGTTCACGCTGCTCCTATCGTCGCTGTTCGTCCCGGGGGGCGCGCCCGCGGGCGGCTGGACCATGTACCCGCCGCTGATCCTGCAGACCGGCGCCTCGTTTCCGATGCTGATCTTCGCCATCCACCTGATGGGCATGTCCTCGATCCTGGGCGCCATCAACGTGGTGGTCACGATCATGAACATGCGGGCGCCGGGCATGACGCTGCTGCGGATGCCGCTGTTCGTGTGGACCTGGCTGATCACCGCGTACCTTCTGATCGCGGTGATGCCGGTGCTCGCCGGGGCGGTGACCATGCTGCTCACCGACCATTTCTTCGGCACCACCTTCTTCACCGCGGCCGGCGGCGGCGACCCGGTGATGTTCCAGCATATTTTCTGGTTCTTCGGCCACCCCGAGGTCTACATCCTGATCCTGCCGGCCTTCGGCATCGTCTCGGAGATCATCCCGACGTTCTCGCGCAAGCCGCTGTTCGGCTACGAGGCGATGGTGTACGCGGTGGCCTCGATCGCCTTCCTGTCCTTCATCGTGTGGGCACACCACATGTTCACGGTCGGCATGCCGCTCGCCGCGCAGCTGTTCTTCATGCTCTCCACCATGCTGATCGCCGTGCCCACGGGCGTGAAAGTGTTCAACTGGACGGCGACCATGTGGAAGGGTTCGCTGTCGTTCGAGCCGCCGATGCTGTTCGCACTGGCGTTCCTGTTCCTGTTCACCATCGGCGGCTTCTCGGGGCTGATGCTCGCGATGGTGCCGGCGGACTACCAGTACCAGGACACCTACTTCGTGGTGGCGCACTTCCACTACGTGCTGGTGCCGGGCGCGATCTTCGGCATCATGGCCGGCGTTTATTACTGGCTGCCGAAGTGGACCGGCAACATGTACGACCTGAAGCTCGCCACCTGGCACTTCTGGCTGTCGACGATCTTCGTGAACGTGCTGTTCTTCCCGCAGCACTTCCTCGGGCTGGCAGGCATGCCGCGCCGCATCCCCGACTACGCCGTGCAGTTCACCGACTGGAACATGGTGTCCTCGATCGGCGGCTTTGGCTTCGGTCTGTCGCAGTTCCTGTTCCCGTACATCGTCTGGAAGTGCGTCCGCGGCGGTGAACGCATCGGCAACAAGGCCTGGGAGGGCGCGCATGGACTCGAATGGGAGCTGCCCTCACCCGCGCCGTACCACTCGTGGACGACGGCGCCGTCGGATGCCGTCATCGCCCGCGGCGCCGCGCACTGATGCAGCCGCCGGCACTCACGGCCCCGGCAGCCGTGCCCGCTGAGGAGGCGCGGCGCCGCCGCGTGCGGCGCACGGCGATCGTGTTTGCCCTGATCGCCGCCGGCTTCTACTTCGGCTTCATCGTCATGATGCTGGTGCGTGGCTCGAAATGAGCGAGCTCAAGCGCGCCAACCGCAACATGACCTGGAAGCTGCTGGCCATCGCGGCCGGCAGCTTCGGTTTCGGCTTTGCACTGGTGCCGCTGTACAACGTGCTGTGCTCGGTCACCGGCTACGGCGACCAGACGAAGCTCCTGCAGAAGGTCAGCGCCATCGAACACCCGGACGTGAGCCGCACGGTGACGGTGGAGTTCCTCACCGACGTGGCGAGCTCCGGGGAGTGGGAATTTAAGCCGGTGAAGCGCCGCATCGAAGTACATCCGGGTGAGCTCTACACCGCCGAGTTTTACGCCCATAACCTCACCGGGCGCGACACCAGCGCGCAGGCCGTGCCCAACATCTCGCCCTCCGAAGTGGCGGCCTACTTTCACAAGACCGAGTGCTTCTGCTTCAAGCCGCAGCATTTCAATGTCGACGAGGGGCGCAACATGCCGGTGCGTTTCATCATCGATCCGGCGATGCCCGCGCACATCGATCTGATCACGCTGGCGTACACGTTCTTTGACGAATCCTCGCGCGTCACCCAGCGACGCTGATAGAGCCGTCCTTCGAAGGAAAGCACCTGACATGGCCAACGCCCCCGCACCCGACAGCAGCAGCTACTACATCCCGCACGGCAGCCCCTGGCCGATCCGTGCCTCGGTGGCGCTGTTCTGCATAATGATCGGCGCCGTCGGCTACCTGAACGACTGGACCGGGCCGTGGTCGTTTGCTCCGGGCGCGGTGCTGCTCGCGTACCTGTTCTTCGGCTGGTTTTCGACCGTCATCGGCGAGAGCCAGCGCCACACTTTCAACAACCAGGTCGACCGCTCGTTCCGCATGGGAATGATGTGGTTCATTTTCTCCGAGGTGATGTTCTTCGCGGCGTTCTTCGGCGCGCTGTTCTACGCCCGCATGCTGGCAGTGCCATGGCTCGGCGGCCAGGGGGTGAAGGTATTCAGCAACTTCATTCTGTGGCCGGGCTTCGAAGCGCAGTGGCCCACCAACGGCCCCGGGCACGTGGGCGGGATCGACGGCAGCTTCCGCACCATTCCTGCCATCGGTATTCCGGCGCTCAACACCCTGATCCTGCTCACGAGCGGCCTCACCGTGACGATCGCACACCACGCGCTGCGCGCCGGCCAGCGCGGCAAGCTGGCGCTGTTCCTGGCGCTGACGTTCCTGCTCGGCTTCACCTTCGTCGGCTTCCAGGCACACGAGTACGGCGAGGCCTACCGGCAGCTGGGCCTGCGGCTTTCGACCGGCATCTACGGCTCGACGTTCTTCATGCTCACCGGCTTCCACGGCCTGCACGTGACGATCGGCGCCATCATGCTGCTGGTGGTCTGGCTGCGCGTGCTGCGCGGACACTTCACGCCCACCAAGCACTTCGCTTTCGAGGCGGTTGCCTGGTACTGGCACTTCGTCGACGTGGTGTGGCTCGGCCTCTTTATCTTCGTCTACTGGTTGTAATGGGCAAAAGTCGCCTGCGTTTGCGCAGTACCGCCGCAGCCGGCCAAAGTCACGCCTTTGGCCGGCGGAAACGAAGCTGATGTCCGCGAAAATCGCTTCCTGCGATTTTCGCCAATGGACTAGCGCGGTGCTTGCAGCGGGTGCG
>Ga0209274_10001430_pt1 | contig 12319 bp, 13 predicted proteins | sample HubBroMetageREF1_FD_188343 | JGI IMG/M metagenome (GOLD analysis project Ga0209274, IMG submission 188343) | Reference soil microbial communities from the Hubbard Brook experimental Forest, New Hampshire, USA - Hubbard Brook CCASE Soil... | ecosystem: Environmental > Terrestrial > Soil >...
CGCACCGCTTCTTCGAGGCGCGGCGCGATGGGGAGAGCTCGAGGAGGCCGCGCCGCGCCTCGAAGAAGCGGTGCGCCGCGGTGCGCGCGACGGCGAGGTATGGCACGCGCTCGGGTTGGTCCGTCTTCATCTCGGCGACTACGAGGGTGCCGAGCGTGCCTACCGTGAAGGGACACGGGCCGATCCGCGCGCAGCGACCAGCTGGCTCGGGCTCGCTACGGTTGCTGTTCAGCGGGGAGATGCGGAAGGCGCGCTGAGGGCCTACGAGGCCGTGCTGGCGCGCGTCCCGAAGTTCGCCGATGCGGAGCTTGGGCGTGCCTGGGCGCTCGCGAAGCTGGGTCGCAATGAACAAGCGCGCCAGGCGCTCGATCGTGCCCAAGAGCTCGGAGCTCCTCGGGAGAACCTAGTGCGCCAGCGAGCGGCGCTGGATCAATAGACGAGACAACTTTCGACGCGGGTCGGGAGCAAGCGCTCGCGACCGGAAAGGGTCGAGAGCTCGATCACGAAGGCATAGCCGATCACGTAGGCGCCCTGTCCGTGGACGAGCGAGGCGGCTGCGCTCGCGGTGCCGCCCGTGGCCAGTACGTCGTCGACGATGACGACGCGATCCGCTTCGTGAAGGCTGTCCTTGTGCATCTCGAGCGCGTCTCGGCTGTACTCCGTGAGAAAGTCGACGCGATCGACGGCAGCCGGCAGCTTGCCGGGCTTTCGCACCGGAACGAAACTCGCGTTGAGTCGTGCGGCGAGCGCGCCCCCGAAAATGAAGCCGCGAGCTTCGATGCCGACGATGGCGTCCACGTGCTCGCCGATGAAGCGCTCGGCAATCCCGTCGAGCACGATGTGCAGGGCTTTCGGGTTTGCCAGGAGCGGCGTGATGTCTTTGAAGAGAATGCCCTTTGACGGAAAATCGGGCACATTCCGCACGAGCAAGCGGCAGAAATCGAAGCTCGCGACGGGCCGCGCCACGCGTGACGCTTCCCGCGAAGCCGAGGGGGGGCCCGCCGTGGACGGTCGGACGGTTTTTGCCGCTCCGATCTTGGCTTTGCGACGTTTGCGGATGGCCATCGGTCGGGGTCTCTCTTTCAAGTGGGCGCGCCGCGAAGCGTGGCGACTAGGGCCGCAGTCCGGTCGGCTTCGGCGGTGCCCGTCAAATCGAGCAGCAGGGGGGTGATCGACGCCACGCCGTCGTCGTACGCGTCCGTGTCGGTGCCCGCATCGCGTTCGTGGCGGACGCCCGGGCCGCCCAACCATAGGTACTCGCGACCGCGGGGATCGAGGCGAAAGTCGACCACTTCTTCGTAGATGCGTTCGCCGAGGCGCGTCGCCCGAAGGTCGCCTCGCCAGTCGGGGGGTACGTTCAAGTTGAGAAGGGGAGCTCGGCCATCGCGTTGGGTTCGGAGCAGCGCCATCGCGAGGCGCGTGGTCAGGTCCGCCACCGGCGCGAGATCGAGCACGGGATGCGCACTGGTGGCAATGGCGGGGATCCCGCGGAGTGCGCCTTCGCGCGCCGCGGCCACGGTTCCAGAATAGAAGGCGTCCTGACCGAGATTCATGCCGTGATTGATTCCGGACACGATGAGGTCCGGCCTCCGCGGCAAGACTCGCGTCCCGGCGTGCAGGGCAACGTAGACGCAGTCGGCGGGCGTACCGTCGAGCGCAAACACGTTGGGACCGACCGCATTCAGCCTCAGCGGTCGCCTCAGACTGAGGGCGTGGCTCGATGCGCTCTGCTCGTTCTCGGGGGCCAACACCACGACTTCAGCTCCCGCGGCGAGCAGTGACTCGCGCATTTGGCGGATGCCTGGGCTCGCGTGCCCGTCGTCGTTCGACAGAAGAATCAGAGGCCGCTCCGGCATGGGATCGGCGGGGGCATACCCCGGCAGGAGCGAGAACGCTAGAACGACAAGGGTTTGATATCATTGGGAGGTGTCGTCCACCGCCTCCATATTCTGGACGCATGTTCAGTTACTGGTTAGGGTCCCTCGCATGAGCATCGACATCGAGGTTTTGAGGGCAATGTTGCGGTTGGCGCGCCGTCGAACGGAGGCCACGGAAGCGGACCTTGTTCCGCGGGTTCGTGCCGAGGCTTCCGAGATCCGGGCATCCATTCGTCGTTTGCGGGCGCTGGGCGTGGTTGACGTCCGAGGCGAGGTCGCAAGGCTGACGCTCGAGGGACTGGCCTTGTCGGTCGCGCTGGCACTGCCGGCCGGGCGTCCTGCCAGACGGACGGTTGTCGGGCGCTCGCGTGCTGCCTGAGCGCAGGCATACGGTTCCGGCCTTGCGAGGGGCGAAGCCGGCTCGAATCCCCCGCTTGTAGACTTCGAAGCGTCGAGCCGTTACGTTTTTCGGAGTGCAAGAAAGGGTCGTGCCGCGAGTCGTGGCCGCGATCGTCAGCATGGGGCGGGCCAGCATGACGACCGAAGACGCCGCAAAGCCGATCATCGACGAGGTGAACGAGGCTCGGTTCTCGTTCGTTCGCAGCGTGACGGTCAACGGCGAGCTGCATTTCATCCAGCAGGTCGTCTCGACGGTGTCCAACACCAACGAGGCGGACGCGATCGTCATGGTAGGTGGTACGGGCATTGGGCCGCGCGACTTCACGTGCGAAGCCATCGACGCGTTCGTGGAACGCCGCATTGAGGGGTTTGGCGAAGCGTACCGTCGGCTTCTCCGAGAAGAGTTCGAAGCCGGAGCGGGGGCCATGCTGGCTCGCGCCACGGCTGGGGTTTACAACCGCTGTCTCGTTTTCGGGCTGCCTCGAAATGCGGCCCGCCTACGCCGCGCGATGCAGCTTCTCATCGTGCCGACCCTCGTCGAAGCCTTTCAGCTCGCGAGTGGTCAGCTCGGTAGCGGGCACCTGGCGAGCGGGCTCCCCCAACGGCCTCGCGGGTGAAGAGCCGACACTAGAGCTCGCGATCGCTAAAAGCCATCGTCGCTTCGATTTGGGTCGTGCCGCACGCGAGCGCAACGAGCCTGTCGAACCCCAAGGCATTGCCGACGCTGGGTGGTACGCGACCCAATGCGTCGAGGAAGCGCTCGTCGATCGGGTAGACGGAGAGCCCCCGCTCCCGGCGAGCCTCCTGATCGTGGGTGAATCGCGCTCGCTGGGCGACGGGATCGACCAGCTCGCCGAACCCGTTGCAGAGCTCAACGCCGGCCACGAAGAGCTCGAACCGATCGCAGAAGCGGGGATCGTCGGCCGTCAGGCGCGCCAACGAAGCCTGACTTGCCGGGTAGCCCACGAGCCAAATGGGTCGGTCCATTCGCTCGAGCGCGGGTTCGACGCGCTCGACGAGGGTGCGAAAATAGCGGTCTTCGTCCTGAGCCGCGGCGTGGAGGGTTTCTTCCGCGGACCATCCGGCAAAGCGCGCAAACGCTTCGCATACCGGCAGGCGCTCGATGGGAGGGAGGACGTCGAGAGTGCGCTTGCCAACGCGGACCGTGCCGCCAGTTACCGCCGCCACGAGTTGCTCGGTGTCGCCGATGATGTCGTCGATCTCCCCACTCGCTCGGTACCATTCGAGCATCGTGAACTGCGGATTGTGAAGTAGCCCGCTCTCGCCCTTCCGGAAACACGGAGCGAGTTGGTAGATTTGCGTGTAGCCCTCCGCCAAGAGGCGCTTCATTTGATATTCAGGGGAGGTACTGAGCCACCGCGATGCGCGTCCCTCGCGCTGAGGAACCTCGAAGGCGTCGAGGTGCAAGTCGAGCCCGGGCGAGACGAGCATCACAGGGGTCTCGACTTCGATAAAGCCGCGCGAGTCGAAGAACCTGCGCGCGGTCGCGCGAATTCGCGCGCGCTCGCGCAGAAACTTCATCGCGGGCTCGCGATAGCGCCGCGCGGCGTCAGCCCGTCCAGAAGGATCTGTGCGAGCTGCGCCGATGCCCACACGAGGCCGCCACGCTCCGCCTTTCCGAGCGCCCACGTCATCGCAATTCCATCGAGCGCACCGAAGATGGCTCGCGCGGCCAGATGCGGCGAGATGTCCTTGCGCATCTCTCCGGTCGCCTGACCCTCTGCGATGACGCTCGCGATGGCCTCGAGGTAAGCATTGAACTTCGGAGCGGCATATTGTTTCAGCAGCTTCGTCGACTGCCGGAGGATCACGGTCACGACTTCGGCAAGATCGCGCTCGCCTTCGAGGAGGCCGAGCTGAACCTCCACGATCCGTTTGAGCTTCTCCGAGGGGCTCGCCGAGCGCGGCAACTGCTTCTCGAGAAAGTCGAGAAGGCGCTCGACGTGGCTCTCGAACAAGGACACGAGCAGAGCATCCTTCGATTTGAAGTACAGGTAGATGGTGCCATCGGCGACCCCGGCGGCGCTGGCCACGTCGCTGACGCGTGTCGCATGAAAGCCTCGGCTCGCGAAGACTCGAACGGCGGCGTCGAGGATGCGCTCACGCTTGTCACCGCGCGCAGCGGGGGCCCTCCGCCTCCCACGTCGCGCACTGAGTGAAGATTCACTCATCTCGTCTGGAGCTACCAGACGACCCCAAATCGGTCAACGATTGCCTCAGCCGGTGGCCGTGAACATGTTTCGGGCGAAGGTTGCGATCGCGCCGCCCATCCAAGGGCCCAGTAACGCGAGCGTGACGACTACCGCCAGCCGTCGTGGGGGGTCGGCAAGCGTCGCATCTTGGATCGGCGAGGCCGCCTGAAGAGCCGCAACGACCAAGCCCACGAGCGCTGCGCCCGTGCAGGAAGCGAGACCGCGACCCCGAGGACGAGCGCCTCCTGTGCGTGGTGGACGAGCACGGCGGTAGGCATGGGGTCAGCCTCCGCCGTCCACGTCGGCACTGGCGTCCATCGCGGGCCGTGCGTCAGCGCCGACGGCATCCTCGGGGCTATCGGCGGCGGCGTCGGGCGTCCCGACTTCGCCGTCCTGGGTCAGCATGAAGCCGTTCTGCGCATTGTCGCACTGACTATTGGGCATGCAGCACGTGCCCAGATTCGTCGAGCCCGGAATCGGCAGGCAGGTGAGGGGGCTTTCGCAGTCGTTCCCTTGCGTGCTGCAGGGCGCTCCCTGCCCCTCAAGAGTGCAGGCGCCAAGGAGGGCCGCGAGGGCGAGACCGAGTGTCGCGAAGCTTGCGTGTTGGACGCGCATCAGGTGGGGCACAACCTTATCCTAAGAAGCGGAAGCACGAACCTAGCTCTCCACCTGGCGGTGCTCCTTGGCCGCGACGGCCGTGCCGAAGAGGCGAACGTATTGCGCAGCGCTCGCGATCGAGAAGAGGAGCGAGAGATAAACGAGTGTGCGCCCAACGTGCACCATCTGCACCGTTCCGCAGTCGAAACCCCAATACGTCAAGTGGTACGGGTAGCCGAGCAGCAGCGCGACGATTCCGATCATTTGGAGTGCCGTCTTCGTCTTGCCCTCCTGTCCCGCGCTGATGATGACCCCTTCCGTCGCGGCGACGCTGCGAAGGCCGGTGACGCTTATTTCGCGCGCCAAGAGAAGAACCACGATCCAGGCCGCGATCCGCCCCATCGGCACCATCCATACGAGAGCCGCCATGACGATGAGCTTGTCGGCCAGCGGGTCGAGAAACTTGCCGAGAAGGCTGACGACACCGAGCTTTCTCGCGAGGTAGCCGTCGAGCATGTCGGTGATCGCGGCGGCCGTGAACACGATGCTCGCCCAAAAGCATCGCCGGGGGCTCGGGCTATCGAGCAGCCAAACGAAGAACGGGATCGCTGCGATTCGGCCGAGCGTGAGCAGGTTGGGCAGGTTCATCGCATCCTGCGCGAGCGAACGTCGCAGGGGAGCACTTTGCGCTTCGGGAGCCATACGGCAGATCACAAGTGCCACGAGCGGCCGCGGAGGGGAAGGCCCCTGAGGGCCGTATCCGCGAACAACGCGGGCGGCTGGTTCTGTGCCAGCGATGCGATCGGTGGTGTCGCTACGGGGCTTGCGTCCGCCGAAATACGATGGTTCGTCGCTGCTTGGCCTCCGCGTCGGGCCGAGGGGTTGCCGTCAGCATCACACGGGCGCCGGGCGCGAGCGGGACTTCGCGCGGTTCGCCGTCGAGAGTCCAGGGCGCGGCGTCGCTGTACGGCATCACCCAAGGTGGGGTCGTCGCTATTTCGACGGCTACGATGGCGTCGTCGTGCGCGCGCCCAAGAACGGCGACGCGACCCGTCGACAGCTCGTTGACGCCCGTAAACATCGTCACCTCAAATCGCTCGCTCGTGAGCCTCCGTGCCAGTGCGACGAGTTTGAGCTCGGCCTGGAGCGCGTCCTTGTCGAGGGAATCGTCGAGCGCAGCCAACCAGAACGGTGTGGGGCATCCGGCCAATCCCAGAGTCTCGCCCGCGGCCGCGAGCCACGGTTGTGCTCCAACCTGTGCACACACCGATTCGAGCTTGCCCGATTCGAGCGAAGGGGAGCAGGCGAGAAGCGTCCCGTGGGCTGGAACGTCGCGAACGAGGCCTGCGGCTGTCCGAAGCGATAGGCCTACGAAGCGCATCTGCGGTTGCGGTCGGCCCGCGACCACGTCAGGCAGACCGCTCGCCGTCAACGATGTTGCGGCGTCGAGTGCCAGGTCCGCCTCGCTCACGTACGTCGTCGGATCGGAGACGTGGACGCGTCCAGCCCATTCGCGGGTGCCGAGCAGGCCTCCGACCCGGGCCGCTGGCGCGGCAACGACGAGCACGACGGCCCCGCCCGTGGTTCGAACCGTAAGGGACCTGCCGTGAAAGTCGCACCACAGGAGCGCTCCGCCGCGCACGAGCGTCGCGCCGCCCGCGTCCTCGAGGACGAGAGGCTCCGATGGATTCGGGGCGTCCGGACGCAGCGCGAGCATGCAGCTCCCCGGCATGGCTTCGACGACCGCGAACGTCCTTCCGAGCGCTGAGCCGGCGACGGCCTTGAAGCCCGCCTGGGAAAGGCGAGAGCCCGCTCCGCGCTCGAGCCACGCCGCATCGATGCTCTCGCGAGGGAAACGGCGCTCGGCGATCCAGCTCACGAGGACGCTCTCTTGGCATTCGTCCCCGCCGCCTGTGACCGCCTCCGGTCGCGCCGGCGTCAGCCCCCATCCTTGCGGGCCGCCGAACACTCGAGCGTCGACGCTGTAGAGGCGAACACCTTGCGCTGGCCCTGCTCCCGCGGGCGCAGTCACCGTGACCGGCTCGGGATCGCAGGCGCACCATCCGATCGAGTGAGCGTGACGCTCCATCGAGGCCCCGTGGCTCACGACCATCTCGCCGCTGGGCGCCGACGTGACGGCTACGAAACATGCCGACGCGGACGCTTGGACTTGGAGCTTGTGCGGCGTCACCAGGTTCGACGACGCGACGAGCGCGAACCCGCCGTTGGCAAAGGCGGTCGAAGCCCTGTCGAGCGCCGCCGACAGCGCGCGCGCACGATCGAAGATCCGCAACCCCAACCACCCGCTGGCGCCGATTGCGCCCAGGACCACGAGGCTGAGCAAAGTGCGCTTGGCGCGCTTGCGCCAAGCGCGGGCTCGCTCCGCTCGCAGCGTCTGCTCGCGGACGCGCGCGGCTTCCCGAGTCTCTCGCTGTGCCCGCACGAAATCCGGGTGCCGCCCGTCCAGCAAGGACAAGGCGCGCTCGACCTCGTCGAGCTCATTCGCTGCGCCTTTGGACACAGACCTTTTCGGCGGCAGCTTCGCCGGCGCAGAGGGCGGTTTGCGCACGGGGCTAGGATACCGCGCTCGCCTCGAAGATGTCCTCTATTGGGCTCTCCGGGGCTAGGTGGCCGTGCCGATCAGGGTAATCAGCTTGGCATTCGCCTCGACGGTGGCGCCGGCGCTCACGTGAATCTCGACCACCGTTCCGGGGTGTGCCGCCAGCACTTCGTTCTCCATCTTCATGGCCTCGAGGACCACCAGGGTCTGGCCTGTCCGAACCGCAGCCCCCGCCTGAACGCCAACGCGAACCACGCGCCCTGGCATCGGGCTCCGAATGGTTTTGGGTTGCGTGGAGCCCCGCGTGGGGGGTATGGCGGCACGCATTCGGTCGCTTTCCACGCGTACGCGACCGCGCAGGTGGCCGGCCACCACGGCAAGGTCTGGCAGCGATCCTCGCGCCGTCAGGTCAACGACCTTGCCATCGACCCGGACGCTCCATTGGCTGCCCACCAGAACGGCGTCGACGTCGACGCGTCGACCGTCGACCGTTGCGCGCAGCGTGCCGTTCTCCTGCTCGACGACAGCAACGGTGACGGGCTCGGTGCCCAAGCTCGGCTGCAGGGTGACGCGGTAGCTCACGCGCTCACGCTAGCCCACTTTCGCGGCCACCCTCGACGAGGATCAGGGGAGTAGGCGGATCTGAACGTCGACGCGTCGGCCGGGCCCCGTCCTGGCGGGTAGGGCAAAGAAGGCACTGCCAACACTCCCCGCGAAGCTGCCACCGCTCAAAGCGAAGACGTCGCCGTGCAAGCCGTCGTGCCGATCGTCGAGCGTGACGTGAGCCGAGACCCGAAGGCGGGTCGTCGCCTGGGGGGCGGTGAAGGATCGCTCGGCCAGGAGAGCGACCGTGCGATCGATGCTGCTGCGCAAAGCGGATGACGGATGCCCCGCCCGCGAGAATGTCTCGAGGTGGCCAGCCCCGTCGAGAACGAGCGTTATGTCTGCCGCTCCCGCGGTGCCGAATGGAGCCTCTGCCCAGGCAGGGTCGGCACTGAACGCCTGCGGTATCGCGCGCGTGAAGGTCGAAGAAAGGTCAGTCGCAAAGCGAGCCCCTACCGCGCCGAATAGCGCGTGACGGTCGTCGCCGTCTGAATGCGCGGGCTTGCGCGCGGCCGAGCCGACTCGAACCGCACCACCGACCTCGATTGCACGCTCCGAGGTTGGTCGCTCGCTTGCGCGAGTATCCTCCGAGTCGGGCTCGGCCTCGGGCGTTGCCGGCGCCTGAAGGTCGAGGGTCGCGCCGGAAACCGGCTGCGCATGCGCGACACCTGGCGTCGGCGCGGTGGGCCGGTGCCGAAAATTCCCGAAGGCCGCAACGTGAAGACCCATGCTCAGCGCGCCGCAAACGACGAACGAGCGGATGCGCAGCGAAGACGAGGGCACCGCACGCAAGATATCGCGGGCGCCGCTCGCCGTCAGCCTCCGCGCCTCGCGAGGTCGGCGCCCCGCGAGCGGCTCGACCCTTTTCGCGCCTAGACCGGAATGCGCTAAAGGTTTCCCCCCACCCTATGCATCGCCAATCGGGAGTCGTTCTCCCTCTCTTTTCGATTCGCACGCGTCGCGATTGGGGCATCGGTCAGATTACGGACCTGCCCGTGTGCGCCGCGTGGATTCGCCGTGGTGGGCAAAGACTGCTCCAAGTCCTTCCGCCGCACGAGCTCTCGGTCGGGGAGACCAGTCCCTACGGTGCCCTCACGGCGTTCGGGCTCGACCCCATCTACCTCGACGTCGAGGCGGTCCCGGATCTCGACTCGCGCGCGATGGCCGAGGTTCTGGGCCGAGACGGCGAGGCCGTGCTCGCGCGGCTCCGCGCCTCCCCGCGAGTCGACTACCGCGAGGTGCGGGCTCTGAAGACCCGCGTACTGCGCGCCGCATTTGATCGCTTCTTCGAGACCGAGTGGGCGCACCGTGGTCCGCGCGCCAGAAAACTATCCGAGTTCATGACCAAAGAGAGCATATGGCTCGACGACCTCGCGCTTTACACGGTGCTCCGCGAGGCGTGCGGAGGCTCCAGTTGGACGACGTGGTCTGCAGACCTTCGAGAGCGCCGCGCCAGCGCGATACAAAAGGCGCGAGCCGATCACGGACGGCGTATCGTGGAGGTCGCCTACGTCCAGTGCCTCCTGTCGGAACAGTGGGAGGGCGCGCACGCGCAGATGCGCGATCTCGGCGTCGAGCTGATGGGCGATATTCCGTTCATCGTAGGAACCGAAAGCGCCGACGTGTGGTCGCATGCGGCTCAGTTCCAGCTCAACGTGTCGTTGGGCGCGCCGCCGGACGACTATTCGGTCGAGGGGCAAGACTGGGGCCTGCCCGCGTACGACTGGCTTGCGATGGAGGCGGACAACCTCGGATGGATTCGCGCCCGAGCGCGACGGGCCGCTCAGCTCTACGACCGCTTCCGGTTGGATCACGTCGTCGGATACTTTCGCCAATGGGTGCGGGGCAAAAACGGCTCGAATCGGGGCCGCTTCGACCCCGACGGGCCGGACGCACAGCAGGCTCGCGGCCTTCGCGTCCTTGGAGCGACGCTCCAAGCGACCTTGGAGGACGGCGGCTCGGTCACCCCGCCGCGCGCCATCGCCGAAGATCTCGGCGTGATACCCCCGTTCGTGCACGACGTCCTCCGACGCCTGGGGATGCCGGGGTATCGGGTTCTACCGTGGCAAAAGGACCGATCCATTTTTCGCAACCCTCGCGCGTTTCCGACGTCGAGTGTTGCGTCGTGGAGCACGCACGACACGGCGCCGATCGACGCTTGGTGGGAGGAGTTTCCGGAGGACGAGCGCATGCAGCTCGCGGCGCGTGCCCGCATGGCGGCAGGCGCGAGCGCAGAAGCTCGTTCACTGGCTTTGCTGGGTGACCTCTTTCAAACGAGCTCCGACTTGACGCTCGTGCTCGCTCAGGAGCTCCTTGGGCTTCGCGACCGAATCAACATTCCCGCCACGGTGGGAAGCCACAACTGGACGTGGCGCCTGCCCGCCCCCATCGAGGATCTCCAAGCCGATCGCCGAGTGGACGCCCGGCTGGACGCGATTCGGCTTCTGGTCGACGCATCGGGCAGGTCTGCTTCTCGATGAGCTGGCCGCCGATCGAACCCGGCGCGTTCCACCCGCTCGGTGCGACGTGGGATGGCAGGGGCGTGAACTTCGCCCTCTTCAGCCAGCACGCGACAGCGGTCGACCTATGCCTGTTCGACGACGCGGGACACGAAACGCGTGTGCGCGTTCCGTGGCGCTCGCTTCACGTCTGGCATCTTTACGTCGTGGGGCTGACTCCGGGGCAGCGCTACGGGTGGCGAGTGCACGGCCCCTTTGCACCCCGCGAAGGGCACCGTTTCAACGCGAACAAGCTCCTCGTGGACCCGTACACGCGCGCGCTCGAGGGCCGGTTCGACCTCCGCGCGCCGGTCTATGGTTATCCGAGGGACCGCGCGCTCGACGATCTGCTCTTCGACGATCGCGACGACGCTGCGGGAAAACCCAAGAGCGTGGTCGTAGACGATTCCTTCGACTGGGGCGGCGACCGCTCTCCTCGAGTCCTTTGGCACGATACGGTCCTCTACGAGCTGCACGTCCGCGGACTTACGCGTCGGCATCCGGCGGTTCCGCCCGAGCTCCGCGGTACCTTCTTGGGGGTCGCCTCGGATGCCGCGATTGCGCATTTCGAATCGCTCGGCGTGACGACTCTCGAGCTCATGCCAGTTCATGAGCATCTCGACGAGCCCGAAGTCGTCGCGCGCGGTCTGACCAACTACTGGGGCTACAACACGTTGGCGTTTTTTGCGCCCGACCGGTCCTACGTGACCGCGGGGGGCTCACCGCAGCGCGAATTCAAGGAAATGGTCAAGCGTCTTCATGCGCGAGGAATCGAGGTGGTCCTCGACGTCGTCTACAACCACTCCTGCGAGGGAGGGGCTCTCGGCCCGACCGTGAGCTTCCGAGGAATCGACAACCGCGCCTACTACCGGCTCGATGCCGCCCGTCCGCGCGAATACATCGACTACAGCGGCTGCGGAAACACGCTCGATGCCACGCACCCTCAAGTTCTCAAGCTTGTCACCGACAGTTTGCGCTACTGGGTGACCGAGATGCACGTAGACGGTTTCCGGTTCGACCTTGCTCCTGCATTGGCTCGAGGCAACGACGGCGACATCGATCGCGTCGGCGCCTTTTTCGCCATCATCCATCAAGACCCGGTGCTCTCGCGCATCAAGCTCATCGCAGAGCCGTGGGATCTCGGTGCCGGGGGATATCTTGCCGGGAGCTTCCCGGTGCTATGGACCGAATGGAACGGGCGCTTTCGCGACACCGTCCGTCGTTTTTGGCGCGGAGACCGAAAAGCCGTGGCCGACATGGGCTATCGCTTGACGGGCTCGAGCGATCTGTTCGGCGACGATGGGCGCGGGCCGCACGCCAGTATCAACTTCGTGACCGCACACGATGGCTTTACGCTTCGCGATTTGGTGAGCTACGAGTCGAAACACAACGAAGCCAACGGAGAGCGCAATCGGGATGGTTTGGAGGCCAACGACAGCCAGAACTGTGGGGTGGAGGGCGAAACCTGCGATCTTCGTGTCTTGAAACGACGTCGCACCGTCGCCCGAAGCATCATGGCGACTCTCTTCGTCTCCCAGGGGGTCCCGATGCTCGAGATGGGCGACGAGCTGT
>Ga0209274_10001433_pt1 | contig 12294 bp, 6 predicted proteins | sample HubBroMetageREF1_FD_188343 | JGI IMG/M metagenome (GOLD analysis project Ga0209274, IMG submission 188343) | Reference soil microbial communities from the Hubbard Brook experimental Forest, New Hampshire, USA - Hubbard Brook CCASE Soil... | ecosystem: Environmental > Terrestrial > Soil >...
GGAGCAATTCACAATGAGCGGAAAACTCGAGGCCAGGTGTTCAGTAGAAACGATCGCTTGAGCGATTATGGTGCGCCATCACCTCGCTGCTATAGTTCTGCTTGCCACTCATTTGATCATGCCGCCGCCGATGGTGCTGGGAGATCACCTTGAGATAAACTTCTTGGCACCGTTATAGTCGACGCGTAAGCGCTTCAGCGACGCATCGATCTGCTTGAGAATTTGCGGCGTGACAATCCTTGATCCTTCGCGCTCATTGGAAAAATACACCTTGGTCTCGAGACTGTAAGTCGTAATGCGTTCATGACATCGCGCTGTTCAGATAGACGACTTTGTGGCTGACGTCGATGGCGCTGAGCCAGTTGGTTTGTACTTCGACCCAAAGCCGGTCTGGCAGTCTGCGGAGGCCGCCTGGAAGTGCGAACTAGATTGAGTGGTACCCTCCATTACTACGAGGCATTAGAAGTATGGTCCTTCAGTGAACAGTTGCACGGGCGATGGGAGCTGCGCGGCGTCCCAACCTCCGCCTAGCGCGTCGATCAATCCGCTGCTGGCCGTCATCTGATCAATTCGAAGACTGACCGCAATCTCCTGGTTGGATAGCAATGTGGTTTGCGTGACAATCACGTCCAGGTAAGGATCGAGTCCTAATTTATAGCGCTCGAGGGCGAGTTCGTTGGCTCTTTCCGCCGCTCGGACCGCCGCGTCCTGTTGGTGAATTTCTACCGACAGGATCCGCAATGACGCGAGGTTGTCTTCAACTTGTTGAAAAGCCGTTAGCACCGTCTGCCTATAATTGGCCACGGCTTCCTCGTACTGGGCTCTGAATTGCTCGACTGTGGCGCGGCGCAACCCCGCGTCAAAGATGGTTTCCGCGACCGTCGGGCCAACGGAGAAAAAGCGGCTCGGCCACGTGAACCAACTCGCGAACATAACGGTTTCGAATCCTGCTGCCGCACTTAAGGTGACCGTCGGAAAGTATGCCGCTCTCGCAATGCCAATCTGTGCGTTGGCCTGAGCAACCAGGCGCTCTGCCGCGGCGATGTCGGGACGCCGCTCAAGAAGCTGGGAAGGAAAGCCGAAGGGAATCGCCGGAGGACTTGATTTAAGCGGCTCGAACGGAATCGAGAACGTCGATGCCGGTTGGCCCGTCAGCATCGCGATGGCATGTTCAAATTCCGCCCGCTCGATGCCGAGAGCGGTATCCTGCGCTTGCGTGGCTTTGAGTTGGGTCTCGGCTTGCGCCACGGCTTCCTCGTCGCCGATGCCTGTCTCGTACAGCGCCCTCGTGAGATCGAGTGAGACTTGAAAAGCGATCACCGTCGAATCCAGCAGCGCTTTGAGCGAATCCTGTCCGCGAAGCTGAAAGTAATCGCTAGCCACATCGACCTGGACAGTAAGGCGGCTGACCTCGAGATCCGCCGCGCTGGCCTGTGCTCCGTAGGCCGCCGATCTGACAGTGTCCCGGATACGGCCGAAGAAATCCGGCTGCCAGGTAAGGTCAAACGGCAGGAGATAGTCAGTAAATGTAGGCGATGAGGTACTTCCCCCGCTGGGGTTTAATGTGGACGACAGCCGTTCTCTGGTAAGGCCTGGGCTGGTCGTCACCGTGGGGAAAAGCTGCGATCGAGCCTCCCTGACCAGGGCGCTTGCCGCAAAATAGTTTTCCGCAGCGGCTACGATGGTCTGGTTTGAAATGTCGACCTCGTCTTCCAGCACATCTAACTGAGGATCGTTGAAAATCTTCCACCACTCACCGCGAAGCTGATTGTCTCTCGGCTGCGCCACTTTCCAACCGTCCGTACTACTGAAATCGGCGGGAGTGAGCTCCTTGTATTCCACGGGAGTTTCCATGGACGGAACGTGGTACTTGGGACTTAGCAGGCACCCTGTCAGGAGGCATGCTATTACCGCCAGAGAGATAGTGGCTCTTGGATGGTAGGGAGTCATAGTCCTATGCACTCCCTGATGGCTCCGCGGCACTGGGAGCGGGTCCAGCCCCGCGGTCAGCTATGCCGTGCTGCCTGGCTTGCATCCGTAGCCGCAGCCGGTCGAACGCCAGATAAACGACCGGTGTTGTGTAGAGCGTGAGCAACTGACTCACGATCAGGCCTCCTACAATCGTGATGCCAAGCGGCCGGCGGAGTTCGTAACCCATACCCGTTTCCAGCGCCAATGGCAGCGCGCCCAACAAGGCGGCCGTCGTCGTCATCAGGATCGGACGGAAGCGCAACATACACGCTTCGAAAATCGCGTCGTATGTACTTTTTTTCTCCTCGCGCTCGGCCTGAAGAGCGAAATCGATCATCATGATGGCGTTCTTCTTTACAATTCCGATCAGCAGCACAATGCCGATGATCGAGATGATGTTCAGGTCCTCGTTGAAGAGCATCAAGGCCAGCATCGCGCCTACGCTCGCCGACGGCAGAGTGGAGATGATCGTCAGTGGATGGACCAGGCTTTCGTACAAAATGCCGAGAACGATGTAGACCGCCAGCAGCGCCGTTACGATCAGCAGGGGCTCGGTGCTGAGCGACTGCTGGTAGGCCTGCAATGTGCCGGCAAAAAAACCAAGCAGCGTGGAAGGCGCACCTAGCTTCTCTTGCATCTGGTTGATGCTCGAGGTGGCGTCGCTCAAGGACACGTTCGGCGCTAGGTTAAAGGACACGGTGACCGACGGGAATAAGCCCGTATGGTTGATGGCCAGTGGCGTTGTATTGGTTTGGTGCTTGGCTACCGATAGCAGCGGGATGTTATTGCCGTTGGACGAAATAAAGTAGATGTCTTTCAATCCTTCCGGGCTTTGCCAATACTGAGGAGCAACTTCGAGTACCACGTAGTACTGATTTGCCTGGGTGTAAATGATTGATGCTTCGGATTGGCCGAAGGCGCTGTACAACCCCGAGTCCAGCGACTGAACGGTAAGGCCGAGCTCCGCCGCAGTGACGCGATCATAGTTCAGCAACTCATCCAGACCGCCATTTTGCTGATCTGAGCTTACGGCCTCCAGACCGGGCAGGCGCTTCATCGCACCGAGCAGGATCGGTCCCCACTTCGCAAGTTCCTGTTCACTGTCGGATTGGATCGTGTACTGGTACATAGCGTTACTGGACCGACCGCCGATGCGCAGATCCTGCACGGCCTGGAGGAACGCGGAAGCCACCGGCAGATGGTTCAATTGAGGGCTCAGGCGGCTGATGATCTGGGTCGCACCGGCAGTGCGCTCCGCCAGCGGCTTGAGCGCAACGAAAAGGGAGCCAGTATTTGTGGCCCCATTGCCGCCGGTAAACCCAATCACGTTCGCGACGTCTGGATCCTTCCTGATCACGGCGCCGATCTGCTGAATGGCGTTGTTCATCGCCGGGAACGATGAATCCTGCGGACCTTGCACCGAACCGGAGATCGCTCCGGTGTCCTCCACCGGGAAAAAGCCCTTTTGTATCTCGACGATCAGAACCACGTTGAGCGCGATGGTGAGGAAGAGTACGACGAGGGTGAGGGTCGGATTGTCCAGCACCCACTCCAGGCTGCTGCGGTACAACGACAACATTCCGTCAAAAGACTTTTCGATGGCCGTGAAGATGCGGCCACGCTTTTCTGTACGTTGATTACTCAACAGGTAGGCGCACATCGTTGGTGTGGTGGTCAGCGAGATAATCATGGACATGAGAATGGCCGTCGAGAGAGTGATGGCGAACTCGCGGAAGAGACGGCCAACGATTCCTCCCATCAACAGCAGCGGGATAAAGACGGCGATCAGCGAAATGCTGATAGATAAGACAGTGAAGCCGATTTCTTGCGCGCCCTTCAGCGCCGCGGCAAAGGGCTTCATGCCGTTTTCCACGTGGCGCGTGATATTTTCCATCACAACGATGGCGTCATCGACCACAAATCCCGTTGAAATGGTCAACGCCATCAGCGACAGGTTGTCGACGCTGTATCCGAACAGATACATCACTGCGAATGTACCTATCAGTGAGACCGGCACGGCTACTCCGGGAATGAGCGTTGCGCGACCGTCGCCCAGGAAGACAAACACCACCAGGATGACAAGGCCGATGGAAATGAGCAGCGTCGTCTCGACGTCGTTGACCGAAGCGCGGATGGTCGAGGTGCGATCGAGCACGACGGTGGTATTAATGCCGAGTGGAATCGATGCCTGAATGAACGGAAGTTGTGCGCGGATGGCGTCGACCGTGGCAATGATATTGGCGCCCGGCTGGCGAAAGATGATGATCGGAATCGCGCGTTTGCCGTTCAAATATCCAATCGACCGGACGTTCTGGACGGAGTCCGTCACCTGGGCAACATCGGACAGACGAACGGCCGCGCCGTTGCTATAGCCGACGACCAGCGGCCGGTACTGGTACGCTTTCGAGATCTGGTCGTTGGCCAGGATGTCGGCAGTCACGATGCCGTCGGAGATCTGGCCTTTGGCCAGGTCGGCATTCTGCAGGCTCAGTACCGATTGCAAATTTGCAAGGGTAAGTCCGTAGCTCGCCAATTGCGTGGGATTTGCGTCCACCCGAACCGACGGCGCCGCGCCACCCCCAACACTGACCTGCCCTACGCCTTGTATCTGCGACAACTTCTGCTCGACGACGGTCGAGGCTTGGTCATACAAAACAGCGGCACCGTAGCGGTCCGATGTAAGACCCAGGATCATGATCGGCGCATCGGCGGGATTGACCTTGCGATAGGTTGGATTGGCCGGCAGGTTGGCGGGCAGATAGGTTCGCGCCGCATTGATGCTGGCTTCGACATCGCGTGCCGCGCCATCAATGTCGCGGCTGAGGTCAAACTGGATCGTGACTGAGGTGCTGCCGAGCGTGCTTGCGGAGGTCATCTCCGTCACACCTGCCATCTGACCGAACTGCCGCTCGAGGGGAGTGGCGACGGAAGACGCCATAATCTGGGCGCTGGCTCCCGGCAAGCTTGCGCTGACGGAAATAGTCGGAAAGTCGACCTCCGGCAGCGGCGCTACCGGCAGTACCTCAAACGCAGTCGCCCCGGCCAGGAAAATAGCCACCGTGAGCAGCGTCGTCGCCACCGGCCGGTGAATGAAGGGTGCAGAGATGTTCATGCCGGCCCTGCAGGTTCTGCGCCTCCGGTTGCCGGCTTCTTCGATTTGCGGGAAAAGCGATGCGCCAGATTGTCAAAGAAGATGTAGATGACGGGCGTCGTGTAAAGCGTGAGCGCCTGGCTCAGCAACAGTCCGCCGACCATCGCGATGCCCAGTGGCCTGCGCAGCTCGGAACCGAAACCAGTTCCGAGCGCCAGCGGCAGCCCCGCCAGCAGCGCGGCCATGGTGGTCATCATGATGGGGCGAAAGCGGAGCAGAGAGGCCTCGTAAATTGCATCGGTCGCGTTCTTGCCGCGATTGCGCTCGGCGTCCAGCGCGAAGTCGACCATCATGATGCCGTTCTTTTTCACGATACCTATCAGCAGGACGATGCCGATAATCGCGACCACGCTTAAGTCCTGGCGAAAAATAATTAGCGCGAGCAAAGCGCCGACGCCCGCTGACGGTAGCGTGGACAGGATCGTAACCGGATGGATAAAGCTCTCGTACAAAACACCGAGCACGATGTACACCGTGACCAGCGCCGCAAGAATGAGCAAAGGCTCACTGGCTAGCGAACTCGTGAAGGCTGCCGCTGTGCCCTGAAAGCCTGCCTGCAGGCTGGGAGGCATGTGCATGTCCTCCTGCACTTTGTTGACCGACGTAATAGCGGTGCCAAGGGCTGCCCTCGAGGCGAGATTGAACGACACCGTCACTGATGGAAATTGCCCCTGGTGGGTTATGGCGAGCGGCTCTGTCGTATTCTCGAAGTGCGCGAAGGCGCTCAACGGCACGGCATTGCTCGTGGTGGAACTGGTAGTACCCGCGGAGGTGGCTCCCTTGCTGGAGGTCGCCGTCGAGAGGCTGGCTGACAGCGCATTCCCGGGAGGAGCAAGGGTATTTGCCGCCGGAGTGTAAAGCGCGGAACTCGTCAACGCATTCGATCCCGCGGAGGGTGATGCGGAAGACGCAAAGGTGGCAGCCGCCGCGGCACCGGTCCCGCCGGTTGACGCGTTGGACTGAATGTAAAGGTGGTTCAGCTTGTTCGGGTCCTTCTGAAATTGCGGTTCGCTCTCGAGCACGACGTGATACTGATTCACCTGTGTGTACATGGTGTTGATTTGCCGCTGGCCGAAGGCGTCATACAGAGTGTTATCGATGGTCGAAGGCGCGATGCCCAGGCGCGAGGCTGTGACCCGGTCAATCACCAGCGCTACGGCCAGCCCTCCCAACTGTTGATCGGTCGCGACGTCTTCGAGCTCCGGCAACTCTTTCAGTTGGTCGATGAAGCGGCTGGTCCAGGTATTCAGCTCGGCGGCGCTGGAATCTTCGAGCGTGTACTGGTACTGCGTGCGGCTCACCCGGTCGTCTACGCTGATGTCCTGCACAGGTTCCATGAACAGCTCGATCCCCTGGACCGCGTGCAATTTCCGCTTGAGCCTGCGGATCACGTCTGACGCGCTGAGGCTGCGCTGGTCGAGCGGCTTCAGATTGATCGACATGCGACCGCTGTTGGTCGTGGTATTGGTGCCGTCCGCGCCGATAAACGACGAAAGGCTTTCAACGGCCGGGTCCTCCAGAATCACCTTCGCAAGCTCCTGCTGCTTCACGGCCATGGCTTTGGAGCTAATCGTCGCCGGCGCCTGCGAGATACCCTGGATGACGCCGGTGTCCTGTACGGGAAAAAAACCTTTCGGGATCATGACGTACAGAAAAATCGTAAGCAGCAGTGTCGTCGCGGCGACCAACAGCATGATCGTCTGGTATCCAAGGACAAACTTCAGTGTGCGGCCATAAAAGGCGATCATCCGCTCGAAAGCATTCTCCGTAGCTCTGGAGATGCGCCCCTGCTGCTCCTTTGGCTGGTGCCGCAAGATTCGCGCACTCATCATGGGAGTGAGCGTAAGGGAGACCACCGCCGAAAGGACGATAGTGACGGCGAGCGTCACGGCAAACTCGCGGAATAGGAGCCCAACCACGCCGCCCATGAATAGCAGCGGAATCAGCACGGCGATGAGCGACACGGTCAGCGACAGAATCGTGAAGCCGATTTGCTCCGCACCCTTGAGCGCCGCATCCAGAGGCAGCTCGCCCGCTTCGATGTAACGCGAGATGTTCTCGATCATCACGATGGCATCGTCGACTACAAAACCGGTCGAGATGGTCAGCGCCATCATCGATAAGTTGTCCAGGCTGTAGCCAAGGACGTACATCGCCGCGAAGGTGCCGACCAGCGACAGCGGCACCGCCACGCTTGGGATAATGGTGGCAGGGAGACTCCGCAGGAAGATGAAGATGACCAGCACGACGAGTCCGACCGTCAGCATCAACTCGAACTCAACGTCGGAAACCGATGCTTTTATGGCGGTTGTAAGATCAGTAAGCGTAGTCAGCTGAATGCCGGTGGGCAGGTTGGCCTCGAGCTGCGGAATCAGCTGCTTGATGCTCTGGACGACGCTTATGGTGTTGGCGCCCGGCTGGCGTTGCACATTCAGGATGACTGCCGGGGTCTGATTCATCCACGCGGCCTGATTGTTGTTCTCGACGCCGTTCACGATGCGCGCTATGTCGGTCAGCATCACCGGCGCGCCGTTACGGTATGCAACTACAACGGACCGATAGTCGCCGCTGGTGACCAGCTGATCGTTGGCGTCGATCTGGTAATCCTGGCTTGGCCCATCGAAGTTCCCCTTGGCGGCATTCACGCTGGCCGCTGTCAGGGCAGTGCGCAGATCCTCCAGGTTGATGCCATAGGATGACAGCGCCGTGGGGTTGGCCTGAATACGAACCGCAGGCTTTTGCCCGCCGCTGATAGTTACAAGACCGACACCGTTGAGCTGCGAAATCTTTGGCGCAAGGCGGGTATCCACCAGGTCCTCGACCTGCGAAAGGGGCATAGCGCTAGACGTGATGCCGAGCGTGAGTACAGGAGCATCGGCTGGATTCGTCTTACTGTAGATAGGCGGCGCGGGCAGGATGGATGGCAGCAAACTCTGCGCCGCGTTTATGGCCGCCTGCACCTCTTCCTCGGCGACATCGATCGACATGGTGAGATTAAACTGCAGCACGATGACCGACGTGCCGCCCGAGCTGGTGGAGGTCATCTGGCTCAAGCCCTGCATTTCGCCGAACTGGCGCTCCAGTGGCGCCGTCACTGTCGTCGCCATCACGTCGGGGCTTGCCCCTGGATAGAACGTAACCACCTGGATGGTCGGATAGGCGACGTTCGGCAATGCGGAGACAGGCAGTTGGGTATAGCTGACAAGACCGACCAACAGGATTGCAGCCATCAGCAAAGAGGTGGCTACCGGTCGCAGGATAAACTGACGAGAGGGACTCACGGAGTGCTGCTGGCGGTCGGGCTGGCCGCGACCGGCTTGTTCAATACGTTGACCGCGGCCTTGTCCTGCAACTTATCGAAGCTGCTGGTCGCAACAACTTCTCCGGGATTGACGCCTTCGACTTGGGTTAGACCTCCCTCTGTAACTCCCGGCTTGATGCTACGCATTTGAACGACATTGTTTTGAATCACATACGCAAACGAGGCTTGGCCATTTTGTTGAATGGCCGATGATGGAAGCAGCGTCACCCCCTGCAGGGTATTTACCAGCAGTCGCGTGTTTACAAACTGGTTCGGGAAGAGCGCGTCATCTTCGTTGTCGAAGAGCGATCGCCCTTTTACTGTCCCGGTCGTAGTGTCGATCTGGTTGTCGAGCGTCAGCAGCTTGCCGCTTGCGATCTTCGTCTGCGCCGTTCGATCGAAGGCATCGACGGTGAGGCTGGCGTTCTTGCGCATGCCGGCCTGAACCTGGGCTATGCTGTCCTCCGGTATGGTAAAAACTACGGTGATGGGTTCCAACTGCGTAATGACCGCGAGGGTTACGGTTCCGGCAGACTGCACCACGTTGCCAGGGTCGACCAGCCTTAGACCCACACGGCCGGCAATGGGAGCAGTGATGTGGCAGAAGTCGAGCTGAACCTGGTCGAAATCCACCATGCCCCGGTCGTTTTTTACTGTGCCCTTGTCTTGCAGCACGACCTTTTCCTGGTCATCCAGGATTTGCTTCGCAATCGCGCGGCGTGCCCACGCGATTCGGTAGCGTTCGACGTCCATCTCCGCCTGCGCGAGCACATTTTCGTCTCGCTCGAGCGCACCTTGCGCCTGTAGAAGCGTTGCGCGGAACGGACGCGGATCGATATCTACCAGTAGATCGCCCCGCTCTACCCGTTGACCTTCCGTATAGTGGACGGCAATGACCAGCCCGGTCACCTGGCTGGTAATCGAAGCGGTGTAGACTGGGGTAACTGTACCGATTGCGTCAAGGTAGACGCCGATGTTCCCCTTGGTGGACGTCGCACTCGTCACTGTGATCTTCTTCGCCGCGGGTGCGGCTTTCTTCGCGCCCATGAGGTGCCAGACGAGCAAGATCACCAGCGCCAAGAGCAGTATCAACGCGCTCCAGATGACGACCCGCACGGCCTTCGGCCGGGGAGGTCGGGCAGCAGGATCGCTCAGTTGATGGTCGGAGCCGACGGCTGCACGCCGGTTCATGTCAGCTGGCAATCGGAATCTCCTTCTTCAACGGCCCGAGCACGAGCCACTTTTGGCATCCCTACGGCTACGGACGCCATCATTGAATGTCGCCTTGGCGTTTCGGCAGGTCAACCTTTGTGGAGCAGATCGATGTCGCGGAAAGTCAATTGCCGGGGCGCCTGAACGACTCGGCTGGCGCGCATCCATCGTTCCGATCGCGAGCCGCGAATTCGCACTTCGGTGCCGGAGCGCAGTCAAACTTGTCGCCCATGCCTTCGAAACTGTACGTTCGCGCTTATCGCTGGTATGTTTGTGTGGCGGTGTTCTGGATGACGCCGATCTCAAGCTGCAGTGAAAGCAGAGCGTCTCGTGCCACTTCGTCTCTGATGGATATTCTTTCCGGCCTCGAAAATGGAATGGACAAATTCATCGAGGGAAACCGCAACGATCCTGCTCCTCAGTTCAGAGCCGTTGGTTCGTACCATTCTGACGGAAGGGCTACGACGCGCTGGTTATGTAGTCGAGCCGACAGGCAGTTTCGGGGCAGCCGTCGACCTCCTCGCCGACGGGGGAATCGATCTGTTGATTATTCGCCCCTACGTTGACAGCATCTCCGGGTACGAGGCCGCCAAATACCTGCATGCAAGGAACCCCGACATGGCCGTGCTGATCGTAGCCGGTCTCCCGGAGGATGAACGGATTCAATATCGCGATGACCTTGAAGGGTTCAAGAGATTTCCTCCGCCTTTTACCGCCGCTCAATTGGTAGACAAAGTCGATGAGGTCTTGAAGACGGCGAAGGAACGAGGGGCACACACCTAAGTATATCAGTTGCCGATTCCATCGCTGTGCCTCATCAAAACTGAAGGCCGAACGTGCTGATGATGCAGCCCGCTCAAAATTGGCATCGCGACGATGTTGCCAACAGTCTCGGAACGTCGGAAGTTCGGGGCGTTTTTGCCTAACGACAAGCAGGTCCGGACCTCGCTGTAGTAGGCGGCGTACGTTTTGAGGATGCGACGTAGATGCGCCTCGATCCTTGGCCTACCGTCCGCGCCGCCAAGACTCCAGCGCCAGCAGGCACGGAAGCCTCGTCGAAATGCCAGCCTGGCACGGTCTCCTGCGTGACGATGACCATGGCATCCCACTCTGATAGGAACAGCCGGTACAGTCAGACCAGCATCACCGGAACAGCCAGACCAGCAACAAACGATCGATGTTCCTTAAGCGGAGATAAGTTGCTTGACCGTATTCCCAATCCTGGAGCCGCAAGTTCGAATCCCGCAGGGGAACCAGACCGTCACTCCGGATGAACCACCACTCCCTACTCGCATCGTGTTCGCAGACTCATCGTGACTGATCCGCTCACGTTGTCCGACGACGACCTGCTCGACAGTCTCGAGCGCGCGGCCTTCGGTTATTTTCTGAGCGCACACAACCCCGCCAATGGATTGGTCGCCGATAGGAGTGTGACCGGCTCGCCTTGCAGCATCGCAGTCGTCGGCTTTGCGCTGTCTTCGTACCCGATAGCTGTCGAGCGCCGCTGGATGACCCGCGATGAGGCCGTCGAGCGCACTCTCGTCGCTCTCAGATTTTTCCTGAACAGTCCGCAAAACGAGGCGCCTGAAGCGACTGGCTACAAGGGTTTCTACTATCACTTCCTCGACATGCAAAGCGGCAGACGGGTGTGGCAGTCTGAACTGTCTCTGATCGATACTGCCTTACTGCTGGCCGGAATACTCACCGCGAGTGTCTATTTCACTGACAACACTCAGAACGAGACTGAGATTCGGCAACTCGCCGACGCACTATATCGCCGCGTCGATTGGCGATGGGCACAAAACGGCAAAGCCACTCTTTCGCAGGGATGGAAACCCGAATGTGGTTTTCTTCACTATGGTTGGGAGGGCTATAGTGAGGCGAGCATTCTTTATGTTCTGGCTATAGCCTCTCCGACCCATTCGATACCCGCCAATAGCTATTCGGCATGGACCGCGACGTACCAATGGGAGAATCTGTACGGCCACGATTTTCTCTACGCAGGCCCGCTCTTCATTCATCAGTTCTCGCATGCGTGGATCGATTTCCGGCGCATTCAAGACGCATTCATGCGCGAGAAGGGCAGTGACTATTTCGAAAACAGCCGCCAAGCGACTTACATCCAGCGCGAATATGCGTTGCGCAATCCGCAGGATTTTCGCGGCTATGGCGAAAACTTCTGGGGCCTCTCGGCCGGCGACGGCCCCACCCCGAGTCGGCTAAGAATAGAAGGCATCGAGCGCCGTTTTTTCGGCTATATCGCTCGCGGCGTGCCGTATGGAGCGGACGACGGAACCATCGCGCCTCCCGCGACGCTGGCGTCGATCGTTTTTGCGCCCGAGATGGCGCTGGCCGCGATCCGCCATTTCTGCTCGCAATACCCGGAAATGGTAAACGAATATCGGCTCCCGAGCGGATTCAATCCAACTTTGGCGCGCAATGGATCCCGAGGCTGGATCAGCGACGGCTACTTCGGTCTCGACCAGGGTATTGTTGTATTGATGATCGAAAACTATCGCTCACAACTGACATGGAATCTGATGCGTCAATGCCCGTACATCGGGACGGGACTGCGTTATGCGGACTTTCGCGGAGGTTGGCTGTAATTAATCAACTGACTATATAGGGTGTCCGATGCGGAATGAAGAAGTGTCATCTT
>Ga0209274_10001434_pt1 | contig 12293 bp, 7 predicted proteins | sample HubBroMetageREF1_FD_188343 | JGI IMG/M metagenome (GOLD analysis project Ga0209274, IMG submission 188343) | Reference soil microbial communities from the Hubbard Brook experimental Forest, New Hampshire, USA - Hubbard Brook CCASE Soil... | ecosystem: Environmental > Terrestrial > Soil >...
GCGCCGGCGGCCTTATTCGGTGGTGCTGTTCGACGAGATCGAGAAGGCGCACCACGACGTGTTCAACGTGATGCTGCAGGTGCTGGACGATGGCCGGCTGACCGATGGCCAGGGGCGCACGGTGGACTTCCGCAACACCATCGCGATCATGACTTCGAACATTGGCAGCGCGCGCATTTTGGATTATCGCGGCGGTTTTGAGGGCGAGGGATACGAACGGATGAAAGAAGCCGTGCTGGAGGAGATGCGCCACCATTTCCGGCCGGAGTTTCTGAATCGCGTGGACGAGGCGATTGTGTTCCATGCGCTGGGCGAAGAGCATTTGAAGCAAATTGTGGAGATCCAGTTAGAGCGGGTGCGGGCGCGGCTGGCGGACCGGCATATCACGCTGAAGCTGACCGATGCGGCGCGCCTGAACCTGGTGCGTACGGGCTTCGATCCACATTACGGCGCGCGTCCGCTGAAGCGCGCGATTCAGAAGAAGGTGGAGACGCCGCTGGGGCGGATGATATTGAAAGGCGAGGTGCGCGATGGGCAGCAGCTTGTGGTGGATGTCGATCCGAATAGTGAGTTAACGTTCGCGCCTGCGACGGCTAGGGCGGCGGGGTAAGGCGAGCTGGGCAGTGCCTTATGCGGCGGGTAATGCTTGCACGGCCGCTGCGAAATCGGTTTGGAACCGCGCCGCCTCGGACAATTTCGTCACAATGTCGGGCCAGCCGGCTTGCACCTTCGGCTTCTGTTTTTCGTAATCCGCACGCGCCTTGGCGAAGCGCGTCTGCTTCCGCTGTTGTCCAAGCGGGTTGCCGGCTTTGGATGGCATTCCCAGCCCTTCGTGGCCATCCCCCTGTCCGTCGGAAAGCACGCCGCCATAACCCACGCCTCGGTGCTCTTCGACGGCGTGCATAGCACCGTCCGTGGCGGCGTTTCTGCTTCGCCCAACCATGACGACATCACGGCGCGGAGCGCGCCGGTAGTCGCACTGGCCGGTGGACAGGGCTGCTCGCACGGCAATCGTCCAGCGAGCTCGGGAATCGGGTCGATTGCATCGTTCGCCGGATCTTCGCCCGCCACGTCGGCGTCCAAGTGGACTACCAATAGGTCATAGCTCACAAAAACTGGATCATCGCTAACATGCCCGCTACCTCTGACGGCGGACTGAATGCACCACTTGTAAACGCCCTTCCATCCTCCGCCGAGAGGGCCCGCGTCCCCTGCACCAGTAAACGCGAGGCTGCCTTCCGGCTGCAGCAGTTTCAGATCGAACGACCGGCCACTGAGCATCGATTCCATGGCCGCGCTCAGAACCACGTAATCTGTGACACCTTCGCCTATCAGCGCGATTCTGAGCGTGTTAGACATTCGGCATCCCTCCGATGAGCTTGTTCATCCACAGACGGGACAACGTCCAGCCTTTGTCGGCCATGTCTAGGAGCTTCTTGTTCACGATAACGCGCTCAACGATCGTTTTCCCCCGGTTGTCTCGGTCTACCGTAAACAGTCGAACCCTGTCGTCTTGTAGAGGCAAGCCGTCCAGGACTGCGGGATTGTGGCTCGTAATTAGCACTTGCCGCTGGTCCTTGGTGCTCAATACCCAGTCTGCAAAGCGTCTTGTTAGTGCTGTCGCCAATCCAGGATTGAGTCCGTGGTCCGCATTATCGACCGCGCAGAAAGACGGCGCCTTGGGATGTATTGCCAGAACCGACAGAAAGAGAACAAAGAGCGCGCCCTCACTTACGTCGCGGTCCGGAAGAACGTTGCGCCCCGGCTGCATGTACTTGTCACGGAAAAAGATTCCCATTGGCCGTGAATAGACTGACGTTATTTGCGAGAGGGGAATTGGTGCAGATGCGCGGCCCGAATCATAGCTCTCTGCCCAGCCAATGAGATCGACCACTTCGTTGTACACTCTTGTCTCTAATTCGTTTCCGGGACGGCCGAGCAGCAACTCATGAACCGCCTCCGGCAGGCGCCCACCCGAGAGGCCGAGCGGTTGTCTGGGCTGCGTCTCCGGCGCAACGCCTCTTAGCACAGGGGTGGCTGGTGAGTAGATTACGTAATTCTGCAGACGGCGCATCAAGGCCAAGGCGGCATCGCTCTCTTTGAGTTCAACCGCCTTCAACGCGGCCAAGCCGGCTTCGGTGTTGGGATTGTTCGGCAGATTTGGTCCCCGGATTGCCAGCTTCTCGGTCCCACGTTCGAGCACCTCAGTTTCAAACCTCCAGGAGGGACTCGTGTCCTCCGAGGGGTCGTCGAGCGAAACTTCATAGCGAGCCTCCGCCGACGAACCGCTAAAATCGATGTGAGACATCCGCTGGCCGTCTATGGACGGAAACGCCGATTTCGGAACGCCGGGCCGAACTCCGCGTTGAAGGAGCGTTTGATCGTTTACTTTTCCATCGGCTGCCGCGGAGAGGACCCCAATCGCTTCCAGCAGATTGCTTTTTCCCGATCCGTTCGCACCCACGAAGACATTGAGATTTCCCAGTTCTATCTTAGCTGCTTCGATCGACTTGAAGTGCGCGACTGAGATGCTTCTGATCATTCCGGCACCAGGAACATTTGAAGGGAACGCACCGTACTGCTTAGGCCTTCCGGATCTCGGTTCACCATCATTATTAACATTAAACATTATCCTCGTGCAGCGGCGCGGCGACGGCGCTGGCAATCGTAATCGAGCCCGTACCCTGCATCGATGCGCGCCGCGTCACAATATACTTGTGAAGTGCATTTTTCTGTCGCTGGTCACCGCCGCCCTACTTGCCGCCGAAGCGCCGCGCGTCGGTGACATCGAATTCTACGGCCTGCATAAGCTCTCGGAACCGAAGCTGCTGCACACGCTGCACCTGAAGTCTGGCGGTCCCCTACCCCCGTCGAAGGGCGACCTGGAGGACGAATTGGAAAAGATCCCCGGCGTAGTGCTGGCGCACGTGGAAGCGGTGTGCTGCGAGGACGGCAAGACCAGCTTGTTCATCGGCATTGAGGAAAAAGGTGCGCCCCATTTGGCGTTTCACAGCCCGCCGGCGGGCGATGCCGTTCTGCCCGACGACATGGTGGAGGTATACCACCAGTTTCTCGATGCCGTGCGGGACGCGGCGCATCGCGGCAGCACCGCGGAAGACCTCACCAGCGGCCACTCGCTGATGGCGGACCCCGTCGCGCGCTTGCTGCAGTTCCAGTTCGCGGATTTCGCTGGCGCGCACCTGCCGCTACTGCAGGATGTGCTGCGCGATTGCAGCGACGACGAGCAGCGCGCCATGGCGGCCGCCATGATCGGCTACGCGCCGAACAAAAAGGATGTGGTGGACGACCTTGAAAACGCGATGCAGGATCCCGACGAATCCGTACGGTCCAACGCCTTGCGTGCGCTGAATGCCATCGCCGTGCTGGCTCGATTGGAGCCGCGGCTACGCATTCAGGTGCCGGTCACGTGGTTCGTGGAGATGCTGAACTCCATCGTGCTCAGCGACCGGACGCGCGCCGCCAACGCTCTGGTCACCCTGACCGACAAGGATGCCGCTGCGCTCGACCAGATCCGCGACCGCGCGCTCGATGCTGTGGTAGAGATGGCGCAGTGGAAGAATCTGCAGTACGCGCTCCCGCCGTTTATCCTGGTTGGGCGGCTGGCCGGGATGAACGAGCAGGAGATTCAAAAGGCATGGACCAGCGGCGACCGGCAAGCGGTAATCGGGATTGCGCTGGGGGCCAAGCCGAAAAAGAAGCCAGGCATGGGTCCGACGAACAAGATCGAGTAGAAAAGCGCAGATTCGCCAGCGATATTCGCCGCTTGCCCCGAAACGGCGTTCGCGCAAATCGACGACCCACGCACTCGGATCGCGAATTTCCAGGACTCCAGCACCGATGCGAGGGAGTTGCGCTCCAATCTCTACGCCGCCACCAAGAAGCCGGTTCGCACGGCGATCGGCGGAAACGTTTACGTTCTCCATGTCCGCGTCTTCGAGAGCTTTGGCGAGGATGCCTTCGAGGTAAGCATTGATCTGGCGCCCAAACTCGATCCGTCCGTGGCGCCGCCATTCACGTCAAAACAGCGGTGAGTGCCCGGGTCGGCAATTACATGGTGAGAACGGCGCGGAACCGGACCTTCCCCTCAGCAACGCGCTCGTAGGCCTTCGGCGCCTCAGCCAATGGGTACGTCTCGACTATCGTTTTCACTTTGCCTTGCGCCACGAAATCGAGGGCCTCGTAGAGATATTCGGGGCCGTTTTGCTGACTGCCAATTATCCGAATGCGCTTCATAATGAGGTCGGTCAGAGAAATGGAAAGCGGCTCCACATCGGCGCCCATCGCGACAAGCCGGCCGTCTGGCCGCAGCCCCTGAATGCTGTCCACCATGGACTTGGTCGAATTGGAAGTACTGAGGATCACATCTGCGCCCCCCGCCGCAGCAAGGCTCTTTCCATCGCGGACAATTTCATCCGCACCAAGACCGCGGATCATCTTGTCTTTATCGGGGGAGTGTGAAACGGCGATGGTTTGGAAGCCCGCCGCCTTCGCGTATTGCACTGCCAAGTGCCCAAGCCCGCCAATCCCAAGCACGGCCACGCGCTCGTGCGGCTTGGGATCGGCCCAGCGGAGCCCGCCATAGACTGTGTAACCTGCGCAGAAGATCGGGGCTGCTTGTTCGTAGGAAACCTTGTCGGGAATCAGATAGGTGGCGTCGGCATTCATCAGCATGTACTCCGCGTGACCGCCAGGTACATCGACGCCCGTGCTCTTCATATATGGACAGAACATTCTGCGGCCGCGCTGGCACCACTCGCAACGTCCACACGTGGATTGGATCCATGCCGTACCCACGCGATCGCCCACGTGCCGCGTCGTTACGTCGGGAGCCACGGCAACGATCTCGCCGACCGGCTCGTGGCCTAAGATTCGGGGAAATGCGCCAGGAAAATGTCCCAGCGTGAGGTGCACGTCGGTATAACAGATGCCGCTTGCATGCATCTTCACCAGCACTTGATTGGGGCCGGGTTGAGGTTGCGGAACGTCGCTGATCTGCCATGAACTGCTCACGGCGGGGACGACTGCAGCTTTCATAAACATTTCCTCCTGGAGTGATTCGATGCGCGTGACTTGGCGATCGGTGCACCATGGATGCCCGATCCCGAATTGCACACTTGCAGACTGAGGTTGACGGTCAGGTGGCGGATAGTCGGACACTCGGAAGTTATCGGCCCGCGCAACCGCTGCAAGGGCGTGCAGGCGCATGGCTGGCATCGCGATCGTCCGGCTCGATCGTTTGGCGGACCGCTCGCCTCTCCAACCCCTTCCCCAGATCTGCGCCGTTGCAGGTCCCGTTCTACTTTCCGCAGTTGGGCCTGGAGCGCCCGCAAGCCGGACAACCGCCTGTCCGCCACGATGGCGGCGCTCCCGCCGGATTTCTTATTCCGGGCGGTCGGATGGGCCATTCGCTGCTATCGGACCCGGTCACGAGTTTGAATCCGGCGGCAAACTGGCCGGGCGGCCATTCGCAATCTCCTGCGCCGACATCCACAAGCCACGCAAGCTCCCAGCTTGCGGGTGTAGAGGGCGACACACCGGGATAAGGGTCGCCCTCCGCGGTCACGAACATTGAATCGCGTCCGGCCTTGTCCAGAGTACGGAAGACGCTAATCGTCTGGGGATACCTAGAGCTTCACGGTAACCGTTTTCACCTCAGTGTATTGCTGCAGTCCGTACTCGCCCATCTCACGGCCAATGCCCGACTGCTTAAAGCCGCCGAAAGGAGCCCCTGCGTCAAACACGTCGTAGCAGTTGACCCAAACGGTGCCGGCACGTACGTTGTTGGCGATGGCGTGTGCTTTGCCGATGTCGCGAGTCCATACGGCGGCGGCCAAGCCATATATAGTTCTGTTCGCTCTTTCGACAACCTCGGAGATGTCCTTGAACCTGATGATGCTCATCACCGGACCAAAGATCTCTTCCTCGGCGATTTTCATGTTGTCTTGTACATCCGCGAATACCGTGGGTTCGACGAAGTAACCGCGGTCACCCCATCGTCCACCGCCGCACAGAAGGTTTGCGCCCTCGCGCTTGCCGGAGTCGATATAACCCAGCACTTTGTCGAATTGCGTTTGGTCAACCTGAGGCCCCTGCTCGGTGGCAGTGTCGAAGGGGTCGCCTACCTTCCGCGCCTTCGCGCGTGCCACGCTCTTTTCCACGAATTCGTCATAGCACTTGTCTTCGACGAAGAGCCGGGAGCCGGCGCAGCAGCATTGCCCCTGGTTGAAGAAGAGCGCGAAGTGCGACCCTTCGATGGCCTGATCCAGGTCCGCGTCGGCAAACACGATGTTGGGGCTCTTTCCACCGAGTTCCAGGGTCACGCGTTTCAGATTGGAGTGGGCGGAAGCCTCCATGATCAGGTGGCCCACCTCCGTCGAACCGGTGAACGCCACCTTGTCCACATCCATGTGATTGGCGATGGCCGCGCCGGCTGTGGGGCCGTAGCCAGGCAGCAAGTTTACCACACCATCCGGAAAGCCGGCCTCCACGATCAGTTCGCCCACGCGCAAGGCCGTGAGCGGAGTCTGTTCTGCCGGCTTCATCACCACGGTGTTGCCGGTGGCCAGCGCCGGGCCAAGTTTCCAGGCCTGCATGAGCAACGGAAAATTCCACGGGATGATCTGTCCCACCACGCCCACCGGTTCGTGGCGCGTGTAGCAGAAGTAGTCGCCGGCGATCGGTATGGTCTTCCCTTGCACCTTATCCGCCCAGCCTGCATAGTATCGGTAGCAGGCGACGGTAAGCGGCAGATCGGCGGCTTTGGCCACCTGGTAAGGTTTTCCGTTATCGAGCGACTCCAGCAACGCCAGTTCGTCGGCGTGCTGCTCGATTAGATCGGCCAGCCGGCTAAGCATCCGGCCCCGCTCGGCGGCCGACATCTTTCGCCATGCGCTTCTTGTGTCGAAGGCCGCGCGGGCCGCGCGGACGGCCTTGTCGACGTCGGCGGAATCGGCCTCTGCCACCTGGGCGATTTCTTCCCCGGTGGCCGGATTTGTGGTGGCGAATGTCCTGCCTGATTCGCTGTTTACCCAGCGATTGTCGATTAACAGTCTGGTCGCTTTGATGGCGACCGGGGTTTCGATATTAGCGATTGCAGACGCCATGGTCTATTCTCCTTGGTGCATCGATGCGGCTCGATGCCAGCCGGGTTTAGGGAGCCCCTGCCCTCTCCCCCGAGATTGTCTTCGTTCGATGACAGTGTACCGTATAGCAGAGAACCGTGGGGTGTAGGGGGCGGGCGGCTACGTCCGTAACGGGAAGTAAAATAGTTCTTGGGGGTGCTCATGTCTTTCCGAATCGTCTCGCGCAATATGATGACCGGCTTTCTTCTGGCGGCTGGTACGGCTTTCGCCGCTCCCAACCCGCCGATCCCACCGCCGGCCGCCGATGTTCCTCTTGCCGCGAAGCCGGGAAAGGAGACTGCCGTCTTCGCCGGCGGCTGCTTCTGGGGTGTGCAGTCCGTGTTTCAGCGCGTGAAGGGTGTGCTGTCCACGGCCGCCGGATATTCCGGTGGAGATGCCAAGACCGCCTCGTATCGACAGGTGATTACAGAGACAACCGGGCATGCGGAATCGGTCGAGGTCGTCTACGATCCAGCGCGCATCACCTATGGCCAGTTGTTGCGTGTCTATTTTTCGGTCGCGCACGATCCGACGCAGTTGAACAGGCAAGGGCCGGATGTGGGAACCTCATATCGGTCGGCGATCTTTTATGCGACCGAGGAGCAGAAGCGGCTGGCAAATGCGTACATCGCGCAACTGGATCGGCAGAAAGTGTTTCCAAAACCAATCGTAACCGAAGTGACAGCCCTAAAGGCATTCTACCGCGCCGAAGACTACCATCAGGACTACGCTTACTACAACCCCAATAACCCTTATATCCAGGTTTGCGATCGGCCGAAGATTGCCGCGTTGCAGCAGCAGTTCCCGGAACTGTTTGTTGAGTACCAACCCAAGCGGTAGGCTAATGTGAGAGAGTCGATGCAACAGTTACGCGCATGAATTGGGAGCGACTGCCTTAATTGCCAAGGTCTGTCACGAAATAGCTGTGCCATCTTGGATCTGGGCCGGCTCGATGTGGGGTAGGCAATCGTGCCTGCGGGCAGAATTGCCCGCCCCACAAAAGCTGTTGTGAGAAGTTGCGGCCGAACGACGCCGCGCCTTGGGTGCGTAGCCGGGGCCATCATGGTATGCGAGAATAAATGCCGGTAGTGGCTCAATGTGGGGCGGCTAATCTTGGCTGCAAGCCGGCTTGGACGCGCTGGAAACCGCGTCCGCAGGCAGGATTGCCCAATGCCACTTACTTTTCTGAGGAGACTCGATTCTGCATTAATTGTGGCGCACCCCCTGGTCGGGGTGCCCTCCGGGCCCGGTCCCCCTGGACCCGCTCCTCGCTTTCAAATCAAGCGCTTGACGTCGGCGACAGGCCGACGAGGGCGTCGGCAGCGGTCCAGGGGGACCGCCCCACAATTAATACAGGTGTTCGGTCGTGGGAAAAGTAAGTGGTATTGGAAAGGATTGCCCGCCCCACAAAAGCCACCCAAACTGACCCACTACCCTAAGCGGCATTACACAGTTTTTCGTTCTGCCCGCGGCGCGCCGCCAACAGCGCCTGAATGCACAGCGCCGGAGCCGGTCCTGCCAGCATGAAGCTTTGCGCCCGGTCGCATCCCATGGCTTTGAGCTGTTCGAGTTGCTCGGCGGTTTCCACGCCCTCGGCCACCGCACGCATGCCCAGGCCATGCGCTAGACCCACGATGGATTGAACCAGCGTACGGGTATTGTCCGCGCTGTTCATCCGCTGCACGAACTTCCGGTCGATTTTTAGATTGTCGATAGGCAGTTCCTCCAGATAGCTCAAAGAGGAATAGCCGGTGCCGAAGTCGTCCAAGGAAACGCTGACGCCTAGTTTCTTCAGTTCCTTGAGCTGCCGGGCGGTTTCGCGGATATCCTGCATAATCACGCTCTCGGTGACTTCCAGATCCAGGTGGCACGCGTGCAGGCCCGTTTCCGACAGCGTAGCGGCCACGGTCTCCGCCAGATCGCCGCGCGAAAATTGCACGGCCGAGGTATTCACGGCCACTTGGATCGGCCCATAGCCGGCGTCCCGCCACAACTTCCCCTGGCGGCAGGCATCGCGTAGCACGCGGGCGCCGATGGGTACGATGAGCCCGCTCTCTTCCGCTATGGGAATCAGGACGGATGCCGGGACTGGTCCGAACTTCGGACTATTCCAACGCACCAGCGCCTCCAACCCGGCGATGCGATCGGTCGACAGATCGAATTGCGGCTGATAATGCACCGAGAGTTCGTCGCGCTCCAAGGCATAGTGAAGTTCCGTCTCGATCGACAGGCGGCGATTGGCAGCCTGGCTCATTTCCGGGTTGGACAACTGGATGCGCCGCGTGCCTTGGCGCTTGGCCGCGCACAGCGCGCCGTCCGCCGCCCGCTGCAAGGCGAGCAGATCCTCGCCATCCTGCGGGTAAATCGCGATGCCGATGCTGGCGCCCAGAAACACCTCGTTGCCCTTTACCGAAAACGGCTGCGAAAGGGTCCCCAGAATTCGCTCCGCGGCGTTCACGGCGTCTTGCGCCGCACCCACGTCGCCAAGGATCAGCATGAACCGGTCGCCGCCGCTGCGCGAAAGCGTTTCGTGCTCGCGCAAGCAGCCGGCCAGCCGCCCGGCCGCCAAATGGATCAAAGTGTCCCCGGCCAGATGCCCCAGCGTGTCATTGATCCGTTTGAAGCGGTCCAGGTCCAGATAAAGGAGCGCGGCCATCCCGCTTTGCCGGCGGGCGCGCGCCACGGCAAGGCGAAACCGGTCCTCGAACACAGCTCGATTGGGAAGGCCGGTCAACAGGTCGTGCGTGGCTTGGTGGGCCAACTTCTGCTCCATCCGCTTGCGCTCGGTGATGTCGGAGAGCAGCCCGTCCCGATAACGCTTCCCATCGCGTTCACGGACGTTCACTGCGCGGCTGTGGATCCAGATCCATTGCCCGTCTTTCCTGAGAAACCGGTATTCGGTATCGAGCGGCTGGCCACTTTCGAAAACTGCCAGATAGGCGGCGGCGATGCGCGGTTGGTCCTCGGGATGAATTCGGCCCAGCCAGAAGCCCGGTTGACAGAGATCCTGCGGCGTATATCCGCTCAACCCCACACAGTTGGAGCTGACGAAGACCGGCTGGCCCGCTTCGTCTACCACCCAGACAACATCCGGAAGGTTGGCGATCAGCCATCTGTACTTCTCCTCGCTTTGCCGAAGGGCCTCCCGATCCCGCCGCCGGCGGGTGATGTCGCGCGCGATGGTGGACGATCCCACAACTTCCCCCGCGGCGTTCCGTACAGGCGACATGGTCAGGGCGACTTCGATCCTGCCGCCGTCGCAGTTCAGCGTAACCGTCTCCAATTGCGAAATGCTTTCCCCCCGGCCAATCCTGTCCAGAAGCTGGGCGGTTTCGCCGATGCAGTCGGCGGGCACCAGCATGGACAGAGGTTTTCCTAGCATCTCCTCGGCGCGGTATCCATACATTCGCTCGGCGCCCTTATTCCAACTGAGGATCGCGCCATCCCGTGCGGCGCCGAAGATGGCATCATCGGCGGAATCCACGATGGATGCCAGCAAGGCCCTGGCCTCCTGCGCCTGTACCCGCGCCGTGATGTCGCGCATAATGGCGGCGCGCGCCGCGATCTGTCCGTCCGTGTTCCGAATCGGGTAAGCCGAAATGGAAATATCGACCCGTTGGCCTTGCTTAGTCAGTGCCACGCCTTCGAACTGGCCGACGCTTTCACCGTGCTGCAGTGTGGCCGAGATCCATTTCAGGCTGGCCCGCTGGTCGCCGGGGGCAAGCAGGGAGACTGGTTTGCCGACCACTTCCTCCGCGCGGTACCCATAAAGCCGCTCCGCGCTCCGATTCCAGCTCAGAATGATGCCTTCCGGAGTGCTGCTTATAATAGCGTCTTCGGAAGACTCTACGATGGACGCCAGGAATGCCTGGGCTTCGTTCGCCGCATGGCGGGCCGACATGTCGCGCCGGATGGCAATGTATCTGCGAATGGCGCCGCCGGCATCCCGCACGGGCGCCACGGTGATGTCTTCCACGTACGCGGAGCCGTCCTTGCGCCGGTTGGCGACCTCGCCGCGCCAAACCTCGCCAGTCCGGACGGTGTCGCGCACTTGCTGGTGGAATGCAGCGCCCAGGCCTGGCTTGTTCAGGCGGGGATTACGGCCGATGACTTCCTCGGCGCTGTAGCCCGTCATCCTGGTGTACGCGGGATTCACGTACTGAATCGTTCCTTCGCAATCGCTGATTACGACGGCATCGGACGCCTCTTCGATGGCGCTTACCAAGCCGGCTCTCTCCACTTCCGCCCCCAAATCCCGGACGGATTGCGCGCGGGTTTGCTCGGCCAAGATCGCTCGTTGGCGCACGGCCACGCACGCAGCCACGGTCAGGGCCAGCGCCAGGAGCGCAACGGTCGCGACTGGCGAGGGCGGGAAGGCATTGTGCGAGGATGCCATCCAGTTGGCGAGTTGATAGGTAAACCAAGCCACCCCACCTACCAGGGATGCCTTGACCAGCTTGGAAGTAAGGTGGCGGCCGGAAAGACCGAACACTGCCCCTGCATTCCCCAGCCGGACCGCAGGGGTGGAAGGCATGGGATTCAGGGACATGGCAGGCGGCTCCACAAACGCTGCGAAACTGGGCACATCAGGCTTTCAATTGTAGCCGCAGCCGGGGATTGAAATCACGTTATCTTTGGTTATATTTAGTAATGAAACTTTCGGCAAACAGCGGAGAGAAAGGCACTTACGATATGATTGCGACAGGCAATTACGTAACTTTTCAAAACGGATGGATCAAGTTGCGAGAGCTAGGATAGCTTGTGGCCCGGTAATATTTATCTGCGGTTGCGAGGAGATCCAGTAAACAGATCCGGAAGTATTATGCCGATTAAGATGATGGGTGTTTAACTGTGTTCCGAACGGTCGTTAGCGGAAATGCCCGGCCTGTGGTTTCGGACGGGCCGGCGCGCGGCCCTAGTCCGGCAGGGCGCTGCCAATGCGTCCTGCTGGTGGTGGCGGCACTGGCGAGCTGTGCCCGCGTGCCGGAGGTTTCGCGGACTGTCCTGACCAGTACCCGCCAGGTGCGCCAGCTCTCGGCGGCACAAGTGAAGCTAGGCGTTCCGGTTCGCATCAAAGGTATCCTCACCTATTTCGACGGCATCTCCAGTTATTGTTTTGTTCAGGATTCCACTGGCGAATCCGGGTTACCC
>Ga0209274_10001435_pt1 | contig 12293 bp, 6 predicted proteins | sample HubBroMetageREF1_FD_188343 | JGI IMG/M metagenome (GOLD analysis project Ga0209274, IMG submission 188343) | Reference soil microbial communities from the Hubbard Brook experimental Forest, New Hampshire, USA - Hubbard Brook CCASE Soil... | ecosystem: Environmental > Terrestrial > Soil >...
ACGGGAGGGTTGTCGGGCGCGGCCATAAAACCTATAACCATGAGGCTGGTTTACGAGGCTTGCCGAGTCGTAAAGATCCCGGTAATCGGACTTGGAGGCATTGAAAAACCGGCAGATATCGCTGAGTACGTGCTGGCAGGCGCCTCAGCGGTGGAAGTAGGGACGGCCCACTTTGTGGACCCGCGGGCTTCTGAACGACTCGTGAGCGGTCTGGAAATGTGGTGTCGGGACGAAAATACATTTGAAATCAGCAAGTTACGGGGAGCTCTACAGCGTTAAACCGATTGCCACTGTACCCCCGAACAGGTAGAATTTAGGCTGGTTTCAAACAAGGTCAGGTGAACATGAAGGGCAAGATATTCGTGATTCTGCAGTCGGTGTTTTTAGGATTGGGTCTGCTCGCGGTTACTCTGCCCGTGAATCCAGCGGCGCCGGGAAAACCGGGCAACCCTTCTCCTGCAGAGGTCGCGCTTGGCATCACTCCCGTTGTAAAGAACCCCCTCATCCAGGCGACTCATCAGGAGAAGCCGCTAGCAGTGTGGGAATGCACCACCAGCTGGTACGGAGACGATTTCGACGGCTTGCCGACCGCTAACGGCGAGACCTACGATATGTACGCGGATACTGCCGCCCACCCCACGCTTCCGCTGGGGTCCATCGTGCGCGTTGTGAACATGCGGAACCACCGCAGCCAGGTGGTCCGGATCAACGACCGGGGACCGTACGTGGAAGGACGCGAATTAGATGTTTCCTACGAAGTGGCACGTAAGTTAGGATTCGACCAGCACGGGCTTGCGAAAGTCCGGCTCGAACTCCTAAAGGTGCCAACACGCCCAGCAACAGCGCATCCCGGAAACTGATCGTCGCATTAGACCTGGACCGGCTTGGTCCAGCGACCGCTTTGGCGCGGAAACTACGCAGCGCAGCCGGGATGTTTAAAGTTGGAGCGCAGCTCTTCACGTCCGAGGGTCCGCGAGCGGTTACCAAGCTCGCGGACCTGGGCTACGACATCTTCCTCGACCTGAAATTCCACGACATTCCGAATACTGTGGCGCATGCGGTCGCTGCCGCGGTGCGCCTGCCACGGGTACGCTTGATGACCTTGCATGCTTCGGGCGGGCTGGCGGTGATGCGGGCGGCGCGCGAGGCTGCGGGGACGAAGAAGAACCGTCCGGCGCTGCTGGCGGTGACGGTGCTGACGAGTTTTGACGAGCCCACGCTGCGGGAAATTGGGATGGAGGGATCGCTGGGATCGCGGGTGGTGGCGCTGGCGCGGCTGGCGCGGACAGCGGGGATGGATGGCGTCGTTTGCTCCGCGCTGGAAGCTCCGGCTGTGCGTCGGGAGCTTGGACCTGACTTCAAGATCCTGGTGCCGGGAGTGCGTCCGGATTCGGCTGCTACGAACGATCAGTCGCGGATTGCGACTCCGGGAGATGCGGTTCGCGCTGGAGCTGATTACCTGGTGGTGGGCCGGCCGATCACGGCGGCAGCGAATCCGCGGGCGGCGGCGCTGGAGATCGTGGCGGAGATTGCTGGCGCTGAGCGGCAGAGGGCCGTGGCTTAGTCGGGACACGAGCACACATGCACGGGTTGAAAAAAGGAATTGACCTGAGTTTCTTAGCAGGGCGTGAACTCAACCGACTGGCCATTGGCGTTTACCAAGTCCAATTCGGCTTCGATGAGGACGTCGGAATTTCGGTGGAGAGTGAGTTTCGGTGCTTTGATGGGCAAGCCGAATGGATTTGGCGACCAGAGCCAGGTTCCGCTTCCATTGCGGCTCGTGCGGTCGCGCTGCGTGGGGCTACGATCGAGTTCTTTGGGAGCGATATAGCCGGAACCTTAACTCTCGCCTTCTCAAATCAGCAGCGCCTAACGATGCTGGATTCGTCCAAGGAGTACGAGTCGTACGACATTACCCGGCCACGTCAAACCATGATCGTCTAGTCCGGACTTTAACGGTAAATGCGTTCTATAAAGGGGAGAGTCAAGAGTGAAAACGTCTCCGGCGACTGGAAGGAGCGAGGTTGTTCGCGACGCTCTTCTGCCCAGGTCATGTTGAGAGGCTTTGGGGTATTCGCTTTTCGTAGATCCATTCTGTTCTTGTGACGGCGCTTTCGGATTCTGAAGCAAGACAAGCGGCGCGGTTGCACGTTGTCAACCACGGTTCTATCGGAGGCTCGAGGCCTATAGCTTTTTCTGGTTATCCGAGGGGGCCTATAGTTAATCAACCGACGCGCGGTGCTCGAAGCACACTCTCCGCCTAACGCATTTATGGATACTCACCCTCGAAGCAAAGCGTCCGAAGAACCGAAAAGCCATCAGCAGAAATAAATCCAGCGAAGGACGGTCCTCAACCCAACGCTTAAGCTGCTTGTTGTTTCAGATGTTCTGCGTCGAAACGTACTCCTTTCTTCCAAACCAGCAAAGTGGTGGCCACGATCTGGCGCGCCAAGGTGAGGCGCGCCACAGGCGGCTTCACGCCTCGGGCGACGCAGGCTTGGTAAAAGTCTTGGAAAGGTCCCACGGTCGAGGCGGCTCGCGTCGCTGCACCCTTGAAGATGTTTTTCAGATCGTGATTATGGTTGCGGTTGAGCCCGCGGACGGCCAGAACCTTCTGGGAGCGTTTCAGTTGCCCAGCGACGAAGCGATATTCCCCGCTGCTGTACATCCGCAGCGCCAATCCACAGTAGGCCCCGAGTGGTCGCTTGGTCCGGAAGCGAGGGGGGGGTCTGCAGCAAAGCAATCAACAAAGCGGCCGTGTAACCGGAAATTGAAACGCTCGCAAGACATGCTGCAAATATGCTGAGATACGGCAGCACTTGCGCGTCACCTTTGTCGCAACATTCGCGCAATCCATTCCTGTCCTTCGCGTCGTGGTTTGTTCTGATTGCCGCCGGCTAACTTTCGTTCAATTTATCGGGGTGGCGTTGCTCGGGTCGAGCGCCATCGAGTTTGGCCCGGCTTTGAGTTGCACGGCTTGGCCCCATGCGAGCGGCTGGTTGTTGTAACGCGTGGAGATCATCAAGTAGTAGGTTCCGGGAGGCACGCCGGGGAAGATCCCGTTGCCGCTGGCGTCGGCGCGGACGGCTGAAGCAGCGTCGGCCTTGATCGCGTCGGTGACCTTTTGACATTTCGGGCTCTTGTTGAAACAAATAGTGGCCACGTATTTATATGAGGTCATTCCCGCGGGGACGGTGACGCCCGCTTTCGCGACCACGTTTGCGTAGCTATTGCGCAGCAGAACATATGGGTGCCCGCCGAGAGGATTTGCGGCACCGGGTTGCGCGGGAAACTTCGAGACGATGGTGAGAATCGCGTTACCCAGGGGCTTATCCGGAGTCGAGAGAGTACCGCCTCCGTTATCCGGCGCTCCTGCGCGATTTCCGGCGGAGGCATTTGTTGCGGTCGCTGTGCCGCCGCTTGCGGGAATTGTCGTGCTGGGAGTGAGCACGGCGAGGCTGCAGGATTGCTCCATCGGAGCGAACGTGAAATCGCCGTCATCGTTTTGGCCGGTGACGGTGCGCCCGTGAACCTGATATGGGCCGGTGCCGCCGGGATCGAGCGATCCGTCCGGCTTGAAGGCGAGGGTAAGCGGGTGATCGGGCGCGTTCACATGGATAACCGCGTTGGCTCCCTCTGCGAGGACCGCGTAAGGATAGGCGCGGGCGGCATCGGGACCGCAGCCGAGAATTGCTGACTCTGGAAAGAACTGGACGCTGAAGCCGGTGGAAGCGGCGTAGATTCCGTGCATGCGAATGCCGGGCGGCGTCGGGGGCCCTTTGTCGCCGCCGAACATCGTTTTAAGCAGATCGGTTTGCATGGTCTGCACGCCAACACTGGCTCCCTTCGAAGAGAGGTTTTGTGCGGGGCAGGTGGCTGTTTTGGAAGCGAATGTGGTGTGGCCGCCGCCGGAATTGACATGGCCGTAGTAGCGCTCGCCGCCGCTATAGAGTTCTGAAGTGGAAGCCGCCTGTTGATTCGAGAGGGACATTCCGTACTTGTCCGTGTATCCGCTCATAGCGCCTGGGTCGGGTCCATCACTCTTGTAGCCGCTGGCAACTACTCCGTCGATCGTCAACGGGCCGGGGCCGACGATGGTGCCGTCTGCTTCCAGAGTGAGGACCAGCGGTTTCGGAGTGGTGTCAATAACGATGACGGTGCTTTCGTTCTTGAACTCGATCTTGTAGCTGTGTTGATCGGGCGAGAGAAACGCGCAGTTCACCAGCACGCCGCCGTCAATGAAATCCAGGCGCCATTTGCCGGGGCCTTCGAACACGCCGGCCATGTTCGGGCCGGGCGGCGGTTCCTTGGCTAGCGAGGGCATGACCTGGCCGACCATCTGGCTGAACGCGCCGAGAAGTGAATTTCCCGTGCAGGTTGCGGGAAGCCGGCCGGAGGTGACGCAGCGTGTGATAGCGCGCTCTTCCGGGGTCTTGGGCTTTTGTGGCTGTCCGTAGGTGGCGGGCTGCGTGGCCGCGTTGAGTTGCTCGGTGGCTTTTTGCGCGTCGGCGTTGTAGGTATCTTCCTGCTTCTTCTGAAAGGCCTTCGCCGCGGCAACCTGCTTCGCGGTGGGCTGCTGGCAGGCAGAAGTTTTTTCAAGGCGCCGCGGGTCATGGAGGTGTAGGTGTTCAGGCCCGTGGCCGTGAGGTGGTCGGGATGCGCGACCATGCAGGTGGAGGTGTCAGAGGTGTCGCGAATGTTGCAGCCTTCGATGTAGATGTGCTCGCCATTGCAGACATAGGTGACGCCGATCGTGATTTCCTGTGCGCTGCAGAGAGCGGCCGCGAAGAGCATCAGCAGAGTCGCAGCGCAGATTTTTAGCGTGAGGCGGGTGCTTGCAACGCGGTCGTGTGAACGAGAAAGACTCATTTCAACCCCCAGCGTATCGCCGCGTGCGTGGTGCAGGGCCAGCGCAATCCCGCGGGCAGACTTTGCTGACCACAGATGGGGCCTCTCGATTGAGGACATTCATTACGCTATGCGTAAAAGAACGAGGAAAACCGTCATGGGTTGACATTCGAGCGAGTCGCGGCGGAGAACTTTCGCCGCGCGCGACGTGTTCCAATTAGGCACGGCGCCGGGACTGAGTTCGCAATGCGTCGTTTCGCGCCTTGCTATTGACAAAGGCTTGCCTTCAGTTCAAGTTCTCACACGGCAATTTCGTGCGTTTTCTGACAATCGAAGGGAGTTTCGAATGCGAATCGCGTCGAAGTGCGTAGCTGGCTGGATGGCTGTGGCGGCACTGATGTGCGCGCCGGTAGTTTGCGGACAAGAAGTTGGCGCGCCGGCTATGCCGCCGAAACCGAAAACGGTGGAAATCACGCCGACGAACATCCAGGCGCACGTGGGGGACAAAATCAAGTTCACCGCCGTAGCCAAGGACGCCGCCGGAAAGACCATCGACGTGAAGCCCTCGATTTGGATTGCGCTGCCGCCGGATATTGCCGGAGCGGACGACGACGGCAACGTGGTGTTTCGCGCGGCAGGGCAAGTGACGGTGGGCGTGGTCATCGCGGGCAAGCCAGGATTTGCGTCGGTGAGCGTGGGGACGCCTCCGCCGGCGGCAGTGGAAGTGACGCCTCTGAAGCAGGCGCTGGTGGTAGGCGGATCCACGGTGTTGACGGCGACGGCGCGCTCGGCGAATGGCGACCCGCGGACGGATGTGGCGATTCACTGGAGCTCGAAGGCGCCGGCGATCGCGAAAGTGGACGAGTCAGGATTGGTGAAGGCCGTAGCGCCGGGAACGGCCACGGTGGGGGCGACGGCCGGGCCAGCGAGAGGCGAAATTTCCGTGCAGGTGGTGGCGGATACGTTGCAAAAAATTTCGCTCGAGCCCGCGGCGACGACGGCGAAGACTGGCGAGGTGGTGCACTTCACTGCGAAGCCAGTGGGCGCGAAAGGCGCGGCGACAAAGCATCTGCTGACGAGCTGGAGCGTGAGCGGGCCGCAGGGCACTGTTTATCCGGACGGCGCATTCGTCGCGGATTTGCCCGGCACCTACGAAGTGGTTGCGGCGATCGGTAGCCACACGGCAACCGCGTCCATCACAGTTGCGCCGCGCAACGTGCAGCGCGCGTTGGAAGTGGTGGCGCACATCCCCACGAAAAATGCCGACGGCACGGTGGTGCAGACGACCGAAGAATGGGTCGTGGGCAATCATCTCTACGTCGCGACGATGGGAGACCGGCTTTATGCCTACGACGTTTCCGACCCGGCGCACCCCAAGGCGCTAGACAGTTTGAAAGCGGATGCGCGGCTTTACAACGATGTAAGCACCACGCCTGACGAAAAAGTGGGAGTTTTCACACGTGAAGGCGCATCGAACCGCAAGAATGGAATCGTGCTGTTTGACGCTTCGGACCCGGCGCACCTGAAAGTGCTGTCTGAATACACCGCGACGGTGACGGGTGGCGTGCACAGCGCGTTCATCAACAGCCATTATGCATATATCACGGACGATGCCACCGGCTCGCTGCGCGTGATTGATTTTGCGGACCCGGTGCATCCGAAAGAAGTGGCGCGCTGGCAGACGGAAAAGGCGCAAGAGCAGATGATCGCTTCACCGCTGGGCGAGGGCATGATCAGCGTGGGCCGCTATCTGCATGACTTGTACGTGAAAGACGGGCTGGCTTATCTGGCGTACTGGCGCGACGGCCTGGTGATTCTGGACGTCGGCAACGGCATCAAAGGCGGCAGCCCGGAAAATCCGAAGCTGGTGGCGCAGTACAAATTCAATCACTACGAATTGTACGGAGACGGGTGGCTGGCGGGTTCGCACACGGCATTCCGTTACAAAAATTATGTTTTCGTGGGCGACGAAGTGTTCCCCGGATATTTCGATATCAGCACCAGGGAACGCATCCCCGTGCGCGGAATCTTGCATGTGATGGACGTCTCGGACATCGAGCATCCGCGCGAAGTGGCCAACTACGAAGTGCCGGAAGGCGGAATGCACAACGTGTGGCCGGACAACGATATTTTGTATCTGGGCGATTATGCGGGCGGCGGACGCGCGGTGGATATTTCCGGCGAATTGCGCGGCAATCTTTACGAGCAGGGCCGCGAGATCGCGAGCTTCTTTCCGGGCGATCCGAATGGATATCGCGCGAATCTGCCGTTCACATGGGGCGCGCAGCCTGCCAATGGATTGATTTTCTTCAACGACATCAACAGCGGGATTTGGATTGTGAAATTGGGCAAGCCGAAATTCCAGGGGTCCACCACCGCACCGCAAATGCGGGACGAAGGAGCTACGGCGGCGAGCCCGTTCTAGAATCCAGCTGATAAATATTCAGCCACACACGACAGGCGCGGCTTCAGGGGCTAAAGCCCCTTCCTCTCTGCCGATCTGCGGCGGGGCTGAAGCCCCGCCCTTCCCTTTAGGACGGTTGCAGGATCGCTTGCAGCAGTTCTGTGTTTTGTCGGTGGCTAATGCGCGGCAGGGCTTGGCGCGTATCCTGTGACGCCCAGTTGCCAGAAGAGAAAGGCTACTTGGTCGGCTAGTTCGATGTCGCGCTGGGATTTCGTGGAGCCCATTCCGTGTCCGGCGTCGTAATCCACGCGGAGCAGGACGGGCTTGCCGCTGCTCGTCGAGGCTTGCAGGCGGGCGGTCATTTTCGCGGCTTGCCACGGAGCGACGCGCGGATCGTTCACGCCAGTAGTTAGAAGAACCGCGGGATACGGCGTATTCGGTTTGACGTGCTGATACGCGTCCATCGCAAAGAGCGCCTTGAATCCGTCCGCCTCCGTCACCGTCCCGAACTCCGGAATATTTGCAGGACCGCTAGCCATGGTCTCCGAGCGCAGCGAATCCGAATCGCCGACGCGAATCAGCGCTGCGCCGAACATTTCAGGGCGCTGGGTGATGGCACCGCCGATGGTGATTCCTCCGGCGCTGGTTCCCTCCCCTGCCAGGTGAGCCGCGGAAGTGTATTTGTGTTCGATCAGATATTCTCCGCCGGCGATAAAATCGTCAATAGTGTGCTGCTTGGTCAGCTTCTGTCCGGCCTGATGCCAGTCTTCGCCGTACTCACCGCCGCCACGCACGTGCGCGAAAGCGCGCACGCCGCCACGTTCCAGAAACACCAGAATCGTTGGATCAAAGTACGGATCGTAATTGATGCCGTAGGCGCCGTAGCCGGTGAGCCATGTGGGATGCGAGCCATCGAGCAGGAGGCCGCGCTTGTGAATGATGGAAAGCGGAACCATGGTGCCGTCGGCGCTTTTCGCTTTCACTTCTTCGGATTCGATTTGCGAGTAGTCTACCGGAGAGGCTGGAACGAGCGCGGTGTCGGTGAGCTTATCGGTTTTCGCATCCAGCGAATACCACAGCGGCGATTTGGTCCAGGAAACGAGTTCCAGCCACGCGCCGGGCTCGCTTGGATTGGTCACCAATGCTTGAATCGCGCCGTAGAATGGCAGGTTCACGGGCTGAATGCTGCCGTTGCTGTAGGGCAGACGGCGCAGACGGCCGATGCCTCCGTCGAGATCCTGTACGTACAGCGAGTCGCCCGCGGCGCTGATGCCGGTGACGACCACTTCGCTTGCGGGCACGGCGACTGCGGCGTGCGGCAGGTCGGGCGCGCCGAGACTGGTGCGCAGAACTTTGAAGCGCGAAGCATTTTTGTGGGAGAGCAGGTAGATTTCTGAGGCGTGCACATCGAAGCCGGTGACTTCATCGGTCTGGTCCGCGACTTTCTTCCAAACAGTTCTCGCACCGGGATTGGCATCGAAGGGCACGGAATAAATATCGACCTCGCGTTTCACGCCGTGGATCACCAGCCCTAGCAGGAAATCCGGCGCGCCGGGCGAAAAGGCCACTACCGTAAAATCGTTCTCGTCCACGCTCACGGAAGGATGGCGCCGAAGCCGAATACCAGAGGCTCGCTATCCGGGTCGCTGCCGAGCGTGTGACGATACACTTTCAGTTTCTGATATTTCGCGGTAGGAGGCGCGTCGGTTGCAAGTTTTTGCGCACGCGTATAAAAGAAAGACTTGCCATCGGGCAGCCAGCTGGGGGAAGCAAACTCGGCGCGGTCAATGCTATCGGGCAGCACCTTGCCGGTGGCGCTCTGCAATACGTGCAGCACGCTTTCTTCCGAGCCGCCCAGCGAAATTCCGTACGCGACGTACGCGCCGTCGACGGACGGTTGGAAATAATCAATGGAGTAGTGCTTGCCGTCGGCGGTGGTCATCTTTTCGGTGTCCACCAGCAGGCGCTCCGGCGAACTGAGCGTGTCGCGCGTGAAGAGCTTGCGATTGTCGGAGCCAGGCTCGGTCTTGTAGTAAAAATAATGGCCGCCCCAGACTTGCAGCGCGGAAACCACGTTTCCGGCGTTATCGAGCGACTTGATGCGCGCGAGCAATTCATCGCGGCCGGGAATGCGCGCCAGCACCGCGCGGGTGTAATCGTTCTGCGCCTTCATCCAGGCGATCACTTCGGGATCCGAGGTGTTCTCCAGCCAGCGGTACGGATCGACAACTTTCGTGCCAAAGTAATCATCAATCACCGCGCGTACCGGCGTATTCGGCAATTGCGATTGCGCGGAGGCCACAGCGGGGATCAGTAGAACGAGCAGAAGCACGAAGCCGACCATTCGTCGCATGAGATTGTCCTTGGCAGTCAGAGGATAATTAGCAGCGTAAGACGATAGCCGTAACAGCGGATGCGCTCAAGTTGTTTGTTGCGAGCGCGCCCAAGACTCCAGATTTGAGGTACAGCCTGAGTCAGTGAAAGAAAAGCCGCAACGGCACGCGGTCCTTTCCGAACGCAGTCATCACCCAGAAGCGATCCGTAACGTTGGATGCTGGCTACCAGCCGAGCGTTTTCTGCGCTGCGCTACTCGTAGCGCAGCGCTACCATCGGGTCCAGTTGCATGGCGCGGCGCGCGGGCGCGTAGCAGGCCCAGAAGCCGATTGCCGCGAGCAGCAGAGTCGCGGTCACGTACGTGAGCGCGTCGGTAGGGCTCACTCCCACCAGAATCGTGGCCATCGAGCGCGTCAGCGCCCAGGCCAGCACCGCGCCGGAGAGCACGCCTACGATCACCAGCGCCAATCCCTGCTGCAAAACCAGCCGCAGGATATCCCGGCGCCCAGCGCCCAGCGCCATGCGTATGCCGATCTCATGAGTACGCTGGCTCGCCGCGAACGAAACGACGCCATAGACGCCAACTACTGCCAGGGCGAGTCCAAGAAAGCCCATGGCCGCGGCCAGAATCGCGCCAACCTGGAAGATGAAATAGCCGTTTCCGCCCGCCAGCGACTGCCGCATGGTTTGAACGTCTGAAACCGGCATGTTGGGATCGAGCGCGCGAACTTCGTTCTGCATCTGCGCGATCATGCTTTCCGGCGGCAGCGACGAGCGCACCTGCAAGCTTCGGTAGGGCGTGTAATCCTGCGCAAGCGGAACAAAAAAGAACGGTTTTTTGTCCCAGCCGATGAATATGTATTTTCCATCGGCCGCTACGCCCACGATTTCAACGAAGGGGCCCGTGGCGCTTTTCAGGCTGAAGCGCTTTCCGATGGGGTCTTGGTTGGGCCAGAATTGCTGCGCCATGGCCTGATCCACGACGGCGACGAGCGGCGCCTTGTCATTGTCACTTTCCTGGAACGCGCGCCCGCGCAGCAGCGGAATGCGCATCGTGTCGAAATAAGGCTCGTCCACATGGTTGTAAATCACGATCGGAGGTGGCTGGCCGGGTGTGGGAGGCTGTCCCTCAACGTAAACCAAGCTCCCATCTTGTACGCCGCCCATGGGCAAGCTGAACGCGAGGCTCGCCGATTCCACTCCGGGCAAAGCGCGGACTCTGAGTTCGAGGCCGTGATAGAACGTCTTGGTGCGGATCTCGTCGTAGCCCACTTCGCGCGGGTCCAGGGTGAGATTCAGCACGTGGTCGGCGTCGAATCCCATGTACGCATGTTGCGCGCGCATCAGGCTGCGCACAAATAGTCCGGCGACGATCAAAAGCACCAGTGACCCCGCCACCTGCGCCACCACCAATACGCTGCGCAGACGGTGGCGGCTCACTCCTGCCGTGTCGCTTCTGCCGCCGCTTTGCAGCACGCTGTTCACGTCCGTTCGTCCCGCGCGCAAAGCGGGCCACAAACCGACGATCGCGCCGGTGAACAGAGCGGCGGCCATCGCGTATCCAAATACACGCCAATCAAAACCAAAATCCACACGAATGGGAATTCTTCCAGCTGGGAGGAGCGTGCCAACCGCGCTGCTGGCCCACACTCCCAGAGTCAGTCCACCGAGCCCGCCGGAGATCGAGAGCATGATGCTCTCCGTGAGCATCTGACGGATCAGTCGCCAGCGATTCGCGCCCATGGCCGCGCGAATTGCCATTTCGCGTTGCCGCATGGTCGCGCGCACTAGCAGAATATTAGCCACGTTCATGCAGGCCAGCAGCAACACCAGCGCCGCAAGCACCAGAAAAATACCGGCGATGAACGGGACGATATTATTCGGAAACGGTTGCGGCCGCGCCAGCCGCTCGGGAACTACCCGGATGGTCATTCCCTTGTCTGTCGCAGGATATTGCTCTGCCAGCCGCGCCGTCACCACGTTGATCGAGCTTTGCGCTTGCTTCAGGGTTACACCCGGTTTCAACCTTGCCAGCACGGCCAACCCGCGGGAGCTGCGATCAGTCCAGAACACGCCCGTAGTTGGCGCCGGCTGCATGTTCAGCGGGATGTAGCCGTCCAGGTTCAGGACGAACTGCGTGCCTTGAAATCCTTTGGGCGTCACTCCAATAATTGTGGCTTCCTGGCCGTCAATCAGCGCTTGCTTTCCCACAATGCCGGCATCGCCGCCAAATTTCTTCTGCCAGTAGTCATAACCCAGCACGATGTAAGGATCCTTGCTGCCCGCTTCTCCCTCCGTCGGAAGGAACAGACGCCCCAGCGCCGGCTGCACGCCCAAGCTTGAAAAATAATTCCCGGTCACGTAGGCGTACACGAACTGATTTGCTTTGCCGGAGTAGCTGAGCCCGCCGAAATTGGTTTGCGAACCGAACACATCGGAAAACGCTTCGGACTGTTTGCGCAAATCAAGGAGTTGGGAATAGGAAAGCTGGAAGATTCCCAGGGTGTCGCCCTGCGCCTGTGCGGCCAGCACCACGAGTTGTTCGGGGGACTTCACAGGCAGGGGCCGCAACAGAATCCCGTTCACCAGACCAAAGATCGCGGTGTTGGCACCGATGCCCAGTGCCAGCGTCAGGATCACGATTACAGTCAGCATCGGCGACTTCCCGAGCATTCTGAAGGCGTAACGGACATCCTGCCAGAGCTTG
>Ga0209274_10001437_pt1 | contig 12289 bp, 11 predicted proteins | sample HubBroMetageREF1_FD_188343 | JGI IMG/M metagenome (GOLD analysis project Ga0209274, IMG submission 188343) | Reference soil microbial communities from the Hubbard Brook experimental Forest, New Hampshire, USA - Hubbard Brook CCASE Soil... | ecosystem: Environmental > Terrestrial > Soil >...
GATCGAGTGCTCTTGGAGGTTGTGGCCGATGCCGGGAATGTACGTGGTGACTTCATGGCTGTTCGTCAAACGGGCGCGCGCCACTTTGCGCAGCGCCGAGTTCGGCTTCTTGGGCGTCTGGGTGTACACGCGAACGCACACGCCGCGCTTTTCCGGACATCCCTCAAGAGCCGGCGACTTCGTCTTCGTCCGGATTTGTTCCCGGCCGTATCGCACCAATTGTGCAAACGTCGGCACGCTTACCCCCTGAATTTCACAAAAAGCTTCGAAAACTTAGTGTTGTTGTCGCCCGCGCAAGGGCACTCAACCCGCGCAAAAGTCTGCGGGTGAATGAACAGAAAAGGTCGCCAAAAAACCTAAGGAGTTACCCAGGTACTCCGCGACGACGCTTCACCCCGAGGAGTGAACTGCATCTTCTTACTGCGGAGAGGCTCACACGGCTTTGCGGGGCTGGCGCCCCATTTCGGCCGCTCTTCCGTGTCCCGTTCCGTCGTTCACTGTTCCGGGGCTGGAAGACTTCCCTTTCACCACCAGGCCCAAAGGCCTCAAGACAACCGCGTAAGTATAGGTAAAACAACAAATCGTGTCAACTCGATTCATTGTGGAAAATCGAACCCACCTCTGGACGCCGCTCGGATAGCAAGCTTCCTACTTCGACCGTCGGTTAACCCGGCGGGCTGGGAACTGTTGGATGCTCTACTCCGCGGGAGGATACGAGCTGCAATTTGATCGTTCCCGAGAGGATGAAGACTCGGGGGCGCTTCGCCAGAGATATCTCTACCCAACAGAAAACACACGCGTTACCATCGCGCTAGGCACAGCCATCGTGTTACTACAATCGCAGTAGTTAGCCAGCAAGCTTATTGACCCGGACCCGGTGCTTCCCAGTTGGTCAACTTCCAGGCGACTTGTGCTTTCGCCGCCTGCGAAACCCGCCTACACTGACGCCTGAAAATTCCCACAGGGAGCATGCGTGTTTCGTTGCGGCACGATCATGTCGTGGTTCGTTTTCGGGTTAGTTCTTGCGGTGCATCCGGCGCAGAATGCCCCCACTCCCACTTCGGCCGCACAGCACAGGTCTCCCGACTATTCCGGAGAGCCGTACGTCCTTGAGCGGTACCGCACCGTTGTGCGATTCGAAAACGATGGCACGAGCGAACGAACTCGCTCCGCTCGGATCCGAGTCCAAAGCGATGCCGCCGTTCAACAGTTCAGCGAACTGATTTTCCCGTACAACGCCAACGAGCAAGTGGACGTTCGTTCGGTCACGGTGCACAAGGCAGACGGCACGACGGTGGTTGCGCCGCCGGATGCAGTGAAAGACGCACCCGCTAAATCGAGTGCCGACGCACCGGCGTACGCGGGCTACAAAGAAAAGCATGTCACCATGGCGTCGCTCGTTCCCGGCGACACGCTGGAATATGAAGTGGTGACGCGCCTCACCACTCCCTTTGCTCCCGGCGAATTTTGGCTTCAGCACAACTTTACGCGCGGCGCCATCGTTCTGGATGAACGGCTCGAATTGAATCTGCCGCAAGGCCGCGCGTTTTCGCTGAAGGCTCCTGGATATTCGGTGCTCTCCGGAAAAGCTGCGCCAATCGGCCAGTCGAGCAAGGATTTCCTTTTTTCGAAAGCCGACGAAAACGGCCGCACGCTGCTGCGCTGGAAACATTCGAATCTCACGCGGCCGGCCGAAGACGATCAGCAACGCGCGCTGGAAGAGCAAAAGAAACCGCCGGACGTGCAAATCACCACTTTCGCGAGTTGGGAAAGCGTCGCGCGCTGGTACGCGCATCTCGGGCGCGATCGCGTCCAGCCAAACGCGGAAATCGCTGCGAAGACGGCGGAGCTGACGCAGGGCCGCACGATCAAAAGCGAAAAAATCCAAGCCCTGTACGATTTCGTCTCCCAGAAAATTCGCTACGTAAACCTTCCGTTCGGCCCCGGACCTTTTCAGCCAGAGCCCGCGGGCGACATCCTCAAGAACCAATACGGTGACTCGCAGGACAAGGACGCTTTGCTCGCTGCCATGCTCGCGGCGGTGGGAATGCGCGCGGATGCGGTTCTAATTCCGTCCGCCCGCAAGCTTGACGTTGGGTTGCCTTCGCCGGCGCAATTCGACCGCGTCATCACGGGCGTCTCAGACGGCGAGACGCTGATCTGGCTCGACGCGACCTCCGACGTCGCACCATTCCGCTTCCTGGCGCCCTCGCTGCGCGGCAAATCCGCTTTACTCATCGCAGCAGACGGCGGCGGCAAAATCGTGAAGACGCCCGCTGATCCGCCGTTTCCCTCCACCCAGCGCGTGGAAATCGACGGTGCGGTGAGCGAACTCGGCAAGCTGAGCGGCACGATTCATTATTCGCTTCGCGGCGACACCGAATTCGTGCTGCGCACGGCGTTTCACCGGGCGCCGGAAGCGCAATGGAACCAGCTTGCCGAAACGATTCTGACGCTGGACGGACTTCACGCGGACGTTGCCCACGTGAAAACGAGCAATCCCACGGACACGGGCGAGCCTTTCAAGCTGGACATCGAGTTCTCGCAGCCGAACTTTTTCGACTGGTCGACCAAGAAAACAAGAGTGGTGCTGCCACTGCTCACAATTGGCATGCCCGATCCGCCATCGAATGCGAAGCAAGCGATCGAGTTGGGAAGTCCGCTGGACGTGGCCGCCCGTTTGACGCTGAAGCTCCCACCACACTTCACAGCGCAGGCGCCGATCGGAGTTGCCGTCGCGCGCGATTACGCGGAGTTCAAATCCAGCTATCGAATCGAAAATGGCGTCCTCACGGCCGACCGCTCGGTGAATTTCAAAATGCGCGAGCTTCCCGCAGAGCGGTCCGGCGACTACCTCACGTTCACCAGCACGGTCGAGGCCGACGAGCGTCAAGCCTTAACAATTGAGAACGATCTTGCAGGGCCGCCGGAAATTCCCGCCACCGCCAAAGCCGACGAACTCTTCGACGCGGGAACCGCCGCGTTGAAAGCGGGCAATCTTCGCGCCGCGATTCCGCTTCTCGAGCGCGTCACGGAGCTCGATCCGAAACACCAACACGCGTGGAATGACCTTGGCCTCGCCTACATGCGAATCGGAAAGTTTGATACAGCGATCACAAGCTTTCAGAAGCAGCTCGAGGCGAGTCCGTCCGACGAACACGCGAACGAATACCTGGGCCTGGCCCTTGAGCAGCAGAAGCGCAACGACGAGGCCGCGGCAGCCTTTCGCAAACAGATCGAGCTGAATCCGCTCGACACGGTGGCGCATGCGGCGCTCGGAGCCATTCTTCTCGAAAACCACGAGGACGCCGGGGCCGCGCTGGAACTCGAAAAGGCCACGATCCTGACGCCCGAGAGCGCGGAGCTGGAGGTGAGTCTGGGCCGCGCGTATCTGAATACGGGCGCACTCGAGAAGGCTCTCGACGCGTTCAAGAAAGGCGTCACACTCTCGCCGACTCCCGTGGTGTGGAATAACGTTGCTTACAATCTGGCGGACCACGGCACCGATCTTGATGACGCGCAGAAGTATGCCGAATCCGCCGTGAAGGCTACGGAGGAGAGCCTGAAGAATGTGAACCTGTCCCACTTGACGCAGAACGATTTTGCGCAAGTGTCAAATCTTGCGGCGTACTGGGACACGCTCGGCTGGGTGTATTTCCATCGCGGCGATATTCAAACGGCTGACAAATATATTCGAGCCGCATGGCTGCTGAGTGAGGACGGCGCGTCGGGCGACCACTTGGCACAGATTTATGACAAGCTGGGACAGAAAGATCGCGCTATCCACGCGTACGCGCTGGCGATGGCCGCGCCGCACGCCTTGCCTGAAACGCGGGCGAGGCTGATCCTGCTGCTGGGTGGCAACGCGCAACTGGATGAGCTCGTCGCCAAGGCGCGCGATGAACTTGCAGAAACGCGCACGCTTTCTCTGAAGAATCTCTCAAAAGAAGATGCCTCAGCCGATTTTCTGCTGCTCGTCTCTTCGAAAGGCGTCGAAGCGGTGAGGTTCGCTAGCGGAACTGAATCGCTGCGGCCCCTTGCGGATCGTCTGCGAGCGATGCATTACGACACAGCGTTTCCGGATACCTCGCCAGCAAAACTGGTGAGGCGAGGGACGCTCTCTTGTTCCGCTGCCACCGGTGACTGCAAATTCACGTTAATTCTTCCGGAAGATGCGCGCACCGTGAATTGATGGCGATCCCGGAGTCTCTGAATTAAACGCTCGCGCTCATAAGGCGGCCAAGTTGCCCGCGGACGCGAAGCTTGTCCGTGCGGTCTTTGAAATAGCGCGCGTTGATTTGATCGGTCCCGAGGTCCTCGATCGACTGAAAATCCATGCTCCTGAGTTGAGTTGCGAGAGCGCCCGGCTCGAAGAAGAGTTGAAAAGGCTCGCCGGCAGAGGCCACGCGGCTCGCCAGCCGGTCGAAAGCGAGGCGTCCGAGAAAGCTCAGCGAAGAGCGCGGCACGGCGTAATCGAAAACGACGCCGCTTCCCTTCGGCATGGAGGCGACAAATGCGAGGGTTGCCGTCATGGCTTCGCGCGTCAGATACGGCGTGACGCCGAGCCACGAAAAAAACGTCACGGCGTCGCGCCTGAAATTCGCGCGCGCGAGTCCGTCGGACAGCGACTGCCGCTCGAAATCGACCGGCGCAAACGTCACCGATGGGGGAATCGCAATTCCCGCTGCGGCGAGTCGCTGGAGCTTCCACGCCTGCGTCGCGGGATGATCCACCTCAAAGACGCGCAAAACCGATTCCGCATACGGATTTCGATAGGCGAACGTGTCGAGACCGGCGCCGAGAATCACGTACTGGATAGCGCCGCGGCCGATGGAGCGCGCCAATTCGTCTTCGGCGTAGCGGCTGCGCACAACCATGAACGCGCGAAAATAACGCGCTACAGGAATATCCAGCTTTCCGCGTTCCGATTCCAATTGCGCCGCGGCTTCGGGACCAAGAATGGGCAACGCGATGGGATCGTCAAGGACTCGCGGAGAATCGAGAATTTGGTGAGCGGCGCGCCGCATGGCGACGCGTTGCGCGGTGGTGCTGGGGCGGGCGTCTCGCATCACTCAAGTCATGAAACAGCGGAAACGGCTGGGAGATTGCGAAGCCGGCGGGGCGGGAACGCGGGTCGTCACTTGATTTCGAGGACTTCTTTTTCTTTCGCGGCCGAGAGGTCTTCGATCTTCTTGGTTTCCGAGTGGGTGAGCTTCTCGAGCTCGTCGAGCGAACGCTTCTTGTCGTCCTCGCTGATTTTCTTTTCCTTCTCGAGTTTCTCGACGGCTTCCTTGATGTCGCGGCGAATGTTCCGCACCGCGGTGCGATGATTTTCGAGGGCCTTGTGAACGAGCTTCACCAGATCCTTGCGGCGTTCTTCGGTCAAGGGCGGAATCGGAACTCGCACTACTTTGCCGTCATTCGTCGGATTCAGCCCCAGATCGGACGTGCGAATGGCTTTGTCGATCAGCGCCACGGCTCCGGGATCCCAGGGCGAAATCACGATCATCTGCGGATCGGGGACATTCAACGATCCCAGCTGATTGAGCGGCATGGGCGTCCCGTGGTAGTCGACGCGCACGTGGTCGAGAATCGCCGTGTTAGCGCGGCCGGTGCGAATGCCGGCCAGCTCGCGGCGAAAATCGTCCACCGCTTTTTCCATTCGAATTTTTGCTTGCGCGAGAGCGTCCTTGGTTGTGTTCATCGGAACATTCGCCTCCGCGGAGTTTCAAGAGTAAAAGGTCACGCCGTAACCACCGAGCCCACTCGCTCGCCCGTCACAACGCGTTTGAGGTTTCCCGGCACGTTCATATTGAAGATGACGATGGGCATTTTGTTGTCCATGCAGAGCGAGATCGCGGTGGAATCCATCACCAAAAGCCCTTTTTGAAGGACATCCAGGTAGGTGATGCGGTCGAAGAATTTCGCGTTCGGCACTTTCTCCGGGTCGGCGTCGTAGATGCCGTCCACGCGCGTGGCTTTTAGAATGACCTGCGCCTTGATTTCCATCGCGCGCAACGCGGCGGCCGTGTCGGTGGAAAAGTAAGGATTGCCGGTGCCTGCCGCGAAAATCACCACGCGGTCTTTCTCCAGGTGACGCGTGGCGCGGCGACGGATAAAAGGCTCCGCCACCTCATGCATCTCGATGGCGCTCATCAACCGCGTGTGGCAGCCTACTTTTTCGAGCGCGTCCTGCAGCGCGAGGCCGTTGATCACCGTGGCCAACATGCCCATGTAATCGCCGGTGGCGCGGTCGATCGAGAGCTGCTTCTGCCGCGTTCCGCGGAAGATGTTGCCGCCGCCCACCATGATCGCGACTTGCACGCCCAGGCCGTTGATTTCGTTCACTTCCTTGGCGATGCCTTGAATTGTTTCGGCGTGAATGCCGGATTCCTGAGGACCCGAAAGGGATTCGCCGGAAAGTTTCAGAACGATGCGCTTATAAACGGCCGCGCCGTGCGGCGCACCCGTCTGGGTAGCTGGAGTCGTCATCTCGTGTGGTAGGCCCCGTACCTCGGCGGGCATTCTAGCAGAGATTCCACGAGGCAGGCAGCCTACACGGCCGGAACAGGCGTATCGGGCTCTTCCGCGGTGGCGGCCGGCGACAGGAAGGTGGCGTCCGTTTCTCCCACCTTGAAGCGCGAAAAGCGCCGAATGGTGATGTTTTCGCCGAGCTTCGCGATCGCCTGGTCGACCAGCTCCTTCACCGTGGTGCCTTCGTCCTTGATGAAGTGTTGCTCGTAGAGGCAGTTCTCTTCGTAGAACTTCTCCATCTTGCCGTTCACGATTTTCTCGATGACGGGGTCCGGCTTGCCGGTAGCCTTGGCCTGCTCGCGAGCGATTTCGCGTTCGCGGTCGAGCACTTCCTGCGTCACTTCCTCGCGCCGCAGAAAACGAGGATCGAGCGCCGCGATATGCATGGCTACGTCGTGGCAGAGCCGCTGAAAATCAGCGGTGCGTGCGACGAAATCGCTCTCGCAGTTCACTTCGACCAGGACGCCGATTTTGCCACCCGCGTGAATGTAGGAGCTGACGAGCCCTTCGGACGTCGTTCGCTGGGCCTTCTTCGCGGCCGCCGCTTGACCCTTTTTCCGCAGAACGTTGATGGCCTGCTCGACGTCGCCCTTGGCTTCGAGCAACGCGTCGCGACAAGCCGTGAAACCCGCACCGGTGCGGTCGCGCAGTTCCTTCACTTGTTGCGCAGATACGTTTGGCTTTCCCTCTGTTGCCATGGAAATGTTAGTTCCTTTGCTGGATTGTAAGATGAACGCCGAATCGGCGGGATGATTCTTACCGGGAACCTTCGGTCTCGTTCGCTACCGGCGCGGCGGCGGCCTCTTCAGCCGCGGGCTCGCCTTCCACAAAGTCGCCTTCCTGCTTCTCATAGACTTCATAGGCGCTCGTATCGACGTATTCCACCTGGTCCTCGCCCGCGCCACCCTCGGCTGCTTTCTGATCCGCGATCTGCGATTGCTCGAAGCTTTGCCGGCCCGCCAGGACCGCATCCGAAATCTTCGACGTAAACAATCGAATCGCGCGCAACGCGTCGTCGTTCCCGGGAATCACCCAATCGACGAGGTCGGGATCGCAGTTCGTGTCCACGATCGCCACCACGGGAATCCCCATGCGGCGCGCTTCCCGCACCGCGATGACCTCCGCGTTCGGGTCGATCACGAACATCACGTCCGGCAGCGTCGCCATATTCTCGACGCCCGAAAAATTCTGTTGAAGGTGCTTTAGCTCGCGCTCGAGCCGCGCCGCTTCCTTCTTGGGAAGCGCGGCCATGCGGCCGTCTTCCACCATCGCCTTGAGCAGCTTCAGCCGCTTGATGGACTTTTGCAGCGTCACCCAGTTCGTCAGCGTTCCGCCGAGCCACCGGTGATTCACGTAGAACATCGCGCAGCGCTGCGCTTCTTCCGCAATCGCTTCCTGCGCCTGGCGCTTCGTGCCGAGGAAAAGAACGCTCTTGCCCTGGCTCGCTTGTTCGGAGACGTACCGCGCCGCTTCGCGGAACATCTTCAATGTTTTTTGCAGATCAATTATGTGGATGCCGTTCCGCTCCCCGAAAATGTACTCCTTCATCTTCGGGTTCCAACGCCGCGTCTGGTGACCGAAGTGAACTCCGGCCTCCAGCAATTCTTTCATCGTAATTTCGACTCCCAATGTATCTCCTTTCGTTAAAGGGACGCTTTAAATCCCGTTCGGGACCAGCATCCTTTTTTGCCGGTTTCTTACCGGCCATGAATTTGCCCGGCTTCCCCCGAAGCCCAACCGAAGAGACGCCGGGGATTACAACTTCTCCACCAACTAGCGCTTGCTGTACTGGAACCGACGGCGAGCGCCTTTCTGCCCGTACTTCTTGCGTTCCTTCATGCGCGGATCGCGCGTTAGGAATCCGTTCGTTCGCAAAGCCGGGCGCAGCTCCGGATTGAGCTTGGCCAGCGCGCGCGAAAGGCCCATGCGAATCGCTCCGGCTTGCCCTCCCACTCCGCCGCCCTTTACTTGCGCTCTCACATCGAGCTGATCGAGCGTCTGCGTAAACTTCAGAGGCTCGACTGCGGCGGTGTGCCACGCCACGTTGCGAAAATATTCATCCACCGGACGCTTGTTCACGGTAAACCGCGCCGGCCCCATCTTGATGTACACGCGCGCCACGGCCTCGCGGCGCCGGCCGGTCCCGTAGAACTGCTTTCCCGCATCCATCGAACTTGGCGCTGAACTCAACGTTCCTCCTGTTTATGCGCACCAAAAGACGACGGGGCGCGTGCGCCGCTGCGGATTTCTCCACTTGGGCGCAAAATCTCGAAATCTCTCACCGAAATCTCTGTAACGAGGCTACAGCGCGAGCGGCTGAGGCTTTTGTCCGGCGTGGCGGGCGAGCGCTTCACTTCCGGCATAAACACGCAGCTTCTTTGCGCGACGTGCGCGAAGTTTGTTCTTCGGTAGCATCCCAAGCACCGCTTCGCGTATTACCTCTTCGGGACGGCGTTGCATCAACACCCGAATGGGAACTTCCTTCAGCCCACCCGGATAACCGCTATGGTGACGGTAAATCTTCTGGTCGATCTTGTTGCCGGTCAGCTTAACCTTCTCGCAGTTGACCACGATCACGTGGTCACCGCAGTCCATATTCGCCGTGAACGCCGGCTTGTCCTTGCCCATCAGCAGGCGCGCGATACGCGTCGCCAGCCGCCCCAGCACTTGCCCGTTCGCATCCAACACGAACCAATTCTTGCCTTCGGCCAACTCTTCGGCCTCTCGGCCCTTTGGAACATACGTCCGCATCTGCTTGGTCACACCTTTCCGTCTAAAGACAAACGCCAAGTTTAGGGTATCGACAGGTTTCTGTCAACGACGGCGTGGAGGGCGATCAGTCAGGCTTCGCCACGGCACGCAGCGGGATGAGCGCGCCGCCTGGATTCGGATTCTCCCGGGGCGCCGGACGCGGAGCATCAACTCGACGCAGGTCTTGGCCGCACACGTTTACGCTTGGACCGGCGGTCCGGCTATTTGCGGTGCTTTCAGGCACCTTGATAATCATTTTCGTGTCAGTGACCGGCGGAACGTAGATCAAGATGTGAGCGCACCCTGATGAACTTTCAAGCGAAAGAGTTCCCTGCCGCAGCTGTTGTTTCAACTGAGCGATTGCTTTGTCTTTCGAGAGTTGATCAGCCAGATCGGCTCGATTCCCATTGATTACGTTGCCGCCGCCAGATTGCGGTTGGGGCTGGAACGCCGGGAATGTGGACGAGAGTGACAGGTTGCGCGAAATCGCTTGAGGCAATTGGTCCTTGGGCGAATTCGACTGAGCTGCAGCGGGAGATGAAAACCAGATTGACAAAGACAACCCACAGAGGGCAGTAATAATCGCGGTTCGCCTGCTCCCTCCCAATTGACGGGCAGTCTAACACATAGAAAGGCTCAGTGATATGAACACGGACGCGATGCACAAGGTGGTCACAGATACCGAAGACGGCAAGCTGACATTCCCGGACGTTGTGCGCATGCTCCTGGAAGAAGGCGTGGAGTCATATTTCGTCGATTTCATTCGAGGCGAGGATCGGTTCTATACAACGAATGGGGAGACTCACGTCGAGAAGATGTCGCTTCCAGCCGGCAAAGTGGCCGAAGATTTCTCGCAGCCAGGTATCGTCGCCGCGATCCGTGGCGCTCAGGCCGACCAAATTCGCTATCCGGAGTTTGTCAGGCAGTCGCTGCGTGCCGGAGTCGCCGGCTACTGGGCTTTCCTAACCGGCAAGAAGGTGATCTACTTCGGCCGCAGAGGCGAGTTTCACGTCGAGGAGTTCCCGCGGCCGAAGTCGTAGGATCAGCGCAGTTTCAAATCCAAAAAAAACTGCGGGCCCGCACCCGGCTCAACTACCGCCAAGCTGCGGCCCGCACACCCGTTGCTCCTGGCCGCCCATCGCGCGGCCTTCGATGTGAAAGATCGAATCGCCGACTAGTCGGCCGACGTCGTCGCCGTGCTGCGCGAACGGCCGTGCGACATTTTGTCGTCGCTGTCGGCCGCGTCGCCCGTCTTGTCGATCTCGATCGAACCCTTGAAGTAGGCTCCGTCTTCGATCATGATCCGCGCGGTGGTCAAGTCGCCCACCACGGAGCCGTCCTTCTTGATCTCGATGCGATCGCGCGCCCGAAGATTGCCCTTCACATTGCCGTAGACGATCACTTCGCGCGCGATGATGTCGGCGGTCACGCGAGCGCTGGCGCCTACCGTCAGCTTGCGATCCTCCAGCTGAACAAGACCCTCTACGCTGCCGTCGATTTGCAAATCCTCGTTGCCCGTGATCTCGCCCTTGATGTGCAGGCTGGCGCCGAGCCGTGCCGTGGTGCCGCTCGTCGTCGTTGGGTACGTCGAATCCAAAGGTGCCATAGTCTTAGCCTCCCCTGAGAAGGATGGTGCGGTTGTAACTGTCGGTCTAGGTTGCTGCGGGAGCGGCGTCCTTGCGGGAGCGACTGGTTTCTTGTCTCCCCACATTTACCCTCCTTGGGCCCTGAATGCCGGTGACTCCAAATGCGTCCGAAACATGCCGTTGAATACTGAGGACCGGGGCTAACAATCTAGTCCTGCACGATACTCCTGCCAATTCCAAATTGAAACAATTGTGCTGTAGAGGTAATGGCGAAAGCCTGGTTCCTGTGGCGGCGCGCGGAGTGGCCTGGCCGGCCGAGACTTCGGGACTCGCACACCGATCACTTCTTCTAGTACTTGCGCAGCACTCCCACGACGCGGCCCTGAATGCGCACGTCGTTCGCCGGCACGACAATCGGCGCCATCTGCGAATTCGCCGGCTGCAGACGGATCTTGCCGCCCGTCTCGCGATAAAATCTCTTCACGGTGGCTTCATCCTCGCCGACCAGGGCCACGACAATCTCGCCCGAATTCGCCACCTGCGTCTGCTCGACGACGATGAAATCGCCATCGATGATGTGATCTTCGCGCATGGACTCGCCCTTCACCTGCAGCACGAACGTGTTCTGCCCGCGCGCAAAGTCGGCCAGCGAAATCGTCTCGTTCTCTTCCACAGCTTCCAGGGGACGCCCCGCGGCAATCCTTCCCGAAAGCGGCAACTCGACCACATGGCGCTCGAGAATCTCCTCGCGAACGGGCCGGGGGAGCTGCGTCACCTCAATCGACCGGCTCTGGTTGTAACCGCGCCGGATAAATCCCTTTTTCTCGAGCGTCGAGAGATGCTTGTGCACCGTCGCGAGCGACGTGAGTTTCATCGAGCGCGCAATCTCCTCGAAGCTCGGTGAATAGCCATTCTTATTGATAAAGCTCACGAGGTAGTTCAGGACTTCTTTCTGCCGTTTTGTCAGCGCCATCTATTCCCCCGTCGCGAAGTTAACTTTGCAATCTTTTTGGGCTTTCAGGCATCCGCACGAATCTTGTCTGGTCCAGCGTGCCAAAATGTAGGCGAATCAAAAGCGAAAGTCAATAGTACTCTGGGACAGCCTGTCCTTCCCCGGCGGGGCGCCCCCCATCAGCGCGGCACGCTGCGCGAAAGATCCCTCGGCTTACGTTGTTCGCTCTCGGGATGCCGATCCTCGACGGATCGGCAGAGTGTTCGCCTTGCCTTCGTCGCGGCGAACCCAGCCCCCCTATCCACCGTAGATTAGACTTGGTCGCAGGTGCCTGCGCCACCGGCCATGCGACTACGGGATGATGACCGTTCTCCGACCGTGTTGGTCCCTTTGCCAAGCGTGCTCGACTTCGCGTAGCGGGACTCGCTCGGTGTCGATACGCAGCTTGCCGCTGGCGGCATTAGAC
>Ga0209274_10001438_pt1 | contig 12275 bp, 12 predicted proteins | sample HubBroMetageREF1_FD_188343 | JGI IMG/M metagenome (GOLD analysis project Ga0209274, IMG submission 188343) | Reference soil microbial communities from the Hubbard Brook experimental Forest, New Hampshire, USA - Hubbard Brook CCASE Soil... | ecosystem: Environmental > Terrestrial > Soil >...
AGTTTGACGACGTTACGGGGCTCCGGGTCAGGCTCATCGCGGGGTCGGTGGCCGTGCTGGCCACCGACGGGAAGCCCTCGCTGGACGTGGCGAACGTCAGCGGTGACCCGCTCGACGTGACGTACGAGGACGGCGTGCTCACGATCACCCACGAGAACCTGACCTGGGAGGGCCTGCTGAAGTGGCTGCGGCCGCAGCGGCCCTCGGCGGCGGTGACGGTGACCGTACCGCGGACCTGCCCGGCGCAGGTCGGCGTGGTCAGCGCGACCGCGGTGGTGAGCGGGCTCAGCGCGAGGGCTTCGGTCAAGAGCGTGTCCGGCGAGATCACGCTGGACGGGGTGACCGGTGACGTGGACGCGCACACGGTGTCGGGGGCACTCGAGGCGCAGGGCATCAACGGCAAGCTCAACTTCAACACGGTGTCCGGTGACCTGACGCTGGCGGACGGCTGGGTGGAGCGCCTGGACGTGAACGCGGTGAGCGGCGACGTGACCGCGGACATCGACCTGGACCCGCTGGGCGGCATCCACGTGACGACGGTGTCCGGCGAGGTGACGCTGAGGCTGCCGGCCGAGACCGACGCCCAGGTCCACCTGTACTCCTTGTCCGGCGCGGTGCGCACCGAATTCACCGAGCTGCGGTCGATGTCGGCGCCTGCGTCTCATACCGTAAGCGGTAGCCTGGGCGCCGGGTCCGGACACGTGTCGGTCAATACCATGTCTGGACGGGTCATGCTGCTGCGACGCGCCGAGCGCCGAACCGCGGCACAAGGGGCCCGAACCGGTACGGCGCAGCCTGATAATGAGAATGAGATAGAAGGCGAGGCCAATTGAGTCCGGTATTCCGCCATGGCAGCCTCCGGCTGTACCTGCTGCGGCTGCTCGATGAGGAGCCCAGGCACGGCTACGAGGTCATCCGGCTGCTGCGCGACCGGTTCATGGGGGTGTACTCGCCCTCACCGGGAACGATCTACCCCCGGCTGGCCCGCCTGGAGGAAGAGGGCCTGGTCACGCACGACGAGGTGGACGGGCGTAAGGTCTACCGGATCACCGAGGCCGGCCGCGAGGAACTGCGCAGCCGCAGCGACGAGCTGGACGAGCTCGAGGAGGAGCTGTCCGCGTCGGTCAGCGACATCGTCCGCGAGGTCCGCGAGGACGTCCGGGAGACCGTGCGCAGCCTGCGCGAGGAGCTGACCCGGGCCGCCCGCGAGTCCCGCCAGGTGGGCCGGGACGCCGGCGCCGAGGCCCGGGAGCAGGCCCGGCAGGCCCGCGACGAGGCGAAGGAACAGGCCCGGCAGGCGCGAAACGAGGCGAAGGACCAGGTCCGGCAGGCCAACGAGGACGCCAAGGAGCAGCTCAGGCAGGCCAAGGAGCAGGCCAAGCAGGCCTACCAGGAGGCGAAGGACCAGGCCCGGCAGGCCGAGCAGAATCCCTGGGAACAGGCCACCGACGAGGGCCAGGCGGACCAGCCGGCCTCCGCGGCACGCCCGCGGACCGAGACCGTGGGGCAGGACACGGCCCGGCGGGTGCGCGAGCAGGCGCGCCTGCTGCGTGAGGAGACGCAGCGGGTCCGCGAGGGAGCGGGCGCGCGGTTCCAGGCCGAGGACCAGGACTGGGACACCCCGCCGGGCTGGGCGGGACGGCCCAGCTGGACGGAGTGGCCCGGCCGGCGCGGCTGGGAGGACTGGACCCGGACCCGCGGGCGGCGCGGCTGGACCGGCGCGCTCGACTTGGGGACCCTGAAGGACCTCGAGCGGGTGGCCGTCCAGTTCACCGCCGACCTCAGGAAGCTGGCCATGCAGTCCGGCGTCGTCGGCGAGAACGTCATCACCGACCTGCGCACGATCCTGGAAGAGGCCCTAGAGCGCATCAAGACCGAGATCTTCGGTCCCGAGCAGGACCCGGCCGACACCGCGGCCGGTCCCGCCAGTCCGGAGGCTCCCGCTCAGCCGGAAGACAAGGGCCAGGACTCCCCGGCCCAATAGCCCGCGGTACCCCGAAAGGGTGCGGCGAAGGCCACGATCGATAGCCCGCGGTACGGCGAAATGCCGCGGCGTAAGCCGCGATCGCGGGGTCCGCGAGGGGCCTCTGGCCCCTCCGGCCACGCGATACTACGGCGAGGACCGCAGCGGGGCGCGAAGCGCACCGGGGGGTTCCGGGGGGTCGTCCCCCCGGGGGTTACCGTCGTCCCCCCGGGCTAGCACCGCTAGCACCTAAACACGACCTTGCCGAACAGGTCGCCGGCGATCATGGCGGCGAAGCCGTCGCGGGCGTTTTCCAGTGGGAGCACGCGGTCGATGACCGGGCGGACACCGGTCTGCTCGCAGAACCGGGCCAGGCGGCCGAGCTGGTCGCGGGTGCCCATGGTGGAACCGGCGATGGACAGCTGGGTGAAGAAGATCCTGGCCAGTTCGGCGGGCGAGACGTCGCCGCTGGTCGCGCCGCAGATCACGATCCGGCCACCGGGCCGCAGGGACCGCATCGAGTGGGCCCAGGTGGCCTGGCCGACGGTCTCCATGACCACGTCGACCCGCTCGGGCAGCCGGGTCCCGGCCGCGAAGGCCTGGTCGGCGCCGAGCTTGACCGCGCGCTCGCGCTTGGCCTCGCTGCGGCTGGTCGCCCACATCCGGTAGCCGGCCGCGCGGCCCAGCAGGATGAGCGCGGTGGCCACCCCGCCGCTCGCGCCCTGCACCAGGATGGTCGCGCCGGGCTCGACGCCGGACTTGTCGAACAGCATCCGGTAGGCGGTCAGGTAGGCCGTGGGCAGGCAGGCGGCCTCTTCGAAGGACAGCGCGGCGGGCTTCGGCACCAGGTTGCGCCGCGGCACGCTGACCTGCTCGGCGAAGGTACCGTCGTGGAGTTCGGACAGCAGCGACCGGCGGGGGTCGAGGGTCTCGTCGCCGCCGCCCGCGTCGGGATCACCGATCACCGCGTGCACGATGACCTCGCGGCCGTCCGGGTCCAGGCCCGCCGCGTCGCAGCCGAGCACGATCGGCAGCCGGTCGGCCGACATGCCCACGCCGCGCAGCGTCCAGACGTCGTGATGGTTGAGCGCCGCCGCCTTGACCCTGACCGTGACCCACCCGTCGGTGGCCGCTGGGTCCGGCCGCTCCCCCAGTTCCAGCCCGGACAGCGGATCATCGGCGTCGATACGCGCAGCAGTCACAGCAAACACGGTCCCCACCCTACAGAGGAGCGGGGAGGGTGCCGGGGCCGGCTAGTTCAGGGGATGACGCCAGCGCAGGCCCGGGAAGCGGCGGAAGTCCTTGTCGGCGCTGATGACCTCGCAGCCATGCTCGATCGCCAGAGCCGCCAGGTAGGCGTCGGGGACGAGTTTGCCCCCAGCGTCGAGTTGCCGGCACAGGTTCGAGAAGATGCCCCAGAACTTCGCGCCCGGGGCGATCACCTGCGCATGGGGCTGGTTGCGGATCTCGTCAGCGAACGCCAGCACGTCCCTGATCGTGCTGGCTTCCCCGTGGTAGATCCTCCGGTCGGTGACCACGCGGACCATGCCGCTCACCGCGAAGTCCGAGACCGCGTAGGGCTCGGGACCGTTGATCATCGCCCGCACCCAGTCTCGGTACTCCGGGTGCCGCTGCGCGTCACGCCGATGGGCGTAGATCAGGACGTTCGTATCCACGAGCATCATCGGCGGTCACCTCCAGGAAGTGCTCGATGTCCTGCTGCTCCAGGATTTCCTTGATATCTGCGGGGGTGAGATGGGGTCCGCCGCCGGGGGTGCCGGAGGTGGTCAGCTCCACGGGGGGACGGGTGGCTAGTTCCTGGGCGACGGCTAGCCAGCGGCGGAGGGCTTCTTCCATGACGGAGTTGAGGCTGCGGTGCTGGCGGGCGGCCAGAGCCTTGGCCTCGGCCAGGATCTCCTCGTCGATGCGGAACGTGGTGCGGTTGGGCATGGCATCCAGGATAGCGGGACGACATAAAGATGTCACGCAGGTGGCAACGCGTTGCCAGCGGGTGCGCACGGGGGGCGACGGGTGATACCACCGTCCGTTCGGCCGAAAAAAACGTAGCGGCGACAAGGCTGTGACGGGGGTCACCGGGGGTCCCCCTCCGGCGGAGGATTCTGTGTAATACTCGATACCGGCAGCTGCCCATTACAGGGAACAGAGTGGATCTCAACTCCTACGCTGAACTCGCGGTACGGCTCGTGAACACGGCCGGCGGCGGGGGCGAAGACGGCGACCGGCTGGTCAACCTGGACGGGTTGCGGGCCCTGGTCGCCGACCGGGAACATCTCAGCACCGGGATGACCCGCAACGATCTCGAGGCGCTGCGCGCGCTGCGGGCCGAGTTCCGCGCGTTCTTCGCGGCGTGCGCGGCGGGCGACGGCGAGGGCGCCGCGGCGCAGCTGAACGCGCTGCTCATCCAGCACCCGGTCCATCCCCAGCTGTCCGGGCACGACGGGCAGTCTTGGCACGTGCACTACACCGAGAGCGGGTCGGTCGCGGACAAGTACGCGGCCGGGGCGGTCATGGGCCTGGCCGTCCGGCTGACCGACCTCGGCCTGGACCGGTTCGGCGTCTGCCAGGCGCCCGGCTGCCTGGGCGTATTCATCGACGGCAGCACGAGTAACACCCGGCGGTATTGCTCCGACCGCTGCATGAACCGGGCTAACGTGTCCGCGTTCCGCGCCCGCAAACGCGGCGAAGACGAAGCCGACAGCAAGACCCCGGGCGCCACCGTCTAACGCTTATCCCCTTGGGTCCCGAAGATATTGCTGTATACCATAATGTGGGCCTCGCCGCCGTGTTGTGAAGTGATTCACAAGCGTGACCTGAATCGGTAACGTCGCGTTATTCCGGGGACATGTCCGCGTGATGACGATGGATCACCCCCGGCTCGCCTTTAGCGCCAGAACGGCGCGTTGACCTGCGTTATCAAAACGAATCCGGATGAACACTTCTCAGCAATCACGATGATCCCTACGATGATCTCACTCGACGCATGCGGGATGCGGCCTGATCCTGGCGGGTATCTCGATGGAGGGTAGCTAGCCCTACGGGGCACGATCGGGAAAGAGATCGATCATGGCATCTGAGACGATAGCCGAGACCAGGCCGACTGATGTCGGCCTTCGGCGCGAGGTGGGGCTGATCGGGGCCATCTGGGCCTCCGAGACGTCGATCATCGGTTCCGGCTGGTTGTTCGCGAGCATGGGCGCCGCGGTGGTGGCGGGCCCAGCGTCCATCTACGGCTGGCTGATCGGCGGTTTCTGCGTCATCGTGCTGGCGCTGATCCACGCCGAACTGGGCGGGATGTACCCGATCGCGGGCGGGACGGCGAGGTTCCCGCACCTGGCCTTCGGCAGCGTCGCGGGCATCTCGTTCGGCTTCTTCTCCTGGCTGCAGGCGGTCACCGTCGCGCCGATTGAGTGCTTCGCGGTCATGCAGTACGGCTCGTTCTACTTCCACGGCCTGTACAACGCGAAAACGGGCGTCAGCACGACCAGCGGGTTCCTCTGGACGATCGTGCTGATGGCCATCTTCACCGCGTTCAACTTCCTGGCCGTGCGGCTGTTCGCCCGGGTCAACAGCACGATCACGTGGTGGAAGATCGCGATCCCGATCATCACCATCATCATCTTCTTCTTCAAGTTCCACGGCAGCAACTTCACCGCCGGGGTGCCCGGCGGGCCAGACGGCACGGGCGGGTTCGATCCGTTCGGCATCAAGGCGGTGTTCGGCGCCATCCCGTCGGTGGGCATCGTGTTCTCCTACCTCGGCTTCGAGCAGGCCGACCAGCTCGCGGGCGAGATCAAGAACCCGTCTCGCAACCTGCCGCGCGCGGTGATCGCCGCGGTCCTGATCGGCACTACGATCTACATCCTGTGCGCGGTAGTGATCATGGGCGCGACCCCGTCCAACTTGCTGCACCACGGCTTCCCGGGCATCTCGTCCACGAGCCCGGTGATCATTTACCCGTTCGCCGGCGTGGCCGGGCTGGTCGGGCTCGGCTTCTGGGCGACGATCTTGCACATCGACGCGTTCATCTCCCCGTTCGGCACCGGGATGATCTACCAGACCTCCACCTCGCGGGTGGGCTACGGCCTGGCCAGGAACCGGTACTACCCGCAGGTCTTCGCCAAGGTCGACCGGAACGGCGTACCGTGGTTCAGCCTCATCGTCGCGTTCTTGTTCGGCCTGCTCTTCCTGCTGCCGTTCCCGAGCTGGAAGTCGCTGGTAGGCCTGGTCACCAGCGCGAGCGTGCTGATGTACGCGGGCGCCCCGATATCCCTGGCCGCGTTCCGCAAGCAGGTGCCCGAGGCCGCCCGGCCGTACCGGATGCCGGGGGCGGCGATCATGGCCCCGCTCGGCTTCGTCATCGCCGACTTCCTGATCTACTGGTCGGGCTTCGAGGTGGTCTGGAAGCTCGGCATCGTGCTGATCATCGGGTACGTCCTCATCGCCGTCTCGATGGCGTTCGACCCGCAGCGGCCGCCGCTGGACTGGAAGCCCGCCCAGTGGCTGCCCGTCTACCTGATCGGCATGGGCGTCATCACCTGGCAGGGGCAGTACGGGCCGGACAACACGTTCCGGATCCCGTTCGGCCCGGACATGCTGATCGTGCTGGCCTGGAGCCTGGTCATCTACTACTGGGCGGTCGCCTGCCGGCTGCCGCGGGAGCAGATGCTGCAGCGGGTGGCCGCGCAGAGCGGCGTCGAGGAACTGCCGGACACCGGGCTGCACCACTGAGCCCGGCGTACTAGCGGCCCTTAGCGGCCCTTAGCGGCCCTTAGCGGCCCCGGTGGCCCCGTCCTCGTCGAGGGATGGGGCCACCGGTGTTTTTACGTGGGCTTTGGCCGGCGGGGGCGCCAGTAGCGGCCGAGGACCCGGCCCTCGATGAGCGTGGCGGGCACGGGCCCGAAGCGGCGGCTGTCCACGGCGCCGGCGTCCGGGTTGTCCGATTCGAGCCACCAGCCGGCGTCGAGGCGACGCGCGGCGCGCTTGACGATGAGCATGTCCGGCCGGCCGGGGTGGCGGGCCAGCACGATCTGGCCCGGGCGGACCCGGCGGGTGCGCCGGACCAGTAGCCAGTCGCCGGGGCGGAGGGCGGGCTCCATGGAGCGTTCGGCGACCGCGACGCGAAGCAGCGGGGGCCAGTGCACGCATTCCTCCCGAGGTCAGGCCCGCCCGTGTCGGGCGAGGCCAGCGGGGTAGTGTCGGATCTGCAAGTTCACGAGTCGGAGAAAGGGAATCGATGAGGCTGCTTACCCGCCTGCTCGAGCCGAAGGCGGTCGCTTACGCCCACTGCGACCTGCCCTGCGGAGTCTACGACCCGGCGCAGGCCAGGATCGAGGCGGAATCGATCAAGGGCATCGACGAGAAGTACCAGGCGAACACGGACCCGGACTTCCGGACCCGCTGCCTGATCATCAAGGAACAGCGGTCCGAGCTGGTCAAGCACCACCTGTGGGTGCTGTGGACCGACTACTTCAAGCCGCCGCACTTCGAGAAGTACCCGCAGCTGAACCAGTTGTTCAATGAGGCCACCAAGCTGGCCGGCGCGGGCGGTACCAAGGGCAGCGCGGACGTCTCCACCGCGGACGCGCTGCTGGCCAAGATCGAAGAGATCAGCAAGATCTTCTGGGAGACCAAGCAGGCCTGAAGCCTGAACGACGCCGCGCCGCCCCTCCCCGTCACCGAGGGGCGGCGCGGCGTATTTCTCGGCACGCGCGGGGGGCGGTAAGTTTCTTGCAGAAAGGGGCGGCCACCCGATAGACCGCCCAGAGGAGAGATGTGACCGAAGACACCGCCGCGACGACCGAGTACGGATCCTTGCCGGGCCAGCAGGAGCCGGGCCCGGCGCGGACGGATCGCGAGACCAAAGATCACGTGAAGGTGTGCATGCCCGCCGAAGGCGCCTACCTCTCGGTGCTCCGCACGGCCACCGCGGGCCTCGCGGCCAGGCTCGACTTCACCCTGGACGAGATCGAGGACCTGCGCATCGCGGTCGACGAGGCGTGCGCGATGCTGCTGCCCCAGGCGATCCCGGGCACCAACCTGGAATGCGACTTCGACCTGGGCGCCGAGGAGATGACGATCACCGTGTCGGTGGTCGCCGCGGAGCCGCGCATGCCGTCCCGGGACACCTTCGCCTGGACCGTCCTGTCCGCGCTGGCCGGGACCGTCGATTCCCGGCTCGGCCCAGATGACCAGGTATCCATCGTGCTGCTCAAGCGCCGGGAAACGCTCTCCGGGTCGAGGTCCGGGTGAGCAGCGAATTCGAGGTCCAGGTGACCGAGGAGTTCGAGCTGGTCGAGGCCGAGACGGCCCAGGCTGAGACGGTCCAGGCTGAGACGGCGCTCCGCGTCGAGCACTCCTCGCCGGACCGGGCCCGGGCCCGGGAGCTGTTCGAACGGCTCGCGGAACTGCCCGCGGGCGACCCGGAACGGACCAGGATCCGGGGTTACCTGGTCGAGCTGCACCTGCCGCTGGTGGAGTACCTGGCTCGTCGCTTCCGGAACCGGGGCGAGTGGCTGGACGACCTGACCCAGGTCGCGACCATCGGGCTGATCAAGTCCATCGACCGGTTCGACCTGGACCGGGGGGTGGAGTTCTCCACCTACGCCACCCCCACCATCGTGGGCGAGATCAAGCGGCACTTCCGGGACAAGGGCTGGGCGGTCCGGGTGCCGCGCCGGCTGCAGGAGCTCAAGCTCTCGCTGACCAAGGCCATCGGCGAACTGGCCCAGCGCGAGGGCCGGGCGCCGACCGTCAGCGAGCTCGCCACGCACCTGCAGATGAGCGAGGAAGACGTGCTGGAGGGGCTGGAGTCGGCCAACGCCTACTCCACCGTGTCGCTCGACGCCCCCGATTCGGGCGACGAGGACGCGCCCGCCGTCTCGGACTCCCTCGGCATGGTCGACGAGGCGCTGGAAGGCGTCGAATACCGGGAGTCGCTCAAGCCGCTGCTCGAGCAGCTGCCGCCGCGGGAGAAGAAGATCCTGCTGCTCCGCTTCTTCGGCAACATGACCCAGTCGCAGATCGCCACCGAGCTCGGCATCTCCCAGATGCACGTGTCCCGGCTGCTCGCCCGCACGCTGACCCAGCTCCGGGAGGGGCTGACCACCGAGGACTGAGCGCGCTAGCGGCTCGTGGGCGGCGGGCGGTTCAGGGCTCGCAGGCTGGCCGGGGTCAGCAGTCCGGCCACGCAGGCCGCCGCGAGCACCAGGGCGGGTGCGCCCCACTCGGGCCGGTGCCCGTCCAGCAGGGCCACCCCGGCGATCACCACGAACAGCTGTGTCATGGCGGCCGGAATGCGGCTCCACGGCCTGGCCTTGGCCAGGGCGACCGCGATGGCCGCGAGCCCGACCGCCGTGCCGAGCGCGAGGACGCTGACCACGATCCCGGCGGACGGCGTGGAGGACTTCCCGTCCGCGGTCGCCAGGGCGCCGAAGACGGCCGCCACGCACAGGCCCGCGGCCTCGGTCACCTGGGCGGCCGCGGCCAGGCGCAGCCCAGCCGGACGCCGGGCCGTGGGCTCGGCCGTGGCTCGCGTCGCCATATCCCACATCCTCAAGATCCGGGGCCGCGCCTACTCCTACGTTAACGTGGAGGCTAGCCTGAGCGAGTGCGAGGCCTCCTGATCGTTAACCCGCAGGCGACCACCACGACGGGGAACTCCGCGGATCTGGCGGTCCGTTCGCTCGCCGGTCTGGTCGACCTTGACGTAGAACATACCCGGTACCGCGGCCACGCTCGCGAGCTGGCCGCCGGAGCTCGCGGTGAGCTGGTCATCGTGCTCGGCGGCGACGGCGCCGTCAACGAGGCCGTCAACGGGCTCATGGGCCAGCGCCCCGGGCCCGCCGACTCCGAGGGCCCGCCGCTGCTGGCCGTGATACCGGGCGGGGGCGGCAACGTCTTCGCCCAGGCCCTCGGGCTGCCGGCGGAGACCGTGGCGGCCATCGCCCGGATCAAGGAGGTCATCAAGGCCGGCCGGTACCGGACCATCGGGCTCGGGCTGGCCGGCGACCGGTACTTCACGTTCAGCGCGGGCCTGGGCATGGACGCCGAGGCCGTCGGGGAGGTGGAACGGCTGCGCGCCAGCGGGCACCGGGAGAGCCCCATGCTGTTCGGGTGGGCGATCCTGCGGCGGTACGCCTCGGGCACCGACCGGCGGACCCCGGCCCTGACGCTGGAGCGCGACGGGCAGCCGGCCACCCCGGACCTGTTCATGACGGCCGTCACCAACCGCTCGCCCTGGACCTACGTCCACGGCCGCGCGATGCTGCCCGTGCCGAACCCCGATTTCAACTCGGGCCTGGACGTGCTGGCGCTGCGCAAGCTGCGCGCCTCCACCATCATCAGCGCGGTGAGCCAGATGCTGCTGATCCGGGGGCGCTCGCCGCGCGGGCGGCACATACTGACCGTGACCGGCCTGGAATCGCTGACCATCCGCTCGGCGCGGCCGATCGCGTTCCAGGTCGACGGGGACTACCTGGGCGAGACCGAGGCCGTGAAATTCCAGTTCGTGCCCCACGCGCTACGCGTCGTGGCGTGACCTCGCGCGGCTCACGGCGGCTCACAGCGGCTCACAGCGGCTCACGGCGGCGGCGCGAGCAAAATGTGATCGATCTGACATCAAATTAAGCGGAAGGGCCGCCGTGGCCTCTTGCGCATGCCAAGCGATATTGAAAGGCTTTACGTGATGTCTGGCGCGGGGGCGCCTCGCACGTGTCATCAGCCCAGATGGCCTTGGGTTTAGCTGGCACCGCGTCGCCTTCGGGGGCACGCTCGGGCCGCTCGGTGGTCTGACGGGTTTCTGCTCGGCATCATAACGGTTCCGGGAAACTGAACCGCAAGACAGTACGGAATTGCTCGTGAAAAGCTTCACAAGCTGCATATAGACGCTCTACCGGCCGCATCCGCTGGCGGCGGCCGGACCCGTTCGGCTAGAAGGAGTGGACATCATGGACTGGCGCCATGAAGCCGCCTGCCGTGAGGTGGACCCTGAGCTGTTCTTCCCCATCGGGAACACCGGTCCAGCGCTACTCCAGATCGATGAAGCCAAACAGGTATGCCGCCGTTGCTCGGTAATGGACGAGTGCCTGCGCTGGGCCATCGACAGCGGCCAGGACGCGGGCGTGTGGGGCGGGATGAGCGAGGACGAGCGGCGAGCGCTCAAGCGCCGCACGATCCGGCTCCGCGCCCGCGCGCACGTGTTACAGCGCCCGCCTCACTCGGATCGGACGGGGAGATCGACGACCGCCTCGGTGCCGCCGTCCGGCCTGGGCACGATCCGCAGCCGCCCGCCCAGCTCGCTGACCACCAGCGTGCGCACGATCTGCAGGCCGAGGCTGGTGGCCAGGTCGAGGTCGAAGCCGTCGGGCAGGCCCACTCCGTTATCGGCCACGGTCACCGTGAGCCGTTCGGCCTCGCGGACCGCGATGACCTCGAGCAGGCCCTCGTCCTGGGCAGCGGGGTCTTTGGCGGCGAGGTCTTTGGCCGGGGCCGGGAAGCCGTGCTGCAGCGCGTTCTGCAGCAACTCGGTCAAGATCATGGCCAGCGGCGTGGCCACCGCGGCGGACAGCAGCCCGAAGGACCCGGTGATCTTCGGCATCACCCGGACCTCGGGGGCCGACACCTCCCCCGCCATCATGGCGACCCGGTCGGCGACGTCATCGAAGTCCACCACCTCGTCCGGCGCGTGGGACAGGGTCTCGTGCACCACCGCGATCGACCCGACCCGCCGGACCGCCTCGTCCAGCGCCGCGCGGGCCTCGGGCGCCCGTAGCCGGCGGGCCTGCAGCCGCAGCAGCGCGGCGACGGTCTGCAGGTTGTTCTTCACCCGGTGGTGGATCTCCCTGATCGTGGCGTCCTTGGTCATCAGCTCGCGTTCGCGGCGGCGCAGTTCGGTGACGTCCCGGACCAGGATCAGGGCACCGGTCCGGCTCCCGCCGACGATCAGCGGGATCGCGCGCAGCTGGACCACCGAGCCGTTCCCGTCCACCTCGGCCGCCCGCGGCGCACGGCCCGCCGCCACCACCATCAGCGACTCGTCCAGCGGCTCGTCGGACGGGCACAGCCCGGCGGTGATCACCGCCAGCTCCGCGCCGATGAGGTCGGCGGTCAGGCCCAGCCGGCGGTAGGCCGACTGCGCGTTCGGGCTGGCGTAGGTGACCCGCCCGGACCGGCCGAGCCGGAGCAGCCCGTCACCCACCCGCGGCGAGCGGACCAGCATGGCCGCCTCGCCGGCGAACGGGAACGTGCCCTCGGCCACCATCCGGGCCAGGTCGTCGGCGCCCTGAACGTAGGT
>Ga0209274_10001441_pt1 | contig 12251 bp, 5 predicted proteins | sample HubBroMetageREF1_FD_188343 | JGI IMG/M metagenome (GOLD analysis project Ga0209274, IMG submission 188343) | Reference soil microbial communities from the Hubbard Brook experimental Forest, New Hampshire, USA - Hubbard Brook CCASE Soil... | ecosystem: Environmental > Terrestrial > Soil >...
CGGGCCAGCCGAGGCCCACAAAACTTCTTTTCCTGCGGAACCTTCCGTGGCCAAACTGCGTAAGGAATGAAGAGGTCGGCCATGCAAAATCTGCTCGGCAATCTTCGCTATGCTTTGCGGCAGTTTCGGCTGTCGCCCGTTTTCACCGCTGCGGCGGTACTCACACTGGCTTTGGGAATCGGCGGGACCACGGCGATATTCACGCTCATCCACGCGGTGATGCTCCGGTCGCTGCCGGTGACTGATCCCGCCACGCTCTACCGCGTGGGTGAAGGCAACGATTGCTGCGTGGAAAGCGGCCCTCAGGACATCTGGGGAATGTTTTCGTATCCTTTGTACGAGCGGCTGAAATCAGAATCGCCGGAATTTGAAGAAACGACTGCGTTCCAGGCCGGCCTCCGGCGCGTCAGCGTGCGGCGCGAAGGTGTCGAAGGGGTTGCCAGGCCGCTGCGCTCCGAATACGTTACCGGCACCTATTTTCAAACGCTTGGCATCGGCTCTTTGGGTGGCCGCGTCCTCACGCCGGATGACGACACGCCGGCCGCTCCGCCCGTGGCCGTGCTCAGCCATCGCGTCTGGCAGACCACCTACGGCAGCGATCCTTCGGTGGTCGGTTCCACCTTTGTCGTCGAGGGTCATCCCTTCACGGTGATCGGGGTCACGCCTCCGGGGTTTTTCGGCGAAACGCTTCGCAGCGACCCTCCCGACATCTGGATCCCGATGCAACAGGAGCCCGTGATCGATGGTGAAAGCGCATTATTGCGCCAGTCGTCTTCCGCCTGGTTGCGCATGATGGGCCGCTTGCGGCCGGGTGCTTCCACCGACGGAATGTCTCCCCGCCTCACAGGAGTTCTGCGCCAGTGGTTGCAGCATGATTCCGGCTATCCCGCTAACTGGATGCCCGACGTGATCCGCATGCTTCCGAAGCAGTCGATCACGGTTGTGCCTGCGGGCGCGGGCGTCGCCTTGATGAAAGAGGATTACGGGCGCAGCCTGCAGATCCTGCTCTCGGTTTGCGGATTGGTGTTGTTGATCGCCTGCGCCAACGTGGCGAACCTTCTTCTGGCGCGCGGCGTGACGCGTCGCGGCCAAACCGCCGTGCGACTCGCGCTCGGCGCGACGCGCCGCCAAATCATTTCGCAAGCGCTCACCGAGAGCATCCTGCTCGCCATCGGCGGCGGCGTCGCCGGACTCCTTGTGGCAATCGCGGCCGCGCGGCTCCTGGTGGCGCTCGCCTTCCACAGCGCGCATTTCATTCCGATCAGCACGGTGCCGTCGCCGCTGGTGTTGCTGTTCGCGTTTGGGTTGGCGCTCGTGACGGGAATCATTTTTGGCGCGGCTCCTGCATGGTTTGCGACGCGCACGAGCCCAGCGGAAGCGTTGCGCGGCTCGGGCCGCAGCACGAGCGACCACGCTTCGTTCGCGCGCAAAGGCCTGCTCATCGTGCAGGCCACCCTTTCGGTGGTTCTGGTGGCGGGTTCCACCATGCTCGCGCGCAGCCTCAACAAACTCGAGCACCAGGATTTCGGCTATCAGATACAAGGGCGAGTCATCGTGGCGCTGCACAATCCGGCCACCGGCCACACGCTGCCCGAACTAGAGGCGCTCTACCGCCAGATTGAAGAAGGGCTGAATCGTCTGCCAGGAGTCGAGGGCTCGGGCCTCGCGCTTTACAACCCGCTCACGGACAACTGGGGCGAAATGATTATGGTGGCGGGGCATCCTCCTCCGAAAATGGGCGAGGAAGATGGCGCGTCCTGGGATCGCGTGAGCGCCAACTACCTTCAGAATTTTGGCATGACGGTTTTGCGCGGGCGCGACTTCACCGCTGCGGACAACGAAACCACGGCGCCGGTGGCCATCGTGAACGAAACTTTCGTGAAACGCTTTTTCAAGGCCGGCGAAGACCCGCTCGATCAGCACTTCGGCCTCGACTTGCCGCAGAACGCCGGCACATTCCGCATCATCGGCATCGTGCGCGACGCGAAGTTCGCGGGCTGGGCCCTGGACAAGCCCGCGTTTCCGATGTTCTACGTGCCGCTCGCGCAGAACGTGGACTACAAGGATCCCCTGATGACGCGAGTTGAGCTGGGCTCCCACTTCGTCAGCGGCGCCATGCTGGTCACCAACACTCCCACCGGCGTGCTCGAGCCGCTTGTCACCAGGATGTTGGCGGAGATGGACCCGAACCTCACCGTCACCAGCATCCGAACAATGCAGCAGGAAGTGGAGCTTTCCTTCGATCAGGAGCGCGCCGTAGCCAGCCTCGCCGGCCTTTTCGGCATCGTGGCCTTGCTGCTCGCCGCCATCGGACTCTACGGCGTCACCGCCTACACGGTGGCGCAGCGCACCAACGAAATCGGCATTCGCATGGCGCTCGGCGCGAACCGCGCGAACGTGGTTCAACTGATCCTGCGTGGCGCGTTTCAACGCGTCGTGATTGGGCTGCTGTTGGGGCTGCCGCTGGCGGTCGGCGCCGGCCGCTTGATTTCAGCGCAACTTTACGGCGTTTCGTCCTGGGATCCGCTCGCGCTCGGCGTAGCCGCGGGCGCGCTCGCCATCTGCTCATTTTTCGCGGCCATAATTCCGGCCAGCCGCGCCGCCTCGATCTCACCCATGACGGCGCTTAGAACTGAGTAGCACAGGGCCGCAGCGGTCGTAGAATACGGCCCAATGGCATGCCGTGCGATTTCCGCAGCAAAGCACCGCTGCGCCGCCTACGCGTTCGCGCTCCTCGCGGCCGCAACGCCGCGCGCGCACGCCGCGGAATTGCCCGCGGGCTTCGAGCCTCCGCAGCAAACTCCCGAAAGCTACCACTTGACGCTCACGGTCAAGGACGAGACCGGCCTCGCGGTTTCTTCCGCCCGCGTGACGCTCACCCCTCCCGGCTCGCAAACTCCGCTCCAGGCTTCCACCGATTTCGCCGGCCGCGCTGAGTTCACCGGACTCGCCGCCGGCGCCTATTCGGTCTCGGTCGAGAAGGAAGGCTTCTACGCCCAGTTGAATACCGCCGTGCAAGTCGGCCAAACGGAATCCGTCGATGTCACGCTTTCTCACCAGCAGGAGTGCAAGGAAACCGTGCAGGTGACTTATTCTCCTCCCTCGATTGACCCGGCTCAAACCTCCGCGACCCAGCAATTGACCTCGCAGGAGATTATCGAGATTCCCTATCCCACCACGCGCGACGTCCGCAACGCCTTGCCCCTCCTGCCAGGCGTTTTGCCTGATAACTCCTCCCCCGGCCAGGTCCACGTCGCCGGCGCCGCCAGCAATCAAACTCTCTACACCCTCGACGGTTTCGACATCAGCCAGCCCGTCAGCGGCGCTCTCGATCTTCGCGTCAGCACCGATGCCGTGCGCTCCGTCGAAGTTCTCACCAGCCGCTATCCCGCCGCCGACGGCTGGGGTTCCGGCGGCGTGCTGAATCTCGAAACCGGAATGGGCGACGACCACTTCCGCTTCTTCGCCACCGATTTCATTCCCTCGTTTCAAAATCGCCGCGGATTTCACATCGACAACGCCACTCCGCGCTTCACATTCTCCGGCCCGCTTTGGAAGGGTAAGGCCTGGTTCTACGAAGCCGTCGAGGGCGAATACGACTTCAACATTTTCACCGAGCTTCCTCCCGGCCAGGATACCGACCATTACTGGCGCTACAGCAACCTTACGCGCGCGCAGTTCAACCTCACCCAGAACAATCGCCTCACCGCCAGCTACCTCTACAATCATTCGAACGAGGAGCACGCCGGCCTCTCGCTCATTCAGCCGCTCTCCACCACTACCTTTCAAGTCAAATCGGCTGACCTCGCCACCTTGAAAGACCAACAAATGTGGTCCAACGGTATGTTGTTCGAAGCCGGTTTCAGTTTCCTCCAGTTCTCCTCCGACGCGACGCCGCTCGGAACTCTTCCCTACGTCCAACTTCCCGGCAACGCCTCCGGCAATTACTACCTCACGTCTTCCGGCACCGTCCGCCGTTACGAAGGCCTCGCGAACCTTCACCTTCCCGCGGTCGAATGGCGCGGCCGCCACGAAGTCACCTTCGGCGCCGCCTTCGAGCGCACCACCGACGAACAATTCGCCGCGCGCAATCCCTTCGACATCGAAACCACCGCTGGCGTCCTCGTCCGCTCCGTCACGTTCACTGGCAGCCCTTCCTTCGAACAAGATGTATTTGCCGGCAGCGCCTACTTCGAGGATCGCTGGTCGCCCGTTTCATCCGTGCTCGTCGAACCCGGCGTCCGTTTCGACGAGGATGATCTCCTCCATCGCGCGCTGGTCTCTCCGCGCATCGCCGCCACTTGGATGCTTACGCGCGACAACCAAACTAAACTCTCGGCTGGCGTCGGCCTCTACTACGACCGCGCCGACCTCGACAAGCTCACGCGCCCGCTGGCCGGCAGCCGCCAGGACGTCTTCTACGCGCCCGACGGCGTCACGCCGCTCGGCCCCGCCGTCACCACGATGTTTCAGGCCGATCTGGGCGCGCTCCACGCCCCTGGCCTTGTGAACTGGAGCCTTGCTTTGGAGCGCAAACTTCCCGCCGCGATTTATTTCAAGGCGGAGTTCCTTGAGAAGCGCGGCTACGACGGTTTTGATTACGTGGATGAAGGCTTGACGATCAGCCCCAGCGGACTTCCCAGCAGCGGCTTGTTCACTCTGCAGAATGGACGCCGCGACAAATACGACGCGGTCACGCTCACTTTTCGCCACACCTTGCGGGAGCGCTACCCTCTATTTTTTTCTTACACGCGCTCGAAGGCCCGTTCGAATGCGGTTCTCGATTCCACTCTCGACGTGCCTTTTTTCAGCCCGCAGCTCGCTGGGCCGCTTCCCTGGGATTCGCCCAACCGCGTCCAGTCCTGGGGCGCCACGCCGTTCCGCTTGCCGTGGATTCACGCGCTTGAATTCGATTACTCCTTCGACTGGCGCACCGGCTATCCCTACAACGTCATCAACCTCGAGCAGGAGCTTGTCGGGCTCCCCGGGCAGGTCCGCTTCCCCGATTACGCCGCTTTGAATCTCCACGTCGAAAAACGCTTTCATCTTTTCGGATTTGAATGGGCGCTGCGCGCCGGTTTCAACAACATCACCAATCGCCAGGACCCTCTGATCGTCGACAACAATATCGATTCCCCTACCTTCGGCGCCTTCGGCGATTTCCAGCATCGCGCCTTCACCGGCCGCATCCGCTTCCTCGGCCGGAAGTAGGTCCCTTTTTGTTCGCCCTGCTTTCGCTTTTACGAAAATACACCCCCCTCCCTTTTGCTTATTAGAACTGGTCGCTGGTGAATGGTTTCAGTCATTTGCGTCGATTTCTAATCGCGGTTTCGTTATTAGTCCCGAAGCTTCGGGATCGGGCCGGAGGAGAAAGTACGGCGAAAATGAGCGGCAAGCGTAGGGCGGGCGAGGTGTGAACGGTGAGGGGTAAGACCCTGGAGCGTCTCGAGTGGCCTGCTTTGCCGGTCATTTCCCAAGCCTCCGGCTGCAGGATATCATTAGAGTACTAAATTTTCAAGACCCAGTACTGTAAAAAGGCGAGATGGCGATCCATCCTTAAACGGTTCTGCTTCCTTCCCCCTTTGGGACGAAATTGAATTGCGAAGCGAGACGTGCTTTCCGGCGTTGAGAACGATTCGAATTGTCCTGCCTTTCAAATCAGGCACTTACGTCTGAGTGGAGGCCTTCCTCGAAATCGACAAATCGCAACTCTACGTTTGGCACGCACTTTGCACAAGTTGCTTTTCGCTCATCAGTTTTCAGCGTAATTGCGCGACCGTACTGAATTGGAACAAACGTGTGCATGACTTAAAGAAGAAATATTCCAGGCCCTTCCAGCATTCACGTCCCGTGTGGTGGAGGCGCGAGTTCGATTGAAGAGGAGATGCTGATGCGTAACGTTACTGTTCGAGATTTCTGGCTCCTGGCGCTTCTGATGACTTGTCTTCTAGCCGCATGCGGTCGCGAGCAAGCCCTCGGTCCGGCTCAACCGGCGGTGATGTCTACGACGCCCGCCAATGGCGCCGTTGGCGTGACCCTGAATAGCGTTATTACGGCCACGTTCAACGAGACGATGGCGCCGTCCACCATGAACGCGACAACCTTCACCGTGACGGGACCAGGAGGCGCCGTAGCAGGCGCCGTCACGTATGCAGGCACGACGGCCACTTTTACTCCAAGCACCTCTCTCGCGGCCAACACACCGTACACCGCCATGATTACCACAGGAGCTCAAAACCCCCTGGGAACCGCGCTGCTCAACAACTACCCGTGGACATTCATGACTGGCGCTCCGACCGTCATTTCCACAGTCCCCGCGGCCGGCGCGACGCTCGTGCCGGTTAACAGCATCGTCTCCGCTACGTTCAGCGAACCGATGAACGCTGCGACGCTCAATGCGGCTACGTTTACGTTGAAGGGACCAAGCGTAACTCCTGTCGGAGGAGTAGTCACGTATGCAGGCAGCACTGCAACGTTTACCCCGTCAGCCGTGCTTGCAGCCGGCACCTCGTTTACGGCAACGATTACCACCGGAGCGAAAGATCCAACAGGCGCGGCACTTGCCGCCAACTTCGTGTGGACCTTTACGACGGCTCCGCCGCCCACGGTCGTTTCCACAGTTCCGACAACCGGCGCCACCCTTGTGCCTATCAACACGACAGTCACAGCCACGTTCAGCGAAGCGATGAACCCCGCGACGATTACTGGCACAACTTTCACTTTGACCGGGCCTGGAGCCACTCCCGTCGCCGGCGCCGTCACTTATTCCGGCAACACGGCAACATTTACGCCGACGGCGCTCCTGCACGCCAGCACCTTGTATACGGCAACCATTACCACCGGGGCGCAGGACCCCACTGGCGCGCCGCTGGCAGCCAACTATCCGTGGACCTTTACCACGGCTCCGCCGCCCACGGTCGTTTCCACGGTTCCGGCAAACGGGGCCACGGCTGTCGCGCTGAACGCGACCGTGACCGCCACGTTCAGCGAAGCGATGAACCCCGCGACGATCACCTCCACTACTTTCACCTTGACTGGACCGGGAGCAACGCCGGTGCCTGGGACCGTCACTTACGCTGGAACCACTGCCACCTTCACACCGACGTCGCCTCTCGCGGCCAGCACCCTGTTTACCGCCACAATTACCACCGGAGCAGCAGATCCCACTGGCAACGCGCTCGCGGCGAACTATGTGTGGACGTTCACCTCGGCCACCCAGCCGCAGGTCACCTCCACGAATCCTGCCAGTGGCGCGATCAACGTGCCGATCAACCAGAAGATCACGGCAACGTTTAACGAGCCGATGACCGCTTCCACGATCACCCCGGTCGGCGTGTTCAGCGTAGCGATGACAACAGGCGGAGCTCCCGTAACTGGCACAGTCACCTATGACGCCGCGAGCAACACCGCCATCTTCACACCGAGCGCCGATCTCACAGCCAGCACTCAATTCACCGCCACCATTACAACCGCAGCCCAGGATCCCGCGGGACAGGCGCTGGCCAGCAACTATGTTTGGAGCTTCACGACCGGCACCGTAGCGAGCGCTATCGCACCCACCGTGCTTTCCACCGACCCAATCAGCGGCGGCGTGAGTGTTCCGCTCAACCAGAAAATTGCCGCAACCTTCAGCAAGGCGATGGACCCGGCCACAATCTCCGCAGCGGGAACATTTACCGTGGTGGTGACCATTGGCGGAGCACCGGTTCCGGGCACCGTCGCCTACGATATGGCGAGCAACACGGCTATCTTCACGCCGACAGCCAATCTCGCGGCTACCACGGAGTTCACCGCCACGATTTCGAACGCTGCCAAAGACCTTGACGGCAACGCTCTGATAGCCGGGAGCGTTCCGAATCCGTGGAACTTTACCACCGGGGCGGCCCTCGACAGCACGGCTCCCACAATAACGCTCACAAACCCCGCCAACATCGCCACAAGCGTTCCCATCAACGCGACGATCAACGCAACTTTCAGCGCTCCTATGAATCCGTCGACGATCACAACCGGAACGTTCCTGGTCACAGAAACCTCGAACGGGAGCCCTGTGTCGGGCACTGTCGCCTACGACGTGCCGAGCCAGATCGCAACGTTTACTCCGTCAGCCAATCTCGCGGTCAGCACCCAATACACAGCCACGATTTCACCCTTGGTCCAAGACCTTGACGGGAATGCACTCGCGGCCGGCGCTGTACCGAATCCGTGGAGTTTCACAACAGGCACAACAACTGGCGGCGCGGGTCCCGCGAACATCAACCTCGCGTCAGCCGGGAATTTCGCAGTGATGGCCACTTCTTCGACAACCAGCACGGGTCCTGTAATCGTTAACGGTGACGTTGGATTGGATCCAGGAACCTCGCAGGGAATTCCCCCGGCGCAAATCAACGGGACGATTCACATCAATGATGCCGTCATTGCCAAGGCCCAATCCGATTTGTTGGCTGCCTATAACGACGCCGCCGGCAGACTCCTTCCGACGGTGATAGCTGCAAATCTGGGAGGCGTGACACTCACTCCGGGACTTTATACATGCGCCTCTACAGCGTTCTTGCTCTCGGGAGCAGGACCCCTCAACAACCTCACTCTCGACGCCCAGGGCAATCCGAACGCGGTCTTCATTTTCCAAATGGGGTCCACACTCACCACCGCGACTGGCTCTCAGGTGATCCTGGCGGGCGGCGCCAAGGCGAGCAACGTTTACTGGCAAGTGGGCACTTCAGCGACCCTGGGCATTGGCAGCATCTTCAAGGGAAACATTCTGGCCGCCGTGTCCATCACGATGAACACCAGCTCGGTAGTGGAGGGAAGACTGTTCGCCGGATCCGGTGGCGGGGCGGCCTCGGCAACGGTCAGTGGCACGAGCGTGACGATACCTCAGCCATAAGCCGGAATTGTTCGGTCAAAGGACAGGGCAAGCAATGTTTCGATGACAGCAGGCGGGCTTCGTCGCCCGCTTCGCGGCTTGCAGGCACGATTTAGGAGGCAACAATGAGATTGGCAGCGCGAATGATCGCCACAATGACGGTTGCTTTTGTAATGGTGCCTGCACTGCACGCGGACGACACAGCAACATCGAAAGCGAAATCGAAGGAAGATGACTCGGCTAAGTCGAGTGTCGCATCCGCGGCCGCGCCTGACGCTCCACCCGTTGCCGCAACCTCTCCCTTGCTGTCGTCTCCTTTCCGGTTAGAGCCGCCACCACCAACTGGCCAGCCGCCAATCGGCATGAGTCAAATGGGCGATTCAGACGTGTATGTCCCCAAGGGGGAGGTCTTCGTAGGCTACACATTTTGGCGGAATATGCCGGCTTACTACGACAATCGCGTCGATTGGTTGCATGGCGCCAGCATGAATGCCGCCTACAATTTTGACAGCCATCTGGGCCTCGTCGTCGATATCGCAGGCTTTCCCGACACGAGCATAAGGCTCGCAGCGCCCGGGACACCCACGCAGACATACGATTCGAGCGGAAGTGTTTACACCTACCTCATCGGTCCGCGCCTTTCGTTCCGGTACCAGCGATTGACGCCGTTCATCCAGGTCCTGGTAGGAGCCGCGCTCGCCAGCCCGGTCACGATCAACGGATGCACCGGAGATCCCGTTTGCACGCCGCTCGATTCCGAATACGCTTTTGCCATGACCTCCGGAGGCGGACTCGATGTCACGCTGACCCGTCATATCGCTTGGCGTCTGTTTCAGGCCGAGTACCTCACCACGCGGTTCAGCAATCCTCCCTCCGACAATGCCGGCCGGGATTGGCAGGGCAACCTGCGTCTCTCCACGGGACTTGTGCTTCGGTTTGGTGGAATTGCTCCCCCACCGCCGCCTCCCAACCGCCCGCCAGTGGCTTCCTGTTCGGTTGATAAGACCATGGTCTACGCAGGTTCGGGTGATTTCGCCGTTGTGCGCGTCAGCGCCAGCGATCCCGACAACGATCCTCTTACCTATTCTTGGACCTCCAATGGCGGCGATGTGGTCGGCAACGGCCCCGAAGTCCGATGGAACTCTTCGGCCACGACTCCGGGCAGCTACACCGTCAAAGTGCGCGTAGACGACGGACGAGGTGGCGCCGACACTTGTTCCGTGGACGTTCGCGTTGAACCGCGGCCCAATCGTCCGCCTAGCATGACCTGCTCCGCGGATCGCAACACCGTGACCGTCGGCGAGCATGTGCAGATTACCGCTGTCGCCAGCGATCCCGACAACGATCCCTTGACCTTCTCCTGGAACGCCAGTGGCGGCAAAGTGGAAGGCTCCGATTCTTCCGTCAGGTTCGGCACCGCCGACCTCGCACCAGGATCCTACACCGTTGCAGGTCATGTGGACGATGGCCGCGGCGGCACCGCGGACTGCCAGGTGGGAATCGCGGTGCAGGAACCGGCGCCTCCGCCGGAAATGGTCGAGATCGAAGCGAGACTCGCCCTTCACAGCATTTATTTCCAGACGGCTCGGCCGAGTATCGCCCATCCCGACAGCGGTTTGCTCGAGAGCCAGGCGATGATTCTCACCAAGCTCGCGGCAGACTTCCAACGATACCTAACCTACAAACCGGACGCCCACTTGATCCTCGGCGGCCATGCCGATCCTCGCGGTACGGAGGAATACAACAAACTCCTCACGGAACGCCGCGTCGAACGCACCAAGAGCTTCCTCATCGAACATGGCGTCTCCGCAAACGCCATCGAGACGCGGTCTTATGGCAAAGAGGACGATCTGACACCGGACCAGGTGAAGGAACAAATCGCGGAGAATCCCGACCTCACACCGGCGGAGCGGCAACAAATGCTGAACGATCTGCCGATCATGGTCCTGGCCAACAACCGCCGCGTGGACGTCACCTTGAGCACGACGGGACAACAGTCCACTCGCCGGTACCCATTTAACGCGAGAGACTTCCTGGCGTTGATCAACACGAAGGGTGTAGAAACACATCGACCGGCAAGGCCAGCGCCGAAGAAGCCCTAGAAGTCCAAGAAACCCAGGAAGCGCAAGAAGAACGACCAACAACAGGTAGTCGGAAATATACGGTGACGCCGCAATCTGTTGCTGCGAGTCCCGTGCGCGGGCGCGACTTCACCTCGGGCGCGTGGGACATCCATTGAGGCAAGCCGGAATCGGGGTTTGATTTTTGAACTTGAGGGTGCCGCGTCCTCGCGCCGTTCCCATTTCTCCTAATCGCCCGGGTTACAGAAGCACCAGTTCCGTCCTGCTCTCGCCCCCAGCCATTCTCGCCAGACGTGATACGCTAGAGCCTGCACCGGTAAACCCGAAACCGAAATCGGCTGCCTCGCCGCGGCGAATCGACACAATCATGAATACGAAGCTTCCATCCATCGTCATCGTTGGGCGCCCGAACGTGGGCAAGTCGACGCTGTTCAATCGCCTCACGGGGACGCGGCGCTCGATCGTCACGAACGAGCCCGGCATCACGCGCGACCGCATCTACGGCACGGCGGAATGGGAAGGGCGGCCCTTCGAAGTGGTGGACACGGGCGGAATCGTGCCCGAGGACAAGGCGGGCATTCCCGGCGAGATTCTGCGGCAAGCGGGCTTCGCAATCCAAAATGCGACGCGGGTGGTGCAGGTGGTGGACGGCCGCGAGGGACCGGTGCCGCTCGACCAGGAACTCGCGGAACTTCTGCGGCGCGCCGGCAAGCCGCCGGTGATCGCGGTGAACAAGGTGGACACGGCGAAGCAGGACGATCTCGCCGCGCAATTTTACGAACTCGGCGACGAAGTGTTTCCGATTTCCGCCGAACACGGAACTGGACTCGACGGGCTGCTCGACGCGCTCACGGCCGACTTTACTCGCGGCGAATCCGTCGAAGAGAAGCCCGACGTCAGCATCGCGATCATCGGCCGGCCCAATGTGGGCAAATCGACGCTGCTGAACCGCCTGGTCGGCGCGGAGCGCGCCATCGTCTCGCCCGAGCCGGGCACCACCCGCGACGCCGTCGACACGGTGGTCCAGTACGGTGGCAAATCGTACCGCTTCCTCGACACCGCCGGAATTCGTCGCAAAGGGAAAACGAAACTCATCGCCGAAAAATTGAGCGTCATCATGGCGAAGCGCCATCTCGAGCGCGCCGACATCGCGCTGTTGGTGGTGGACGCATCCGTCGGCGTGACGTCGCACGACGCCACCATCGCGGGCTACGCGGAACAGTCGGGCCGCAGCGTGATCGTCGTGATGAATAAGTGGGACCTGGCTCTGGAAGCCGCGCGCGCAAAATCGGACAAGGAGAAGAAGC
>Ga0209274_10001442_pt1 | contig 12244 bp, 10 predicted proteins | sample HubBroMetageREF1_FD_188343 | JGI IMG/M metagenome (GOLD analysis project Ga0209274, IMG submission 188343) | Reference soil microbial communities from the Hubbard Brook experimental Forest, New Hampshire, USA - Hubbard Brook CCASE Soil... | ecosystem: Environmental > Terrestrial > Soil >...
TCACGCCCATGGCCGGAAAGCTTTTGAATCTCATAGAAACAGACGTGGGCCGCCCGTTCAGCGACATTGCCTCGGCGCTCGAAGTATCGGACTGGGACGCGCTCTTCACGGAAGTGACCAGTCAGGTTCGCCCGCTGGAGCGCGAGGTTAAGGACAAGAGCGGCCGCTGGCATTCCTTGCGGATCCGCCCCTACCGGACCAGCGACAACAAGATCGACGGCGTGATCGTCGTTATGCTGGACACGGATCTGATCAAGCGGGAGTTGGAGGAGTCCCACGATTACGCCCGCATGCTGCTCGAATCCGCCGAGCAGGCCATCGTGGCGGCTCGCCCGGATGGAACTATCGTGCTGATCAACGACGCCACCGAAAAGATGTTCGGTTACCGCAGCGCCGAATTGCTGGGGAGAGCGCTCGACCACGTCCTTCCCACAGGCATTCCGCGCGAGGGCAGCCTGAACGGGCCGTCGGGATTTCGCCGGGAACTCGAAGGCCGCCGCAACGACGGAACGCGGTTTCCTCTCGAAATCAGCCTGCGCGCCATCGAGCAGGCTGGGGTAAGGCTGGTGGTGGCGTTTATGACCGACATTACGGAGCGCCAGAGGCTGGAGGTGTTGTCGGATACCTATCGCTCGGAGGTTCGCGCGCTCGCCGCCCAGCTCATCACCGCCCAAGAAGAGGAGCGCCGCCGGGTTTCGCGGGCCATGGATCGCTATCCGTCGCTTGCGGCGACGACCCCCTCGCCGGTCGCGCCCGCGGCCACGATCATCGGCTATCGGACGCGCGCCAAGCTCATGGTCGCCCCCGGTGCCCGCGTCGGTCTCTTTGCCAAGGGAGGCGGTCACGAGGTCGTCGACATCCCCGGCTGCCGTGTGCTGGCGCCCACGCTGACACGCGTCGTCGCCCATCTTCGCACCCGGATTGCCGCGTCGGAGCGCACGGGCGGCGCGCTCGCGCCGTTCGATCCGGCCGGTCGAGGCTCGCTCCGTGCGGTCGATCTGCGCGAGGTCCTCGGCGAAGACGTGCCACGCGTCCTGGTCACGTTCGTCGTCGAGCGAGCCCGCGTGACCGACCTCGCGCTGCTGCGTCAGGAGGCCACAGAGCTCACCCAAGCTCTTCCCGAGGTCGTGGGGGTCGCGGTGAATTTTCACGTCGGCGCGACGCCGCAAGTGTTGGGCGGGGAGACCACCGTGCTGACGGGCGTTTCCGCGGCACCCGATCGCATCGGGCCCTCCGTGCATTTCGCCACTTTCGGGTCGTTCGTTCAGGTCCATCGCGAGCAGGCGACGCGCGTGCATTCGCTCCTCGTCGGAGCGCTCGAGCTTCTGCGCCCCGAGCCGCGCCCGCCGCACATCTTGGACCTCTACGGAGGCTCGGGTGCGATTTCGCTCGGCCTCGCCACAACCGGTGCGCGCCTGCATCTGGTCGAGGCTTTCGGTCCGGCCGTGGCCCAGGCGAATGCGGGAGCGACGGCGCAGGGCCTCGACGTCCGTGCCGAGCGGGCCGACGTCGCCGCGGCACTTCGCACCCTTTCGGACGGCGGCGAACGCTTCGATGCCGTGGTCCTCAACCCCCCCAGGCGCGGCGCGAGTCCGGCGACGCGCGAAGGAATCGCGCGGCTCGAGCCCCAGATCGTGGCGTATGTCTCCTGCGATCCCGAGACTCTCGCACGCGACCTCGACCACCTGACCCGGCTCGGATACAGCGTGCTGTCCGAGCAGCCCATCGACATGATCCCCCTCACCGAGGAGGTCGAGACGATCGCCATCCTCCGGCGCGGAGCGACGCCCGCGCCCCGGGTTCTCTACGAGAACGACGACATCTTCATCGTCGAAAAGGGACCCCACGAGCCGACGACACCGCAAGGCGAATATGCTTCGTCTCTGCTCGCGCGCGCCCGACTGCTCCCCGGCGGCGAGTCGTGCGTGCCCGTGCACAGGCTCGACGTGGGAACGAGCGGCCTGGTGATGCTTGCGCGCCGTCCCGATCGGGTCGCGAAGTGGGCTGCGGTTCTCTCCGCGGCGTCGACGCGAAAGACCTATATCGCCGTCGTCCGCGGGGTGACCCCCGGCAAGGGAGCCACGTCGCAAGACCTTCGCGAAGGCGGCAAGACGCTTCGCGCCCGCACGCGGTACCGGCGCCTGGCCATAGCCTCGGGGCAGAGCCTTCTGCGCGTTGTGCCCGACCAAGGCCGCACCCATCAAATCCGCCGACATCTGGCGGCGATAGGGCATCCGGTCGTGGGCGACGAGCGTTACGGGCACGCTCCGACCAATCGCTACTTCGCCGAAAAGTACTCCCTCGATCGCGCGTTTCTCCATTGCGGCCGCCTCGAACTCGACCACCCCGATACGGGCGTGAGACACGTCATCGAAGCCCCCCTGGCCGGCGACTTGCGAGCCGTCCTCGAGCGCATCAGCCCCGCGGGGACGCTCCGCTTTTTGGATCAGAAAAACGCGCTGGGGACGCGCCATCCCCCCGAGGCATCAGCCCGAAGCGAGCGCTAGGGCGAGCTTGGTGGCCAATCGAGCCTTCTCCGTCCAAGCCAGCGACGAGCCCGAGTACCAGCGAGCGCCGAGCTCCCGCGCCAGGGGCTCGCGCGCGAAGAGAGCGCGCCACGATGCACCACGCGAACCGTAGACGTGCTCGGCGAGCCAAGCACTTTGGCGCAAGTGACGACCCACACGAGCGCGCATGACCTCTCGCCGATAGCTCTCGAGCGACACGTCGCCTGTACGCAGCGCGCGCGCCAAGTGCTTCGAAGCGAGCGCGCCCATAACAATCGCTTGCGCGATGCCCTCCCCGGTGACTCGATCGATCCCCGCGGCCTCGCCGACGAGCGCGAGGCGCTCGAACGCCAATCGCGTCCCGCCAACCAGGGGGCGCGTGCTGAACGGCTTGATGCGTACGCGGTCGATGTCGACACCTCGACGCGAGAGGGCGCGCGCGAAAGATGCCTTGACGTCGGAACGCGGGTGAAGGTTCGCGTGGTAGATGCCCCGATTGACGCCTGGCTTGCCGTCCACGAGGGTCGGAAAGTCCCAGTAGTAGCCGTCGATTCCCTCGTCCGCGACGCGCAAGTCGAAGTCGCATAGACCCTCGCGGGTCGCCTCGTCTCCGGGCGATGCTGGCGTCTCCGCCACGTAGAGGTGCCCCTTTCGCGCCGGCTCACGGTGACCGAGCGCCTTGCGAACGACGCTTCCGGAGCCGTCGCATGCCGCGAGAAAGCGAGCGCTCAACGTGCGCACGGCGGTCGACACCTTCCATCCCCCCGCACACCGTTCGACCCCGGTCACCGCCTCGCCGTCCTGGACGACGACCCCCGCGTCCGAAGCCTCCTTCCAGAGGCTCGCATCGAACTCGGCACGACGCACGACGACCCCGAGGGGGGAGACGTGGGTTCCGCACGCGTCGCCGGCAAAGACGCGGAGGCCACGCATCGGGACATGGGGCACCGAGAGATGCACTCCGATCGCGTCGAGCGCGGCGAGCCCCCAGCTGCTCACGGCGCCAGCGCACGGCTTGTCGCGCGGGTGCTTCGCCCGCTCCAGAATGACGACCCGCCGCGCGGCGATGCGCTCGCGCCCGACCAGGTGAAGGGCCGTGCTCGATCCGGCGGGCCCGCCACCCACGATGGCCACGTCGAAATCGAACGTCACGCCGGCCTCACGCCCTGAAGCTCTTCACACAAGTCGGCAAGTACGGCGTCGAGCTCGGCCTCTCGGCCCGCTGGCGTCGCCACGGAAAGGTCACCGCCGCGTTCTGCGAAGACGGCCGCGAGCCCTTCGCTCGCTTCGATGACCCCTTTGAAGAAGACGACGTCACGCGCGCGCAAGATCAGGCGCCTCACGACCAGGCCTTCCCCGAGGCATGGCTCGACGGACTTGCGTCCCATCAGCCCACCTCCTCCGAGCTCGAAGGGTCCTCGCGTCGCCCGTCGCCAGGCTGGCGACTGCGCTGCTTGACGCAATCGACCAGGCGCGCGACGTAGCTCTCGAGCCCGGGACAAGGGTCGACACCCAGCGACGACAAGAGCTCGTCGGCGCCGCTCGCGTCGTAGGTGACCGGCGTCGTCAGAGTCTCCAAGAAAGCCCGCGGGCTGTTGGTAATCCGCTCGAGCCCGGGAGCTCGGAGCACGGCCTTGGCGAGACCGGTGGGAAGCGAACCGCGCGGAGGCGGACGCCCGAGGGCCATGGCCACGAGCTCGAAGACTCCGCGGGCCGTGAGCGCATGCGGGTCCACGAGATGAAACGTCCGCCCGCACGCGCGCGGATCGCGACCCAGCGCCACCGAAGCCCGCGCCACCCAGTCGACGGGAACCAGATTCAAGGGCGCGTCGCCCCGCGTGGGTAGCGGTAGCGCCAGATCGGGAGGCGACGTCACCATCAGCATGATGAGCAGATACGGACCGTCCAGGTGATCGACATGGCCGGTTCGCGCATCTCCCACGACGGTCGTCGGGCGCACCACCACGATCGGGAGCCGACCCATGGCCGCACGCATCAGCTTCTCCGCCCGCGCGCACGTCTCCTCGATGGCGCTTCGGAAGGACTGGCCGGCCTTGAGCTCCTCCTCGTACACCACCCCGGTTCGATCGCCGGAAACGAATGCCGTCGAATGAAAGACCAGGCTCACGAGACCGCTGCATTGAGACGCGAGCTCGAGCGCCTCCTTCGCGCCGCCGACGTTCGCGCGCTCGGCGACCGCGCGATCAACCCCGGAGTGCAAGACCGCCGCACAGTGGTGAATGCGCGTGACCTCGCGCGTGAGCTCCCGCAGCTCCGCCCCCGAAAGGCCCATGTCGATCGCCGATGGATCGCCCTCGATGAGGGCCACTCGCGCGCGAAGAGCGTCGGGCAGCTTCTCGATCTCGGCTCGGGCCTTTTCGAGTCGCCGGGCCGGCGCGAGCACGCGAACACGGGCGGCGTCGTCCGATCGAATCGCCTCGGCGCACACTTCGCGTGCGAGCTGCGACGGATACCCCGTAACCAGGACGACGTCGCTGGCGGCCATGAGCCCTGGTTACCTACCTCAAGTAGAGGCCCAGCGCGCGCCCGCGCGGCGGCCAGGAGTCGAGCCGAGAAAGCACGCCGGGTACCCTATTGCGGGGAGCTGTACTAGGTTCTGGCCCCGGAGAGAGGCCATGATTCAGGACGTCCAAAAAGAGCTGGGGAGCTCGGTAACGAAGGCGCACGAGGCGCTGAAGCGAGACCTTTCGAAGCTCCGGGCAGGTCGCGCGAACGCCGCCTTGCTCGACGGGATCCGGGTGGACTACTACGGGACGCCCACGCCGCTCGCCCAAATGGCGCACATCAACGTGCCCGAGCCCCGGCTGCTCGTCGTCAAACCTTGGGACAAGAGTCAGATCAAGCTCGTGGAGAAGGCTCTTCGCGAAAGCGACCTCGGGCTCAGCCCGCAGGTCGAGAGCGACATCATCCGGATCCCGCTGCCGCCGCTCACCGAGGAGCGCCGCAAAGAGTTCGTGAAGATCGCCCGCAAATATGGGGAAGAGTGCAAGGTTTCCATCCGCAAGGCTCGTCACGACGCTCTCGACCTCTTGGCGTCTCTCGAGGACGGCGGCGAATCGAGCGCGGACGAGGTCGAACGCGCCAAAAAGCGGGTCGAAGAGACCGTCCAGGACGCCGTCAAGCAGGTGGATCAGTCCATCGCCTCCAAAGAGAAGGATATTCTCGACGTTTGAATGGGCCTGACGCGAGCGAGCAGAGCTTTCGTCGTTTTGACCGCCTCTGCCGGGTGTCGTCCTTGACACCATCTAGCCTGAATGAAAGGCTTTTCTCTTTGGAGGATTCGCCGATTTGATGCGTGCAGTCGCGGCCGGTCTAAGCGACGTAGGGCTTCAGCGCGAGCACAACGAAGACTCCTTCGTCGTGCTCAAGGAGTTCGACCTCTTCGTCGTCGCCGACGGAATGGGCGGGCACCGCGCCGGAGACGTCGCGTCGCGTATTGCCACCGAGACGATCTCCGAATTCTTCCGGACAACCGCCAACGAGGACATCACCTGGCCGTTTCATTTCGACACGAGCTTGAGCGAGGAAGAAAATCGACTCCTCACCGGCATTCGGTCGCCAATCGCCAGATCTTCGACCGGTCCACGCGCTCTCGCGAATACCACGGCATGGGGACGACGGTCGTGAGCGCGATGTTCAGCCCCGCTCAGCAGAAGATGTACATCGGGCATGTCGGAGATTCCCGGTGTTATCGTGTCCGAAACGGCGAGATCGCGCTCCTCACGCGCGACCACTCCCTGGTCAACGACTACTTGCTCGCGATGCCCGATCTGACCGACGAGCAGAAGAGCGAGTTGCCCAAAAACGTCATCACGCGAGCCCTCGGGATGCAAGACAGCGTCGTCGTCGACCTTCAGCGTGACGAGCCGCAATCGGGCGACGTCTACGTGCTCTGCTCGGACGGGCTCAGTGGCATGGTCAGCGACGACGACATCGGGCAGATCGTCGCGGGCACGAGCGACGTGCGCGAAGGGTGCCGCAAGCTCATCTTCCGCGCGAACGAGCGCGGCGGTGAAGACAACATCACCGCGGTCCTCATCAAGATCGAACAGGAAGACCTCGGCGATGCCGCGACCGATCCTTCGGCTCGGGCCCTCGCCAACGGCACCGACGGCGCCGGGCCCAAAGCGAGCTAGCGGCGCGCTCGCCTTCCACGCGCGGCCAGCCGCGTCCTTGACCCAGCGCGCGCAACCGGCTATCGCGCCGGGCCCGATGGTCAAAGCGATCTTCACGATTCTCGGCAGCTTTTGCGTCTACGTCATGGCGAGCGCCTCGTACGGAGGGGTCGCCTTGCTGATGGCCATCGAAAGCGCCTGCATTCCGCTGCCGAGTGAGCTCATCATGCCCTATGCCGGTGCGCTCACCGATCCGGGGGTCGCCGCCGCTCTGAGCTTCCAGTACGGCCGGGAGATGCCGGTCTTCAGCCTCATCCTCGCCGCCATCGCCGGCGCGCTCGGGTGCAACCTGGGGAGCGAGGTGGCGTATTGGGTGGGCGCCAAAGGCGGCCGCGCCGCCATCGAGAAGTACGGAAGGTACCTGCTCATCTCGAAGCAGGAGATCGCGCTCGCCGATCGCTGGTTCGCGGAGCGAGGCGAGATCATCATTTTCATCGCGCGCCTTCTGCCGGTCGTACGCACGTTCATCGCGTTTCCGGCTGGCGTTGCCCGGATGAATCGCACCAAGTTCCACGCGTACACGTTCGCCGGCTCGCTCCCCTGGTGCTTTGCCTTCGCCTATGTCGGCCAGCAGCTCGGCGTTCGCCTTCTCGACGAGCACTCGCCGCTCAAGGCGTTCATGCACAAGTTCGACGCGGTCATCGCAATCGCAATTCTGGGCGCCATCGTGTACTTTGTGCGGTCGCGCTACAAGGTTTACAAGGACAAGTAGCCGCCCGCCCGCGCCCCACGGCGCGGCCTCGACACGCAGACGCGCTAGACTCCAAAAGATGGCCCCGAAGGTGTCAGCCGCCGAACGGGACGCCGCCAGCGCCTATATCCATGAGGGCGAGGCCCCCGCCGACACGGATGCGCTTCGCCGCGCGGTCGCCGAGTGGCGCACGCTCGCCGCGTCCGCCCAAGGGCCCAACGCAGCGCCAAGGAAAGGCCGATTCTCGACGTGGAGCGACCTCGCCGTCCCCGACGTCCTGACGCCGGCCGAGGTCCCCATCGATTACCTGCGCGACCTCGGGCTGCCGGGGCAATACCCGTACACGCGCGGCGTCCACCCGACGATGTACCGGAGCAAGCTCTGGACGATGCGCCTCTTCGCCGGGTTCGGCACGGCGGCGCAGACCAACCTTCGATTCAAATATTTGCTCGCGCAAGGACAGACGGGGCTCTCGACCGCTTTCGATTTCCCGACCCTCATGGGCTACGACAGCGACAGCCCACGCGCGCTCGGCGAAGTCGGGAGGTGCGGCGTCGCGGTCGACACGCTCGCCGACATGGAAGCCCTCTTTCGCGACATCCCGCTCGACGGAGTGACGACCTCGATGACGATCAACGGGCCCGCGATCGTCCTCTTGGCGTTCTACGTGGCCCTCGCCGACGTGCGCGGCACCCCGCGCGATCGCGTCGGCGGGACCATCCAGAACGACTGTCTGAAAGAGTTCATCGCGCAGCACGCGTGGCTCGTTCCCCCCCGGCCGGCCATGCGCCTTGTCACCGACATGATCGCGTTCTGCACGCGCGAGCTTCCGCGCTGGAACACCGTCAGCATCAGCGGCTATCACATTCGTGAAGCCGGGGCGACGGCGGCGCAGGAGCTCGCCTTCACCCTCGCTGACGGGATCGCGTACGTCGAGAGCTGCGTCACGCGGGGCCTCGACGTCGACGATTTTGCTCCGCGGCTCTCGTTCTTCTTCGATGTCCACAACGACTTCTTCGAAGAGATCGCGAAGTTTCGAGCGGCACGCCGGATGTGGGGCCGCATCATGAAGACTCGGTTCGGCGCCAAGAAGGCCGACAGCATGAAGCTTCGGACGCACGCGCAGACCGCCGGCGCCTCGCTCACGGCGCAGCAGCCCTACAACAACGTCGTGCGCGTGGCCATCCAGGCCCTCGCTGCGGTTCTCGGCGGAACGCAATCATTGCATACGAACTCGCTCGACGAAACCTACGCGCTCCCGACCGAGGACGCCGTGACCCTCGCGCTCCGCACGCAGCAGATTCTCGCCGAAGAGAGCGGCGTCGCAAATACGGTCGACCCGCTCGGAGGCGCTTGGTACGTCGAGGACCTCACCGACCGACTCGAGCGGGAGGCGGCGGTGTACATCCGTCGAATCGACGACATGGGCGGGATGGTGCAGGCGATCGAGAAGGGCTTTCCGCAGCGCGAGATCGCGGCGAGCGCGTACCGGTTCCAGCGGGAGCTCGAATCCGGCGAGCGGGTGATGGTGGGCGTGCAGGCGTACGCGACGGAAGAGGGTCCGGGCATCCCGACGCTGCAAATCGACGAGACGGTCTTCTCGACCCAAGTGGAGGGGCTGCGCCGTGTGAAGGCGTCGCGTGACGCGGCGCGCGTGCGGGGCTGTCTCGCTGCGGTTCGCGCATCCGCGAGGGCGGAGCCGGGAACGGAGGGTAGCAACTTGATGCCGCCCATCCTCGAGGCGGCCAAGGCGTATTGCACGCAGCAGGAGATCTGCGACGTGCTCCGCGAAGTGTTCGGTTCCCATGTGGACCGGGCAGAGATCTAGGGGTTGGACCCGGGAAGGCCCTGCGGGTTGGACATGATCCCGGCGGCTACGCGGGGCTCGACCATGGCTCGACCGGCTTCCTGGCCCTCACGGATGCAATCCGGGATCCCGGTGACCCCGTAGCCGCCGCCCGCGATGAGCACGCCGGGCACGGCCTCTTTCATCCGCTCGCGAAGCCCGCGCATCACCGCGAGATGCCCCACGCGCATCTGCGCGCTCGCGCGCTCGAAGCGAAACACACGGGACCACAGCGGCTCCGCTTCGAGCCCCATGAGCGCTCCGAGCTCGCGACGCGCGAGCGCCGTGAGGGTCGCATCATCTTGCGTCACGACATCCTGGCCTCCGGCGCCCCCGAAGAAAGCACGCAGCAGCACCTGCCCCTCGGGCGCGCGGTGCGCCCACTTGCTCGACACCCACGTGGACGCGAGGATCGGACGGCCGAGCGATCGCGGGACCACGAAGCCTACGCCATCGAGCGGGTGACGGACGTCGCTTCGCTTGTAGGCAAGAAAGACCGTGGCCGTCGACCCGTAGGCCAGCGTGGAGACGCGCCCGCCTGCATCGGCATCGAGACTCCCGAGAAGCGAGGCGACCGAGTGGGCCGGAGCGGCCAGGAGAACTGCGTCCGCCGTGAGGGTCTCCCCTTCCCCAACTCCGACGCGATACACGCCTTGGGAGCGCTCGATGGATCGCGCCGGTGTGCTCCTGCGCACGACGACGCCACTGGAGCGAACCCGCTCGTACAGGGCGTCGACCAGAGCCCCCATCCCACCCTCGAGCGACAGGAAGGCGCTCGCTTTGGACGCCTCCGGATCGGCCGTGGCGCGCTTTCGTCGGGCAGCCAGCATGCCGCGAGTGAGCGACCCATAGTCGTTTTCCATGGCGACGAGCTGCGGAAACGCGGCGCGAACGGAAAGCGCGTTGGCATCTCCGGCCGAGATGCCTCCGAGCAGGGGGGCCACGAGGCGATCGGCCGCTTCCCGGCCGAGCCGGCGTGACGCGAAGTCTGCAATCGATTCGTCTTCGTCGCCCTGGTAGCGACGCGCCTGGACGAAGGGCTCGAGCGCCATCCTCAGCTTGCCGCCCCACGTGAACAGGCGCGTTCCCGCGAGCGGCCCGAGCCGAGTCGGCACGCCCAAGACGATCCCTTCGGGAACGGCGTGCAGGCGGCCATTCCACACGACGTAATAGCGGCGAACGTGCTCGCGCGTGCCGACGAGGGCGCCGCCGAGCCCGAGGTTTTTGGCCAGCGCGGTCGCGTGAGGCTTGGACGCGACCCAGGAGTCCGGCCCCGCATCGAGCACGTAGCCGTCGACGCGCTCGGTCACGATGTTGCCCCCGAGGCGCCCCGACGCTTCGAGCAGCGTGATGGAAGCCGAGCGATCGATCTCGCGGGCGCGCGCAGCAGCCGCCGCGGCCGCGGAAAGGCCCGTGATGCCACCCCCAACGATTACGACTCGGACGCTTCGCACCATGCCGCGCTTGCCTCAACCACCGAGCAAAAGGGGCGACGAGACTTCGGCGAGCACTTCGATGAAGTCGTCGTCGGCGTTCAGCGACCGGGCCCGCGCATACGAGAGACCGCGGTCCGCAGCCATGGCTCGCGCTTCGATATCGAGGTCGTACAAGACCTCGACGTGATCGGCCAAAAAGCCGATGGGAGCGAACACGACACGGCGGTCCCCGCGAGCGCGAACCGCGTCGAGAGTCGTGGGCAGGTCCGGACCCAACCAGGGCGTGGGTCCGCTCGCCCCCGCCAAGCCTTGGCTTTGAAACGCCACATCGAAGACAACGCTCTCTTTTGCTCGGCCAGCGACCTCGTCTGCGACGGTCGCGCCTGAGGCACGAACTTCACGCTCGTAGGGGTCACCGGCATCGATCACCGAGCGGGGCAAGCTGTGCGCCGTCATCACGACGGTGGTGGGCGCGCAGCCGGACGGGGGACCCATCGCTTCGAGAACGCGGTCGGCGAAGGCCCGGCAGAGTCGAGGGCTCTGTCCCCAATTGGACGCGCACGCGAGCTCGATGTGCACCTCTTCGGCCGGGGTGCGAGCGGCTGCCGCGTAGACGGCCGCCGAATGCTGCGCCAATGGCACGAGCGCCACGCGATCGACTCCCCGTTTGGCAAGGTCCACGAGCACGTCACGAACGTACGGCTTCCAGAGACGGCTCGCCCACTCGACCGGGACGCCGAGTCGCTTCTGAAGCTTGCGCGCCACCTCGGCATTGATGGCGTTGAGCGGCGAGCCGCCGGCGGCCCGGTAGCGGCGGCGAAGCTCCGCCAGGAGATCGCTCGAGGGGGCGTGACCCCTCCGCACGTTGGTCACGAATGCGGGGAGGTCCTCCAGATCATCGATGCTGCCGTGCGACGCAAGGAGCACCGCTCGGGTCATCGCGCGCTCGCCTCCGCCACGGTATCGACGACCGCTCGCACGTTGTCGACGGGGGTTTCCGGCAGAATCCCGTGACCGAGATTGAAGATGTGCCCCGGACGGCCTCGGGCGTCGTCGAGGACTCGCCGCGCATGCTCGACGGCGACCTCGCGCGAAGTGAGCAGCGCGCACGGGTCCATGTTGCCCTGAAGGGCGCGACCGCTCCCGACACGCTTCCAGGCTTCGTCGAGCGGCGTGCACCAGTCGACTCCGAGGACGTTGCCCCCGGCCTTGCTCATCGCTTCGAGCAACGTGGCCGTGCCCGTTCCGAAATGAATGACCGGCACGCCCAGAGTCTCGACGTCGGAGAGAATGTGCTTCGCGTGGGGTTGGACGTACTTGGCGTAGTCTGCGGGCGCCAAGTCCCCCACCCATGAATCGAAGAGCTGCACGGCATCGGCGCCGGCGGCCACTTGAGCGCGAAGGTATACGCGTACGACTTCGGCGAGCTTGTGCGTGAGGGCGTGCCAGGCGTCGGGAGCGCCGAACATGAGCTTCTTGGTCTTGGCAAAGTTGGCGCTCTTGCCGCCCTCGATCAGATAGCTGGCGAGCGTGAAGGGCCCTCCGGCGAAGCCGATGAGGGGGACTTT
>Ga0209274_10001444_pt1 | contig 12233 bp, 8 predicted proteins | sample HubBroMetageREF1_FD_188343 | JGI IMG/M metagenome (GOLD analysis project Ga0209274, IMG submission 188343) | Reference soil microbial communities from the Hubbard Brook experimental Forest, New Hampshire, USA - Hubbard Brook CCASE Soil... | ecosystem: Environmental > Terrestrial > Soil >...
CAAAGGATGCTGGCGGCCGCGCGTTGTGAAATCACGCAAAGCCATCTCGGCAAGCCGCTGCAGATTCCGGTAATCGTCCAAATAAAAGCCCGCAGGCATCGCAGGCGAGGACGCAAGCAATTGGCGCTGCAGATGATCCGAGGTCATACCCCATAGCTTGGCGCCAAGCGCCGCGGTGCGCCCGGCCCGCTTCAAAGCGTCCTTGCGTTCGAACGGTCGCATCGGGAACCGCGAATCAAATTCGTGTTCGTCCATACGGCCACCTCCCCGAATCGTCGTTTGCTGATACCGCAGTTGCCAATGTCAATGCTCTACCGCCAATTCTACCATCAGCCGTGGCGACTGAAACTCCACCCAAGTCGCAGGAGCACAGGACCGCCCACCCGAGGACATGACTCTTTGAGCGGGGTGCTTCGTCGGTCGAAGACCGATTGCACAAACACCAAACCCCCGCGTATGTGACCGATTTCAGTTACAATCACGAAAGAAATGGCGGTCCCTTCACAGCTCGCTTCACCACCACTGCGCGCCGCGGCTACCATTGATTCGATCAATCCCGCCACGCAGGAAAGAAACGCCCAATTTGCCGTGACGCAGCCCGCCGAGCTCCCTGCGATTTTCGCGCGCGCCCGCAGCGCACAAAAAAATTGGGCCGCGCGTCCGCTGCGCGAACGCTGCGCGATGCTGCGCCGCGTGCGCGATGCCATTTGCGCGCGCCGCGACGAAATCGCCGACGTGATCTCCCGCGAAGCAGGAAAGCCGCGCGTCGAAGCGATCTTCGCCGAAGTGCTCCTCGCGCTCGACACCGCAGATTTCCTCGCGCGCCAAGTCCCGCGCTGGCTGCGTCCCGAACGCGTGCCGCATCACAATCTCGCCATGAAAGCGAAGTCCGGCTGGCTGGAATTCGATCCGCTGGGCGTCGTCGCCATCATCTCGCCGTGGAATTATCCGTTCTCGATTCCCATGGCGCAGGTAATTCCCGCGCTCGCGACAGGCAACGCCGTGCTTCTGAAGCCGTCCGAGCTCACGCCGTGGTGCGGCCACCTGGTGGGCGAACTAGTCGAGCAAGCAGAATTCCCGCCGGGCCTGGTACAAGTGTTGCAAGGCCGCGGCGATCTCGGCGCCGCAATCATTGAATCCGGCCCCGACAAAGTTTTCTTCACCGGCAGCGTCGCGACCGGCCAGCGCATCGCCGAGGCCTGCGCCAAAAAACTACTTCCCTCGGTCCTCGAACTCGGCGGCAAAGACGCGATGATCGTCCTCGCAGACGCCGGTCTCGAAATCGCCTCCAGCGCCGCCGTCTGGGGCGGCTTCATGAATTGCGGCGAAACCTGCATTTCCGTCGAACGTATCTATGTCGAGCAACCAGCAGCCGAACGTTTCACCCACCTCTGCGTCGAAAAAACAAAAAAGCTGCGCGTTGGCCCCGCTACCGATCCCGACGCGGAAATCGGACCGATGATCCGCCTCGCCCAACTCGAGAGAGTTGAAGCGCAACTGCACGATGCGGTCGAGCGCGGCGCGCAAATTCTCACCGGAGGCAATCGCCGGCCCGATCTGGGCTCAAATTTCCTGCAACCTGCCGTGGTGACGAACGTGGACCACTCCATGCAACTGATGCGCGAAGAAACGTTCGGCCCGGTGATCGCCATCCGCGCCGTAGCCACCGCCGACGATGCCGTCGCGCTCGCCAACGATTCGCCCTTCGGCCTCAGCGCCAGCGTCTGGACCACCGACAATCGCCGCGGCCGCGAAATTGCCTCCCGCGTGCGTGCCGGCTCCGTGATGGTCAACGACGTCGCCAGCTACTACGGCATCACCGAAGCGCCGCACGGCGGCCCCGGCTCGAGCGGCTGGGGCCACACCCATTCCCGCCTTGGACTGCTCGAAATGGTTCGAGTAAAATATATTGATGTAGACCGGCTGCCACGCATCGCGAAATCCTGGTGGTTCGGTTACACTGCCGAATTGGCCGCAGCAGCCAGTGCCTTCGTAGAGACGCTCTTCGCGCCAAGCTGGAGGCGCCGCTTGGCATCGATGACGAAGAAGCACGGAGCGCGCGGAGTAATTTTTCGCCGCGACAGAATTTGAAACGGCGCCGGGGCAGGGAAGCAGAGAAGCAGCGGGGCGCGGAAGTAAAGGATGCAGAGGAATTATAGTAGTTAGAGGAAAAGAAGGAACGGAGCGCAGTGCAGTTTTTCTCTGCGCCCTCTGCGTTCCTAACTCTGCGTCCTCTGCGTTAAATCCTTTGCCTTAGCCTTTGCTTTTGCCGTTGCGATCTCAGATGCACGGGAGCGAATCGAATGACTGACGCAACTCCAGAAACTCGAACAGCAACTCCAGCGGCTCCAGCCACGGCGTCACCAGCGCCCGCAGCGACTGCCGCGCCCGCAGCCGAACCAGAAGCCCCCGCACCCCCAAAAATCAAACCCAAGAAACCCACCATGCGCGCCTGCGACGAAAAAGACGCCAAAGGCAAGCTCTGCTGCGGCCACCTAAAACGCTGGTACGATTATCCCAAAGAAATCGAAGCCCTAGTCGGCAAGAGAGCCGAAATCTATCGCTGCGAATTTTGCCACACCATTTACAAGCCGGGCCAAACCCAAGCCCCGCGCAGCTACACCATACGGTATTAGCTTTGGCACACGGCAGCGCCATTCGTCGTCATCCTGAACCCGCGGAAGCGGGTGAAGGACCTCTCTTCGATCTCTCTTGCGGCAACGAGAGTCATCAATAAGTCGCGATCGCAAGAAAATGAAACACGACCTCATACACGACTGGAACACTTACACTGGGGCCGAAATCCCCGCCACCCGACGTGTCGCCCTGAATGACGAAACCCTGCGCGACGGCCTGCAAAATCCCTCCGTCCGCGATCCCAGCATCGCCGAAAAAATCGAAATCCTGCACCTGATGGAATCGCTCGGAATTGACACGGTAAATATCGGCCTACCGGGGGCCGGTCCGCGCGCCTACGCAGACACCGAAGCCCTCGCGCGCGAAATCGTCACGTCGCGCATGAAAATTCGCCCCAACTGCGCCGCGCGCACTCTGAAGAACGATATCCAGCCAATCATCGAAATTTCCGAAAAAGTTGGCCGCCCCATCGAAGCCGCCACTTTTCTCGGCTCCAGCCCGATTCGCCGGTTGGTAGAAGACTGGACCGTCGAGCATCTGCAACGCACCACCGAAGACGCCGTGAAATTCGCCACCGCCGCCGGCCTTCCGGTGATGTACGTCACCGAAGACACCATTCGCACTGATCCCGCAACCGTAATCACGTTGTACTCCACCGCAATTCGTGCCGGGGCGCGCGCTGCGGTGCTGTGCGACACGGTCGGCCACGCCACGCCGCGCGGCGCCTACAATCTCGTAAAATTCGTCGTCGAAGAAGTCGTAAAACGTTCCGGCGAAAAAATTCGCGTGGATTGGCACGGCCACAACGATCGCGGCCTGGCGATCGCAAATTCTCTCGCCGCAATCGCCGCCGGAGCCGATCAAGTTCACGCCGCCGCGTTGGCCCTCGGCGAACGCGTCGGCAACACGCCCATGGAATTGATGCTCGTCAATCTGCGCCTGCTAGGCCTGATCGAGCAGGATCTCTCGAAGCTGAAGCAATATTCCGAAGCCGTCTCGAAAGCCACGCACACGCCAATCCCGCCGAACTACCCGGTCGTCGGCCGCGATGCATTTCGCACCGCCACCGGTGTGCACGCCGCGGCCATCGTGAAAGCCTACAAGAAAGGCGACCAAGAACTCGCCAACTCCATTTACAGCGGCGTCCCCTCGCATCTGTTCGGCCTCGAGCAAATTATCGAAATCGGTCCGCTCAGCGGTCGCTCGAACGTGATCTACTGGCTCGAAAAGCGCGGCATCGCAGCAAGCGATGAACTAGTGGACCGCATCTTCGCCGCCGCAAAACAAGCCGAGCGCATCATGACCGAGGCAGAAATTCACGCGATCATCGCCTCCGCCCCAGCTGCGGCCAAGACCCGCTAGACACAATCGCGCCGCGAAGCTTCGCTCTGCGAATGACAGTCTCTGCTGATGTCTGTAAACTGTACGACGGGCGCGGCGCACAGTCTCTCGACCCAGCGCGCAAAACTTTGCCGCACGAATCTCGTGAAACTCACACTAATCTGCTGTATCTTTCTTATGATGGTCACACTCTACGCGCGCGCTGCCGGTGACTCGATCGAGAAGCTAGCCGACGATCCCGCTTGCGTCCGCGCGCTGGCCTGGATTGACAAAAACATCTCCTGGGTCACCGACCAGCAAATCCACCTCAGCGAAATTCCCGCGCCGGAATTTAAAGAAGCCCCGCGGGCCGAATACCTGAAAAAAATCTTCGAAGCCGCCGGCCTGAATGTGCAACTAGATAAAACCGGCAACGTTATCGCCGAACGTCCCGGCTCCGATGCCAATAGCGTTATCTTACTCGCCGCGCATCTCGACACCGTTTTTCCCGCTGGCACGGATGTGCGCATAAAACGCCACGGTAATCGCCTCACTGCCCCCGGCATCGCCGACAACGGCGCAGGCCTCGCCGCGCTAGCAGGTCTCGCGCGCGCCTTCTCCGAATCGCGCCTCCAAACCACCAAGACGATCGTCCTCGCAGGCGACGTCGGCGAAGAAGGCGAAGGCAATCTCCGCGGCATTCGCGCTCTCGTGGAAAGTTACGGCTCGCGGCTCGCCGCCGTCATCGCGGTGGATGGCGCCTCGACCGAACACATCACCACGCAGGGCATCGCCTCGCACCGCTTCGAAATCGCCATCACCGGCCCCGGGGGACACAGCTGGTCCGATTTCGGCGCGCCCAATCCCATCACCGCGCTTTCCCGCGGCATCGTGAAATTTTCCGCGCTACCTGTTCCCGACGATCCGCGCAGCTCCTACAATTTCGGAATGATCGAAGGCGGCACCTCGGTGAATTCCATCCCCGCCCGCGCCGCGGTGAAAGTGGACCTGCGCTCCGAGGACGAAGCCGAAGTAAGTAAAATGGAGCGCGCCCTGCGCGACGCCATGCAATCCGGCGCGCGCGAAGAAATGTCCACCGCTCACGACGAAAACGAAACGCTCCGCGTGATCGTCCGCTCGCTCGGTTCACGCCCAGCCGGAAAATTGCCGGAAAACGCCGCGCTGCTCGAAACTCTGCGCAACGTGGATCGCTTCCTCGGCAATCGCTCGCGCCTGGAGCGCAGTTCCACTGACGCGAACATTCCTCTCTCGCTCAACATCCCCGCCGTTTCGCTCGGAGGCGGCGGAAAAGGCGGCGGCTCGCACACCACCGCCGAGTGGTATGACGCCACCGGCCGCGAACTTGGCCTGAAGCGCCTGTTCCTCGCCACCGTCGCCCTCGCCGGAGTTCAACCCTAGGATGTCGCGCCGGTTTCTCCTGACATTTTTCATTGCGGTCACATGCGTCGCGACGCTGATCGCGGTGCGCGTCGCGAATTCTGCCGCACATTGGACGCCAACGCGCAACGCCCCGGTCGCACAAGATCACGCGCCGCTTACTCCGGCGCAAGGTCCCGCTGACCTCGTCCTCACGAACGCGCTGATTGAGACGATGGATCCAGCCCACGAATGGGCCGGCGCCGTCGCGATTCGCGGCGAATCAATCGTTGCGGTTTCCTACATCGCTCCCGATTCGTCCGACGCGCAAAAGGCCGACAGCGCAGACGCTCCCGAAATCAAACCGTGGCTCGGCCCCAACACGCGCATCCTTAATATGCACGGCGCCTTCGTCATGGCCGGATTCAATGACGCCCACGTCCACATCGGCCAATCCGCGCTCACCAAACTAGCGATTGATTTCACCGGCGTAGAATCGCTCGCCGAATTTCAGAAGCGCATCCGCGAAAATATAAAAGCCCGCGCCCCGGGCGAATGGATCACCGGCTTCGGATGGGACCAAACCCTCTGGCCCGGCCGCCGCGACCCCACGCGCGCCGACCTCGATGCAGTTTCCACAGCGTATCCCATGTTCTTCGCGCGCGTGGATGGCCACGTAGCCATCGCAAATTCCCTCGCGCTGAAAATAGCCGGCGTCACCCAAAACACCCCGCAGCCCGCCACCGGCCACATCGTCCGCGACGCGCAAACCGACGAACCCACCGGGCTCTTGCAGGAAGACGGCGCCACAAACCTGGTATTTTCCAAAAGTGGCGCGCCCTCTGCGGCCGAGCGCCGTCGCGGCATCGAACTGGTCCTCGCCGATGCCGCGCGCGACGGCGTAACTTCGCTGCAGGATTGTTCCTATCTGGAAATCAGCCGTGACGTTTCGTTCAGCAAGGAAAATTTCCTGACCTATCAGCAGCTGCGCAAGGAAGGGAAGTTGACCGCGCGCATCACCGAGTGGTTGGATTTTACGATGCCGCTGTCGAAGCTCGAAGCGATGCGCAGCGAATGGGGCTCGACGGATCCGTGGCTCAAAACCGGGGCCCTGAAAGCGTTTCTCGATGGCTCGCTCGGCTCACGCACCGCCGCGCTCTTCGCGCCCTATTCGGATGCGCCCGGCACCTCAGGACTCCTGCACCTGGACGAAGCGCAACTCGCGCCCCTGGCCATCGAACGCGACCGCGCCGGATTTCAGCTGGCCTTTCACGCGATCGGCGACCGCGCGAACCACGTCGCCCTCGATACTTTCGCGGCAGTCGTCGCGGCGAACGGTCCGCGCGACCGCCGTGATCGCGTCGAACACGCGCAAGTCGTCGCGCCCGAAGAATTCGCGCGATTCGGCAAGCTCGATATCGTCGCGTCCATGCAGCCGTCGCACTTGCTCGATGACGGGCGCTGGGCCAGCGACCGCCTCGGCCCCGAACGATCGCGCGGCGCCTACGCCTGGCGCAGCATGCAACAAAATGGCGTGCATCTCGCCTTCGGCACGGACCATCCTGTCGAGCCGCTCAATCCTCTGCGCGGAATTTACGCCTGCGTCACGCGCGAGCTCCCGCAGGGAAGCGCGAGTTGGCAGCCGCAGGAAGCTCTGTCGATGAAAGATTGTCTCCGCGCCTACACCGCAGGAGCGGCCTACGCCGAATTCGAGGAAAAACGCAAAGGCACAATCGCGCCCGGAATGCTTGCCGACCTCGTGGTGTACGCCGCAAACCTAAATCAAATCCCCGCGCGCGAGCTCCTAACCACGAAAGTAAAGATGACCATCGCCGGCGGTCGCATCGTGTACCAGCAGCCGGAAAACAAGCTCGCGCAGCGCACCCTCACTCACTTCTCGACCTCGACTCCCTGAATCTCCCCGTCGTAGCCCCTGCCAGTCACCACCACAAACGTAATCTTCACCTGCCGCCCCTTCAACTGTGTGCATGGCTGAAATTCCCCCGCATCAAACGCGACGTCCTGCTCGAACTGCACCCGCGTCGCGTCCCGCGCATGCAGCACAAACGAACGCCCTCCCGCATCCAGACTCAAAGTAAGCTCGTTTCCATTGCACAGCACGTGCGTCACATTACCTTCCGCCGAGGTCGTCACCGGGTCGCTGTGATCGGCGCCAACGCCGAGCCGCCGCACGCCCGCAGAATCCGGCGCACCGCTCGCGTCGTCGCCAGTCCCCGAAAGCACCGTCAGCGATTCGAGCGTGCCAACCTTTCCCTTGGCGTCATCCGGTTGATAAGCAACCCTCACGCGCTGGCCCTGCAACGCCGTGCAAGCGTTAAACGGTCCGGTCGGCCGCGTCGTCAATCGGATCGGAAGATTCGTGCCCGGCTTGATATGCAACGTCAACTTCCCAGCGCCGCCATCCAATTCGAATTTCAATCCGCCCATGCAACTCAGCTTCGCCACTCTGCCGGTCGCCTCGCGCTGAGTTCCGCCGTCTGGCGCGCTGCCATCCTTTACTGGGTCACCGCCAGCCGGCTGCGTATGCGCAGTGTCTGGTGTATCCGGCGTCGAGCCCGTTGCCGAGGTCGCGCCAGATGACGTGGACGAAGGTTGCTTCACCGCAGCGGGCTCCGGTCCATCGGAATCGTTAGCCGAATATTGTCTGACCTGCTCGAGGTATGCCAGAAACCGCTCGACTTCTGCTCGCTCGTTGGGATCCGCGGCGTTGCTCCGCGCATGCATCGCAATATTGCGCGCTTCCTGATAACGATTCATGCGCGCCAGCACGCTCGCCAAATCAATCTGATACATCGTGTTTCCGGGCTCCAGTGCCTGCGCCTTTTGCGCCAGCCTCAGCGCCTCCGGTAAACTGTCTCCTTGATTCGCCAGATACACGGCCAGCACGCCATACGGCGGCGCAAATTCCGGGTTGATGGCGATCGCCGCGCGCAAATCCTCCTCCATCTGCTCATCGTTTCCCACGGCTCCGCCTTGCCGGGAAGCCAGATACGCGCGCAGGAATCGCGTCAACGCGTTTTTCGCATTTAATTCGATCGCGCGCGTGAAATCAGCCAGCGCTTCCGCGTGCTTGTTGTCCTGATACTCCGCGAATCCAAGGTATTGATAACCAAGCGCCAGTTTCGGATCGAGTTTCACGGCCTGTTCCAGAATCGGTATCGCTTCCTGCGTTCGTCCGCGCACGGCCGCGAATCCGCCGCGATACGCATCTACCTCGGCCGCGGAAAGCTCGTATACCTGCAAATCAGCGGCGGCAATTTCCGGAGGTGGCGGCGCCTTGATGTAATAGAACGCAGCGTTCTGGATATAGAGGAACAGCGCCGCTTGCAGTTGTTTAAGGTCGCCAAATGCTTGCGCGGCCGCCTGCTCCTCCGTTACTCCCTTGGTCATCGCATTGAGGTAGGCCTGCAGTGTCGCGCGGTGCGCGGATTTGTCGCCCACCATCAAGTAGTGTGTTAGCGCCCACGACTCTGCATAGAAAACCGAAATCTTGTTCTGCTCGTTGTAGTAGGGAGAGTTGTGATCCACCTTGAACAGCACGTCCAGCGGCATCAACCCGCCCTGCTTGAGCTCGGCGATCAGGTCAGGGTCCGGACGTCCCATGCCCACTTCGGAATCGCCTATCTGGGTATTGCCGTAAAATTCCGCGAGCCCTTCGGACACCCACACCGGCAAATTCGGATAATAAGGCGTGGTCAACGAGTGGAAGTACTCATGATAAATCGTGTTGTACGGATTCGATCCCGGAGCATCGAGCTGGATCGCGGCAAAATACTGGCTCATGTTGTCCAGAAATATTCCAGCCGGGTGCGCGTGGCCCCTCACCCAATATTCCGGCAGCAAGGTCTTCATGGAATCCTCGTCCTTGACGGCCAGAATAGTAATCACCGGGCTCTCGTGCTTGCTGGCAAGCTCCAGCTCGCGCCGAAAAACCGCGCGAATCTGCTCGAAGCGGACAGCAGTCTTGCGCGCTTGCTTTTCGCCTGCGTTGCTAACCACGATGAAATTGGGGCTGCGTGCCTCGAACCACGTGTCATGTTTCGCGCCGGGAAGGCGAGTCGCGCATAGAATTGCGAAGCCCAGAAAGGTAAGTACGACCGCGGTTAATGGACGAGTCATAGATAGGACCTTCTGTACTATACGGCGCCGCGCCCGTCAATCAACATGCCGCGCCGTGTTTCGGTGCGGGTTTCTCGCCTTGTCAGCCCCGTGCCCAGCGCATAGACTCTTCGGTCCATGCTCAGCAAACATTTTCGCGCCGATCTCGCTCTTGGATTTACGGCGCTCATCTGGGGCGCCACGTTCGTCGTGGTGAAAGACGCACTCGCCGACGTTTCCGTCTTCATGTACATCGCCGTGCGCTTCGCGCTCGCCGCCGTAGTGATGGCGATTTTCTTCCGCCGCGCGCTCCTCGGACTCACCCGCGGCGCGATCTGGGCCGGCGCGCAGATCGGCTTCTTCATGTTCGCCGGTTACGCGTTTCAAACCACCGGCCTGCAATTTACTTCGCCCTCGAAAGCCGCGTTCATCACTGGCTCGAGCGTCGTGATCGTCCCGCTGCTGCTCGCGATTTTCAGCAAGCGCCGCGTCAATGAATGGATCTGGGCCGGCGCCCTCGCCGCTCTCGCCGGCCTCTATTTCCTCACCGTGCCGCCCGAAGGATTCGGCGGCCTGAATCGCGGCGATCCGCTGGTCTTCGGCTGCGCGGTGATGTTCGCCGTGCACATGATTTTCATCAGCCGCTACATCGCGCATCATTCCGTCGGCGCGCTCGCCGTAGTGCAGGTCGCCACCACTGCAATTCTCGCCACCATCGCGCTGCCGTTGCTTTCCGTCACGAACGTCGAACACCCGCGTTGGGTCTGGAGCGGCACGCTAATCTTCGCCGTGCTAATCACCGCGCTCGGTTCCACTGCCTTCGGTTTTTCCGCGCAAACCTGGGCCCAGCAATACACATCACCCATGCACACTGCAATCCTGATCAGCCTAGAACCAGTTTTCGCCGCGCTCACTTCCTGGCTCCTGGCCCGCGAACATCTCGGCGGCCGCATCCTCCTAGGCGCCGCCCTAATCTTCGTCGGCATCCTCCTAGCCGAACTAAAAGGCCCAGCCCCCATAGCCCCCGAATCTCCCGAACCAGTAATCCGCGCCCAAGAATAATCCGCCAAGCGCAAAAGTAGCCCGCGCCACAAATCGATATGGAGTGCGGCGGCTTGCCGCCGCTTTCGCGCAGCTCCATGTGCGCCGACAAAACGCTCCACGCGAGGCTTGCCGCGCGCGCCAAAAAACGCCAGCCCGGGACCGCAGCGCAGGCAAGCCGCCACGACGCAACGGGCTGCAACGCAAGCTCCCACGCCAGAGCGACCAAAACTCTAAATGTGTAATTTCAGTGAGAGGGGAACGTCAGTTGTGGCGCGCCGACTGCGGTGATTCGCTGTGATGCTTCACATCCACATCTCCATACATCGCCGGATGCTTCAAATTCTTTTCCTCGAAAGAAGAAATGCGCGGCTCATGCACCAAAGTAAGCCCAATATCATCCAGCCCCTTCAACAAACAATCCCGCCGGAACGGATCCACCTCGAACGCGTACCGCAACCCATCATCATCCGTCACCTCCTGCTTCTCCAAATCCACAGTGACGCGATAACCTTCCTTCTTCTCCGTCCGCGCAAAGAGCTCATCCATCTGCTCGTTCGAAAGCGTCACCGGCAAAATCCCATTCTTAAAACAATTATTGTAAAAAATGTCCGCATAACTGGGCGCCAGTATCGCGTGAAATCCATAATCCAGAATCGCCCAAGGCGCATGCTCGCGGCTCGACCCACACCCAAAATTCGCGCGCGCCAGAATCACCGAAGCGCCCTTATAACGGGGCGCATTCAGCACAAATTCCGGATTCGGCTTCTCCCCCGGCAAATAGCGCCAATCATAAAAAAGCACGCGCCCATAACCTTGTCGCGTCTGCAATTTCAAGAATTGTTTTGGCACCATCTGATCGGTGTCCACATTGACGCGATCCAGCGGCGCCACCAATCCCGTATGCTTGATAAAAGCTTCCATCGTCACTCCGCTCCGTCCACATTATTCCACTTGCGGATGTCCACGAAGTGGCCCTCAATCGCCGCCGCTGCCGCCATCACCGGACTCACCAGATGCGTGCGCCCGCCCTTGCCCTGCCGCCCTTCGAAATTGCGATTCGAAGTGCTCGCCGAACGCTCGCCGCTCAGCAGCACATCGTCATTCATCCCGATGCACATGCTGCAACCAGCGTCGCGCCATTCAAAACCCGCCGCGACAAAAATTTTATCCAGCCCCTCGGCTTCGGCTTCCGCCTTCACCACGCGCGAACCCGGCACCACCAGCGCCTGCTTCAAAGATTTCGCCACGTGCTTGCCCTCTACCATCTTCGCCGCCGCGCGCAAATCCTCCAGCCGCGAATTCGTGCACGATCCGATGAACACGCGGTCCAGCGGAATATCTTCAATCGCCGTCCCCGGTTTCAAATCCATATATACCAGCGCCCGCGTAGCGGCCGCGCGATCCACGGGATCGCTGAAAGAAGCCGGGTCCGGCACGCGCTCAGAAACCTGCGTCACCATTCCCGGATTCGTGCCCCATGTAACCATCGGCGCCAAATCCCGTGCGTGCAAGGTCAAAGTGTCGTCGTATTTTGCACCTGTGTCGCTCGGAAGCGTCTGCCAGAAAGCCACCGCCTCCTGAAATTCCCGCCCGCGCGGAACAAAGGGCCGCCCTTCCATATATTCAAACGTAGTTTCGTCCGGCGCCACCATCCCCGCGCGCGCTCCGCCTTCGATGGACATATTGCACATCGTCATGCGCCCGTCCATCGAAAGTCCGCGCACCGCTTCGCCCGT
>Ga0209274_10001445_pt1 | contig 12232 bp, 12 predicted proteins | sample HubBroMetageREF1_FD_188343 | JGI IMG/M metagenome (GOLD analysis project Ga0209274, IMG submission 188343) | Reference soil microbial communities from the Hubbard Brook experimental Forest, New Hampshire, USA - Hubbard Brook CCASE Soil... | ecosystem: Environmental > Terrestrial > Soil >...
AGCCGACTCGAGACAGAAGGCCGTGCTGAACGCTTCGCACGCCACGTATGTAGCGCGTGCACTCGCCGAGGGCTTGGCCGCGATCGGTTCGATCGATGAGGCCCTCGTCACGGTCGCATCGGCAATCTACGAGGCCCAGCGACGAGGAGGCACGTGGGACCTGCCCGAGCTCCTTCTCCTGAAGGGCGTGCTTCAGGCTTCGCGTTCACCACTGGACGCACGCGTCGTGGACGAAGCGCTATTGTCAGCGATCGAGCTTGCGCAGCGCCAGGGGGCGCTGGCACTGGAGCTTCGCGCAACCACCGCCCTTGCGAGAGAGAGACTGCGGCGTGGGGGGCCCGCCGAGATCTTGGGCGACCTTTCGACTGTCTACGCCAGGTTCACCGAAGGCATGGGGACGGTCGATCTCCAGGTGGCACGCGGCCTTCTCGAACAGCGCACAGAACCGCGAGATCGCGCAGCGCAGGTCGTCAAGCGGCGTCAAGCGCTGTGACGGTGCATCCGCGATGGCGGACCAGAAACTTCACGGCGATGAACGTGTAACCGGTGCGCGAAGGCGTCAAAGTGCGAGCTCGAAGAAGGGACGAACCATGGAACCTCTCGCCATGACTCTCATCGCGACGGCGTCGGAGCCGAGCCCGCTGGAGGCGCGCGCTCACGCCATCAAGAACTGCGTCAGCGTGATTCTCGGCCTCGCTTCGACCATCGAGCGATACGTCGATCCGATCGCACGGCCGCGGGTCACGCGGCTCATGGACGCAAGCCGACAATTGAAGGAACTGCTCGCCCACCAGGCGAAGGTCTGCGAGCGGGTCCATGAGGACGTCCCCATCGCGGACGTCGTTCAGCTCGTGGCCGACCAGCTCGGGCCGCAGGCCGAGGCGTGCGGCGTCCGATTGGCCATCGATTGTGCCGGGGGAATCATCCTCGGGCATTTCGGCGAGCTTGCAGAGGCGCTGTACAACGTATGCACAAACGCGCTCCACGCGAGCCCAGCTGGCACCACCGTTAGGGTCACAACGCGTAGAAGTCCCGATGGCGATCACGAGTGGACCATCGAGGACGTGGGATGCGGGATACCCGCGAGCGTGATGCCGCGGCTGGGCACGGTCGGCGTCACCACTCGGGACGGAGGAACGGGGCTCGGTCTATCTCTCGCGTTGCAGGCGGTCACACGGCACGAGGGCGTCATGCGCATCGAGTCCATCGAAGGTCGCGGCACGATGGTGATGATTTGGCTGCCGGCAACTTTGGAGGCATCGACGAGGACATGAAGACAATCTACACTGCGATCGCAACGGTCCACGGTGGACGCGAAGGACACGTGAGGTCCGACGATGGCGTCCTCGATCTCGACTTGAGGATTCCTAAGAGCATGGGGGGCCCCGGAGGCGCCGGCTCCAACCCGGAGCAGCTTTTCGCCGCCGGCTACGCAGCGTGCTTCGAGAGTGCCCTACGCTTAGTGGCGCGCCAGCAGAAGAAGCCACTGAGTGACGCGCGGGTCACGGCCCATGTGTCGCTCATCGCGAACGACGCTGGGCGCTACGGGCTGGGCGTCGAGCTTCACGGCCAGGTCGAGGGCCTGTCGAGCGAGGAAACGCGCGACCTGATGCAAGCGGCGCACGAGGTCTGCCCCTATTCGAGGGCGACGCACGGAAACATCGACGTGAAGCTCGTCGCAGAGTGATCGCCACCGGCCGCAGCCCACCATCGAAGTCAGCACGAGGCGTGGATGCCGCTAACAAGTAGTGCCGCGGGGCGGCACAAGGTCATGAATCTCGATCGCTTCGACGACCTTGCCTGCACTCAGCGGCTCGGATCTACCAGGAAGGGACTCTAGGTCCCTTCCTGGCAGACCCTCGGCGATTGCGTACGAGGCTTCGAGCAGTCTGGACGTGGGGAAACGAGTGATAACTAGCGGCCTACGGGCAGGGGTTGGTCGTCGGACAAGGGACGGGAGCGTTCCCGGGCTCCTGGCAGCAAACCGACACGCACTGCGAGGCTCCGGCCTGGGTCATCGTCACGGTGGCCGTCGAGCTTTCGCTCGCTCCGCTGCCAATGTCGATTCCGGCGGCGGCTGCTCCACCATTCTGGTCCACGCCGAACCAGGGATCGGGCCCAATTTGGAAGCTGTTACTGGCTGGAGTGGCGACGATCGTCGCGACCGTGCCCGAGGCGACGGAGGCAGTAACGGTGGCGTCCTTCGACGCGGGGCCGCCATTGATCTCGACCGAACACCAATTGAGAAAGTTATCTACGGTAAGTGTCGTGGTGCCACCGCCTATCGTAGGACTTGGTGTCGGGGTTCCAGCCACGGGGGACCCGTAGGAGCCGGTGCCGCCATCACCAGAGCCGCAAGCCGGGACACCGATGCCAACGACCGTGATAAGTGCAAGGGTGAAACGACGCATGGGGCATGCCTTTCTGATCGGATCGGCGTTGCCGCCTACCAACCGCGCTTCGTTGGTGGGGTATTCGACGCCTGGGCGCTTGCCATCGATTGCTCGAGAGCAGTAACGCGGTCCTGAGCGAGAGTGCGGAGTCGTGGATCCGCGGCGCGGCCCACCTCTTCGCGGTACATGGTGAGCTCTTGGACGTGTCCGGCGCCAACCGTATCCTTGAACGCCTTGTCAAAGTCGTATTCGGACAGGGACGCCAATCGCGCAACCGTCCTCTGTTGGTCGGCGGATAGCTCTGGCGCGGACGCAGGGTCGATTTGCGCGAGCTCGCTCAGTTGCCGGCCAAGCTCGGTGTGCTTCTTGACCATCTTCGTGCCCATCGCCTTCACTTCGGGCGTCGTAGCCCGCTTGATCGCCATTCGACCGAGCACAAGCTCGAGCTGATTGACGCCCAGTGCTCGAGCGAGAAATTGCTTATCAGCCGGCGCCGCGGGGTTCGGGCTTTGCGTCGTCGGGGAAGACGAACCGTCCGCGAACGACGCGCTCGTCGAGAAAAGCAATCCCGCACAGAACGCTGCACTTATCCATTTCACATTGCGCATGACATCTTCTCCGTGTTGGGCGCCGACGGGTCGTCGTCGCTAGGTTTCGCAAGGCGCGCGACATTCGCTCGACTGGCCAGCGGCCATCCGCCTTCCCTCGTACCAACGACGGCCGCGCCCAGATGGTTCCGTGCGCAGATGGGCTGCTCACCTCCAGGGGCCGTCGGTATGCGGGTGTCCCCTGTCGCGTACCCCTCAGGGAACGGATTGTTCGTTCGTACGTTGACGCGAGTATGAACCACTGCGGCACCGCATCGAGCTTCTGTTCGACCCCCCGATCGCGGCGCCTCGGTTCACAGTGCGTATGCGCCTGATAGCTGACCTCCCACTCGCCGCATCGAAAGGGCTGACCCATGCTCTCCGAACAGCCGACACCCGCATCTGGTATTCGCGAGCCATCGAGACTCGAGGCATGGAAAGTTGTGATTGCGATCGGCACCGCCGTCCTTCTCGCACCCGTGATCGCGCTCGCGCTGCTCGTCGCCCTCGCCACCGCGCTGCCCGTGCTCCCGTTCGTGGTGCCGGTACTCGCAGCGTTTTGGCCGCGCGGCCCACATCGAACACCTGCGTCGGCACCGGGGCGGAGCCCTCTATCGGTGACGCACCCTATTTCAAGGCAACAGTCTTCGCTGACGAACGCATGACGGGGAGGGTCGATCCCCTCGACCAACGGCGGGACACGACCAAGATCAACGGAGTCTAACCCGACTACGTACCAGGACAGGGTCCTCACACGTGAGCATCGCCGGTCGATTGGCACTAACGTCTGCCGCGGTCATCGCGCTCACTCTCGGGGTGGGTACGCACGGTCTCATTCAAATGCGTGACCTCAACGAGACGACGATTCGAATCGCTCACGAGCGCTTTTCGAAGGTGCGGCTGGCTCAGCGGGGGGTCCAGAAGCTCAACGAAAACTCGCGCGTGGTCTTGCACCTGTTCCTCGTCGCCGACCGGAACGAGTTCAATCAGCAATTGGCTCAGCAAGCGGAGACGAGCCGCGAGATCACCGAGCTCTACGACCTCTTCGAGCAACGGATCGACACTGCGGAAGAGCGCGACCTATTCGGTCAGGTCAAGTCCGCTCGCGCGCGCTACGCGGGCCTGCGCGCAGGGGCCGAAGGCGCATTGCAGGCGGGAGAGCGGATCGCCGCGCAATCGCTCATCGAACGAGAGGTGCTGCCGGCGCTCGATAGCTACATCGCGGCCTGGGACGGGTTGCTCGACTTGGAGAGTAGGCGTCTCGACGACGCCACGCGGGAAGCGGCGGCGGGTTACGCGCGGGCGCGCCTCGTAGCCATTGGGCTGTTTGGACTCGCCACGATCATCGGGACGTTCGTCGCGGTGGTGGTAACCCGCCGGATTACCCGACCGATCGTCGAGATCGCCGACGCCGCTCGTCGCATCGAGCAAGGCGAACCGGCGCCGCGCGTCGTCGTTTCCTCAAGCGACGAGTTGGGCGGTCTCGCCCGAGCGTTCAACCTAATGGGCGAGGCGGTGGTTCTTCGTCAGGAGAAGCTCGAACGCCAGGCGGCCCTTATCGAACGCATGTCGGTCACCGATGAGCTTACCGGGCTGTACAATCGGCGGGGGTTCGTGATTCTCGCCGGGCAACATCAGGAGCTCGCGATGCGCGAAAGCAGCCCGTTCGCGATCATGTTCGCAGATCTCAACGGCCTAAAGAGGATCAATGACTCGATGGGCCATGCCATGGGGGATTGCGCCCTGTGCAGAGTGGCCGCCGTGCTCAAGGCAAGCGTGCGGGATGCGGACATTGTAGCGCGGCTGGGTGGCGACGAATTCGTCATTCTGTTGCACCACGCCGATCTGACAAATGTCGACCTAGTCGGTACGCGAATCCGACAGCGGCTGTCAGAGGACACGGCACCCGGTGCGGGCGTAGGGACGCTGTCGGTCAGCATCGGGACGGCGTTTCACACGCCGGACCATCCCGCGAGCGTCGCGGAGCTTTTGGTGGAAGCCGACCGGAACATGTATGTGGACAAGCATCGGCAACGCGGATTCGCCGCGCAGTAAAACGTCCGGCGCTTGGCAGAATTCTCAAGAAGGACACGCCGCGACCTAGGCCCGCACAAGCTCGAAACGGCCGGCAAGCAGATCGCGGCATGCCTCGATGCGACTATCGCGCGTCGTCGAGTGTATTCCCGAGGTCTGCCGCGTTCGCGTCGCGCGTGCCGAGCGGGGCCAGCCCCCATCGGTGCTCGATCGTCGCCGTGATCGATGTCGTATCGTAGACCGTGTGGTCGATGTACCCCTGCTTGGCAAAGGGCGATATCACGATCGCCGGAACGCGCGTTCCTGGACCCCAAGCGTCGATCTGTGGCGGCGGTACGTGGTCCCAGAAGCCCCCGTTCTCGTCGTAGGTCACGATGATCATCGTGTCCTTCCAGTTCGGACCGTTCCGGACGGCATTGATAAGCGTCTCGGTGGCGAGCTCTCCTGTGAGGACGTTCGCGTAGTTCGGATGCTCGTTATCCATCCCATCGGGCTTGACGAAAGACACGGGCGGTAGGGTTCCCGCGGTCGCCGCCGCAAGAAAATCGACTTCGTCCTTGAGGTGCGCGGCCCGCCCCGGCGTCCCGTCGGCATAGTTCGCAAAGTAGACGAACGGCTGATGGTGAAACTGGTAGAGATCTCCGCCCGCGTCAGGCATCCCTTGGAGCGCAGCGTTCCAGCCCCCCGCGTACCATGCCCAATCCACGTTTTGCGCCGAAAGCTCGTCGCCGATCGTCGGCATCGTCTGGCTTGGCAGAAGCTGGCTCGGCGGCGTCGTTGCGGGGTGCGGCGAGTTGACCGAGTAAACGGTGCCGACGACGTGCCCGTCCGGCGCCACAGGTCCGTTCTCGAGGGCGCCGGAGTCGGGATTCTTTTCGGGTACACCCGCATCGTCGAGGACCGCCTTCAGCGAATCCGGCGCGTTGGGGAACACTGCAACCGAGGCGGAGACGAGAAAGATGTGATTTTGAAACGAGCCGCCATACACGCCGTGGAAGAAGTGATCGCAAAGCACGTACTGGTGCGCCTCGGCAGCGATCGGTAGATCGGATGTGTGGAAGTAGCCCATGGTGAGGCCCTTGGCAGCGCTCTTGGCGACGAAGAGATCCATCTTCCCGTTGTCGATCTGTTCCTTTTCGGAATAAAAATTTGTTGTAAGGTCAATCGAAGTGTCTTCGGTAACTGTGAGGTACGGATCGAGTGCGAACGGTGTGTTGGCGAGCCCCGCGGGCATGTGAGCCTCCGCCTGAGGCAGCGTCGCGTAGGGTTGTCCGGTGGTCGGGTCGACCTGCGGGGTCGCCGCGAGCGCGTTCGTGAGGCCTTCGGCCCCTTGAAATTCGGCATAGAGGCTGTCGAAGCTCCAGTTCTCGAGAACAATCACGACGAAGTGATTCACCTTCTGGAGCGTTGGAGTTCCAGCTTCGCTCGTGGTGGTGGGCGTATTCGCCGCACCGGATGATTCCATCTGCGGAGCGGTCGCGTGGGCGGAGCCGCACGCCACGGTGACGGTGGCCAGTAAGAGCAGTGACTTTCGCATCGATATCTCCTTCCGAGTGACGTTAGAGAACCGATGAAGAAACGAGGGCGGAAGTCAGACCGTTCCGTTCAATCGCACTTCGATGGCGACCGCCGTTGCTCGTCTCAGCGTAGTCACTGATCGGAAGGAGCGACCCAACGTCCCTTGCCTCAGGGTGGACGCCACTTCTCACGGAGGAGCGATCGGCTTTTCGACCGCCGTCCTCTCGCCGACTGGGGCGTGCGCGTACATGTGAGAAGTGGGCGCGAGCACAGCGTCGCGTCCACGAACGAAGCTTTGCTCTCGCACGATGGCGAGATACGCACGGTCCAAGTCGATCGCCCGCGCCGGGCTTGGCAGGAGCAGCGTCGCGATGTCGCCGTGCAGGCGGACGATCTCGGTTGGACGTAGACGCCCCTTTTCATCGAAGAAGCGCCTGAGCACTTCGGTATTCTCGTGAAGCTCGTCGCCCGCGTGGTTCACCGCGAGATAAAGTGAGTACTCGTAACGACCGTCACGGCGCCGAGGCTCGGGAATGCCGCCCAGGCCATGCTGCGACCAGTGAAACCACCCGCGCGCTACGGTTGTTGACGTAAGCTTTCTCGGAAACGAGAAGACGCTGTCGGTCGTGGCGCCGATGCCGCCGTGGCAACCTACGCATGCGACGGTTTCCTCGTACGACTGCGGGCGCAGCGCCCCGTCGGCGGCTTCGATGAAGCCTTGAAGGAACCAGCCCTGCCCGTTATAGACGCCTCGATCGGCCTCGGGCACAAAGTAGAGAGCGCCGTCGGGCGATAGGGCCTGCTCGATGGCTTCTGTGGCAGCTTTGCGTGCAAGCTCGGCGCTACTCAACCAACGGACCTTCTTCGCGTAGCGCAACTCTTTCATCCGAGGAGCCAGCGCGACGGCGCCGCTCGGCGCCACGTCGAGGTAGCGAACGCTGTGCAAGAATTCGGTGTTGAGTGGAAAAAGGCCTGGCGCGATGAGCCACGTACCCTGCCTTGTCGCACGACCCGCGTAGCGCATTCCCTTTCCAAACGACACGCGCGTCGCACGGCCAATGACCCCGTCGAGATCGATGTCGACGCCGAGGCGTCTTTCGTCGATGGGATCTATGGCCACATCATGCCGGGTTATGAGCGCCTCGACGATGGCCAAGTTGATCTCGTAGACACGCGAGTCGTAGATGCCGTCGATGTTCTCACGCAGCATCGGGTCGAGGCGGATGAGGACGTCGTCCATCGAACCGTTGGTGGGGAAAGACGCCCCGAGGAAGGGGTAGTAAGCGAAGGCCCGCCATCCTGTCGGAGTTCCATCGGGGGCGCGATCGAAGCCTCGCTCATCGAAAGAGAACCACGCGTCGGGACGAAAGCCGGTCCACTTTCGAACTCCATGGCCGCTGTCGCCCGGGATCTCGTCGAGAGTGCGGGCGAGAGTCAGCCCGCTTTCGTCGAAGTAGTTGCTCTGGCGGACGTAGGCGAGCACGTCGTCGTCGGCCACGCGTGGCGCACGCAGCCCCGGGGGCGCGAGAACGTTTTCCCACGGGTTTGGCCCCGCTGCCACCGGAAGCGAGAGCGCGACTTGCAGATCTGCGTCGTTGGCGTAGTTGGGCGGCTCAGAGTGAACGTGACACGCGTAGCAAGGGTTACTCGCTGGAGCTCCAGCCTCTCCGCGCGTCTTTGCGTAACACTGCGGTGGGATGTAGGCGAAGCGGTTCGTGAGCGCGAACCGCGACGGCGGCGGGCGCGCGCGCCAAGCCGTCGGCGCGGCGTCTGCGCGTCCACGCTGCGTTCTCTCCGCCTTCGCACACGAAACGATCGCCCCAAAAAGGACGAGCGACGCAGCGAGCGGCGCGATATGCCACAGGGGGCGCGTCAACTTGCTCACTCGTGAGTCAACGGTGCCGGCTCGATTTCGTTCCCGACAATCAAAGGCGACACGGTTTCGGTCAGGTCACCGGCACTCGAACCGCGGTCGAAGTCGTGAACTCTTCGCGAGTCGTGGGCATGCATTCATCGAGACACCTCCCGAGAGGGCGTCGCGACGATCCACATCCCCGACTCTCGGTCGGTTGTTCGGGGGCTATGTTGACTAGCTCCGCGGTCCTGCCTCATAAGCCCGACGTCACGGGGCGTCGGGGGTTCCACGGTGCGGGAAGCCGTCGCCGCTGTTTCCAGAATCCTGCACCCGAGGCGAGCCAGCTCCTCCACGAGCTGCTCGTACGGGCCGCACATTCGTTCCCCAAAAGTCAGGCGCTCAACTTCGTCGGCAAAGGCCCTCACGACCGCGACCTGTTCTCGGACAGCGAGGAGGGAAAGTTCCTCGCGCAGGGGCTTGTCGTCGGAGGTCTGCAGCGCGCGAAGCGAGGGTAGGTGCGTCTTCATGGCTTTCTCTCCGCAGTGAGGTGCACGCTCGAACTGGACCGAGAAGCGGTCAGCGGTTTCATGCCTGTCTCAACGGACAGCCCAGCAATTGGTTCCCTCGCGCTTGCGCGTCACACCCCACCTTCGACCTTCACCGCGAGCATCTGGAGATCTCTCGGGTCGACGTCGGACACCAGCGCATAGCCGAGGTCGTCCTTTCTCCACATGAGCACGTGGAAGCCGCGCGATGTCTCGAGCGTGCCGCTCGCGCCTCCCACGGGGTGCGTCGCGAGCGCGGACCACGGCAGGCCCTCGGCACGAAACACGAACAGCGTGATGACATGTAGCCGTCGTTTGAAGATGAACGTGGCTGCCTTGCGGTCGAGGAAGTAGGCGACCGCGCCACCTTGCATTGGAAAGTCGTCGTCGCCGCCGAAAGCGACCACGGGCGCAAAGTCGAGTCGCCCCGTGAACCAGGGCTTGACCTGATGGATGCCCCCGCTCTCGATCTCGACCGGATGATCGCTATACAGGACCCGCAGGTGGTCGTTCACTGCCTCGGCGAGCATTGGGTCGGAACCGTGAGGCTTCCACAAGAGGATGGCGAAGGCAGCGGCAGCAGCGAACGCTGCGGACGCGAAGAACGAGACCCGCCGGGTGCGGCGAATACCCCCGGAAGCTCGCGGCGGCTCGCCCATGAGCCGCTTCTCGATCGAGCGCCGGAGTGCTTCGGGGGCGCGCGGCCTGGGGAGGCGGTCTTGAAGGACAGCGGAGAGCTCGCGCTCGACGGCGTCCTCCTGACGGCACGCGTCGCATTCGGCAAGGTGCGAGTCCACACGCGCGCGAAGCTCTCCGGTCAGCGTTCCGCGCTGGCTATCGAGCAGGTGGTTTCTTGTTTCGGTGCAGTCCATGACACTCAACTCCCGTACTCCCGTAACCGTTCGCGAAGAATGCCCCGGGCCCGAGCAAGCCGCGACTTCACCGTCCCGACGGCGCACCCAAGGGTTTCGGCGAGCTCCGTCTCCGTAAACCCTTCCAGGTCGAGCAAGATGATCGACCGCGCGTCGACGCTGAGCGACGCAAGCGCGACCTCGATGTCGGTCGTCACGACGCCGCGGAGCCGCTCTAGCTCCTCATCCCCTCGGAGTGGCTCGCTCGCGGTGGTGGCTGCTTCCGCAGCGAATTCGTCCGCGAATCCCCCGTGGACGGGGTTTGCACGTGCGCGCCGGTAGGAGTCGATATACGCGTTGCGTAGAATCCTGAAGAGCCACGCCCGAAGGTTGGTGCCCGTCGTGAATTGCGACTCCGCGGCGATTGCGCGTGTGTAGGTCTCCTGGACGAGGTCCTCCGCGTCGGAGTCTCGCCCCGTGAGGTTTCGCGCGACGCGGTAGAGCGCGTCGAGGTGATCGAGGGCGGCGCGCGGCAGCGCGAAATTCTCCTTTCTCACTGCTTCCGGATACCAGACCTTGTCGCCGCTTGCATCGGTCGCAGCGACCAAAGTCAGGTGGGGAGCCGCTCGCATCGGGTACCTCTGACATGGAGAACGGCGTGCACCGACAAAACGTTCCATGGCCGCATCACGGCCCGCTGGACGAGCAGCTCGTCGTACCCGGCAGCGGGAGCGCTCATCAAGGGGCTGATCCCTAAATCCAGATTTGGAATGGCTCTCGCCGCGATCAGATGCGTAGAGCTGGGTGCGCCTGAGCTCGTCTTTCTGGTCCTCCCAAATCCCTACGGCCACGGAACCATCCGGTCACAGTCCCCGTTGGTAACGGTGAAGACGAATGGCCCGTCCGGGGAACGCTCCCATTTCCTGCCCCACGAGCCATCGCTGCCCTTAATCCGCCCTTCATCACATCCAAGGTCGGTCTCATGGATATCCGCAAGAATTCTCGATCGACATACAAGAGTGCGCAGTCTACCGGCGTTGCAGTCCGCGGCGCGGCCGTCAATATGCCTGGCGCCTGGGCAGATCGAAGAAAGACGACTTCGGAGAACGACTGGCCTCTAGGGGATCAAAGCGGAGTCATTACGTCTGTCGGTCCCCGCACGACGGCCTTCCTGGCCGATGACGATGCGGGGTTCCGTGAGCTCGCGCGGCAGCTTCTGAATGAAGATGGCTACGCGGTAACCGAGGCCGCGGACGGCGGCGAGGCCCTCGAGCTGCTCTCGGCCATGGCGGACGCCCGACTTCCTCTCCCGGAGGTTCTCATCCTGGAATTCCTCATGCCAACGCTCAGCGGCCTGGGTGTGCTGCTGGCTTTACGGCGGATCGTTCGGCTCCCGCCAACCGTCATGGTGACCCGCTTCCTGGATCGTTCCGTCGACACTCTTGCGACGAGGCTTGGGGTCCGTCGTGTGCTCCGAAAGCCAGTCGACGGCTACGCCCTTTGTGCAGCGGTGGATGAGACGGTTGCGAGCGATCGCGCGAGATACATGGACTAGGCGACGAGACCGATCCGTCGGGAGTGAGCGGGCGGGTGCGAAGACGTGGAACGAAACGCGCCGACGTCCGTTGCGGCGGGAAACAGATACGGAGGACTGAGCCATGAAACAAGATTGGGAGCGCCGTGACTTTCTATCGCTGATGGGGGTCGGTGGAGTCGTCTTTGCCTCGGGACTCGTGGGCTGCGGCGGAGCGGCTTCGGCCGCTGCGACGACGCTAGGAGCGTCGCAGGCAAGAGGGCGCCTCGCAGGCGAGGACTTCTTCTTCCTCCAGCTCTCGGACACACACTGGGGCTTCAAGGGCCCGCCCAACCCGCAAGCGGACGTAACGCTAGAGCGCGCCGTGGCCACCATCAACGCGGTCGATGTGCAACCAGACTTCATCGTCTTTACCGGAGACCTCACGCACACGACCGACGACGCCGCTGAGCGACGCACCCGGATGGCGCGTTTCAAGGAAATCGTGTCCGCGCTCAAGGTCAAGGATGTTCGCTTCATCCCCGGTGAGCATGACGCCTCGCTTGATCGCGGCGATGCGTACCGCGAGGCGTTCGGCGAGACGAGGTACTCGTTCGATCATAAAGGGGTCCATTTCATCGCGCTCGACAACGTCTCCGAGGCGAGCGGGATTCTGGGCGATGCACAGCTCCAGTGGCTCTCCGCCGACCTGGCCCGTACCCCCGCGGATGTGCAGGTCGTAGTGCTCGCGCACCGGCCACTCTTCGACCTGTACCCCGCTTGGGACTGGATGACAAAAGACGGTGCACGAGCCATCGACATCCTGAGCCAGAGGGACAACGTCACCGTCTTCTATGGGCACATCCATCAGGAGCACCACCAGATGACTGGGAAGATTGCGCATCACTCGGCGCGCTCGCTGGTGTTTCCGCTGCC
>Ga0209274_10001448_pt1 | contig 12220 bp, 18 predicted proteins | sample HubBroMetageREF1_FD_188343 | JGI IMG/M metagenome (GOLD analysis project Ga0209274, IMG submission 188343) | Reference soil microbial communities from the Hubbard Brook experimental Forest, New Hampshire, USA - Hubbard Brook CCASE Soil... | ecosystem: Environmental > Terrestrial > Soil >...
CTCGGGCTTCACCTTCAGTATCTATCTCGGCACGACGGCGTCGCCGGTCAATCTCGGCCTTTCGGCCGCCGGTCCCGTCCAGGGACCGCTCGCGGGCCAGGCGACGCAATTGGCACCGGGGCAGACGGTCGTTCTGACCGGCATCGGCGTGGCGCAGGTGCCGCCGGCGACGCCGGCCGTCGGCGTTACGGTTTATCCGACTTTCATCATCGGGCGCGGCGCTTACGGGCAGGTGAAGCTCGACGACGTCAAGATGACGTGGCTGGACAAGGCGGACAAGTCGGACCCGCTGAACCAGAGTCGTAGAATTGGGTTCAAGGTATTTTATTCTACGATTTTGTTAAATGTCCAATTCATGGCGCGCATCGAATCGTCGTCCGCGTTCAGCGCTACCTTCACCTAAGTACTTGGATAGTGGGGGCGTTTAGCCCCCACCTTCCTGCGCTTTTCGAAGATAGCGGATCGCCGACTCGAGGATTTCTACTTTGTCGTACGCCGACCCTAGGAGTCGATTGCAGTGCGCGCAGAGGAGCCCGCGAACTTTTCCGGTGGTGTGACAGTGATCGATGTGAAAGCGCGAAGCTCTAGTGACGCCCGATTTGGTGGCGGAGCAGATTGCGCATTTCCCTTGCTGCTCCGCGAAAAGGCGAGCGTATGTGCCGTGCGCGACATGGTTTCCGATGCGATGACGTACAGAATTTTCGTAGTGGCGCTGTTTGTTTTCCTCGTTCTTGTGGTAGTAGGCGCGAGAATTTTCGCGATGATACTCGGGATGCTGCCGGCGCCATTCAGTCTGAATAATGACGTCGCACTTGCGGCAGTTGTAGCTCAACCCGTCCTTGTTGCGGCGATTGCTGCTAAACTGCTCCACGGGGAGGACTTCTTTGCAGTGCGTACATTTTTTCATGCCTTCCGGCGGACGAGGTTTTGCCGGGCGTTTGACGTAGGCGGCTTTCATTTTCGCCAAAGTGCACTCTTTGCAGTAGCTCGAAAGTCCGTCTTTCTTTTGGGTATTGCCGTAAAATTCGTTGGCAGGCTTGACAACGTGGCAAGCACGACATTCTTTGTTCACGTTTGAGGACTCCTTGTGCGGCGGTGTAGTTACTCCTGAACAAAGGGACTTTGCCGCTGTATAAGGAGAAAGTCAATAACAATTTTGGTTAAAGGTTTTCTACGTGTGTGAAAAAAGGAAACTTTGAATGAGCCTGCGCCTCACCTACACCTGCAGCATCAGCCACGACGGCGACGGGCAGGGTCCGGCCGGCATCAATCCGAATGGTCCGACGCTTCAGTTCACCGGCACGCAGCTCGTCCTCGGCGGCTCGACGCCGACGGGCGCGCAGATCACGACGGCATGCACGGCGATGGGGACCGACATATCGAATCAGGCGAACGTCGCCGCCATCCTCGCCCGGCTGCAGGCGCTCGAAACGGGAGGCCAATAGGTGGCAACAAACAGCATAGGAACGACCGGACAGACCACCCTCACCGGCATGGTCGTCAGCGGCGCGATGGCCGACGCCGACATCGCGACGTTGATCGCTCTCCTCAAAGGCGACGCCGGCAATCCTAACTCGCCGATCGGCTCCGGCTATTTGATGCCCGGTGCCTGGAGCCACAATGGGATTCTCTACATCCCCGGCCGCGGCGCGCTCATCACGCAGCCGGGCGACATTGTCGCTGTAGGGCCGGCGAGCGGCTGGCCCATTCTGGTGTCGAAGGCCGCCGCCGCTACCGTTGACTGGGTTCACACCTGACGCGCTCTGTGCTATTGTCGCAGTTCAATTTCTGAGAGGCACGCATGGCAGGCTTTGAGAAGGTCAAGCTCCTCACCGGAGAATATCGCGCCGACTATATCCGGCGCCGGTTGGTTGAGGGGATTGCGGTCAAGCAGATCGTCGAGGAGATCAACGCCGAAGGTTTCTTCAGCGGCACGCCCGGCAAGCCTTGGGGCCTGTCCGTGGTCTACGCCGAGCAGCAGAAGATGAAGGCGCCGTCGGCGCCCGTCCTGCGGGCGACGCCGGTGAAGCACGATGCCGAAGCTCCAGCGGTGCCGCCGGAATACGAGGGCATCCTTGAGCCCGAGGACGTCGCCGAGATTCAGGCGGAGGCGCAGGCCGCGCTCAAGAAGAAGCAGCGCGAGCAGGCGCGAAAAGAACTGCTCGCGAAGGCGACGCAGGAGCTGGAGCGCGAGGCGAGGCTGGCGGCGAAGCGGGGCGCGGCCAAGGGGGACCTCGTCGACGTCTATATCGATCTGGCACCGGCGGTCTGTGTCGGCAAATCGAAGCATCTCGTGGCGCCTTCGATTTGCCTCGACGGGGAGAATTTCTTCCATGGTACGACGGTGCGCGTGAGGCGGCAGGTAGCGGCGGTGCTTTGGGAGCAGATGCAACGCTCTTGGCAGCACGACGCCGGCCTCAAGGGGAACCACGACGAGAACGCCTACCGGCGCCACCGGATTATCGATCCGCGTCGTGACGAGCGCGTGCAGGGGATCGCATGACCGCCGACGTCACCGCACTGAAGCCGAAGGAATCGCCCACAACGCAGATTCCCATTCTGCGCTATTCGCTGACGTTCGACTTGGGCGCCGGGCGGGTGTGCGCGATGGAGACGTATTCGCCCTCGGATGGCAGCCTGCGCGACCTGAACTTGATGCTCGACAAGATGACCGCGGCCGGCGACCGGCAGCGGGCGCACTACAAGATCGAGGAATTGGAGCGCGAGCTCGACGGCCTCGAGAAGGAGCAGGCGCAGCACGCCGAGGATCTGGCGCGCATCGACCGCGAGTACGAGGCGGCGCAGGCAAAGCGGCAGGAGCAGGCCGAGGCCGGCACCAAGGCGCTGTCCGGCATCGAGGAGGCGGCGGCGAACGATCCGAGGAAGCGCGGGCCGGTGATCGAGCTGAAGGGCGCAGTGAAGGCCAACTACGGCCGCGTGAAGGACGGCGTCGAGAAGCTCAAGGCCGAGATGGCGAAGGCCAAGGAAGAGCGCACGGTGGCGCACGGCAATTCGAAGACCGTGATGGATCGCCGCGCTGCGCTCATCGCAAAGGCGAAGGACGAGATCGCGCGCTGCAGGGAGATCGTCGCGGCCGGTCTGAAGTGAGGCGCGGTGCCGCTCAGCTCAGCGCAGATCGTCGCTCGCGCCTGCGCTACGGCCCACGTCCCCGGCTGGACTAGCCAAGGCGGGCAATACCTTAACGCGATCCTGTCGGATCTGAACCAGACCTACGATTTGGATCTGACGAAGGGGACGTTCAACTTCGTCTTCAATGTCGGGCTCGTCGCTAATCCGAATTTCCCGAACATCACCGCCGGCAGCGGTCCCTATCCGCTACCCGCGACTTTCTTGCGCTGCGTCAAGGACGAGGTCATGTGGTTCAATCAGGGGGTGCCCTACCCCATGATCCCCTGCGACCTCTCCGAGTTCGATTGGATGGTGCAGCAGGCGGGCAACCAGGCGTACCCCTATCTCTTCGCGACCGACGTCAGCCAGAAGCCGCCGGTGGCCGTGGTGTGGCCCGGCGCGTCCGGTGCGTTCCCCGTGATGGTGCGCTACTACCAGCAGATGCCGGACATCGGTTCCGGCGGGCTCACGGTGAACGGCTTCAGTCCCGGCATTTTGCCGCCCGAGCAGTCGCCCGTGATTCCCTGGTTTCCGAACCAGCGCTACCTGCTGAAGCAGTTGGCTGGCATGCTGATGGAGGAGGCGGACGACCAGCGGGCGCAGACTTTTCTCGGCGATGGAGATCCAGACAATCCTGGCGCACAAGCTATTTTGCGCAAGTATCTGAAGCAAAAGGACGATAGTGGCGACCGCGCGAAGCGTGTGACTTTAGATCGACGGCGCTTCTCGCGACCTTTCAATAGCCTGCCGAACACGAAGAAGGTCGGCTTCTAGTGCCATTGCGCAATTCTCGCCCCGTCAAATGGCGCCCGAAGGGCGTATCCGACAGCATCGATGGGACGAACGCGTTCCCCGGCGCTATGACGGCGCTCTCCAACCTGATTCCGTCCTCGACGACGCCCGGCGCGTTCGTGCCGCGGCCGGCGGCGGTGCAGTTGACAACCTTCCCCGGTTTTAGTGCGCCGGCAGAGATAAACTGCATCGAGCAAGTGGGGCCGATTCTTTATGGGATGATCGCCGAGACGGGCGGTCCGTTCGCCGGCAAGGACGTGCCCTTCTCCTACAATGTGCTGACGAGCGCATTCAATCCGGTGACGATCCCCGGCGGCGTCGCGTCGCTGCCGACGACGCCGCCGACGAGCGGCGATTGGACCCCGCCGACGGCGGCGATCGTCGCTTCGCGCGTTCTTTTTACGCATCCGGGTTTCGCCGGTGCGACGACGGGCGATTTTTTCGGCTGGTTGGATATCTCGAGCTTCAGCGATGCGACCGTTACCGGTACGACGAACTCGACGACGACCGTCAGCGCGCTCTCGGCGAACGTCATCGAGAACGGCTGGCAGGTGGGGATGTTGATCGCCGGAGCTGGGATCCTGGCGAACACGACCATTAAAGCGATCGACGCCAGCGCGCTTGACCTTAACACGACAGGGACCTTCAACGGCACGAATACGATCACGGGCATTGGTTCTTTGACCGGCGTCGTTGTGGGATCGCAGGTCTTCGTCGGCGGCGTCTTTATCGGATTTGTCCAGTCCTTGCCCGGCGGGGGAGCGTCCGTCGTTCTCGACCGTCAGACGCCGTCGGGGCTTACTGGTGGCTCCGGTATCGGCCTCAATTTCACTGGCGGCACGAGTCTGACGTTGAGCCAGGCGGCGACGGCGGGTGCTGGCGGTGTCGCGCTGACGGTGACGGGCGGCACGCCGGCCGCGCCGCTTTGGGGCGCAGGTAACACCAACACCAATCCGCTGGTCGCCGTGCCACTGGCGGTGGCGGAGTTCTTCGGCCGCGCGTATTTTGCGGTTCTCGCGGGCGTCCAGTTCAGCGATAGCGGTACGCCTTGCCAGATTACTTTCGCGACGCAGGCGCTCGAATTTCAGAACGGGCTGCCCGTCACGGCGCTTGCCGGCTTGCCGTTGGAGCAGACGCTGGGCGGGCTTTTACAGGCGCTCATCGCCTTCCAGGGCGATACGACGATGCAGCAGATCACAGGCGACTCCGCCTTCGCCAATTTGCAAGTCAATCAGATAGGTATCGGAATTGGTACGCTCGCACCTAATACTATCTGCAACACTGCCATGGGTATGGCCTTCATCGCGCCCGACGGCCTGCGCATTCTGAATTTTAGCGGCAATATTTCGGAGCCGATTGGCGCCGACGGAGAGGGAGTGTGCGCGCCTTTTCTGAACGCGATAGCGCCTTCGCGCATGTGCGCGGCCTATAATCAGAACGTGCTACGGATATCCGTGCAGAACGGCGCGCTGGCGACGCAGGCGCATCAGGAGTGGTGGTTCGACTTCAAGGTCAAAGGTTGGACAGGGCCGCACACTTCCGCCGCGGCGCTCATTGCAGCGTTTCAAGGGTCGAACAACGGCTTCACGGTCATTTTGCAGGGTGTCAACGCGCAGATTTTCTCGAGCCGGGCGACGCCGACGATCAACGATACCTACGTCGAGAACGGCACGGCGTTGACGTGGGTCTACCAGACGACATTGCTGCCGGACAACGACGAGATGGTGATGAACGCGCTGACGATGGCGACGTTGTCGGCCGCGATCAGTCGTAACGAGACGTGGACGATCCTCGCGCAGGACGAGCATGGGAATTTGCTGGACGAGGTGACGTTGACGGGGCCGTCCGAGGCCGATACGGTGTGGGACGCTTTTTTGTGGGGTGGGGCACCTTGGGGCGGACCCGGCACGTTTTTCTTTCAGCAGCCGCTGATCTGGCGCCACTCTCTCGTCTTCAAGCAGATGACGATCGCCATCACGGGCAATTCGGCGCTGGGGACGATCGTCTCCAATCTGAATATGGAGTTCGCGCGCTTGGGGTATTTGACGCAGTACCCCTCGGTGCAGCCGCAGGCAGTGCCGCCCGCCGCCGAATCTGTGCTATTGTCTGACATAGGGGTGATCTTGACGGGCGATGATGGAGTGACGATTTTGCTGAGCGATCCGTGAAACGCATTTTTTTGTCTCTTCTGGCGTTGGCCGCGCTTCTGCCGGCGGCGATCGACATTCCCGTCTGGGCGCAGAGCGAGACGTTCACCAATTTCGTCTTGGCCGCGCCCGGTGGCGCGCCGACCAACAACGACATCATTCCCTGCATTGAGGGCAGCGGCGCAAGCTTTGCGACGAAGCAGTGCACTCCCCCCCTTCTCCTAGCGCTGCTGACGTCGGCGCAGGTAAAGACCGCGCTCGGCTACACGCCGCTCAATCCAGCGAACAATTTGGCGGATGTGTTGAGCGCGACGTCGTCGCGGGTAAATCTTGGATTGTCCTCGCAAGGCTACCCGTCTTCGACGGTTTTTCTGCAGGCGTCGAACAATCTGTTGGATGTCAGCAACACGACGACCTCGGCCGGCAATCTCGGTGTTTTTGCCATCCTCGATACGAGTACGCAGAACGGCCTTGCTTTCTATAGCCAGACGGGAACCGTCGCCGGTCTTGCTGCTGCGGCGAACGGGCAGATTCCGATCGGCCGCACGGGCAACTCGCCGGTGCTGGCGACGTTGACGCCCGGCTATGCCGTATCGACGACGAACGGCTCGGGTTCGATCACGCAGGCGGTGGCGCTGACGGCGCTGTCGGTGTCGTTGACGAGCGATGTGACGCTGAGCAATACGAGCACGTTCTTCGACGGGCCGAGCATTCCCAGTGCGTCGACGACGGCAGGTCTATGGCAAGTTATGGGGACCTTGACGCTGCTAGGGCCGACGGGCGGCGACAGATTCCAGGCGAAGCTCTGGGACGGCACCAACGTTTTTGCGTCCGGGGAAGCCGATCTGGCGCCGACGCAGAACATCGGTCCGGTAATGTCGCTCTCAGGAGTGACGACGTCGACGCCGCTGGGAAATCTGCGCATATCGGTCATCGACCTGACCCACACGAACGGAATCATCAAGTGGAACCAGAGCGGTAATCAGAAGGACAGCACGATTACCGCGGTGCGCATCCAATGACCGAGCTGACGACGCACACGACGAAGGAAGGGCACGTCTTTCGCCAGATCGGCAAGAAGCTGCACTCGATCGACGACCAGCCGGCGGTGATTTACGCCGACGGTTCGAAGTGGTGGTATCGCGATGGTGCGGTGCACCGTGACAGCGGTCCCGCGATAGTGCATGCGAACGGCGTCGAAGAATATTGGCAGAACGGCAAGCGTCATCGTATCGGTGGCCCGGCGGTGATTTATCCGAATGCGTCGTGGATCGCGCCGCAATTGCGTGGCGTGCAGCAATTCTGGGACCAGGGTCGCATGGTGCGTGAGGCGGTGCCGCCCGCCGTCGGTCGCTACCGTTTGCTGCTCAAGCAGGCGTATCAAGCGTGCTTTGGAGCACCGACGTTATGAGCATCATAGGATCCCTGCCTTTTACGTTGACGAATGGCGAAACGGCGGACGCCACGCAGGTGATGGCGAATTTCAATTCGATCATTGCCGACGTTAATGGCGGTGCGGCGGAGAACGGCGCCAACGCCAGCATTACGCAGTTGACAGGATTGACGACGCCGCTGCCGGTTGAAGAGGGCGGCACTGGTGCTGACACTTTTACGGCTACGGCTCTTCTTTTAGGCAATGTTACGGGTGCAGTGCAGGACGGTCCTGTTGCAGGGACGGCTGGCAATCTTGTGTTGGACAACGGTACGACGTGGACGGGCACGCAGGTTCTGAGCGGATCCTATAGCTTTGCCGTCAACGCTGCGATTCCACCAAGCGCCGGTATTCATTCGCCTGCCGCCAAGACTGTGTGTATCGCGACGAACGGTGCGGATCAGTTCTGCGTGGGGCCGACCGGCGGCACGTATGCTTTTCTTACGACGGGAACGGACAAGGGTGCTGGCAGCGCGAATTTCACTGCGTACTTCCAAAGCGGGCAACAGATAAACGCCATCAAGGCGAGCGCTTTCATTAACGGTTTGGCGGGACTGTTGACAGCAGGCTTCAATGCGACCGTCGTCAAGAATGGAACTGGGGATTACACCGTGAATTTTCCGACGGCGTTCGCGGATGCGAATTTCCGCGCTGTCGTATCACAGAGTAATGTGTCGGGTGGCGTTGCGATCGTTTCTCGCGCGGCCGGCAATGTGCGCATCAACGCTTTCAACACAAATACCGGCATCTTGACGGACGTTAACGTGGATCTTATCTGCACCGAATGAAAGGAACTTTCGTGAAAAAAATAGCACTTCTGGTCGCGCTTCTGCTTGCTTCTCCTGCGCTGGCGCAAACACCTATCACGGCGCCGACGACGTTCTACCTGCACGGATCAGCGGGTGCCGCGGGCACTGACGCTGTCGGTTGCGGCACTTCGCCGAGCAACGCCTGCAACACTTGCAATTTTCTCTACGGGCAGCTCAAGACGAATTACCAGCTTCAGCCGGGCGGCTCGATTATGATTCAGCTTTCCGGCAACACCCATTCTGATGGGTGCGCGCTCGCAGGCGCGATGCCGGGCCAGAGCTTCCCGCGTCAGATAGAGATCATAGGATCTATGTCGAGCCCGGCTTCTTTTGAAATGTCGAACCCGAGCGGCGACGTCATGTCGGCCGCTTTCGGCGCGAAATTTGCGATGGGCGGCATGATGCTGCAGCATAACGCGAGCGGCCAAGGCGTCATTACTTGCGGTTTCGGGGGCGACATTCAGCTTCTCGGTGAAATCGTTTCTCTCGGCGACAGCTCTTCCACGCCGCAGGAGTTCAACGATCTGAGCGCGGCCGATGGATGCCTGATCGAGTTTCAGACGCCGGACGCCACTGCCGACGCCTTCGGCGTCAAGGCGGACGGAAATTACACCTTCGACGGACCGGGCCAGTGCGCATTTGACTCCGGCAACCTTGGCATGATCCAGGCCAACGGCAACGGGCAACCAAATTTCTTTACCTTCCATTGGAACGGGCAAACCTATACGTTGGCGACCGCGTGCGCCAACGCCGGTGGGCTCGTACAAATACAGAACGTGACGCATGTAGGCACTGTCAATTCGGCGCAGCAGCATATCGTGACGTGTGGGATCATCGATACGGCCGGCACTGGATTTCCACACACGAGCGCTGGAACGACGCCTGCGTGCCCGCTCTTCAATTGACCCTTGGGGTGTAAGCGCAAGGGTTGCGCATTCCACGAGGATGTGCCTAAACTAGTGTCCAGGTCCCGATGGGGGCCGCGGCGCTCACGACGCCGCGACAGAGTCGACGATCGAGGCATCGACAATGGCACTTGCCATCGCGCCCCCCACCGGGCGTCCTCACAGTAGCGTGAGGGTGTTGCTGGTGAACGCTTGGCGAACCGCAGGGTTGCGGTTTTGAGCGCGCCTCCGTATTCCCGTGACTTTACCGGCACTGAGGTCCACTTTGAATTGATGGAGCATGAGAAGGTCTGCGCCCAGCGCTGGCTTCTGCTCATCAAGACAGTCCTCTATGCCGCCGGCGCGATCATCATGATGCAGGCCGGCGTCATTGCGGCCGTCCTGCTGCACAAATGAGCGACACCGTGCGCCGGATCACCACCGCCCAGCTGATGCGCGCGCTGATGCCCAACAATCGGCCGCCGATGCTGCAGTACGGGTTCCTGACGACGCTCTACCAGGCGTGGCCGCGCCCCGTCACGACCGAGGAGCTCATCGAATATCTCTGGGGCGATGACCCCAGTGGCGGTCCGCTCAACCCCTGCAATTCCCTGTCGGCGACAGCGTGCTCTCTGCGGCGCCGCGGCGTGCCGATCTGCCATTATCGCGGCTTCGGCTGGACGTTGGACCTTCCCATTCGGCCTGCCCAGTACCCTCCCGCAGGTCGATCCATCGCGCACTCGACCGCGTGATGGCCCCTGCCGGCGGCGGGACTGCGGGATCGGGACCGCCGCCGGCCTTTTCGCGAGGACGCTCATGGATCTGGCATCCCGGCTGGACGATGCGCTCACTCGGAGACTTTACCCTCACACGGGGTTGAGTCCCAAGCAACTCGCCTTTGCCCTCGGCGTCAGCGATGATACACTCTGGCGATACCGCACGGGTAGAACATCCATGCCGGCTAATGCGCTCCTCGCCCTTTTCGGATTCTTCCGCGCCCGTGGCGATACTGCTTTCGAGTGCGAGCTCTTGGTGGATGCGCACGAAGAGGCCGATCGCCAGCGTCTTGCCGCCGATACCGCGCAGCCCTGGCTCGTGCGCCGTCTTCCCCTCGACAGCTTGCGGCATCCGACTGCGTTGCGCCTGCGGCGCGTGGCGGCCGTCGAGCGCGACCTTCTGACTGCGGCTGAGAGTGCCGGCCTGCTGCGGGACTGCTCCGTCTTCCGGCGCACGGGGAAGGAGGTGATCCTCATCTGGGCTGGTACGAGCGCCGGAGTGCGCCCGTCGATCCGCGATACGATGCTGGGCAAGCCGCCCGAGGCGTGGCCTGATTTCCGCTTCGCGCGGCTCGTTAGGGAACACGTCCTCGAGGTGCAGCCGGGGGCGCCGACCTACTATTATATGGACGGATGCGTGCATGGGATTCGCGCGCCCTATCGGCGCTCCGCTTTCGCTTCGGGCGACATTGTGATGACTTTGACCGAGCGGTTGCCCGCATGATCCCGTACCCCGAGTCGTTCGGCGGCCTCGATCCGACGGTTGCGAAGAAATTCCGCAAGGTGGTCAGGGCGCGGCTCGGCGCGCTGCGCGAGCGCGGCTTTGATGTGGGAGTGTGGAACGATTTGGCGGAGCTGGAGACGTTCCGTGTAGAGCAGCCGGAATTTTCGACCGTAAGCACGGCGTTCGATCTGGAATTTCACCCCGGCCGCGAAGCCATGGCGCAAGGACTCTTTTTGCTCAAGGACGGGAATCGCGTAGGCACCGTGGGGCGCCGCATCGTTCCGATGCGCAACCAGCACACGCGCGATGCGCTGACGCTCAAGGAGTGCTTCGAAGGACTTTATATTTTCTACGATAATCCCCTTGACGCACCGCGACGCGAGACGTGCATCCTCGACAGCAAACTGGCGTCGTCGTGGGTGGATACCGGACTGATTTGCTACTGCGGCGCGGCGTGGCTCCCCGTCGACCTTCAGCGCACGGGCGTATTCAAGCTGCTGGTCGATCTCGCGCTCGTCCTTTGCGTGACCGCGATCGAGCAATGGGACTGGTTCGTCGCGTGCGTCTGGGAGGAAGACCGCGAGATGGCGATCGCCGCCTTCCCCTACATGAATTTCACCCGCAACATGACTTATTGTGGGAAGCCGGTGTGGCTCTGTACGACCGCTTACCCCGAGGCGCTGAAGATGGTCTTGCGGGCGGCCGACGAATGACGCGCGCAGAGGGATTGTCGATTATGATCGCGTTGCTTCAGGGCGGCGTGCCGGCGCTCATTATTGGCTTCGTCGGGCGCATGCTGCATCTTGGGCAGAAAGACTTGAAAGCGGCGCAGGTTGAACTGCATTTGAGCATGAACTCACGCCTGGATCAGTCGCTGAAAGCGGAGAGGGCGCTTGGTGACGCGGAAGGAATGGCGCGTGGGCTCGAGAAGGGACGTTCGGAGAATTCGGAGAATAAGTAGGGCGATCCCTTTCCCTTTAGGGTGTGGTATGATGCCTCCACAAGAAATCAGTGGAGGCACTTTATGGACCCGTCGGAGGTGGACGCTCTCCAGCGTCGGCTCGATCCCCTCTTCCGCACGCACCTTAGATTTCTGGCGGCCGATCCTCTCGAGGAGGAGATGTACCGCCGACAGGTCGAAACGATGACGCCGGAACGGCGCTCGCACCTTGTGGCCCGCATCGCAGCAGCGCTGGGGGGTCTCACCGAAGGGTAGTCGCCATGCTCGGCCTCATTCTTCTCGTCTTCGCTTTCGTTCTCGCCATCGTTGCGACCTTCATCGAGAGCGTCCCCGTCGCTGGCACCACGCTGCGCTTCGGCTGGGCGTCGCTCGCGTTTTTCTACGCATCGCTGCTGTTCGGGGGCGCGCACGTCGCCCTGCTTCACTGAGGAGAACCTATGACGGAATCCGTCTCGGATGCGATGACCGCTGTTCAGAACTGGTACGCGGCCGGCGCCCCGCTCGTCGCGGCGGCAGCGAACGCGCCTGCGCTTCCCGTGTCGCCGAGTGGCGCATCGATCAACAGC
>Ga0209274_10001449_pt1 | contig 12206 bp, 9 predicted proteins | sample HubBroMetageREF1_FD_188343 | JGI IMG/M metagenome (GOLD analysis project Ga0209274, IMG submission 188343) | Reference soil microbial communities from the Hubbard Brook experimental Forest, New Hampshire, USA - Hubbard Brook CCASE Soil... | ecosystem: Environmental > Terrestrial > Soil >...
GTCGCAATGGGGTTCTATTCTCGCCCTGCAAGGGCGAGAAGGCCGAAGATGCGGCGAACGAGGCTTTTGGTCGGGCCGTCGTCGAGCTCATTCGCGACCCGCAAACCAGGGCGACCCTCGGAAAGGGGGCGTCCACGCGAGCCCGGGAGCGGTGCTCGCCGCCTGCCGTGCAGAAGCGGATCGCCGACGTCTTCCAGCACGCGCAGGATCACGCGATTGCGTGCGGGCTGCGTCCGGTAGCGCGCAGACCCAAAGCCATGCAATGGCTCACGACGCTGCGACACGCCCGCCCGTGGTCTGCGTACAACGGGCTCATCTACCTGACGGGCCACTTGCGGCCCGCTCGTCCGGCCCCGCGTGAAGGCATTCACCCGGGGATCGGCAGCTAGTTCTCGCGCACCCAGTCGACCACCGTTCGAAGACCCGGTTCGAGGGGGACGCGAGGCTGCCAGTTCAGCTCGTGGCGCGCCCGTTGAATGTCCGCGAAGGTGGCGTCGACGTCCCCGAGGGGCACCGCCTCGTGTCGTAGCTCCGGGCGCACGCCGGCGGTGCGACCGATGAGCTCGACGAGTGCGTCCAGGCGCACCGGCGTTCCGGATCCCAGGTTGTAAGCGCGGAAGCCCGCGGGAGCATGGTCGATCGCGGCCAGCACCCCGCGAACAATATCGTCGACGTGCGTGAAGTCCCGCCGCATCGAGCCGTCTCCAAACATCACGATCGGCCGGCCCTCGATCACCGCACGTGTGAAAAGAGTGATGGCCATTTCGGGACGTTGTCGGGGGCCGTAGACGGTAAAGAAACGCAGGGCCGCGCAGGGCATCGAGGGAGCCTGGAGGCTCAAGGCCACGGCTGCGAGCTCGGCCGCCCGCTTGCTCGCCGCGTACGGCGACTGGGGATCGGTCGCCGGCGCATCCTCACGAGCGGGGAGTGGCGTGGAGTTGCCGTAGACCGACGAGCTGGAGGCAAAGACGAACCGCGCGGCGCCCGCCTCGATGGCGAGCTGTTGGACCAGGGCCGTGCCTTCGACGTTCACGCGCAAATAGCGGGCAGGGTCTGCGAAAGACGGGCGCACGCCGGCGAGACCGGCGAGGTGCACCACCACGCTTGCATTCGCCACGATGGGCGCGAGCGCCTGGCGGTCGGTCACGCACGCCTCGACGGTTCGCACTCCAGGCAATTGCGCGAGATCGAACCCGTTTCGCCGCTTGTGGGCGCGAGGGTAGGGCGCATCCGAGAAGTCATCGACGATGACCACGCTGTCGCCCCGCATCGCGAGCGCCCGAGTCACGTGGTAGCCGATGAATCCGACCCCCCCGGTAACGACGACCCGGGCCATCAGCGCGCCAAGGCCTTGGGTGCGGCGTCGGGGACCCCACTCGGCACGCCGATGCCTTGATAGCGAAGCCCGGCGCGGACGACGTCGGCCGGCCGCCAAATGTTGCGCGCGTCCACGACGAGCGGAGCCGACGCGTCGCCTCCGCGCAAGCGCTTGCGGACCTCGGCGAAGTTGGGTGCACGATAGCTACGCCATTCGGTCAGCAGGATGAGAGCCGAGGCGCCGTCGAGAGCGTCGTAGTCGCGGTCTACGACCCGAACCCGCGCTCCATGCGAAGCCATGGCCCGTGCGAAGTTGCGACCGGCCTCGGGATCGTGCCCCACGACGTTCGCGCCCCGAGCGAGAAGGGCCGTGGCGAGCTTGATCGAGGGCGCGTCCCGTACGTCGTCGGTTTCGGGCTTGAACGCGAGACCCCAAAAGGCCACCGTCTTGCCCCCCGGGCCCCCGATCGCTTGGCCGACGAGATGCGCGAGGAACTCGGCGTGCTCTTCGTTGGCGAGGTGGGTCGCCTCGGCCATCCGCATGGGCACCCCGTGCGAGCGCCCCAGATGCAGAAGGGCCTGAACGTCCTTGGGAAAGCACGACCCTCCGTAGCCAGGCCCGGCATACAAGAAGCGTTTCCCGATGCGACTGTCGCTTCCGACGCCGAGGCGGACGGCGTGGATGTCGGCGCCCGTCGCGTGGCAAAGGCGCGCGAGCTCGTTCATGAACGACACGCGCATCGCAAGCATCGTGTTGGCGGCGTATTTGGTGAGCTCGCTCGACCGAGGATCGGTCACCACGACGCGTTCGCCGGAGAGCTGAAGCGGCGCATAGAGGGCGCGCAAGGTTTCGCGCGCATGGTCGCTCCGGGCACCGAGCACGATGCGGTCGGGCCGGAAGAAATCCTGCACAGCGGCGCCCTCCTTGAGAAACTCGGGATTGGAGACGACCTCGAGCGGGGTGGTGGCCATCTTGTCGATCCTGGCCTGCATGGCGTCGCAGGTGCCTACGGGAACCGTGCTCTTGCACACCACGAGCGCGGGACGCTTGGCGATTTGCGCGATTCGCTCGCCCACGGCCATGACGGCGGTCAGGTCGGCAGCGCCGTCGGCGCCGGGGGGGGTGCCTACCGCGACGAAGTAGGCGTCCGCCTCGTCGAACGGCGGCAAGACTTCGGTGGCGAAACGCAGGCGGTCGGCTCGCACGTTTCGCTTGACCAGATCGCCGAGGCCGGGCTCGTAGATGGGAAGCGTCCCCCCTTCGAGCTGACGAATGCGTTCGGGGTCGATGTCGACGCAAAGCACTTCGTGACCGAGCTCCGAGAGGCCCGTTCCCGTGACCAGGCCTACGTATCCGACGCCGAAAGCCACGAGCCGCACGGCGGCACTCTAGCCCAAGTTTGTTGCCTTGGGATCGTCGGCCGGGGTCCAATGAGCCCGCGATGCGTCAGCTCATTGCGTCCGACTTGCGCGCCCCGCTCGACGCGCGGGGCGCGCTGGGATGGATATCGCAAGGCACCGCGCTCCTTCGGGTCGCGCTCCGTTGGGGGGCTCACCATACGGGCTTGCCGATCGTGCTCGTCGCCGCCATCGTGCTCGTCGCCTCGGGACATCTTGTCAAACGCACGATGCGTTTCGGCGTCGAAGTGGCCCTTGCGCTCGGGCTACTCCTCGCCGCGACGCGCCTGGGCTGGATCGTCTGGTAGGAGAGCCCCCGCGCCGCTCGGGCCGCGTCAGTCGAGAGCCTTCGCGGTCGCCGCCGCGAGCTCGCGCCCGAGCTCCCCGTTCCGATGCATCTCGGTGACGATGTCGCAGCCGCCGACGAACTTGCCGCCGACGTAGAGCTGGGGGTAGGTCGGCCAATTCGAATAGTCCTTGAGCCCCTGCCTCATCGCCGCATCGGAGAGGATGTTGAACGTATCGAAGGCGACGCCTTCCTTTTTCAAGATCTCGACGACCGTGCTCGAAAAGCCGCAGGCCGGGAACTGCTTCGTTCCCTTCATGAAAAGCAGCACCTTGCGGCTCTTGAGAAGCTCTTCGATTCGCGTTCGGATGTCCTCGCTCATGGATGCCCCTCGGGAGAATTGTTGGGCGTGCTCGTCGTGAGCGCAAGGGCGTGGATGGCGCCGTTCATCCATTCGCCCAGCGCGGCGTAGACCATCTTGTGTTGGTCGATCCTCGATTTTCCCAGAAACTGGGTCGCGACGACGCGCGCTTGAAAGTGGTCCTGCGTGCCGGTCAGATCGGTGATTTCGATGTCTGCTCCCGGAAAAGCCGCCACCAGCTGAGCCTTGACGCGGTCGGGGTCGGGCATGTCGAGGGTGCCCCGAGCGGTACCACGATTGCGAAAAAACCCCCAGTCCGGGCGTGATATGAACGCGGCGCCGCCATGGACCGAGCCCGCGTCTGGCCAGACTTTCGGGACGCGTGGATCGTGCACGAGGACGCCGACATCGTATTGGTCGACAAGCCGGCAGGAGTGTCGTCCCAGGCGGCGGACGCCGAGCGACCGGACGACCTCGTGACGCGGCTCAAGCGCTTTCTACGCGCGCGAGGCTCGAGCGACTACCTCGGTGTCCACCAACGACTCGATCGCGATACGAGCGGGCTCCTTGTCTTCGCCCGCCGTCGCGAGGCCAACGCCTCTCTCGCGGCCCAGTTCGAGGGCCGCGCCGTTTCCAAAACCTATGTCGCGTGTGTCACGGGTTGGCGCGAAAGGCGGGAGAAGGTCACCCTGCGCGATTGGCTCGCGCCGGGATCCGACGGCCGCGTGCAAGTCGCTTCGCGCCGCGGCGGTGCGGCGAAAGAGGCGGTGACTCAAGTCCGGGTCCTTTCGCGTCGAGGCGAGCGGGCGATGGTCGAGCTCTCGCTCGATACCGGGCGCACCCATCAAGCGAGGGTGCAGCTCGCTCATGCCGGCGCGCCGATCGCGGGCGATGCCCTCTACGGAGGCTCGCCGGCGCTCCGGCTCATGCTCCACGCGCGGGAGCTGTCGTTCGAGCATCCGGCGACGCGAAAGCGAGTTCGGTTCGAAGCGCCGGTGCCCGCGGATCTTCGCGCCTGGTGGGCCAAGGGCGACGCGGGCGTCGCGGTCTACGACGACGAGGGCGCCTTGACGCTCGCGCTCGACCGCGCGGTCGAGCGCCGCTGGGGTCTAGGGCGCGGCGGCTACGCGACCACGGCGTTTCGGTTGGTGAACGAAGAGGGGGACGGTCTGACCCGGCTCGCCGTGGATGTCTACGGCGACTGGCTGGTGGCGCAGTTTTATGGAGACGACGGACCTTGGGCCGATTCCAAGCGTCGCGAGCTCGTGCTCGACAGGCTTCACGCGATTGGCTTCGACGGCGTGTATCTCAAGATGCGACCCAAGCAAGCCAACGTCATCGTAGATCCCCATCGCGCCGACCTCGCCCCGTCCGCGCCTGTGCGCGGTCGTGCGGCGCCCGACGAGCTCGAGGTGACCGAAGAGGGGCTGCTCCTGCTCGCGAGACTCGGGGACGGACTGTCGACCGGCCTGTTTCTGGATCAGCGGGCCAATCGCAAACGGGTTCGCGAAATGGCAGACGGCCTCAAAGTCGCCAACCTCTTTTCCTACACGTGCGCGTTCAGCGTGGCCGCGGCGCAGGGAGGGGCCGCGAGCACGGTCAGCGTCGACGCGTCGGTCAATGCGCTCGCGCGCGGTCGAGCCAACTTCGAGCGCGCGGGCCTTCTCGAGAAAGGGGTCCACACGCTCGTCGCCGATGACGCCTTCCGTTGGATGGCCCGCGCGGCCCGTCGCGGCGACACCTTCGATCTCATCATCGTCGATCCGCCGAGCTATTCGACGACGCGTCAGGGCCGCTTCGTGGCTCAGGATGACTATTCGGCGCTCGCGGCGGCGGCGCTCCGGCTTCTCGCCCCCGGCGGACGGCTCCTCGCGTGCACGAATCACCGGGGGATTTCGACCCACCGGTTTCGTCGAATGCTTTTCGATGCGTGCCGGTCGGCGAAGCGAGAGGCCGCTCAGGTCAAGGACCTGCAGGCGCAATCGGACTTTCCGGTCCCTGCGGGCGGAGAGGCGCACATGAAAAGCGCGATCGTCACCCTCACCGCGTGATCGCGGGAAGCGGCGCGTTCGCGCGCCCGACGATCCATCGACCGTAGGCATAGATTCCCGCGGCCGAAAGGATCCCGACGACGGCCATGACGTACCAAACCGCCCCCACGTTGTGGGCCACGTAGAGGGTGTGGGTCACGGCCTCTTTGGTCTCGCCCGTCAACGCCACGAGCTTCGAGAAGGCCTCGCCTTCGGGAACACGCGCGAGGTCCGCGGCGCCGAGAAGCCCGCGTTCTCGGAGCGCGGTGCGAGCGAACCGTTCCTTCGACGCAAAGGCGTCGTAGAGCATGGGTCCGACTTTGCCCTCGAGCGTCCAACCAATCGCGAGTGGGATCTGCGAAAAGCCGAGGTACATGGCCTTCTTGTCGAGAGGCGCAAAGTTGCCGATGAACTCGTTGAACTTGGGCGACGAGAGCATTTCGCCGACGCTGAAGACGGCGATCGACCCCAGCGTCAGCCACCCGGTGTTCGAGTAGCCGCAGAGACAGAAAGCCAGGGTCGCCAGGAGGGTGCCGACGACCATGCTGGTCGTCGCGCGCATCTTGCCGCTCACGTAGGCGAAGGCAAAGCACGTGATCATGATCATGCCCGCGTTCAGATTGAGCATGCCCTCCGGCTGAATCGCGGTGCCGTCCTTGTTCAAGACGACGAAGAACTGGACGATCGGACTGTGAGCCCAGTGGCTGCTGAAGAGAGTCTTCACGATTCCGGTCGAGTCGACCCAATCGTCGATGTGTGCGGGCAGCACATCGAAGAGCGCGTTGAACATGAACCAGAAGCCGGAAAAGATGAGGAGATACGTCCAGACGTGAAGCTTCCTCAGCTCGCGAAGCGACTGGATGGCCAGGGCTTCGCGCTTCACGTGGCCCCTTTTCCGCAGAGCGTCGTTCGCCAGTCGCTGCTCTTTCCCGGGCTCCTTGTAAGCCAGGAGCAGGAGGAAGTTGAGGCAGATGACCGCCGCATTCGCGAGAAACACATAGCGCCACGCCATCTTGCGCATCAAACCCGCAACGAGGGGACCGATATATCCGCCGATGTTCACGGTTTGATAGAAGATTCCCCAGGCCATCGAGCTGTTGTTCGGCCCCGTCGCCTTCACGAGGGTGGCTTGGATGCCCGGCTTGAAGATGCCCGTGCCCGTTGCCAGAAGGACCGCGCCGGCCAGGAATCCCCCGAAGGTCGGCCACGTGGCCATCGTCAGGTATCCGGAGATCTTCACCAGGGTCGACGCGAAGATGGTCTCCTTGTAGCCGTAGCGATCCGACAGGCCTCCCGTGAGGGCGGGCACGAAGGTCTGAACCAGGGCCCACACCATCAAAACGGTGCCGAACCGGGTCATGGTGATGCCGAGGCCCCCGCTCGATGCGGGGGCTTTTGCGTACAGCGTCGCGACGGCCTTGACGCCGTAGTACGCGAGACGCTCGACCATCTCCATGGCCCCGACGATCCAAAAGACGTAGCCGAGGGTCCCGATCGCCGCGGCGAAGCCCAGCTGTCGCACGGCGTTCACGTCCGCGATGGGGGAGGGCTCCGCGGCTTTCTCCGCGCCGAGCGGACCGACCGTCATGGTCGCGCAGGACTAGCGCAGGTGGAGAGCCAGGCCAACGTCAGGACACCAACCTGAGCCTTGGGAGGGCGCCGAAGGACACGAGATGTCCGCTCTCCTCGGCCACGTACACGTTGCAATCTTCGTCGACGCGCAGAAGGTCCGGGATGGCTTCGGTGGGGGCGATGCTTCCGAGGAGCGCGCCGTCCGCGGGACGAACGACGCAAATGCCTGCGCCCAAAGGCCCTGCGTCGCGGGGTCGACCCGCTTGCGCTCCCTCCGGCGAGACGAGCGAACAGGGGACGAAGAGCGCGCCTCCGCGCAGCACGGGCTCCAAGCGCCGCGGCAGATCGGCGTCGAGGGGGCGCGGGCCGAGCACATGGCGCCACGTCAGCTCGCCCGTGCGGGCGTCGATGGCCACGAGATCACCGATGGGCGTGTTGCCGATGAATGCGTCGTCCACGGCGAGCCACGACGAACCGTTGGGCGCCACGACGCGCGCTTGACTCGGGATGAGGGCGCCGTCCTCCCGTCGGAACGCCGCGAGCGAAACCCCGGATTTCTGTCGGAACGCCACCGCTACGGCGCCGCGAGCCACGAGAGGTGCGCCCTCCACCGTGCAGGGGGCATTGGGGTCGGCCACCGGAGTGCTCCATCGGACTCGACCCGAGTAGGGATCGATGCAGTAGAGCCGCGCCACGCCGTGAGCACCCCCGCACAAGGCGAAGAGCGCGTCGTGCGCCACAGTCGGGGGGGCTCGAAAGCGAAGCCGGTCGCGCAGGCGCCATACGACGTCGCCCGTGACGACGTCCAGCGCGGTCAAGGCGCCGTCGCCGCACGTAAAGTACGCGAGCCTGCCGGAGCGCTTGACGCGCGGGGTGCCTCGAGACGATCCCCGCGCGCCGCCCCACGACCAGCGCCATCGCGGCTCGCCGCTTGCCAGGTCGATCGCCACCAGGTGGTGCTCGCCCTCCGTGACCACAACGAGACGAGGCTGACCCGCCATATGCACCACGGCTCCGGCCATGGGGCCGCCGATACGGGCCGCGATCCGGGTTTCGAGGGTTCGCTCTCCGCGGTCGAGGTCGTAGACGACCACGCGACCGTCGGGGGCAATCCTCACGATTCCCGCTGGGGTTACGACGCTCGTCCCCCGAGAAACGTCCGTGCGCCAAAGAACTCTTCCCGTCGCGCCATCGAGGGACCACATTTCCGTTGCGGCTCCCACGACGAGGCTCGCGCCGCACAGGTAGGTCGAGCGCAGATCGATGCCCGGCACGATGGCACGCCACCGGGTCGAGTAGCGCAGTCGGGCCGGCCCCAACGTGGAGACGCGTCTCGGCGGGCTCTCTTGGGGCGTGGCGAACACCCGATACGGCTCGGGCGAAGGGTTGATCTTGGAATCGAGCTGGCTTGCCTGGCGCAGCACGTCCGCCCCTTCGCGGAGCGAGCGCCGAAGGGCGCTGAGTCTGAGGTTGGTCACTTGCGAACGATCGCGGCGAACAATCGCCCGCACCAGGGACCGTCCGAAAGTCAGAGCCGCCTCGAGCACGTCGGCCACGCCGAGCGCCGGAAACGTGTGCACGGTGCGGCGCTCGCGGCCGCAGGCGGCTCCCAAGGTCAGGGCCAGCTGGCCCTCGCGGGTGACGCGCATGCCCACGAGCACGCCGGCCGCGTCGCTCCGCGCGTGCGTCGCGAGCCCGCGCTCCCAAGCATCGAAGGCCTGGCGAGCCATATCGAGAAGTCGTTCGGCGAGAAGGACCGGGTGACACTCCCCCAGGTCCACCGCACGGCCGCGGATCTCGGCGCGTGCCCGGCCTCGAAAGAGAAGGGCATGAACGTCCGAGCGCTCTACGTTTTCGGAGCCACTCGAGACCTCTTGGGGGTCCACAGGGCTCTCGCGCAGCGCGAATTCGGCTCCGAAAGAGAGAGGGGAGTCTCGATCCGGTTCGACCACCACCGCGACGGGCTCGGGGAGCCGCGCATCGTCCGAAGGTTCGCACGCGAGGGCGCGGAGTTGATCGGCGTCCGCGGCGAGCGCCCGGTGCGCGGCCGTCCGCGGCGTTTCCTCGGCCAGAAGTCGCTCGATCGCGCGGCTCACCGCGTCGACCACTTCGTCGAACGGCACCGCACGATCGTAGGCGGCGATGACGGGGTCGGCCCCGGCTCGATACACGCTGAGGCACGCCGTCGAGCTGAATCGCTCGACGCAGAGCTCCCAGGGCTCGTCGTAGAAGCGAACCGTCGCCTTCGCGCGCGGCTTTCGGCCGAGCTCGAGGAGCGCCGCCGCGAAGTCGTGCAGCACGAGCGCGCCTTGAGTCTCGCGCACTCTTGCCGTTACGTTCGCCCCATCGATGAACATGTCGAGCAGTTGGTGCGTCGCGGTCGCGCGGTCGCGCGACGCGCTCGTCGAGCCGGCGGCGCGCGCCGCCGCGACCGATCCCGACCGTGGGGGGGGAGAGACGGGTGCCAGAACGATTTCAAATCGCATGGGTGCAGGAGCCGCGCGGGCGGCACCGGCCCAATGGTAGGAACCGGCGCAGGGATGGACGTACTTTTCGGCAGAGCATGCAATCTTTTGGACACCACGGCTCCCCACTGCTAGCGGGACGCGTCCGCTGGGCTTGGACGGCTGCGGGGCTGCTCGTAGCACTTGGGCCGGCGCTCTGGATGTGGGGCTTCACCGTCGACGATGCCCTCATTTCGGTGCGTTATGCCCATCACGTCGCGACCGGACAGGGGTGGCGTTTCGATGCCGGGGGCCCAAGCACCGATGGCGTGACGCCTCTCCCGTGGCCGCTCGTCCTGGCGCCTTTGGCGCGCACGGGTGACGCGCTCGCGGTTCTGGGGCGCGCGAAGCTCCTCGGGTTGGCTTCTTGGATGTTCACGGGGGCCGTGTTGGGCGACGCGGTCGGGCGCGAGCGTGCGGCACCGGCATGGGCCCGAGGGGCGATATTGGCCATCACGGGTCTCTCGGTGCCCCTGGCGGCTCACGCCGTCAGCGGGATGGAGACGGCGCTCGCCACGTGTCTCGCGACGTGCGCTGCCGTCGGAGCCAAGCGTCCGCTCGTCGCGGCTCTCTTGGCCGGCCTGGCGACGTCATTACGTCCCGAGTTGGCCCCTTGGGCATGCGCGCTCGTCGTCGGCTTGGCGGTGGCGTCGGGGGCCAGCGTCGCTCGGGGGATGGCCGCCGCGGCGACGACGCTGGCGCCCTTCACGCTTTGCGCGGTCGTTCGCGTTGCCGCTTGGGGGAGACCGGCGCCTCTGGCGCTCTGGGCCAAGCCGAGCGATCTCTCGCACGGCGCCCTCTACGTGGCCGCGGGGCTCGTCGTGTCCGTCGTGCCGATCCTCGTCATGGCGTCCGGCTCGCTTCGGTCCCCCCGTGCGCGGGCGATCGTCGTGGCATTCGCGGTGCATCTCACGACCGTCTGGATGCTCGGGGGCGACTGGATGCCGTACGCACGTCTGCTGGTCCCTGTTCTCCCGTCGCTCGCGGTGGCCGGGGCTCTCGCGGCTGCCCGCGGCCGCCCGGTCGCCACGGCGGCGCGCTGCCTGGGGGCCCTTGCGCTGGGCGGTTGGCTTCTTGTGCACGATCACGGTCAAGGTCGTCGCGTGGGAGAAAATCGTGCGGCGCTGATTGCAGCGGCCCGCCCGTGGCTCGCTCCACTCCCACGGATCGCGGCGCTGGACATTGGCTGGGTGGGCGCCGCCACGGAGGCCGACATCCTGGACCTCGCGGGCGTGACCGATCCCGTCGTCGCCGCGCTGCCCGGGGGTCACACGTCCAAGCGCGTCGGTGCGATGTTCTTGCTCGGCCGCGATCCCGACGCGCTGCTCCTCTACTCCGTGGGTGGGCCTCCGCGCGGACGACTCTCCGCGTGGCAGGACGCCCCGTACCCGCGCGTCGTGGAGGCGCGCTTGGCGCACGACGACGTCGTCGCGCGCCACTTCACCCCGGCCGCATGGCTCCCGCTTGGGACGCTGGGCGCCGGCTACGTCCTCTTGCGCAAGAACCCGGAGAATTGAGGTTAGCGGCGCGGACCGCGGTCTCTATCGCGACCGCCGCCGCCGCTGCGAGCGGGCGGACCGCCCGCTTCACGGGCCTGCTGAATGCGCTGCTTTGCGCGCTCGCCCTCTTCCCCTTCCGGCAAGGGAAGCAGCTCGCGCCGCGTGAGCCGAATCTTGCCCTCGCGGTCCACGGAGATGACCTTCACCTCAACCGCGTCGCCCTCTTTCATCTCGTCGATGACCCGCTCGACCCGATGGTGGGCCATTTCCGAAACGTGAAGGAGCCCGTCGGTACCGGGGAGGATTTCGATGAACGCGCCGAAGTCGACGATGCGCGACACCGTTCCCTTGTAGACGGCACCGATTTCCGGCTCCGTGGTCAGGCCCTTGATGATGTCGAGCGCCTTGCGCACGGCATCACTGTCGCTCGAAGCGACGTTCACCGTGCCGTCGTCCTCGACGTCGATCGCGACGCCAGTCTGATCGATGATGCCCTTGATGGTCTTGCCTCCCGGGCCGATGATGAGGCGGATCTGATCCGGCTTCACCTTGATCTGGGTGATGCGCGGCGCCCACTTCGAGAGATCGGTTCGCGCTTCCGGCAACGTCGCGAGCATCTTTTCGAGAATGTGCAGTCGCCCTTCGCGCGCCTGCTCGAGCGCTTGCGCCAAGACGTCTCGTGAGAGCCCTGCGATCTTGATGTCCATCTGGATCGCCGTGACCCCCTTCTTGGTCCCGCAGACCTTGAAGTCCATGTCGCCCAGGTGATCCTCGTCGCCCAGGATGTCGCTCAAGATCGCGACGCGCGTTTTCGGGTCGGTCAGCGGACCATCGCTGATGAGGCCCATCGCGATGCCGGCTACCGGGGATTTGATCGGAACTCCCGCGTCCATCAGGCTGAGGGTTCCTCCGCACACGCTGGCCATCGATGAGCTTCCGTTCGACTCGAGAATCTCGCTCACGACGCGGATCGTGTACGGGAAGCGGTCTTCGTCGGGCACCATGCGCACCAAGGCGCGCTCGGCGAGCGCCCCATGGCCTATCTCACGCCGGCCCGGCCCGCGCATCGGCTTTGTTTCCCCCGTCGAATACGGCGGGAAGTTGTAGTGCAGCATGAAGCGCTTCCATCGCTCGCCGGTCAGGGCATCGATCTTTTGCTCGTCGCTCGAGGTCCCCAAGGTGGCCGCGACGGCGGCTTGCGTTTCGCCACGCTGAAATAACGCCGACCCGTGCGTGCGC
>Ga0209274_10001451_pt1 | contig 12194 bp, 10 predicted proteins | sample HubBroMetageREF1_FD_188343 | JGI IMG/M metagenome (GOLD analysis project Ga0209274, IMG submission 188343) | Reference soil microbial communities from the Hubbard Brook experimental Forest, New Hampshire, USA - Hubbard Brook CCASE Soil... | ecosystem: Environmental > Terrestrial > Soil >...
CGCAAGCGCGGAAGCCGAGGCCGATCAGTGGCTCCGGGAGAGCACCTCGGGCAGCGCGTCGAAAGCCCGGCGCACGCCGGACCTCTTGCCCCGCGACATCGTCGCGCGAGCCATCCACACGGAAGTGAAGGCTGGGCGCGGAAGCCCGCACGGCGGCGTCTTTCTCGACATCTTTTCGCGACGGAGCGCCGAGGACATCAAGCGCAAGCTGCCGGCGATGTATCACCAGTTCAAAGAGCTCGGCGACGTCGACATCACCAAGGAGTCGATGGAGGTCGGGCCGACGGCGCACTACACGATGGGCGGCATTCGAGTGGATCCCGAGACGCAGGAGTCGCGCATCAAGGGCCTGTTCGCGGCCGGTGAATGCGCCGCTGGCATGCACGGGGCCAATCGGCTCGGTGGAAACTCGCTCTCCGACCTGCTCGTCTTCGGACGAATCGCGGGGCTGCACGCGGCGCGATATTCCAAGGCCACGCAATTGGCTTCGCTCGACGCCGGCGAGATCGAGCAGGCGGAGCGCGAGGCCCTCGCGCCCTTCGAGCGGGCCGAGGGGCCGAATCCGTTTCTCCTGCACGAGGACCTGAAGGACAAGATGCAGGCCCTCGTGGGCATCATCCGGAGCGAGGACGATTTGAAGCAGGGACTCCGGGAAATCGAACGGATCGGAGAGGCTTCGCGTCGAGTGAAGGTCGACGGGAACCGGCACTTCAATTCGGCGTGGCACCAGGCTATCGATATGCGCAACATGCTCGTCGTGAGCGAGGCGATGGCGCGCGCAGCGCTGACGCGCAAGGAAAGCCGCGGGGGCCATGCGCGAGAAGATTTCCCCGAGATGGACAAGGGGCATTTTTCGAAGGTGAACGTGACGTTGCGGCAGAGCGCGAGCGGGATGCAAGTCGACGAAGCACCTCTTGGTGTACCGCCTGTTGAGATAAAACAGATTCTCGAGGAGTCCGAATCATGAGCGCGACGGCAGACCTGCGCGTGTACCGCGGCGATCAATCGGGCGGCGAGCTCAGGCCCTATACCGTCGAAACGTATCCGGGCATGGTCGTGCTCGACGCCATCCACGAGATTCAGGCCAAGCAGGAGCCGACGCTCGCGGTGCGTTGGAATTGCAAGGCGGGGAGATGCGGCTCTTGCAGCGCCGAGATCAACGGTAAGCCGCGGCTCATGTGCATGACGCGCATGTCGCACCTGGAAGAAGGACAGCCGGTCACCGTGACGCCGATGCGGTCTTTCCCGATCATCAAAGATCTGGTGACGGACGTGTCGTTCAACTTCGAGATGGCGAAGAAGATCCCGCCGTTCAAGCCGCGCCCTCGGGATGCCGACGGCACGTGGCGGATGCAGCAGAAAGACATCGATCGGATTCAAGAGTTCCGAAAGTGCATCGAGTGCTTTCTTTGCCAAGACGTTTGCCACGTCATTCGCGACCATCAGAAGACCAACTTTGCGGGTCCGCGCTTCTTGATTCACCTGGCTACGCTCGACATGCACCCCCTCGACACGCTCGACCGCCGCGAGCTCATCAAAGACGAGTTCAAAGTCGGCTACTGCAACATCACCAAGTGCTGCAGCGAAGTCTGCCCCGAGAACATCCACATCACCGATAACGGGATCATTCCTCTGAAAGAGCGCGTCGCCGACGATTTCTTCGACCCCGTTCGCTGGGCTCTCGACAAGGTCTCGGGGGCCCCCAAGAAGGAAAAGGCCAGGCTCCCCGTCATCCCGTCGAGCCAGCCGGGGAGCGCACAAGGCGCCCCACCGAATCGCGAGTAGAGGCTGCGGATGCACTTCGAGCTGAAGCGCCTGCCGGCCTCGAGTCTGCAAGCCGCAGTGGCGAAGGCGGCGCACTACCGAGATCTCAACCAGCCGGAGGAGGCCGAGAGCATCTGCCGCGACGTATTGGCGGTCGATCCCTCCCATCAGGTCGCGCTCCAGATCCTCGGTCTCGCCGTAACGGATCGATTCACGACGGGTCGAGTGGGGCTGCTGGAGGCCGCCGTCGAGGTGTTCGAGCAACTGGCCGACGCCTATCAGCGCACCTATCACCTCGGCGTGGCCTGGGAGCGAGCCGCCAAGGCGCATTTCGAGCGCCAGGAGATTCACAGCGCAGCGGCCGCCTTCGAGAGAGCATTCATCTTCTTCGAGAAGGCCGAGGCCCTCAGACCGGATCTTCCGGATCCTCTGCTCCGTTGGAACCGTTGCGTTCGCATCTTGTCGACGAACGCGACGCTTCGGGAGGCCATGCGAGCGCCCCGGAAGACGGAGGTGGCATTCGGCGACTGACGCTTGCTTTGCGCGCCAGGCGCTCGATTCGGCGTGCTGCGGCTTCGGGTCGCTCGCCCGTGCCGCGCGTGGCCCATTCGAGCGCGTCACACGGCGCTTTCGCCCAATGCTCGTAGATCTTTGCGATCTCGAGTCGCACGCCGGGATCGTCGAGCGCGAGGGCCAGCGTTTCATAGTCAGCGAGAGCGCGCATCCGGTCACCCCGCGCCTTGAATATGTCGGCACGCGTCCGGAGGGCGCTGGCCGAATGGCTTCTTTCCACGGCCGTTTCTGCGCACGAGGCCGCCCACTCCAGATCCCCCGCGCGGCACATGGTTCGCGCCACGCCCGCGAGATCCTCCGCCGCCAAGGCCTCGTGGGTTGGCTCGCCGTAAAGCCCAAGGAGCGCCCCCATGGCAACGACGTCCCACGCGTTGTGCTCGACGACCCCGTGAAGCGCTCGGACGTCGCCTGTCCGCAAGAAGTGGACATACAGCGCGCCGATATCTGCCGAAGCCACGTCGTCCGGACGCGCGAATCCCAGGACCGCGCTCTCGAGAGCAGACAAACGGCATCCGTTCGGTAGGCGCGACCCATGCACGCGCCGGGCGACGTGCAAGAGATCGAGGTGCGGGGGTTCGCGCATCCCAGGCAAGCGAGCCATCACCATCCGGGTTCGAAGCAGTGGCAAGTCGAAGCTCTTCCCATTGAACGTGACGAGCAGCGAAGCTTGCTCGATACGCTGGCGAACGCGCTCGAGCATCGGCGCCTCCTCCCCCAGCTGCCGCACGAGGATCTGCTCGAGCACGAACGTTCCATCCGCGTGCCACGAAGCCAGCCCTACCAAGAACGCTACGGTTCCGGCGCCGCGCGCGAGGCCAGTCGTTTCCGTGTCGAGAAAAAGCGCGCCACGCACGTCGCATCGGGTGAGCGTCGGATCGAGCGCCAGAAGGGAGAGAAGCTCGATGCTGGCGTCGTAGGCCGGCCCGAGCTGGGCTCGCCCGGTGCGATGCGTGCGGGAGAGACGCTTCTCGCGCACGTGAAGCAGCCCCGCCGGGACCTCCGTCGTTTCGAACGGGAGGTCGTCGACGGCTCCGCTCCCGTGAGGCGCGTCCGGGCTGCTCGGAGTGCGCTCGAGGGTCGCCCGAATTCGCTCTCGGAGCCCATCGATCACCTGCGCCCGAGGCATTTCCCGCCCCAAGGGCGGGAGGGCACGTCTCGAGAGCTTGTCGCGAAAGGACACGGTCCCGATACGATACATCGGTTCAGGTCACTTGGCCTCGAAGCCCGCAGCTATTCCAGCACGCTCGAGAGCCCCTCGGCGGCGACCGCGAGCATTTCTTCCATCCCCATTGCCAACCTGGCCGGCAGATCGCCGGGGGCAAAGAGCTTCGAATCCACAATCTCCAGAGGGTTGACCGGGCGGCGCACGGGCACTCCGATCTGGCACCGAACCACCACCGTAACGCCGTGAAAGCGAGGGTCCCTGTCGGGGCGCGAGAAGACACCCACCAGCGACCCGATCTCGCAGGACTCGACGCCGCCTTCTTCGAGGAGCTCGCGGGCGAGACACTTGCGAAGTGTCTCTCCCCACTCGAGGGTGCCCCCGGGCAAGGCCCACTCTCCGGTGTCTGCGCGGCGCACGAGCAGCCAACGCCCGTCGGACGTGCGCGCTGCTGCCGCGATGCCAACGACCGGGCGGCGAAGGACGTGCCTCGCCACTTCCTTGAGCAGGACGAAAGCTCCCCGAAGCTTTGGAAGGCGGCTCATTCTCGGTTCTCCAAACCACTAGCAAACCCGACGAAAAGCTTCCGTTCCTCGGTGAGCTCATGAGTGACAACAAAGCGGGGACCGACTACCAAGAAGCGCACATGTCCACGCTGAGGCACTTCACGGTCGTCCCGCGCCTGCCCCCCACCCTGCAGCGGCTTCGCGACATCGCATACAACCTTTGGTGGTCATGGTCGCCCGCGGGAGAAGAGCTTTTCGCGCGACTCGAGCCCCACCTGTGGGAGCTCGTCCATGGCAATCCGATCGAGCTTCTGTCGCGCGTCGACCAGGGTCGACTCGACGAGCTCGTCGGTGACGACGCCTTCACCAGCCAGCTCGATGCGACGTGGGACACATTTCAGCGATACATGCAGCGCGAAGGGTGGTTTTCGAAGTCCTTTCCCGAGGCTGCGGGAGCACGACTCGCCTACTTCTCGATGGAGTACGGCATTCACGAGTGCCTGCCCATCTATTCGGGGGGTCTGGGCGTCCTCGCCGGAGATCACCTCAAGACGGCCAGCGACCTGGGGCTGCCGCTCGTGGGCGTCGGTTTGGCTTACGCCGAAGGGTACTTCCGGCAAGCGCTCAATGCCGACGGGTGGCAGGGGGAAAGGTATCCGATCAACGACTGGCGCCGAATGCCTGTAACGCCCGTCCTCGACGGTACCGGTAACCGCCTGATTATCGGTGTGCAGTATCCCGACACGCGGGTGCTCGCCCAATTGTGGAAGGTCCAAGTCGGCCGCGTGCCGCTGCTCCTTTTGGACGCCAACCTGAAGGAGAACTCTCCCGCCGACCGATCCATCACCGGCCCACTTTATGGGGGCGATCAAGAGTTTCGCGTTCGCCAGGAGATCATGCTGGGCATCGGCGGCATTCATGCCCTCGAGAGCCTCGGGCTGTCGCCGACCGTGTGCCATATGAACGAGGGGCATTCGGCGTTCCTCGCCCTCGAAAGAATCGCGCGGGTGATGCGCGAGCACAGCGTGCCGTTTTATGTGGCGAGCGAAGCGAACAGCGCGGGAAATATCTTTACGACCCACACACCGGTGCCCGCCGGCAACGACGCTTTCGACCCCGCTCTGGTCCGCCGCTACCTCGATCCGTATCTGGCGCCCCTCGGCATTTCTGAGTCGGAGCTCTTGGGGCTCGGCCGAATCGATCCGCGCGACGCGAGCGCGCCGTTCTCGATGCCGGTGCTCGCGTTCCGCGCTTCCGATCACTACAACGGTGTGAGCGAGCTTCACGGAGAAGTGTCGCGAAAAATGTGGCAAGGGCTCTGGCCCGACCTGCCGACTCACGAAATTCCCATCGAGTCGATCACCAACGGCGTGCACACAGCATCTTGGGTATCGCCCGAAATGGGGGGGCTCTACACACGATATCTCGGGCCTCGCTGGGCCGAGCACCCCGACGACCCCGAGCTCTGGGAGCGAGCGTACGAAATTCCGGACGCCGAGCTGTGGCAAGTCCATGAGCACCGACGCCATCGTTTGGTGCAGCACGCACGCCAGTGGCTGCGTGCCTCAGCCGAAGGGCGCGGAGCGGGACGTGAAGAGCTGGCGCTCGCCGACGAGGTTCTCGATCCACAGGCACTGACCATCGGATTCGCGCGACGATTTGCGACCTACAAGCGAGCCGCGTTGCTCTTTCGCGATCTCGAGCGGGTTAAACGGCTGCTGGCCGATCCACAGCGACCCGTGCAGCTCGTCTTCGCCGGCAAGGCCCACCCGCAAGATCGCGGCGGCAAGGAGCTCATTCGGTCGATCGTCCACGCCAGCCGAGACCTCGCCCTGCGCGGACGCGTCGTCTTCATCGAGGACTACGACATGCGCATTGCGCGCGCTCTCGTCAGCGGTGTCGACGTTTGGCTCAACACGCCGCGACGCCCCCTCGAAGCCAGCGGGACGAGCGGAATGAAGGCCGCCGCCAATGGCGGTCTCAACGTGAGCGTGCTCGACGGTTGGTTCGCCGAGGCTTGGCGGGATCACGGTTGGCAGGTGGGCTGGGCGGTCGGGCGCGGCGAAGAATATGCGGATGCCAGCGGCGATGCTCGCGAGGCCGAGCTCCTGTACGATTTGCTCGAACGCGAGGTGGTGCCGCTGTTCTTCGCCCGCGACGGCGCAGGGAGATTGCCGCGCCGATGGATCGAGCGAATGAAACACGCGATTGTAAAGCTCGTGCCCCGATACAACACGGTACGAATGGTCCGTGAGTACTCCAAACGCTTCTACGTCCCCGCCATCAAGCTTAGCCACAAACTGACGGACAGCGATCTCGCCGCCGCCAAGTCGCTCACGGCGTGGAAGGACCGCGTCAGGCAGGCCTGGCCCGGGGTGGCCGTGCGCGAGATTCGACTTGATTCGCGCGACGAGGTGGCCGTGGGGGAGCCCATCCAGGTATCCGCAACGGTGCAGCTCGGAGCGCTCGCGCCCGACGACGTCGCCGTCGAACTCTACCATGGCCCCACCGCTGGCGGGCACGAGATCGCGCGTGGCAGCATCGTTCGAATGCGCCCCGTCGAGCGAGCTGCCGACGGGCAGTGGCGCTATTCGGGCGAGATCGCAACCGGTGCAAGCGGCGCGCACGCGTTCGCAGCGCGCGTCGTGCCCTACAATGAAGCTATGACCCACCCCTACGAAACTTCGCTCATTCGCTGGGCGTGAGCAGAAACGGTCTCGGGGGACGCTCGGGCAGCGGCGCTATCGTGTACGACTCGCTCCGCGAACGTGCTAGCTGAGTCGTGTGCGAGGATTCGTCGACTTGCATTGTCACTGGATAAGCTCGATTGACGACGGCGCGCGCACGTTCGAGGAGGGCTTGGTGATGTTGCGCGGATTGCGCGAAGTCGGATTCGACTCCGTGGTGGCGACTCCGCACATGCGCCCGGGCATGTTCGACAACGACCGATCGAGCCTCGTCCGAGCCTACGATGCCATGCGACCCGTTCTCGATGGACAGAGAGACCTTCCCGCCGTTCATCTTTCGAGCGAGCACTTCTTCGACGACGTTGTCTTCGGTCGACTCCTGCGCGGCGAAGCCCTCCCCTACCCGGGAAACAAGGCCGTGCTCGTAGAGTTCGGTCACGGGGCGTTCCCTATTCGAGCGCAGCACCGGTTCTTCGACCTTCGTCGTGCGGGCCTCGTGCCCGTGCTGGCCCATCCGGAGCGTTACGAGAGCGTATGGAAGGACGATGCGTGTCTCGATCCGTTGCTCGACGCGGGCGCCGACCTGCTCTTGGATATTTGCGCATTGGTCGGCAAGTACGGTCGGCAGCCCCAAAGGGCGGCTGAAAAGCTTCTTGCAGAGGGCGCCTACGAGGCTGCATGCTCCGACGCGCACCGTCCAGCCGACGTCGCGATCGTCGCTCGAGGGATCGAGCGACTCGAGGAGCTCATCGGCGTGTCCGAGAGCAAGCGGCTTCTTTCGGATGGGCCAAAAGGGATTTTGGGCGTAACACCTCCGGTCGAAGCATTATGAAGGAAAGGATCGCCGTCATAGGCCTCGGATACGTCGGTTTGCCGGTCGCGCTCGCGTTTGCGAAAAAGTTCCCTGGCACGATCGGTTTCGATATCCATGCCGAGAAAGTGAGCGAGCTGCTCAGGGGCTACGATAGAAACCATGAGCAGCCCACCGCGGTGCTCGAGGCCACTGCGCTCAAGATGACAAGCGACCCAAGAGAGTTGGCGGGCTGCACGCTCTTCGTGGTGGCGGTCCCGACTCCTGTGGACCAAAACAACGTACCGGACCTTGCGCCCATGGAGCGAGCCAGCGCGACCGTAGGACAGGCGCTCTCGCGAGGCTCGGTAGTCGTCTACGAATCCACCGTATATCCCGGAGTCACCGAAGAAATTTGCGGTCCGATCCTCGAGCGAACGAGCGGTTTGAAGCGAGGTCGGGACTTCACGTTGGGTTACTCGCCGGAGCGGATCAATCCCGGAGACACGGAGCACACACTCGAAAAGATCACCAAGGTTGTCAGCGGCGAAGATGCCGCCACCCTCGACCGAGTCGCGGCCGCATACGGCGCGATCGTCGACGCGGGCGTGCATCGCGCGCCGAGCATCAAGGTCGCCGAGGCCGCGAAGGTCATCGAGAATACGCAACGCGACTTGAACATTGCGCTGATGAACGAGCTCGCGATCATTTTCGACCGAATGGGCATCCGAACCGCGGACGTGCTTCGCGCGGCTTCGACCAAATGGAACTTCCTGCCCTTCCGCCCCGGCCTCGTCGGTGGCCACTGCATTGGCGTCGATCCGTACTACCTCACGACGAAGGCCCAACAGCTCGGCTACCAGCCCGAGGTCATTCTGGCGGGGCGGCGAATCAACAACAACATGGGCGCCTTCGTCGCCCAACGCTTGGTCAAGCTGCTCATCGATGCCGACATCACGGTGAAGAAGGCGCGAGTCGGCGTCCTCGGCCTCACCTTCAAGGAAGACTGCAACGATATTCGAAACAGCAAGGTGCCCGACATCCTGCGCGAGCTTGCGCAGTTTGGCATCGAGGCGCGCGTCCACGATCCCGTCGCAGACCCCAAGGAGGCGCTCCACGAATACGGAGTGGAGCTGGCTTCGATCGAAGAGATGGTCGACCTCGATGCGGTGGTCTTTGCCGTGGCGCACAAATGGTATTTGAGCCCGGGTCGAGCGTCGTTGTTCTCGATGGTGCGTGATCGCGGGATCTTCATCGACGTCAAAAGCGTTCTCGAGCCAAGTCGGGCGGAGGGCCGGGTCTGCTATTGGAGCCTCTAATCGCGCTCGTATCGCCTCCGCCCCCCGCCTGCTATTCGGGGCCGCCGCGTGACACCTGACCCCTTGGCCCCTGCGCCCCCGGCGAGCGCGCGCAGGTCCGGATTCTTCGAGCGCCACGCAGGCAAGTTCGCGCTCTCGCTCCTGATCACGTTCGCGCTCTGGTACGTGCTGCATCGGGGTGGCCTGAAATTTCTCCCCGAAGGTCTCGACTTCCAGCAAGTTCGCTGGTGGGTTGTTCCGGTCTATCTCGCGACTCTGTCCGGGCAAACCTGGTTTCGCAGCGTGAGGTGGCGGTTTCTCCTCCGCTCGATCACGGAGGTGCCGAAAAAACGCCTGTTCGCCGTCTCCCTCATCGGCTTCGCGGCGATTATCGTCTTGCCCTTCCGGATCGGCGAAATCGTGCGCCCGCTTCTCGTCCGAACTCCTTCTCGCGACCGGACCGGGGGAATCACGGGTCGACCGCTCACGCTAACGGCTGCCACGAGCTCTGTCGTTGCCGAGCGAATCATCGACGGCCTGTACTTGAGCCTGGTCCTTGCTCTCGCCCTCCTCGTGGTCGATACGGTGCATCCCCTGCCCGACCAAGTGGTAGGCATTCACTTCAGCGTCGCTAGGGTTCGTCAGGGTGGGTTTCTCATGCTCGCCCTCTTCTCCGCCCTCTTCGCGACGATCGCCGTATTTTATTTCGCGCGATCATGGGCTCACAAGGCCACTCTCGTCGTCGTCGGGAAGCTTTCCACAAAGCTCGCAGCAGCCCTTGCGAGGATGTTCGAGAACTTCGCGGATGGACTGCATGTTCTGGGGCGCGCCAAAGACGCTTTTGGATTCCTCGTCGAGACCAGTGCGTATTGGGGGCTCAACATCGTCGGCGTGTGGCTGATGGCCTGGGGCTGCGGCGTTGTTCATCTGGACGGCACGGCTCCGTCGTTCGGCGAGGCCAGCGCCTTGGTGGGCATGCTTGGTTGCGCAATCATCATTCCCGGACCGCCTGGCATGCTTGGCGTCTTCCAGGGCGGCCTCTACGCGGCCATGACCATGTATTACCCGACTCATGTCGTAACGGGGCCGGGCGCCGCGTTCGTCTTTCTGCTTTACGCATCGCAGGTCGTGTTCACGCTGGCGATGGGGGCCCTCGCACTACTGTTCGAACGCGGTGGGTTCGAGGCTCTCGAGCAGGCTTGAGCGCACGAAACTTGGCCTGAGGCCCTCGCTTTCTGTATTGGCCCCAATATGGCCCTTGGCGCGGCAAAGGCGAGCTGGTTGGGGCTCTTCGTCGCGACGGCGGCGGCACTGGCGATAGCCACTCTTGCCGACGCCAAGGCGACGTACGAATCCCCCTACGGGTATGCGAGGACCTGGAACGCCGCGATGCGTCTGGTTCGCGTCGACAATGGCTGGAAGGTCACGGAGAAGGACGAGGCAAACGGCTACCTTCTTTTCGAGTACCGGTCGTTGGAAAATGCGAAGGTGGCTCCCGGTTCGATCGAATTGGTTCGTGGCCAAAACGGGGACGAAACGGTCAGCGTCGTCGTCCAGCTACCGCAGATGCCTCACTACCACGAGCAAGTCATCCTGGATGGTCTGGCGGCGAAGATGCGACGAGAATACGGCGATCCACCCGAGGCCAGGCATCCCTCGCCCCCCGCGGACGGTCCGCCCGACGGGGGCGAGAGCGAATGACCCTCAGCGTACCGCCAAAGGGGCGTCGCTTCGGTCAGTCGTCGCGGGGCCGCCGCAGCAGCGAAAGCCTATCTGGTAGTACCTGAAGGATTCGTCATGAGCCGTGGTCATTGGGCGGCATCGTGTTCGAACCGGGCCCCAGTACCCGCCTTTGAGGCCGCTGATGTGGGGCCGCCCAAACTGCGACGCATTGACAACCCATTCGTCGACGTTGCCAACCATGTCGTGCACGCCGTAGGGGCTGACGCAGCTTGCACGGGCGCCGCTCGGCTCACGTTGGTCGAGCCGCGCCAACTCGTCATCCTGAGTATCGGGGTTGAAGATCCGTTCGGGTCGCGGCCAGAGATAGGGCTTGTCGATGTTGCAGGCGCTGTCATCGCGCGCGAAACCGTTGCCGTAGGGGTAGGGCTGCCGCTCCGGGCCCTCACAAGCGAGCGTCCATTCCGTATCATCGCATAGGCGCTTGCCTTGCGACTCACAGGCCGTCGTCGCGTCGCGAAAGCTTGCCATGTAGGCGGGCAAAACACCGGACCTATTGGGCCACTCGTACCTGTCGATGCAAAAGTGCTTGTGCCGCGTCTTCAACGCGCAGTGGCTCGTCGCCTCGGACTTCTCGAACTCGGCGCATCGCAGCTTGGTCTCGGGGTCCAGCCAGCGCAAACACCGCTGCTCGACGACTGGGCAATAGTCCCCATCGACTTCCACCATGTCCGCCGAGCACGCGTCGACACCCGGGACGCTGGAGACAGGCTCCTCGAGCTGGTTTGGGATCGCGAAGCTCCCAAGAACTAGTTCACGCGGGACCTCGAGCGGAAGCAGATCGAGATCCGGGACGCTCTCGGGAGCGGTAGCCACCATCCAATCCGGCTCATGCGTAGGATTTGCCGCGTGCGAGCGGGCGCTCACCGTTCCCACCGCGAGGACGGTGGCGAGGATTCCGAAGAGAGTTAACGCCCAACTACGACGCATGGAGCTACCCGTCCGCGCATGCGAAGGCATACGCATCATGTCGCGCCCGCAGAATCGGCCGAGTGACTCAGCGCGTTATCTGGGGACCGCTCATCAACACTGGCGCTCGCCCGCGGCCAAACCGCGATCGAGACGATGACTCTACAAACTTGGAAGCAAGGGGCGATCCGTCAAGCGCATCCGTGGCACCGCTTGGACGTAAGGGTATCCAAGACCACGAACTACAGTCACGTTTGTTGCGAAGCGCGAAGCGCGACCCCGCGAAAATTGCGAACATGGCGCGCCCTTCCGGGCACGCGTGTCAGAGAAAGGACATGCGCGTCGCCGCGAAGCCACGAAGATAGACCGCGAATGCGCGTTCGCGGCCCGTCCGGCGTTTCAGCTCTCGATGAAACTCTTGAGCTGCTTGCTGCGGGACGGATGACGGAGCTTGCGCAGCGCCTTCGCCTCGATTTGCCGTATCCGTTCACGCGTAACTTCGAAGTCTTGCCCAACTTCTTCGAGGGTGTGGTCACTCTTCTCCCCGATGCCGAATCGCATCCGAAGGACCTTCTCCTCGCGCGGGGTCAACGTCTTCAAGACCTTCCGGGTCTGCTCCGCAAGGTTCATGTTGATGACGGCCTCGGCGGGCGACACGACACTCTTGTCCTCGATGAAGTCTCCCAAGTGGGAGTCTTCCTCCTCGCCGATTGGAGTTTCGAGGCTGATGGGCTCCTTCGCGATCTTGAGGACCTTCCGCACTTT
>Ga0209274_10001458_pt1 | contig 12117 bp, 9 predicted proteins | sample HubBroMetageREF1_FD_188343 | JGI IMG/M metagenome (GOLD analysis project Ga0209274, IMG submission 188343) | Reference soil microbial communities from the Hubbard Brook experimental Forest, New Hampshire, USA - Hubbard Brook CCASE Soil... | ecosystem: Environmental > Terrestrial > Soil >...
CGAGGCGCTCCTCGCAGCGAGGCTCGATCAAATCGAGCCTGGGGCACTCGGTCTCCTCCAAGCGGCCGCGGTTTTAGGAGACGATTCCTCCGTCGAGGCGCTCTTGCTTCTTGCTGGAGTTCCGAAGGAGATCTTCGATTCGCAGTTCGCGGTGCTCACGAGCGCCGACCTCCTATACAAGACGGGCGCTTTTCGCGCTCCGTTGCTTCGCTTTCGTCATACACTCATTCGGGACGTGACTTACGGACGCATGCTTCGAGCCCGACGGCGGCAGCTGCACGCACGCGCTCTCGCCACGTTGGAGACGTCGTATCCCGCACGCCTCGCGGAGCACTTGGACCGTCTTGCCGAACACGCTCATCACGCAGAACAGTGGATCAAATCCGCGCACTACCACCAGCTTGCATGCGTGCGGGCCGCAAATCGTTGGGCCAACGCGCAAGCACTCAATCATCTCGACCTAGGCCTTGCCGACCTGTCCCGTGCCGAGCCGAGCGCGGAACGCGAACGCCTGGCGATCGACTTGCGTCTGGTTGCACTTGCACCGCTCTTGCCCGTTGGCGACCACGAGCGCATCATCTCGCTGCTACGTGAGGCCGAGACATCGGCGCGCACGCTTGGGGATAGCCACTATCTGGCCAAAATCTACAGCCAACTTGGCACCACGCTATGGCTACGCGGTCGACACGACGACGCCATGGATGTTGCAACACGCGCTAGCAACCTCGCGCGCGAGCTCGAGCATTTCCCGCTTTCGATGGCGACGCGGTTCAACCTGGCCCTGATCCAGCATGCGCGAGGTCAACTGACCACAGCCGCTTCATCGCTGCGCAGTCTTATCGCTGATTTGCATGGACCCATCGTTAAGCGACGCCTTGGGTGGGCCGGTTATCCGAGCGTATTCGCACGCGCATTCGTGATTTCCTGCGACGGACTTCTCGGGCGGTTCGACGAGGCCGATCAGATGTACGCGGAGGGACGGCCCGTGGCTGACGAGCTCGACCACCCGTATTCGCTCACGATGATCCTCGAGGAGTATGCGTTTTGCCAGCTGGTGCGCGGCGAGGCGGAAAATGCGCGCGAGCTACTCGAACTCGCGATGCGGATTTGTCAGGAGAACGAGGTCGTCGTCATGCGTGCGCCGATCGCAGCGCGTCTCGGCATAGCCCTTGTCGACTCTGGCCGTCTCGCCGAAGGGGCTGCGCTCATCGAGGATGCCTTGGCTCGTGAGACGTATCGAACCGCCGGTCACTACGCCCACGGCTATTTGCTGCTCGCGCTCTCGGATGCACAAGTCCGCGGCGGCGAGCCTTCACTTGCATTGGCGACCGCAATGCAAGCCGAGGAGATCTCGCGCATGACGGGCGAGAGGGCCTATCATGTCTGCGCGCTCATACAGCTTGCCGCCGTTCTCGCTTTCCAGCGAGAGCACGAGAAAGCGCTCGACACGTTCGAGGCGGCGCTCGAGCGGGCTCGGGAGCTCGAAATGGCGCCTTCCGAAGCCTTTGCCTTGCAAGGGGTGGCCACGGTCCTTGCCGATCGCGGCGAGCCGGCAAGCGCGTCGCACAAGCTCGAGGCTGCCGCGAGCATATGGTTGCGCGTCAACGCTCCGGTTCGCCTCCGTCAGGTACGTGCGCAGAATGAGGCGTTGGTTCTAGCTGGCTGAGGTACTTGATTGCCCTGAGACCGGGCAAGAAAAAATAGGCGCCCCCGCAAACGGTCACGTAGGCCTCGAGGCCGTCGAATCGTTTGCGTTCGGGAGCGGCGGCGACGGTGAAGCCGCGCTCATGGTGCGGCCCGCTGCCGATGACAGGATCGCGTTCGTCGTAGGGGCCGCCGAATTTGGGATTGTTGATCCACGTCTGTTGCACGAATTCGAACTGCCTCTCGAGGTTCGTGTTGATGCATTGGAAGAAGATGCCGGTCGATTTCTCGGGCTCCGTACGATGGAAAACACGCGACCGACGGATAATTCTGTGATTGTTCACTAGCGCCTGAGCCGTCGCGGCGGAGGTTCCCTTTTCGGGGTTCGCGAGAGCGTCGCGCGGATTCGATCGGCGCACGTGGGCACCCAGCGGGCAGCGCAGTCCGGCCGCGTCCTCGTCGAAATACGCGAACGCGTTGAGACTCGACGGATCGATGGGCTCGGCCGTGGGGCTCGCCTTTTGGCTGCTCGAGTCTGCGCCACTCGATGTCGGCGCGGCGCCGGCGCGATCCCTTGCGGCCTCTTCGCCAGTCTTGCCAGGCGAATCCTGAGGAACGGGTCGGAGGACAAGAGGCGTTCCATCCATCCAGCGGCCGACCGTGCGGACAGCGTTGTGCTCCGATAGTTTCTTGAAGCGATCGATGTCTTGCTTGAGCTCGCGGACGACGAGGAAGGTGCCGTTTCGGCCGAGGTCGTGGTATTTGTCGTCGACGGTGGCGGGTAAGATCGGCTTCTGATCCGGCGGCCGCAGGGGATCGAGCTCGGCGCGAACGCGAGGCGATTCCGAAAATCGTGCGAAGGCGTTTGGGTAGCCGAGAACGAATTCTCCGGCAGCGATCTGGTCGCGTTCGGGGATGTCCGTGAGGGTTCTGCCGCTGCCTTTGATGTAGGGCTGCGATATACCGTCACGGAAGCCAAAGGGTTCATTGCGCTCTAGCTGTGCCCTTACGCTCGACATGAGTTTGAGTCCGTTCTCTTCCCAGGCGGGCCGCCACGCATCGAGGTCACCACGCGTCTTTGCGTAGGCTCCTACGAACATGTGCACCTCTTTGTCGGGGTGCTCCTTCTTCCCCCACTGTCCCCAATGCCAGTGTTCGCTGCTGTTGCCGTCGACATCTCCGAGCATACGGGCTCGGTGGCCGTCGGTCATTCCCTGACGAAATTCGGGCACGAATGTCTCAAGGGCGCTCTCGTCCAAACCTAGCGCTCTCAACCCCTCGAAGGTGAAGGCAACCGCGACGCTGACGGCGGGCTCATCGCGCCTCTCTCGACGTGCGTCGAGGACCCGATGCGCAGCGGCCTTCGGGGGTGTTACGGCCCCTGCAAGCCATGCCCTTGCTCTTCGCGCGGGTTCGGCCTCAGGTCCTCCGATCTGGAGAAGAAAGTACGTGGTGAACGGACGTTCTTGGAAGCCATAAACGACGAGTCGTTGCATGTCCTCCAGCTCGATCGATGGCAAACGGTCTCGAGCTTTGTCGGTGTGGAGTTCGTATTGGTCACTGAGGATCATCGGTAACCTCGCTCACAGCTGCTGCAGTGCCGCGTCGCAATCTGCCTCGGTAAGAGGCTGTCCAAACTGCGCCCGTCTCCGCCCAACCCACGTTGTTGGGTTGTCGAGCGGCCGACGCAGAGTTTCTCGTGTTTTCGTGGCGACATCGATGTCATGAATGAACAAGCTCGGGTACCTGCTGAACCAGCCGAGCGAAGGGACTTGGTCGCGCCGCCCAAATTGTTTGAAGAGCTGCTCGTCGTTCGCTCCGTCGCTCACGAGCCCGAAGGATGCGGGGAACCCTTTGCAGTTGCTCCATACTGCCGTGACTCCCGTCACGGTATTGAAGTCCTGCAAGTACGACCCGAACGCCGCATCGTAGTTCGACAAGAAGAGCAAACGCGACAGACCGTTCTTCGGGCCCTTCGGGCTCTCCAAGATGATGAACTGAGCGAAATGAATCGTTCGTATGCCGCCGAGGTCTCCCTGGTTTGCATAGATCTTCGTCGCGAGCGACACGGCGCGTAGGACGCGCTGTAGCGTACGCAGCCGGAGCGTCCTGTCGGGTTCGTCCTTGAGAAGCGACACCACCGTAAGATGGTTCTGAAGCTCCTGGTCCTCGCGTGCCTGGACTTTGTTGAGATGCATGATGCTGGGCATCTCAGGGAAACGAGATTTTGCGTTCTCGCGCTCTTCTGCGTGGCGTACCGCTGCAAGCCAAAACGCAGCCCACGCGAAGCAGAGAGCAAGCATTGCCGCAGCCGACAGACATCCAACGATGCCAAGGGGAATCGGTGCGTCGCGCCAGTGCCAAAACGCGAAGGACCAGGCTGCCACGAGCGCGCAGGCCGAAAGGACGGCAGCCAGGAGATCCTCCATGACGTACACGAAGGCCGCCACGGGCGCGATCACGAAGACCCCGAGCCCACCAATCGTGGCCGAGAGGAACCGAGGCAAACTTGCGACGGGTACGACCGACGCGATGTCGACGAAAAGCAGGAACAGGAAGCCCGATAAGGCCGGGCGAAGTCCGAGCCGCCCCAAGAGGAACACCACCGTCGCCGAAACGGCGAGGGCGAGGCCGATGACGGCTTGGTAGGACGTTAGCGCCTGTGCCAGGCGGAACCCCAAACGGGCGACCATGCCCATCGTGCCAAGGCTCACCGTCCAGACCATCCACGAGGAGAGCCATGCCCACACTGCGTTGGAGGAGACCCGCCATCGCCCTCGCGCATTGAGCGTTCGTGGTGCCTCGCGCCACCATGCGAAAAGTGTGAGCGCACCGGTCAATACCAGCGCCCCGAGGACGGCAGTGGCCGCGTACCCGTGAGCGTACCCCGAGGTCGCGAGCCAAACCGCCGCCGTCAAGACAGCCAAGCCGACGAACAAACGGTTACCCCAAAGATTAAGGTTTTCCTGGAGGCCTCCCATTTCGATACCCCAACGCACGTACCAAGGACGGGTGACGCCTCGCTTGACCAAATCGACGTTCTTGAAGCGGTTGCGAACGTATTCCCACATGGCGGACGCGCTCGAAGGCGCCTCGCGAGGCGACGAGTCATCGGCGGGCTGCTTGTTGAGCGTCCCGCTGATGCGAGCCGCCTTTTCGAAGGCCGAGCGCGCACGAAGGCGGAGGTCTTGCTCGCCGAGAATCTGTTTGACGTCACGACCCGGGAACGCCACGAAGAACGCGTTCGGTCGTCGTGTGTTGCGCTTCAAGAACTTCGCCCACTGTCTCGGAGTCGGGGTTGCGTCGAGCCCGTCGCAACCACGGAATAGCTGGCCGAGGAAGGTCCCGCGTTGGGAAAGGAGCGCCCGCCACGCGCCGACGCTCCCATCGACGTTCAGCTCCAGACCGACGTATCCAGTCTCGCCTTCGTGAGCTGGGACGAGGAAGAAGCTCATGTAGTGCAGGCGACCGGTGTCGAGCAGCACACGCAGATCGGGCTTCACATCGGGGAGTTTGCCGACTATGCCTCGGGCCATCGAATCGCCGACCGCCCTAGCTGGGGTGTGCGCGGTTGGAGTTAGGTCGCCGTCGGCAGACCGCAGGTCGGAGGCTCCCGGGCACTCTGTCTTCCCATCCGGATTGCGACATGCATCGAGCTCGCGGCCCAACTCCGAGAGGAGATCGGTTCTCGTCTCAAGCTGCTCGGCTGTGAGGCGTGCGGGGCCGAGGATAGTTAGTGCGCTCTGACGCATTGTTGACCCCTTCTGGGAAGATCCGTTGATCGATTGTTGCAGTGTACCGGGCGATCGCGGGTCCGTCGTAGGCGATCCGCCCTTTTTCCAGCTTGAAAGCAGCCAGAAGGCTCGTGAAAATTCGTTGAAGACCGACCACTGCGAGTTGCTCCCCAAAGCAGCGATGAAGGCCAAAGCCGAAAATGTAGTAAGTATTTGCAGGTCGCGTCGAAATGAACTGTTCCGGCCGGTCGACGTTGGCCGGATCGAACATCGCGGCTAGCGGCGAGATGAACAGCGTGGTGTTTTCGGCGACCGGCGTCTCGTTCGGGGTGCCCGCCGCAAGAACCGTGGCCCGTGGGCTGTATCGCGTAAGAATCGGAAACGGAGGGTTGAAGCGAAGGGCTTCCCACACGTAGCCCCGGACCCTCTTCAGATCGCCGTTGCGGGCCGCGTTCGCGACCTCAGCCGCGACTGCCTCGCGCTGAAGAAGCTCGTGCAGAGCCAAGGTCGTCGCCTTGATCATCGCCGCACCCGCGAGCATGAGCCCACCGATGCAGCGAGCGATGTCGAAGGAGGTCTTCAAGGGCGAGGGGTTCAGTCCGATGAGCCCATCGATCACCGAGGCTGTCCCGGCGCCACGGGACCGCGAGGCATCGACTTGCTTCTCGAGGAACACGCGCATCTCTTCTGCCAGACGATCGGACAGGTCCTCGAGGCCGAAGGGAGCGGGCCACACCGAGCCGACGGTTCCTCCGAGTTTTCGAACCCATTGCGCGTAGGTCTTGAAGCCAGGGGCGGCATCGACATACCGACTCGGTTCTGCTTGTTCCGGGTCCACGCCGTAGAACTCGGCGCTCGCGCCGAGAAGAACGGGCTCGATGAATGACGAAAGCAAGTCGACCGAGGGACCCGGCTCCAGGCGGCCCAGGCACGCGTCCGCGTGCTTCTTCACGAGGGTACCGAATCGATCGATTACACTCTGGTCTTTGGTGGCGACCTTGTGAAGGGCCTCCTTTTCCGCAAAGTATTGATCCGAGGCGTCCATCCCGAACAAGAACGGGCCGAGCTTCATTTTCGGCCCGTTTCCGAACCCGAAGAGAAAATCCTTGGGCCTCGAGAAGACCTCTCGCACCAGAGCCTCGCTCGTGACGACGACCGCGCCGCCCATGCTCAGCACGGGACGATTTCTGCGCAAGATTCCGAGGCCAGTCCTCATGAGGAACGGCCGTCGCGGTACTTCGAGCGTTAGCGCGTCAATCAAGAGGCCCATGGCATCCCTCCGTCGGTCGACGCGGTTACGCCGCCGTCACTGATGGCGGCATCTTAGCGCCGTCGGGTGTGCACGGAATACGCAAATTAACGAGGCTGCGTGTTTATTGATGCGTTACGAACGGTCACGCAGGTAACGTGCCGCTTCGATGCAAGCTTCCGCGGCCATCCCGTATCGCGTTCTGTCTCTCGACGGCGGAGGCACATGGGCCGTCATTCAGATCAAGACTCTCATCAAACTCTTTGGCGCAAACGTTAGTGGCCATCAGGTGCTTGCGAAGTTCGATCTCGCCGTGGCCAATTCCGGCGGAAGCGTCATCTTGGCCTGCCTCGCGCTCGACAAGCCGCTTTGCGACATCCTGGATCTTTACCTCGACGGAAAGAAGCGGCGCAGCACGTTCGAATCGACGGCCTTCGAGCGTGTGATTGAGGACCTTGGCCATGGCAAGCTGCCGTACCCTCGCTATTCGACGAAGAAGAAGCTTGCCGGGCTTCGTGAGCATCTCGGACCGCGCTCGGAAGCGACGCTGCTTTCTCGCTGGCACGCCGAAAATCCGGGCCTCGGGCACCTTGTCATCACCGCGTTCGACTACGACACCGAGCGTGCTGCGTTTTTTCGAACGAATGTCGATAGCCTGGCCGCCTCGGAACCCCGCTCGGCCGGGCCAGACGTCTCCCTACTCGACGCGGTTCAAGCGTCGACGACGGCTCCCGTTGTCTTCTACGACGAGCCGGCGCATGCGAAGATCTACCCCCAAGGGGTGGCGCGGCGCTACTGGGATGGCGCGTTTGCGGGCTACAACAACCCGGCGATGGTCGCGGTCGTCGAGGCGTTGGCGCAGCGCCAAGCGGACCACGCGGGCGGCGGCTCGCCCAACGTTCCCCGAGAGGCCTTGCCGCCACCCATTCGGATTCTGTCCATCGGTACGGGCACGGTGCACCGGCCACGAAAGCCGAGCAAGGTCCCTGCCGACGATCCGCGCTTCATGGGGGGCGGCAAGGCCGGTCTGCTGCGGGATTTGCAAAAAGCCACGGCCGCGATCGTCGACGATCCGCCCGACTCCGCGAGTTTTCTGGCACACGTCACTCTGGGTGGCGCGTTGCCGCGCGGAAGTGCAGTCGTTAGCGATGGGCCAATCGTGCGAATGAGCCCAGTCGTGCGGCCTCTGTTCGACGGCCAGGATTGGGCGTGGCCGAGGGGTCTAGGCGACCCAGCCGCTCTTGAGGTGCAGCAGAAATGGGCCCAGCTGACAAACCTGGGCTTGGACGCGCTCGCGGACGACGAGATGAAGCTTCTCATCGCGCTTTGCGACGCTTGGCACGCCGACGGCGCTCCGAATCAGCCGATCCGCGCGCGGGACGACACGCTCGACGCCGAGGTTGGTGACGATAACTTCTCGTCGGCGGAGAGAAGCGCACGAGAGCTTCTCGGATGCACGCAGCGCCATCTACGAGCGGCGGAAGCCGGATCGATAGAGAGCGGCGATGACGTCGGCATACGCCTCCATGACGCGCGCTCTTCTGAGACTGAGCTTGGGCGTAAGCATCCCGTTGGCAACGGTAAAATCCGAGCCGATTAGAGCGAAGCCGCCGATGGTCTCATAGCCTTTGAAGGCCGCACTGCATCGCGCGAGCTCTTGTTCGAGCAGGGCGCGTACTCGAGGCTCGACGAGCATGGCGTCGACGTCGGATGGGAACGTCAGATTCTCGGTTTGGGCCCATTGAGCAATTGCCGCCACATTGGGAACGACGAGTGCCACGTTGAAAGGCCTGTGCTCACCGCACACCATGACGTTGGAGACGTACGGGCTTAGCTTGAGCAGTTCCTCGAGTGGGCTTGGCACCACATATTTCCCGTTCTCGAGCTTGTACTGCTCTTTGATGCGTCCCGTGAGAAACAAGTAACCGTCGGCGTCCAGCTGGCCGACGTCACCAGTGCGAAGGCCGCCGTCCACGGTCAGTGCCTCTGCAGTCTCAGCGGATCGCTTCCAATATCCACGCATCACGTTCGTCCCATAGACGACGATCTCGCCGCCGGATTCGAGGCTCTCGGGATTTTCAGAATCGCGTTCGATGACGACGCGAACCCCTGGGAGCGGTCGACCGACGCTACCCGTTCGCCGCGCACCGGGGACATTGGTGGCGACGACGGGACTGGCTTCGGTCAGACCATAGCCTTCGTACACTTCGATGCCGATCGAGTCGACGAATGTCGCCACTTCGGGTGACAAAGCGGCCCCGCCCGAGTTGGCCATTCGTAGCCGTCCCCCGAAGCGAGCTCGCAGGCTTTTGAAGACGAGGCGATCCGCGATTATTTGGAGCAGGCGCTCATGAGCCCTCGGGAGATGCCCCCGTCTCTTTCGCGCCCCCGCATCGAGCGCAGACGCCACGAGGCTTTGGATCGCTTTCGGGCGCGAGGCGAGTTCCTGTTGCGCTGCGATGTAAATGCGGTTGAAGACTCTAGGAACAGTAATGAGAACCGTGGGCCGGACTTCGCGCAAATTCTCGAAGATCTTTTCCGGACCTTCGCAGATCGCGATCGAAGAGCCGCAGGACATCAGCAAATACAGCTCGGAGGTCTGCCCGAAGATGTGCGCCCACGGCAGAAATGAAAGGCTCCGATCCCCAGGGGTGTAGCTGAAGACCTCGCGAATCGCGCTAAGGTTGGATGCAATATTGAGGTGCGTGAGAACGACGCCTTTGGGCGTGCCTGTCGTTCCGCTCGTATAGATGAGGACCGCGACATCGTTGGGCGACGGGTTGCGACGTGAAGCCGCTGGGGCCTCGAGCAGTTTCACGTACGTCGCGATTCGCTTGCCGTCGGCAGCGATTGGCGCCTCCACCGGAGCTTGACCGGAAAGGACGACCAGGGCGTTCAGCGAAGAAATCGCATTCAGCAGGCTCCGCGCGCGTTCGAAGAGCACTTCGTTCGCAACAAAGAGAACACTTGCCTCGCTTTCGCGCACGATGAATTCCCATTCCGCGACCGATTGCGCTTCGTACATGGGCACGAAGACAGCCCCGAGCGTGTAGCAAGCGAAGGCTACGACGGCCCACTCCAATCGGTTATTTGATACAATCGAGACGCGATCTCCGTGCTTCACTCCGAGCGACGCGAGACCCCCGCGCATCCGGTCTACGAGAGTGTCGAATGCGCCATACGTGGTCCACCGCCAGCTTCCCGCCGTCTTCGCACCCAAAAACTGCCTAGACGAATGCGTGCGAACGGAGGTCTCGAGGACCTCGCAAAGGGTCTTGTAGCGCGCATCGGACGGCATTCGGACCGATCCGCTACCACGATCGTGTGACACGCGTTGCCTTCACCCGACGTCGCTACTTTTTCCGTCCGTGCGTTACCCGGCGCGTCTGTAGTCATGATGGAGTCCGCCGAGGACGGGCACGGCCTGGATGGGCCCAGCAACCCGCGGGGGACGGGGACAGGGCTGCTGCTGGGCGAGCGCCTGGTGCGGCCGCGACTTTCCTGTCCAGCAAATTCAAGGAGTTGCGGACGTGTGGGTGCCATTCGAGGAGTCGATCGCTGTCGGCTGGGCATGATCGCCCGCGTCGACGGCTTTCCGTGCGCCGTTCTGATCATTCCCTTGCGATTGCGCGGAAATCAGTTTCTGGCCGCCACAGGGCCACCCGTACTCGCGGCCACCTCGCTGCGGTCAGCGACTGGACTTCTTGGACGCCCGCGGATGGCCTTGACCGCTACGTGAACTGCGCTGCTTCGCGGTTCCGACGATCCTGCGCTCCCCCCGAAGGGTCTCGTCCGATAGCGCCTGCCGGATCGCAAGCAAGCGGCTCTGAATGGCGGAGCTACGGATGGCGTTCACGAGCTCCGCAACGAGCTTGTCCTCGCTGTCACAGCGAACCTCGGAGCCCCCGGCGTAGTCGAGGGTGACTGGATAGCCGTCGGCTGGAACGAATGCTCGGAGGAGGAAGTCTTGAAGGCCGATCGCCGACGCCGCGACCACGACGCGGTATTCTTGGCCAAGCTCCACCGCGTGCCCAAGCTCGAGCGTCACCTCAGTCTTGGTGAGGTTGGGCCCGCTCAGAAACGCTGAAACTTGGGCGGCGAAGCCGCGAAGAAGCTGAAGCACCTGCTTGTACTCGGCTTCTGCTCGGATCTCGGTCTCGCCGAGAGCCTGCTGAAGCTCGCTCATGAGGTGCTGGAGCCCTTGGTTCGACTGAGAAGCCATCGTCACCCTTGACCTGAAGGCGCTTCCCGACGTCCGGGACGTGAGCGTCGTTGGAACCGGGACGCTCGTCGCAACTGTCGTTTCGGGCTCCTTTGCGGGACGAGACGACGCCAAGCGACAGGCGACGGTCTGGACCCTGCTGCGCGATCGTCACCGATGGTGCGCCGCACCTTCTCCAGAGCGTCGAGTTCATCTTCACGAACGCTCCCGGCGAAACTGCAGCCTGAGGGAGCCCGCCACCAGGGTCGCGCGGCCCACGCCGTGCGGTCGGTTTGGCGTGAAATCATGCGAGAATCGGGGGCGACGAATTTCTGGACATCACGGGGACGACCGAGCGTCGCCGCAATAGACATCTTGAGAGCATATGTGGTGTTACTTCACGCGAGCATGGAGGACTTGCTCAGGAGCGTTCTGGCGTGGAAACTCCCTTCGGCCAAGCCGGAGCATCTCGAGGAGGTCCCGTTGGTGGGGGAGACTATTGCGGTTTTAGCGACCCCGCGTCTCCCGCTCGGTTGCCCCGCTCGCCCGTTGGCGGCATGCTTGTGGAGGATTCACGATGGGCGCAACAACCGACGCTTCGACGGAGGAAGAGCTCCAAGCATGGGTTCGTCGTGACGACGCGCTCCGAGAACGCGCACGCATCCTGGCGGCGAAGCTCGGAAGGGATGAGGAGGGGATCTACCGAACCCTCAAGAACCTCCAGAGGACCCCGAGTGAGCGCCTGCGGCTCGGGTTGAGGCATGCCCGACTCCACCCTGACCGCCGCTGAGCGAACTTTTCTGACGGAGCTCGGCCAACGAGGAGTGCGCTTCATGGTCGTCGGGATGAGCGGCGCGCTCCTTCAAGGAGCCCGCGGAGCGACCGAGGACATCGACCTTTGGTTCGAAGACGTCACCGATGCCCGTATCGCCGAGGCGGCCAGGGCCACCGGCGGCGTTTGGATCTCCGGAGCGTTCGGCATGGGACCGCCACGTGTCGGGGGAGAAGCGCTGAGCGAACGCTTCGACGTCGTGACCTCCATGAGTGGTCTGCGAGACTTCGCGTCGGAGTACCAAGGCGTAAGGTTTGAGATGGTCGACGGGATACCCATTCCGGTGCTCCCGCTTCGGCGCATCGTCGAAAGCAAGCGCGTCGCGGATCGGCCCAAGGATCGGGCCTTGATGCACGCGCTTGAAGATGCGCTGGCCTTGCTGGAGGAGCGGCAATCGTAAGGGTCGGTCGACCCCGCAGTGTCCGGAAAGCCGTCGCCTCGCCTCATGCGGCCTCGT
>Ga0209274_10001460_pt1 | contig 12098 bp, 6 predicted proteins | sample HubBroMetageREF1_FD_188343 | JGI IMG/M metagenome (GOLD analysis project Ga0209274, IMG submission 188343) | Reference soil microbial communities from the Hubbard Brook experimental Forest, New Hampshire, USA - Hubbard Brook CCASE Soil... | ecosystem: Environmental > Terrestrial > Soil >...
GCTCGCCCTTTGGGTCGTAGAACACCGGCGACGTCACCTGCACCGGCACATCCCCCGCCGGCATCGGTGCGTACAGCGTCTGGCCGGAGCGTGCACGGCCGCCGGCGACCAGTGCCAGCGCGATGGAGCGTCCGAGAGTCGCGCTGTGGTAGGAGGAGGTGACGAAGCCCTCGGGGCGGGTCGGCACGGGCGCACCGGGTTGCGCCATGAGCTGCGCACCTTCATCGAGCACCACGCGTGGATCCTCGGTGAGGAGTCCGACCAGCTGGCGGCGATCGGGCGAGGTCATGGCCGGGCGCTGCAGCGAGCGCTTGCCGAGGAAGTCGGGTTTGTTCTTGCCGATCGCCCAGCCAAGGCCCGCGTCGTCGGGCGTAACCGTGCCATCCGTGTCCTGGCCGACGATGATGTAGCCCTTTTCCGCGCGCAGTACGTGCATGGTTTCGGTGCCGTAGGGCGTCATGCCGTGCGGTCGCCCTGCTTCGAAAACCGCCTCCCACGTTGCCGCTCCAAAATCTGAGGGAACGTTGACTTCGAAGCCGAGTTCGCCGCTGAAGCTCACGCGGAACAGGCGCATCGGCACGCCGCAGATGCTGCCTGCGACCACGCTCATGTGTGGCATGGCCTGCGCCGACATGTCGACATCCACGAGGCTCTCGAGCACCTGACGCGCCTTCGGGCCCTGCACGGCGATGACCGCCCACTGTTCGGTGGTGGAGGTGAGCCACAGGCTTAACTCCGGCCACTCGGTCTGCAGATAGTCTTCCATCAGTGCCAGCACCCGCGGGGCACCGCCGGTGGTGGTGGTGACGTGGAAGCGGTCCTCGGCAACACGCGCCACCACGCCATCGTCGTAGACGAAGCCGTCATCGCGCAGCAGCACCCCGTAGCGGCAACGCCCGACGGCGAGACTCGACCACGCATTGACGTACAGGCGGTTCATGAACGTCACCGCATCCTTGCCGACCACCTCGATTTTCCCGAGCGTCGAGGCGTCGAAGATGCCGCAGGCGTTGCGCACCGCCAGGCACTCGCGATTCACCGCCGCGTGCAGGTCCTCGGCACCGCGCGGGAAATGGCGGGCGCGCTTCCACAGGCCCACGTCCTCGAATACGGCGCCGTTCGCGATGGCCCAGGCGTGCATCGGCGTACAGCGCACCGGATCGAACAGCTCCCCGCGCGCCACACCTGCGAAGCTGCCGAAGGTCACCGGCACATAGGGCATGCGGAAGGTAGTGAGCCCGACCTCGGGAATCGGCTTGTCCAGCGCGCGGGACACGATGCCGAGCGCGTTCAGGCTGGACGTCTTGCCCTGGTCGGTCGCCATGCCGGTGGTCGTATAGCGCTTGATGTGCTCGATCGAAACGAAGCCCTCGCGAGTCGCAAGCGACAGATCCCGCGTCGTCACATCGTTCTGCCAGTCGACAAAGGCCTTGCCGCGAGCATGACGCGGCTGGGGCAGGGCGCCCGCGAAGCCGCCGGCGCCTGCGTTGTCACTCGCGCCTGCCGCGGTCCGAGCGCCGCTGGACCGGTCCACAGCTGCGGCGGGGTACACACCGTCGCGGCCAGGTGCGGTGGCCTCGTGCGCCGCGGCCGCTCCGGCGGCGGCGCCGTCCGCGCGCGCGTCCGCGAGTTCAAACACCCCGCGGCAGGCTCCGGCACAGCGCGCGCGCTCGGCGGCCACCGCGGGGAGGAACGTCTGCAGGGCATCGTCCCAGGCGAGCGTGCCGCGCGACTGCGAAAACAAATGCACGCTCGGGGTGTAGCCGCCCGACATCAGCACGAGGTCGCAGCGCAGTGTCTGCGCCTCGCTTATCTCGCCCTGCCGGATGCGCGCGAGCCGTATGGCCTTCACGCGCCGGCGCCCGGAGGTCCCCAACACCGTGGCGCCTGTCAGCAACGGAATTCCGGCGCTGCGCGCCAGGTCTGCGAGCCGTGCAGGAGCCGTGGCGCGCACCTCGGCAAGCATCGCCACAGCCACACCGGCCTGCTGCAGCTCGAGTGCCGCCTCGTAGGCGCCGTCACTCGCCGTCACGACCACGACTCGTGTGCCCGGCAGCACCCCGTAGCGGTTGAGCCAGGTGCGTGCCGCACCGGCCAGCATGATTCCCGGGCGGTCGTTACCCGGAAACACCAGCGGACGCTCGATGGCGCCGGTCGCGAGCACCACCTCGCGTGCGCGCACCTGCCACTGGCGCTCGCGCGGTTGCAGGGCTGCGGGTGCGGCGAGGTGATCGGTCAGGCGCTCGTTCAGCGCCACGAGGTTGTGCGGGAAATATCCGAAGGCCGTGGTGCGCGGCAGCAGCGTGACCTGGCGCGCCGCCAGCTCCGCGAGGGTGTCGCTGAGCCAGCGCGCGCCGGTTCGGCCGTCGATGCCGCTCGCTGTGCGCGCACCGTCGCTAAGCAGCGAACCGCCGAACTCGTTCTGCTCATCGCACACCATGACCCGCGCACCGGCTGCCGCGGCCGCGGCAGCCGCCGCCAGCCCGGCTGGACCTGCGCCCACGATGAGCACGTCGCAGTGCGCATAGCGGCCAGCGTACCGGTCGGGATCCGGGAGTATGGGCGCGCGTCCCAGGCCCGCGGCCGCACGGATGCGCGGCTCGTACAGCGAACGCCACGCGCGGCGGGGCCACATGAAGGTCTTGTAGTAGAAACCGGCCGGGATGAAAGGCGACAAGAGGTCGTTTACCGCGCCGAAGTCGAGCGCGAGACTCGGCCAGCGATTCTGGCTGTGGGCTTCGAGTCCCTCGTAGAGCTCGACCTGCGTGGCGCGCAGGTTCGGCGTGTAGCGCGCCGCATCGCGCCGCACCGCGACCAGCGCGCTGGGCTCCTCCACCCCCGCGGCGAGCAGGCCACGCGGGCGGTGGTACTTGAAGGAGCGGCCGAGGAGGTGCACGCCGTTGGCGAGCAGGGCCGAGGCGAGCGTGTCGCCCGCGACACCCGTATATGCGCGACCATCAAAGCTGAAGTGCAGCACGCGCGCACGATCGATGCGCCCGCCGGCGGAGCTGCGCAACGCCTCGGTCACCCTGGCGGCTCAGCTGGCGCGCGCGGCGCTGTCTCGCCCAGTCGGTAGGTGGCGAGGAAGTGATCGGTGGTGGTATCGCGCAGTGCGTTGAAGAAGCGGCCGCAGCCGTGCGTGTGACGCCAGCGCTCCGCGTGTGCGCCGCGGGTGTTGTCGCGGCGATAGAGGAAGTCGGTCCACTGCTGGTCGGAGAGCTCCGAAGACTGTTGCGGCCGTGCGATGTGCGCCTGGCCGCCGTAGACAAACTCGACTTCCGGACGCTCACCACAGTACGGGCACTGAATCAGCAGCATGCGCTCATACCTTAGTGCGCGACCGCGGCCGCGGCGGCCTCGTCGATGAGCTTGCCGTCGCGGAAGCGCTCGAGCGTGAAGGGCGCGTTGATCGGGTGCGGCTCGTCACGCGCGATGGTCCACGCGAACACGTGCGCCGCGCCCGGTGTCGCCTTGAAGCCGCCGGTTCCCCAGCCGCAGTTCACATACAGGCCCGGTACGGGCGTCTTGGCAATGATGGGCGAGCGGTCCGGCGTCACATCGACGATGCCGCCCCAGTTGCGCAGCATGCGCAGCCGCCGGAACATCGGGAACAGCTCGCACACCGCTTCCAGCGCGTGGCTGCTGATGTGCAGGCCGCCGCGTTGGGTGTAGGAAGTGTAGGCGTCGGTGCCGGCACCGATGACCAGTTCTCCCTTGTCGGACTGGCTGATGTAGGCGTGGATGGTGTTGGACATGACCACGCAGGGAAACACGGGCTTCACGGGCTCGGACACCAGCGCCTGCAGGGGGTAGCTCTCGAGCGGCAGCTGCACGCCGGCCATTTTCATGACGACGCTGCTGTGGCCCGCCGCGGCGACCCCGACGCGCCGCGTGCTGATCGGTCCGCGGGTGGTCTCCACACCGGCGATGCTGCCGTCGGCGTGGCGGCGGATGCCGGTCACGGCGCAGTTCTCAATGATGTCCACACCGAGTGCGTCGGCGGCGCGGGCGTAACCCCAGGCGACGGCATCGTGGCGGGCGGTGCCGCCCCGGCGTTGCAGGGCGGCGCCGAGGACCGGATAGCGGATGTCGCCAATATTCAGCGGCGGGCAGAAGGCCTGTGCTTCCTCGGCCGTGAGCCACTCGTTGTCGACGCCGGCCGCGCGGTTGGCGTGCACGTGGCGCTTGGACACCTGCATGTCGTGCACGGAATGCGCCAGCATCAGCACGCCGCGCTGCGAAAACATCACGTTGTAGTTGAGGGTCTGCGAGAGGCCCTCCCAGAGCTTCACGGCGTGGTCGTAGAGGGCCGCGCTCTCGTCGAACAGGTAGTTGGAGCGGATGATGGTCGTGTTGCGGCCGGTATTGCCGCCGCCAATCCAGCCTTTTTCCAGCACCGCGATGCTGCCCAGTCGATGCTCGCTGGCAAGATAGTAGGCGGCCCCCAGGCCATGGCCGCCGCCGCCGATGATGATGGCGTCGTACGCGCTCCTGGGTTCAGGATGGCGCCACTGCGCCGTCCAGCCGCGCTGGCCGGACAGACCCTGCTTCAGAAGTGACAGTCCGGAAAAGGGTTGCATCGTCAGGCCCGGGAAGCTGCGGCGCACGTCCGCGCCCATCATCATGCTCCTGCAACCTCAGGCCGACGAGCATCCACCCGCCCGCTGGCTTGAATGGAGGCGACACGTGGCCGTCCGTGGACTAAGGAGCGGATGTCAGCGCGTGGCGTGCACCGTCGAGAGTGCGACCGCTCGTCCACGCCGGAAAACCACGTAGGCGAGCAGCGTCACGACGATGGAAATGGTGCTGGTCCAGATCTCGGCGCGGTGCGCGGGCGTCACCGCCATTGCGATCAGCACCAGCAGCATGCCCGCGATCGCGAGGTAGCTCAGCCACGGGAACAGCCACATCGGCAGTGTCGGCGGGGGTTCGCCGGCGCGCTCGCGCGCCCGTCGCGAGCGCACCTGCGACACTGCGATGGCGAGATAAATCACGGCGATGATGGCCCCGGAGGCGTTCACCAGGAAGGCAAACACCACGCTCGGCGAGAGAATGGCGGCCATCACGCCGGCGAATCCCACCACGCTGGCGAGCAGCACGGCGCGCGCCGGCACGTGACGACGGTTGGTCCGCACCAACCAGCGCGGCGCATCGCCGCGGCTGGCGAGCACGAACAGCACGCGCGAGGCCACGTAGAAAGACGAATTGAGGCACGACAGCACCGCGGTAAGAATCACCGCCGCCATGAATTCGCTCGCGTAGGGGAAGCCGACCCCGTCCAACGCGAGGGTAAAGGGTGACTGACCCGAGACCACGTGTCTCCAGGGCACGGTGCTCACGATCACAAAGATCGAGCCGACGTAGAAGAGCAGAATGCGGGTGATGATGGTGGAGGTCATCCGCGCCACCGCCCGCGCCGGCTCGGGCGATTCCGCCGCGGCGATCGTCACCACCTCAGCGCCCATCATGGACCAGATGACTGTGGTCACGGCGGCGAGCACCGCGAATGGCCCGCGCGGCGCAAAGCCTCCATAGTCGATGAGGGTGGAGAAGGTCGGCCCGGTCGCAGAGCGGTAGCCGCAGGCGTGCGCGCCGACCACGACGATAAAGGAGAGGATGGCCGCGACCTTGATCGATGAGAACCAGAACTCGAACTCGCCGTAGGCGCGCGCGGACATGAGATTCACGCACGTCATGAGCAGTATCAATACGGTGCCAATCTGCCACATCGGCAGCGGCAGCCAGCGCTGGATGATGCCAGCTCCGGCGATCGCCTCGACCGGAATCACCACCACCCAGAAGTACCAATAGAGCCAGCCGACCGAGAATCCAGCCCAGTTGCCGAGCGCCGCGCGGGTGAACTCCGTAAACGAGCGCACCTGCGGCATGTCGACCGCCATCTCCCCGAGCATGCGCATGATCAGCAGGACCAGCAGCCCCGTGAGCGCATAGCTCACGATAATTGCCGGGCCCGCGGCGGCGATCGCCACGCTGCTGCCGACGAACAGACCCGCACCGATGATGCCGCCGATGGTGATCATCGCTACGTGGCGCGGCCGCAGCGAGCGGCTCAGCTCGTTCTGATCCGCCGCCGCGGTCGCCGGTACGTCGATCATGTGACTTCCGCTGACAGTGAATCAGCATTGGTGGTCAGGGTGTGCGAAGCCAGCGTGCCAATGTGATGGCGGCCTTTGACTGCGTACCACCCGAGACCTCCGAGAATCACGGCGATGTAGACGAACGCACCCCAGGTGTTGTACCAGGGCGCGCCGTAGACGGCTTCGCGCGGCCACGCCAGGTTGATCGCCATCCCCGTGCCCCACAGCACCGCGACGATGTTGACGAACATTCCCCACCTGCCCATGGTGAAGTAGCCACCCGCCGCGAGATCTGCCGGGGGCCATTGCCCAGCTAAGCGCTTCATCAGCAGTGGGCCGGTCACCATCAGGTACGCCAGGTAGATCATGATGATCGCAATCGAGGTCAGCACCGTGAAGATTTTCGGCTGTCCGATGTTGACGACCAGGATCAGCTCGGCAATCACGCCGATCACGATGGCAGGAACAATAGGCGTCTGCGTCCTGGGATTCACCCGCGCAAGCTTCTCCCCGAACGGCAGTGCGTTGTCGCGCGCCATGGCGAAGGTCAGGCGGATGGCCGCGGTATGCACGGCCAGCGAGCACACCGTCACCGCGACCACGATGCAGACCAGGAAGATCTTCCCCAGCGGACCCCACATGACCTGCTCGACGATGTATTGCAGGCCGCCGCTGCTGCTGCCGATCCGCGGATCACCCAGATTGGGTGCCGCCATGACCGCGAACACCAGGATTGCACCACCGATTACGAACGAGGCGAGGATGGCCCGCAGAATGGCCCGGGGAGCGGTGCGCCGCGGCTCCAGGGTCTCCTCACCCAGTGAACTGGCGGTGTCAAAGCCGTACATCACGTATCCGGAGGCGAGCGATGCGACCAGGAAAGCGCCCAGGAAGCCCCCGCTCTTGCCAGCACCGTAGCCAGCGGTGGAGAAGAAGACTTCGGGACCTCGCTTGATGTTGAGCGCCAGGAAGATCGCTATGAGGCAGGCAGCAATCAGCTCGATAAAGACGCCCGCGCTGTTGATCCTCGCCATCAGCCGCACGCCGAGCGCATTGACGACGGTGGTGAACAGTATCAGGACCGTGCCGAGGATCACCGCGTTGGTGGCGAAATCGTAGGTGCCACTGCCGTCGCCGATGATCTGGAAGCCACTCCACAGCCGCGGCAGGTTCAGTTGCAGCGCCAGCACCACGGCAGACAGGGTGACGATCGACGCGGTGAGCATCAACCAGCCCGAAGACCAACCTACTACCCGGCTGCCCAGTAGCTTGGACCAGTTATAAACCGATCCGCAGATGGGGTATTTTGCGGCCAGCTCCATGAAGCACAGCGCGACCGCCAACTGGCCGACGAGCACCAGCGGCCAGGACCACAGATAGGCCGGCCCGGCAGTGCCGAAGCCGAAGTAGAACAGCTGGAAGGTACCGGTGAGTATTGAGATATAGCTGACACCGGCAGCGAAGCTGCCGAACGCCCCGATGCCGCGATCAAGCGATTGTTTGTAGCCGAAGTGCTCCATGCCGCTGTCGGTGCGTCCGGTAGCGTTGTTCTTAAGCACGCCTTTGTCCTCTTCTGAAGTGGGTCGTCGCTCGGGCAACCACCGCGGCTACCGAAAGGGCCGATATGTACTTGACCCGTAAGGCCCTCCGACTCCATCATTTCCGCCACGCCTTGAATAGCCGTTTAACAGACGAGCTGTCAAGTGCTCAAGAGGCAGGGCAAGTCACTGAGCAGTCAAGAAGTATCGACCTAGGAACCGTCGCTCCGCCAGGCCCCCGGGCTGAGTACTACAAGGCGCTTTCGGATCACCCCATTGAACAGGCGATCAACGACCCTCAGGGACCTCGTACATGAGCCGCCCGGACCCCGTGACCCGCTTGAGGAGGCCCGGCGAACCCAGCTCGTCGAGGTCACGATCGACAGTCTGGCCGAAGTGGGCTACGTCGGCACGACTCTCGCACAAATCTCGCGGCGCGCCGGTGTTTCGCCCGGCCTGGTTGCGCACTACTTCGGCGACAAGGACGCACTGCTCGAGGCCGCCTTTCGCACCCTGGCGCGCACACTCGCCGCGCGCGTACGGGCGCGCCTCGCGCTGGCGCGCACGCCGCGCGGGCGTGTACAGGCGGTCATCGACACCAACCTTGCGCCGGAGGAATTCGACCGGCGCTCGGGAACCGCGTGGCTCGCGTTCTGGGGCCAGGTGTTGCACGTTCACGGTCTCAGGCGCGTGCAAAACGCTTATCAGCGCCGCATGCTTTCCAACCTGCGCAACGATCTGCGGCGGATGCTGCCGCACGAGGAAGCGCGCGGCCTCGCGGGCATGATCGCCGCGATGATCGACGGCGTGTGGTTGCGCGCCGCGCTGTCGGAATGGCAGGAATCCGACAGCGAGAGCGCCCAGGCGATGCTGACGGCTTTCGTCGACAGCCGGCTGAAGGACTTCACGCAATCACCGCCGCAGTCCGCGAGCCGCCCACCCGAGGCAACACGGCGGCGCGCCCCCGGTGTTGGCGAACGGTTCGCGGTCGTCAATCCCGCCAGCGGGGAAGTGCTGGCCGAACTCACGGCCGACGGCCCACAGCAGGTGGATGCCGCCGTCGCCCGGGCAGTGGCGGCGCAAAAGCTCTGGGGAGCACTGAGCGGCACCGAGCGTGGCCGGGTGCTGCAGCGGGCGGCGCAGCTGCTGCGCGCGCGCAATGCGGAGCTTGCGGAGCTCGAGACGCGCAACACCGGCAAGCCGATCAGCGAGACGCGCGCCGTCGATGTGCAGTCGGGTGCGGATTGCCTCGAATACTACGGTGGTCTCGCGGCCGGAATCGCCGGCGAGCACCTTGACCTGGGCGCGCAGGCGTTTGGGTACACGCGCCGCGAGCCGCTCGGCGTGGTTGCCGGCATCGGCGCGTGGAACTACCCGCTGCAGATCGCCTGCTGGAAGGCGGCGCCGGCGCTGGCGTGCGGCAACGCCATGCTCTTCAAGCCGGCAGAACTGACTCCGCTCACGGCGGTGAAGCTGGCCGAGGTGTTTGCGGCCGCCGGGCTGCCCGCCGGGCTCTTCCAGGTCGTGCAGGGCGGCGCCGACACCGGCAGGCTGCTGACGCGCCATCCGCAGATCCGCAAGATCTCCCTCACCGGTGAGGTCGGAACCGGCAAAGCCGTGATGGCGGATGCGGTCGCGTCCCTGAAGCAGGTGACGCTGGAGCTCGGTGGCAAGTCCCCGCTGATCGTGTTCGGGGACGCGAAGCTCGATAACGCGGTGGCGGGCGCGCTGCTCGGGAATTTCTACTCTGCGGGCGAGGTGTGCTCGAACGGCACGCGCGTGTTTGTCCACCGCAGCATCCGTGCGCGCTTCCTCGAGCTCTTATGCGCGCGCACCGCGGCCATGCGCATCGGCGACCCGCTCGATCCTGCCACCCAGGTGGGCGCGCTGATTTCCGAGGCGCACATGGAGAAGGTGCTGAGCTTCATCGCGCGCGGGCGCGAGCAGGGCGCGCGCCTGCTGACCGGCGGCGCCCGCGTGACGCGCGGCGACCTCGTGAACGGCTTCTTCGTCGCGCCTACCGTTTTCGATGCCTGTCACGATGACATGGACATCGTGCGCCAGGAGATCTTCGGCCCGGTGATGTCGGTGCTGGAATTCGCTGACGAGGACGAGGTGATCGCGCGCGCCAATGGCACCGAGTTCGGGCTCGCGGCGGGCGTCTTCACCAACGACCTGACGCGCGCGCACCGCGTGATCGCGCAGCTGCAGGCCGGCACCTGCTGGATCAATCACTACAACGTGACGCCGGTGGAGCTGCCATTCGGCGGCGTGAAGCTCTCGGGCCTGGGGCGCGAGAACGGCCGGGCGGCCATCGAGCACTACACGCAACTCAAGAGCGTCTATGTCGCCATGGGCGACGTCGACGCGCCCTACTGAAGGCGCCGCTTCGACCAGCCGTACCGTGAGCGAAGAAACTGTTGACTACGTGATCGTCGGAGCGGGTTCCGCGGGTTGTGTACTGGCGGACCGCCTGAGCGCGGACGGCCGGGACAGCGTGCTGGTGCTCGAGTACGGTGGCTCGGATCGCTCGCTATGGATCCAGATGCCGACCGCGCTGTCGATTCCGATGAACATGGCGCGCTACGACTGGCGCTATTTCACTGAAAGTGAGCCGCACCTGGATGGCCGGCGCCTGCACACGCCGCGCGGCAAGGTGCTCGGCGGCTCCTCTTCGATCAACGGCCTGGTGTACGTGCGCGGCAATCCACTGGATTTCGAGCGCTGGGAAGCGCAGGGCGCAACGGGCTGGGGGTATCACGACGTGCTGCCATACTTCCGCCGCGCTGAGCGGCGCGCCGAAGGCGGCGATGACTACCGCGGTGGCGATGGACCGCTCGACACACGCCGTGGCCTGCTCACCAACCCCTTGCATGCCGCGTGGCTTGAGGCCGGGCGGCAGGCGGGCTATCCGCTGACGGCCGACATGAACGGTTTTCAGCAGGAAGGGTTCGGCTACATGGACATGACGGTGGGCGGCGGGCGCCGCTGCAGTACCGCCAACGCCTACCTGCGGCCGGCGCTGGGTCGGCGCAATCTCGCGGTGCGCACGCACTCGCTCGCCACGCGCATCCTGTTCGAGGGCCGGCGCGCGGTCGCGGTTCGCTACCGGCGTGGTGACGAGCTGCACGAGGTGCGCGCGCGGCGCGAAGTGCTGCTGTGCGCCGGACCCATCAACTCACCGCAACTGCTGAAGCTCTCGGGAGTGGGACCGCCTCAGGAGCTGGCCGATCACGGCATCGCGGTCGTGCGCGACCTGCCCGGCGTCGGTGAAAACCTGCAGGATCACCTCGAGTTCTACTTTCAGGTGGCGTCCCGCGAGCCCGTGACCCTCTATGGCCAGACGTCGGCGCTGCGCCGGGCGCTGATCGGCGTGAAGTGGCTGCTGACCCGCGGCGGTCTCGGCGCCAGCAATCATTTCGAGACCGGGGGCTTCATCCGCAGCCGCGCCGGCGTTCGCTACCCCGACATTCAGTTCCATTTTCTGCCGATGGCCGTGAGCTATGACGGTTCATCGCTGGCGCGCGAGCACGGCTTCCAGGCGCACGTGGGGCCGTTACGCTCGCGCAGTCACGGCTGGGTGCGCCTCGCATCCGCCGAAGCGCGCGACAAGCCGAAGATCTTCTTCAACTACATGTCGAAACCCGAGGATTGGCAGGAGATGCGCGCCTGCGTGCGGCTGACGCGCGAGATCTTCGCGCAACCAGCCTTCGATCGCTATCGGGCCCGCGAGATCCAGCCCGGCGAAGCCGTGCAGACGGATGGAGAGATCGATGCCTTCATCCGCGCCAAGGTCGAGAGCGCCTTTCATCCTTCCTGTTCGTGCCGGATGGGTGATCCCGCGCAGCGGCTTACGGTGGTGGATGCAGCCACGCGCGTGGTCGGGGTCGAAGCGCTGCGGGTGGTGGACTCCTCGATCATGCCCTCGATTACCAGCGGCAATCTCAACGCGCCCACCATCATGCTGGCGGAGAAAGCCGCCGACCACATCCGCGGTGTCGCGCTCCTGCCGCGCGCCAGCGCCCCATACTACGTCGCGCCCGACTGGGAGCGCGCGCAGCGCTAGAACTGGTAGCCGAAACTGCCGGTGATGACCCGCGGCCGCAGCGGTGTCTGTGCGGTGATGAATTGCTGCGAGCTGATGAAGGTGCTGGCGTTTGAATCGGTCAGGTTCTCGCAGGTGAGAGCGAAGTGCCAGGCGCCCTTCGCGACACCGGCCGCTGCGTCGTAGGTCGTATAGGCGGGATTCTCGAACCGTCCCCTCGAGGTGCTCACCGCGCCGCCCAGGCTGTAGTTGGGATTCGCGCCTGCCTGGGTGAAGGAATCGGCGGTATGAAACGCACCGGCCTGAACGTAAGGAGTGTAACCGTTGATACGCCACTCGTAGCGGGCGTGCAGGCTGAACTGCAGCGGCGGCGCGTCGGCACTCGGGGAGCCGACTGCGCCGTACGGGTTCGTGACA
>Ga0209274_10001461_pt1 | contig 12098 bp, 15 predicted proteins | sample HubBroMetageREF1_FD_188343 | JGI IMG/M metagenome (GOLD analysis project Ga0209274, IMG submission 188343) | Reference soil microbial communities from the Hubbard Brook experimental Forest, New Hampshire, USA - Hubbard Brook CCASE Soil... | ecosystem: Environmental > Terrestrial > Soil >...
AAGTTGGCTCCGCAGGTCTCGCAGTGGTTCGCCGAGTCGCGCGACATGTCCTTCGTCCTATTCTGTGTGGCTTCCATTGTTGTTCATTCCTCCGCCTTTTGTGGCGCGTGATGCGATGGTCGACCTCTCGAAGGGTCGAGTCAGCCCCCCGGACCGGGCATTACCTTGGACCGGTCGAACGGCCACGTCCGATCGGTTAGTCGTGAGTCGAAGTTCGATGTCGTGAGAGGGGCCCGGATCAGTGACTCCATCTGATGTTCCCCTCCCATATCGAGAACCGGGGGCAGTCGGATAAACGACCCGTGAGCGAGGTTGAACTCCGTTACCGAGTGGGAACGCGCGGGCGATACCCGGCTCTACGCACCGGTTCCCAGAAGTAGCGATGGATTCCGCGAACGCTCGGCGACAAGCCGGCCCCGGAATGTCGTTTCGGGTACTCGCCTCTTATATCGCAAAACCCCGTGCGCCGGCACGATGACCCCCGCTCGAGCCAGCCGTCCCCGTCCGTCGCCGGCAACGGCGGTCGCACGGGCTCCGGAGGTGCCGTGGGACGAGATCGATCAATGCTTCCGCGAGTTCCGCGAGGCCGCGGTTCGTCTCGTCGAGCGGGTCAACGACCTCATGGCGCCCTCGTTGCCTCCCCACTCGGCGCCCCCCAAGGACGTCCGCCTCGTGCGATCGGTCTTCGGAAAGTGGTCGATGGAGGTCCTCGTGGCGCTTCACACGACGCCCTCGGCGGGATTCGAGGAACTCCGACGCTCCCTCCCCGGCATCAGCCCTCGCGTCCTGTCGCTAAAACTGAAGAGCCTCGAGCAGCATCATATGGTCCGACGGGAGATCATCGATGCGCGACCCCCCCGGGTCCGCTACACGCTGACTGACCAGGGTTGGACCGTCGCGTGGCTCTCGGACCCGGTCCTGCTGTTCCTCGAGCAAACGGGCGTGCGCGAACGAACTCGCGGTGCGGACGACCCCGCCCCCGGCGCTTCCCCACGTTAGACCCGGGGCTACAGAACCGCGGCCGGTCGGGCCGGGAGAAGCTCGCACCACGTCCTGGTAACGACCTATCCTTTGGGGAATCGGAGGTGCTAATACGGGGCGAGGAGGTCGAGTACGTCTAGGAGCGGTGACCGTGCGATTCGGGCGAGGGTCGCTTCCGAAACGTTGACCATGCGGGACCGTTCCGCCGATGACCAGGACGCGGACTACGCGTCCGTGCTCACGAGCATCCTCGACGCCTCCACAGAGTACTCGATCGTCGCCACCCAGCTCGACGGCACCTTTCTCCTCTGGAACGAGGGAGCGCGACGGATCTACGGGTACGATGGACCCGAGGTTATGGGCCAGAACATCCGGATCCTCCACCGGCCGGAGGACGTTGCGTCCGGAAAGGTCGACGAGATCTTCGCCACGGCGCTGAAGCGCGGCCGGTGGGAGGGCGTTTCGATCCGGGTCCGAAAGGGCGGGCAGGTTCTCCCGACCCGGGTCGTGGCGACGGTACGGCGCGACCGACACGGACGTCCGATCGGGTACCTGAGCATCTCCAAGGACATCTCGGAAGAGATTCGGCTGAACCAACGCCTGGAGGAGTCGGAGGCCTACAACCGGGGTCTCATCGAGTCCACGATCGATGGGCTTCTGATGACGAATCTCGAGGGGCGCATCACGGACGTGAACAAGGAGATGGAAATCCTCAGCGGCACCTCGCGCGAGGAGCTGCTCGGCCGGTCGTTCCGTGAGTTGGTGACCACCCCCTCGGCGATCGACGAGGCGATCCGGCGGGTCCTGCTCGATGGTCGGGTGAAGGACCTGGAGCTCAAGCTCCGGCGACCGAACGGGGAGCTGGTGGATATCTCGTACAACGCGACCATCCCGCGGGAGGGGAAGGAGCGGCTGGCCGGGATCATCACTAGCATCCGGGACGTCGCCGGGTCGAAGCGTCTTCGAGAACAGCTCGAGATGCGGAACCGGGAGCTGGAGATCCAGAACGAGCGGGTGCAGGAGGCGAACCGCATGAAGAGCGAGTTCCTGGCGAGTATGTCCCACGAACTGCGCACGCCGCTCAACAGTATCATCGGGTTCTCTGACTTCCTTCTCACGTCGGGCGACGACCGCCTCGCCCCGGACCAGCGCGAGTATCTCACGGACATCCTCAACAGCGGCAACCATCTTCTCTCGCTCATCAATGACGTGCTCGACTTGGCGAAGGTGGAGTCCGGCAAATTGGACCTCCACCCCGTAGTGTTCTCCCTGACGGACGCCATCGAGGAGGTCTGTTCCTCGCTGCGACCCCAATTGCAGGAACACGACCTTGGACTGAGGACTCATGTCGCTCCCGAGATCGACCGAGTGATCCTCGACGTGGTCCGATTCAAACAGATCCTTTACAACCTCCTCTCGAACGCGGTCAAGTTCACCGCGAAGGGCGGCCGCGTCGAGGTGATCGTCGCGCCGGCGGGCGGGAACGGCTTCCTCGTCAGCGTCACCGACACCGGGATCGGCATACCGGCGAAGGATCTCTCGCGGATCTTCCGCGAGTTCGAGCAGCTGGATACCGGGACCGCGCGCCGGTACTCCGGGACCGGTCTCGGCCTGCCCGTGACGCAGAAGCTGGTTGACCTCATGGGGGGCACGATCGCCGTCGAGAGCGAGGTCGGGATTGGCTCGACGTTCACGGTCCGGCTCCCGTGGACTCGACTGAGCGAGCCGGCCCGGGCAAGTCCGAAGCAGGGAGCGTCCGTGTGATGGCCCGCATTCTCGTTGTCGAGGACAACCCGCAGAATCTCAAGCTCTCGACCATCATCCTGCAGAGTCAGGGCCATACGGTGATCCCCGCGGTGGACTCGCTGGAGGCGGAGCGGGCGATCGCGGTCCAAGTACCCGACCTGATCCTGATGGACGTCGCCCTGCCGGGGAAGGACGGCTATACCCTCACTCGGGAACTGCGCGCCCGGCCGGAGACCGCTCAGTTGCCGATCCTCGCGCTCTCGGCGTTCGCGATGGCCGGCGACGCCGAGAAGGCGCTCGAGGCCGGATGCACCGACTATCTGACCAAGCCGGTCCGACGAGCCCCTCTCTTGGAACGAGTCGGGGAACTCCTCCGATCGGCCGGAGTTCCCAAGGAGAGACCGTCGAAGGCGTCCGAAGCGACGGGGAGGACCGCGACCTCGAACGACGGTGAAAAGACCGAAGTGGCGGCAGCGACGACCGCCCCGAACGAGGTTGCGAAAACGGAAGCGAACCCATCCTCCAATCCCGCCTCTCCCACCCCCTCGGGCGATGTAGCCCCCGCTCCGCCTCCCGTCGAGGCTACGCCGCCGCCTCCGGAGGAGACGCCTCCCGCCTCACCCGGGGACTTGCCATGAGCCGGCGCGACGCCGGGCCGGGCGCGAGTGCCGGCCGTATCCTCGTCGTCGAGGATTCCCCGTCGGCCCGGCGCCTGCTCCAAGACGTACTAATCCGATTGGGCGCAGAGCTACCGAATCTCCGAGTCGCGGGAACCGTCGTCGAAGCGCTGACCCTCTTCACCCAGTGGCGACCGGAGGTCGTGTTCTTGGATATCGAGCTGCGAGCCGGCTCGGCCCCCGCGCTGCCCACCGAGTCCCGGCCTCCTTCACCCCAGGATCCGAAGGACGGCGCCGAACTGGCCCTGCTCTTCTTGAGTCGAGATCCCAGCGTCCGGGTGATACTCTGCTCGGCAACGGACCCTTCGGACCCCCGCGTGGCGAAACTGGTGGCCGACCAGAGGGCCGAGTTCATCATGAAACCGCTCTTGGCGGCTCGTGTGGAGGAGGTTCTTTCCCACAGCGGCCCCGCAACCTCTCGCCCGAGAGTCTGAGGATCACCGAACCCGTTCCAGAAGGCCGGTTCTCAACGGCCCACGCTCTGGCCGGTCATCGCCCAGGGCGATGTTCGGCGACACTCGGCGAGTCCCCCTGCGCGACCCACATCCGGGCGGATTGACTCGGGGGAGGCCCCGCCTTGCGGCGGGGCCCGGCGACTTCGCCCGGGGGGGTGACCGAGGAGGTCGCCTGGAGGACGAATCAGCGTGAGCGCGACGAGCGCCGGGCCGCAGTTCGGGCTTTCCTCGCCGCGCTGCGAACCTTCGACTCGGTCCGGTGCGCCGCGAGGGCGACCTTCCGACGGGCGGTCTGACCCTTCGCTTCGACCTTTCGCGCAGTGGACTTGGCTCGGTGGCCTGCGACTCCCGCTTTCTGCCGTACGTCACGTCCTCGGGCCCGGAGCCGCTGGGCGGAGACCTTCCCCGTCTGCTCCCCGTCGGCCACGAGGGTCCTTGTCGCGTTCCAGATCTTGCCGGCCCCGGATTTGGACGACGTCTTCGCCGCCTTCGCGGCCGAGCGGCTTGCTTCCGCGACCTCGTCGCCGACCCGCTGTACGCTCTTCACGACGCGCACCACGTCATGGATCGCCTGCGCCGTGTCGTCCGCGATCTGGTCGATCGCGCTCGATGCGGAGGCGGTGCGAGGAACTCCGCACGAGGGACATTCGTCGGCATCGTCCGGGATCATGGCTCCACATTCTGAACATTTCATCGGTTTCACCCTCGGCTTCTGGCCGTAAGATTTCGGTCATCCAATATAATGGGCGGAGTCCGGACCATGGACGGACGGGTAGTAGATGTCCGGATGGATACTCCATAGGCATCGAGGCGACCTCTCGAGACGTCAGCCGGCACCATCGCGCGCGGACCGATTTCGCCGCGGGGTACGCGAAGGAGGATGCGTGCCACTCGTAAGTCCTTGGGATCGGGCACGGAACAATACCACCGTTCGAGTCAACCGTGGGGGAACCCCGGTTTTTGGACCGGGGCGGATTCAGGGCGAGGAAGGGGTTCGGTCGGGACTAATCCGTCGCCTTGGTCACCGTCAGGGTGACCGTCGTGTCCCCCTTGATCCGGTGGCTGGACTCGCCGGCCCACTTTCCGCTCTTACCGTCCTCGAGAACGGCGCTGAACGTGTAGCGGTCCCCGAAAGTCCCCGTGTCCATGTTCGGCCACGTGTAGTCTCCCGACTCGTCGGTCGTCCCGTGCCACTCGCGGTGTTGCTTGGACCACGCGTCGTGATTGATCGCCATGATCCTCGCGCCCGCGACCTTTGTTCCGTCGGCTTGCCGCACCTGTACGACTACTTTACCGCCCATGTTCGATGGACCGGGCTGGTCGATTATCAACGTCTCCTTCCCGATTGAACCGGTCGTAGCAAGTCGGGAAGCGCCTCTTCCCCCGGTTTATCCGCCCGACCACGGCTGTTCGTCCGATGAGCGGGAAATGTGATGCGTGCGAGAATCCTCTCGAGAGCGCGTGGGTCGCCTGCCCGTACTGCGGGCGGCCGGTTTCCGGAAAAGCAGGGTCGGAAAAGCTGGTACGGATCGTCACGAAGGTGGGAGTGGACCTCCTCGAGGCCGGCCTGCTGGAAGCGGAAGCGAGCGCCGAAGAGAAGGGGAACAAGACCCGAGCAGCTCAGATCGCTCTGGCTCGGAACCTGGCGACAGAGATCGCGCCGAAGATCGCGGATGCGGTAACGACCTACGTCTACCAGAAGCAGACGATCAGCAAGCCGCCCAGCTCCAAGAAGGCCCTCGCCGATCGGCCGACGAAACGAGAGTGAACCAATCTGACTCCCGGTGAGATGTCCGAATTCGGCGCGGCGCGGTCGAACTCCGTCCGGGGATACGGTCCGACGGGAGCGCCGGTGGGCCGGCGCCGATCGGTCCCGTACTTCTTGCCCGCTCCCGTCTCGAGCGGCCATGCCCTCTCCGTCCTTCTCGCCGGCTTTCTAGTCGAGGGTGCGACCGAGGCGTATCAGTTCGTCCAGCGCACGACACTCGGCCTAGGCTGGCCCGAGTACTACACCACGCTCGCTACCACGATTCTCGGCTTCTATCTGATGTTCCTCGGCTTGAGGGAGTGGCGCATATTTCACCCACGACCGGTACGCCGCCGGGCGGTTCCGTGGCGGTTGATCCAACTGTTTTCGGCCGCGGGCGTGTCGATCGGCTCTTGGGTCGGACTTCACTCCGCGTGGCTTCGCCGGAAGTACCTGATTCCCTGGATGATCGGAGTGGCCACGGCCACCGTCGTGCTGGTCGTCGCGACGGTGATGGTGGACCGAGGCGACGCATTGCCCCGGAAGCGAGGGTGGCCCGTGCTCTCCCTCACTCTTTGGGGTGGCGGGACCGCGGCGACGGCGGTGCTCATCGTCGGGGAAGGGGGCTTGATCGGAGGGAGCACGCCGATCTGGCTGGCCGCCCCCGTCGGAGGCATCGTGGTACTGGCGTTCGGACAGTTCTTCTTCGGCTTGCAGCGGGAGGCCCGGCCGTTCGGCTCGCCACTGGGCCGTGCGCTCGGATGGGCGGGTTTCGGTTGGTCGCTGGGCGTCGCGACGATCGCAGGTTACGTGGTTGGGGAGCGCGCCGTACTCCTCCTGACGGAGTTCTTCTCCAACTGGGGGGCGTTGATCGCGTCGGTAGCACCGATCGTGGTCGCAATGTCACCGTTGTTCGTTAGCTACGCACTGATGGTCGGGGCATTCCTGCCTCAGCTCACAGATTCGGCGGGTCGAGGGTTGGTCTCTCCCGAAACGGCGGGTCCGGCGCTCCCGTAGGGCCATGCCCTCCTCCATTGCCGGAAGGTTAGTTCGTCCACTTCCGTTTAGAGGGAGATTAACCCCCAGCGTGGCTTTTTCGTCAGTGATTGGAGGGACGTAAGCTGATGTCGAACAAGGAGAGCGTCGAGGGTTCCAGTCGAGACGACCTCCGTGACGAGGTCTTCCGCGTGGCCAACGGCTCGACCTCCGCCGCTCGGGCCGGCCGCCTTCGCGCGACCTGGGGAGAGAATCAAGACGAGGTCGAAACGGAGCGGGACACGTCTCCACCGCGCTACCGTCTCCACCCGAACCGGTTGTTGATCCTCGGAGATGAGGAGTAGGGGAGGTACCGCAGATGATCGGATGGATAGTCCTGATTGCAGTCATCGTGGTCGTACTCGTTCTCATGGGGTACATCGCGATCTGACGGGGCCGCCCATGCGAGTTCGGAAGATTCGAACTCTGCCGCTCTCGGTGGGCTCGGGTGCTGCGCGGGCCGAGTACCCGAACGGGGGCGGTCGTCCGGGATTCGCCGCCCCCGTGCGGACTCTTCGGAGCGAAAGGGATCTTGCCGGTCCGTCCACCCTGATCCGGGGAGGACACAAATCGGCCGCGGCTCCTGAAGACCCACGCCCCAACATTGAGGGGACACTCTGGTAACGGAGGACTTAGATGGGTCCGCGGATGTCGGGCCCACCATGGCACGTAAACCGGCCGACTCGTCCGAGGGCCCCTTTCTGTTGGACATCAAGAAGATCCGTCAACGTGCCCGAGAGCACATGGAGAGGGGTGCGGTGACGAAGGGAAACCAGTCGAACAAGCCCCAGGTCCTCAAGATTCTCAACGAAGCCTTGGCGACGGAGATCGTCTGCGTCCTCCGGTACAAGCGGCACCAGTACATGGCGTCGGGAATCAACTCAGAGGCGGTTGCTGCCGAGTTCGCCCAACACGCCAGCGAGGAGCAGGGTCATGCGGACATGATCGCGGAACGCATCACTCAGCTCGACGGAGAGCCGGACTTCAACCCGAAGGGACTCGCGACTCGGGCTCACTCCGAATATGTCGAAGGGAAAACCCTCGTCGATATGATCCGTGAGGACCTCGTCGCGGAGCGCATCGCCATCGAGACCTACAGCGAGATCATCCGATACTTGGGGAACGGCGACCCGACAAGCCGACTGATGATGGAAAAAATCCTCGCCATGGAAGAAGAGCACGCGGAAGACATGAAGAATCTGCTTCAGACGGTCGGGACGGACAAACGGACCGCGTCGCATCGGGGCTAGGCGCCGCTCGCAGAGATGGACTAGCGCCCGGGGGTCTCGAGGTGGTTCTTCGGGAACCACCCGGTCCGGGACCGGGAGTCGCGGCACCATAGCCATCCCCCTTCCACGTCCTCCTCGATGGCCTCCAACTCGTCTCCGATCTCGGGGTCGAGGGAGGTCGTATCGTAGCCGAGGAGCACGCGACCCTTCGTCCCTTCGATACGGAGGATACGCGCAGGTACCCAGCCCTTCTGTTCTCCATCAGCGGTCACGAAAACAAATGCGGGCCACTCGTCGGACCCTTGCCCCACGTCGACCTCCTGACCACGTCGAACCTGCAGAGGAGGCGCGGTGACCAACGCCGAGGGTGCCAGCCGGCGTGTAACTCGGACCATCCGGCCCCGCAAAGGGCGCGGTATTGAAAAGTGAACTCCCCATCCCGCGCACGTAGCCGGCTCCGCGCGCCCAGTCGCTCGACCGAACCTCAAGCGATCAGGCGAGCTCGCTACCGCCTCATCGCGCCGCCTGCGCGACTTAAGCCGACCGTCGTGATATGCGACCCGTGGCGGAAATGGGTCCGAACGATCTCGTCATGTTCGTCGCTGGGGAACCCGATTCCGGCCGGCCCTCGCTCCGGCAGTCGACCGTTTCGGGCCTGACGCGCGCGGTCGGTGCCGTCGTGCCTCTCGGGGTTGTAATGAAATCCCCGCAAGGGCCCCCGACAGACTCGGGGACTGTTCCCTCCCAGTCGTCTCGGGGGACGCGCTGGCACCTTCCGCCGGAGCAGGTCCACTGTATCAATACGGTCCTGGAAGTCGCGGAGCAGGAGGATCGCCAGGTCGCCATCGTTGACGTGGACCGGTCGGACGGACGACCGGACCTCGTCGCTCGATGGGTTGGTCCCGACGACGTATTGCCGCTCCTCGTGCGCCCCGACGGTGCTCGTCTTCAGGGGATCGAGAACTTTTCCCCCCGGACGGTTCGCCGGTTTGTTCGCCGGAGGTGAGGCGCCCGCCCCACGGGAGGCACACTCACTGGCGACGAGAGGGTGTTACGGATCTACTTGCATCCGCCTCCGAAGATGCAACTCGCGATCTGAGTCACTCGCCCACGCATTAGGTGGGTAGGAGCTTGCGCGAACGTCGGAGGAGCGACCAACTGATCGCGGCAACAAAGCCTCCAACGAGAATGAAGACCCCTCCGGTCCCTTCGATCGGAGGGCCGAGCAATGCCGCCGTGCTGAAGTTCGGGACGAGGCGGGTCAGCGTACCGGTCAGTATGAGAATGAAGCACGTCGTGAGGGTGATAACGCCCGCAATGAGGAGTCCCCGGCTGATCCGGATATCGTGCTCCATCTTCCGGAGAGAAGTCAACAGGATGTCCGGGTCGGGCGCCGCCGGCGAAAGAACTGGCACGGCAGAGGCTCCCGTGTCTGGACCCGTCATCGTACGCCTCTGAACGACCCCATCGCAACCCAGTCGAAAAGGACGAAGTACCACCGTCTCCTACGGGCTGCTCTTGGGAGGGATTTCGGCACCGTAGATCTGAGTAGCCCCGCCCGCGCGGTACAGTTGCCTCTGGCGAGAGCGCAGGTGCAATTCGTCTTGCACCTCCTACGGGACGGGTTTCAGGGATTTGTCGGTAGACGACGCGTCCGCGCTGAATCGGGATCTTGCGCGGGTGCCCCTCGGGAAGAACGTCATTAAATCCGGCCTTCGGCTATCAAGTGCCGATGTCGGCAACCACATGGAATGGCCTGCAAGGGTTTCGAGAGGAGCGCGCGACAGACAGCGCGGGGCCTCTCGAGCCCCCGCCCGATCTCTGGACGGTCGGTTACGAAGGCCGGGAGTTGGCTGCGTTTCTGGAGTTGCTGCATGAACGCAATATCGAGTCCTTGATTGACGTTCGGGAACTTCCGCTGAGCCGTAGACGCGGGTTTTCGAAATCTAGCCTCGGCGATGCACTCTCTCGCGCTGGGATTCAGTACATCCACCTTCGAGCCCTGGGATCCCCGAGAGCCCTGCGTCACCGATACAAAGCCGGCGGCGAGCGATCGGCGTTCATGGCAGATTACTCCGCTCACCTTTCACGTCAACAGGAGGCGCTAAGCATCCTCATCGCACTAGTCGCAACCACAACTCTCGCGATCATGTGCTTCGAAAACGACTACCGGGATTGTCATCGATCGGTGATCGGACAACATCTTGCCGATTCCGGACTCCAGGTTGGCCACTTGTGACCTGGGTGCGAAAGCGCGTATTGGTGACCGTAAAGGCGGCGCCTGAGCCCTCGAAGAAGTACAGCGATTCGGTGTGCACCGCGGGAATCACCGATAACGGCGAGTTCATTCGGTTGTATCCGATCCCCTTCCAAGTCTTTCGCTCGGGGGTGCGATTCAAGAAGTTCGAGTGGATTGAGGTCGATTGCGAACCGTCTACCCGTGAAAAGCGATCGCGAAAAGAGAGCTACAAGATTCGGCCAGACTCACTCAAGATCGTTGATCGGTCGCTATCAACCGCCCCGATAGACTGGCGGGGACGTGAACACGCCTTGTCAATGGTCCCGCGGCTATCGATTGAAGAGCTCGAGACGGCATTCAAGGCGGAGCGGGCCAGCCTAGGGCTCGTGCGGGTGCAGGAGCTCGCTGAGTTCTACAAGACCTCCGATGCCGATGAGCCGGCTCTCGAGGCACAGCACGCATTTCAGATGGTCTTTGATCCTCACGGAGGCACGCGGGTCCAACCATCACTTCAGCACGTGCCTCACGTTTTCAAATACCGATTCTCGTGCAACCGGGCCGGGATCGCCTGCCGCGGTCACGATACCACCTGCGAGGACTGGGAGCTCTTCGAGTCGAACCGAAGTTGGCGAGAGCGCTATCCGGGGGCCGAGGAATTGTGGCAGAAGCTCCATTACAGATTCTTCGACTGGATGAAGACCCGCGATCTGCAGTTCTTCGTGGGGACTCACAGCCTCTACCCTGTCTGGATGGTCGTGGGACTCTACTATCCGCCCCTTCCAGCGGCATGACCAGTCATGCAACTGGATTGACCGTCGGGCCGTCGACGGGGAACCGCTTTGCGCGACTCCCTGCGGCTATCGGCAGGTGCAACCATGCTTGGACCCCGACTCCGAGGCCGAGCCGCAGTTCGATCTCAGCGCGCCGCCGGCACGTGACTTCGGGTCTCTAACTTCGAGACCACGATTTCTAGATACTCTACCGGCACGTAGACCGTACCGTCGTCCGTGCGATTGAATTGTCTTACCAAGGCTATCAACTCGCTCTCGAATTCCACTTGGCTGCCGGGATCCAGCCCCTCGAACGCCTTGAGTACAGGACCAAAGAACCGCCGGAAATGGGCGGTGAATGCCTCTGGTGAATCACCGCGGTAGATTACACCGCGTTCCTTAGTTGCGATCTTGGCTTCAGAGCCAAAGAGCTCCTCGAGACCCTTTTTCGTGCCCCATCGAGTTGGTGGCTTGAGTCCTGGAGGGGGCGGCGCGCGCTTGCCAACCGTCCGAAATAGACCTCCGACAAAGCTCTCTGGTATCCAGCAAGCGAGCCCGATCCGCCCACCTGGGCGACAGACTCGGAGGAGCTCCGACGCTGCTTTTTCCTGGTTGGGGGCGAACATGGATCCGAACGTAGATAGGACGCAATCGAAAGTCGCGTCCGGGAATGGAATGTTCTCGGCGTCCCCTTCCTGAAATTCAGCCGAGAGCTGCTCCGCTGCCGCACAGAGGCGAGCTCGCTCCAAGAGTGCGGGTACGAAGTCGATCCCGGTTACCCTACACACACGTCGCGCGGCCGCCATGGCGGCGTTACCGGAACCCGTCGCTACGTCGAGCACCGTCTCGTGGGCGTGTAGTTCGACGGCATCGCAGAGCAATTCTCCGACGAGGACGGTCACCGTTCCAACTCGGGAGAAGTCCCCGGACGCCCAGGTCGCCTGCTGGCGCTTCTTTACCGCCTCAAAATCGATCAGACCATCGCCCCCGGCCACGAACGCCCGAAGTTCCTCCCCGTACTAAGACGTGCGGAATGCTGGCCGCCCGTTGCGTAGGTCAGCGACTTCGCCACTATGTTACAAGGACTTCACAGCCGCTGCCGGTGAGCGCAGTCATTCTTGCACACACTCCCATGAGGCCATGACCGGCCCGACGCCTGACGACGCGAGCCTCCATAGATGGAGGAGAAGGTGCAACGGATACGGATCGCTCGGAACTG
>Ga0209274_10001464_pt1 | contig 12083 bp, 10 predicted proteins | sample HubBroMetageREF1_FD_188343 | JGI IMG/M metagenome (GOLD analysis project Ga0209274, IMG submission 188343) | Reference soil microbial communities from the Hubbard Brook experimental Forest, New Hampshire, USA - Hubbard Brook CCASE Soil... | ecosystem: Environmental > Terrestrial > Soil >...
CAAGAAGACCCTGAAAGTCGTAGCACAGTACGCCGTCGGATTCGACAACATCAACCGCGCCGACGCCAACCGCTACAAGATTCCTTTCACCAACACGGCGGACGTCCTCACCGAAGCCACCGCCGAGTTTTCCTTCTTCATGATGGGCATGCTGGCCCGCAAGATGTGGCCCGCCGAGCACCTCACCCGCGACAATCAATGGGGATACTGGCACCCCTACCTGCCGTTTCTCGGCGACGAAGTCACCGGCAAGACTATCGCCATCATCGGCACCGGCCGCATAGGCTTGTCCATGATCAAGAAGTGTGCCGGCTTCGACATGAACATGCTGTGCTACGACCCGGCCTACGAGAATCACGATTACATCAAAGCCATTCAAGAGGAGATGGACCTGCGCCACGCCCGCGGCATCTCCAAAGATAAGAATTGGATCAAGTACGTAGGATTCGAAGAGGCTCTGCGCGAAGCTGATTTCGTCAGCGTGCATGTTCCGCTCCTGCGTCCCGGCGAAAGCGCCACGCCCACCTATCATCTCTTCAACGAGCAAACCCTGCGGCTGATGAAGCCGACTGCCTTCCTGGTAAATGACTCCCGCGGCCCGGTAATCGATGAGCAGGCCTTGGTAAAAGCGCTCCGCGAGAACTGGATCGCCGGCGCTGCACTGGACGTCTACGAAACGGAACCTCTGCCCGCCGATTCTCCTCTTCGCGATCCCGCCATCGCCGATCGCTGCCGCCTCATGCCCCACTTCGCCAGCGCCGCCCGCATCACCCGACTCTCCACCGATCCCAACAAAGGTATGGCTGGCCGCTGTGTCCAGGGATTGATCGACGTCCTCGAAGCCAACTACGGCGGCGACATCACGAAAATGCCCTACGTCGTAAACAAGGAGATCTCCGGAAAATAGCCCCGGCTTCCCGGTAGAATGGAGTGTCGTTCACCTCACCCCAAGGATGCGAATGAAAAGACGGTCCGCCATCGTTCTTCTTCTTGCTTCGTTGTTTCTGATTCCGGCATTGTCCGCCCAGACTCCCGCGGCCGACAGCCAGCTCCAACAAGATCCTAAAGATCAGCTGAAAGAAGATCAGCTCAAGCTGATCCCCGAGCCCAAGGAAGTGCGCCTCCAGCAAGGCGCCTTCCGCGTCAGGCCAACCACCAGAATCCTCGTTGAGTTCGGACATCAGGACGAAGACCGCATCGCCGCCGAAACCCTGGCGGAAGAAATCAACGATCAGTCCGGTTTGAAATTAAGCATCACCGATTCCAAAGAGAAGGCACGGCAGGTGCGAAGCACCATCGCGCTGGCCCGTCTGCAAGATCGCAGCGTCAGAGATTTCCTGGTATCCAAAGGCCTGAATGCGGATCCCATCGGCGATCAGGGCTACTTGCTCTTCTCCGATAAGACGCACTTGATCGTCGCCGCCAACACCGGTCAGGGATTGTTCTATGGGGTGCAGACGCTCCGCCAATTGCTCCGCCAGGACGATGGAAAACTAATCTGTCCGGCAGTTTCCATTCGCGACTGGCCCAGCATGGAATGGCGCGGCGTCCAGAATGACATCAGCCGCGGTCCCATTCCCACCGCAGAGTACATGAAGCGCCAGATCCGTACCCTGGCCGCCTACAAGGTGAACTTGTTCGGCCTTTACATGGAGCACGTGTTCGATTTCGCCAGCCAACCCCTGCTCGCTCCCAGGGAAGCCGCGCTCACTCCCAAGGAAATCAACGCTCTGGTCGACTATGCCAGAAAGCTCTATGTCACCATTCTCCCCGAGCAGCAAACCTTCGGGCATCTCCACCACATGTTGAAGTATGAAATCTACTCCGAGGTGGCGGAACGGCCCCACGGCCACGTGCTCACGCCGACCAAAGAACAGTCCTACGACATCATCAAGGCCATGTACGCCGACCTCGTGCCGCTTTTCCCCGGGTCATTCCTCCATGTCGGAGGCGACGAGACTTTTGAACTGGGTCGCGGCCAAACTGCGGCGCGCGTCACGGAAGTCGGCCTGGGCCGCGTCTATGTCGAGCACATGCAGAAAGTTTCAGCCATTCTTCAGCCTTATCACAAGCAACTCATGTTCTGGGGCGACATCGCGCTGAAATATCCCCAACTGCTCAGCATCCTGCCCAAGGAAATGATCGCCGTCCCCTGGGATTACGACCCCAAGCCGAGCTATGACAGCATCATCAAACCCTACCGCGACGCCGGACTGCGCGTGGTCGTGGCCCCAGGCGCGCAAAACTGGAATCAACTCTGGCCCGACCTGGACTCGGGTTACATCAACATCCGCAACTTTGTGCGCGACGGCCAGACGCTCGGCGCGATGGGCATGCTCAACACCACCTGGAATGACGACGGCGAAGCACTCTACGGGATGGCATGGCCGACACTAATCTTTGGCGCAGCCGCGGGGTGGCAGTCAGGCGAGTCGAACGTCGACCAGTTCAAGAATGATTACGACTGGGCCTTCTACCGCAACGCCGCCGACGCCACCTTCCGCGCCACGCTGGAAAATCTGGATCGCGGCCACCAGGCCCTGGCCAGGATTAAGGTCGATACCGAGACCGACGATCTGTTCTGGATCGACCCCTTCACTCCCGAAGGAAGCAGGATGATGCAAAAGCTCGCGCCCGCCGCTCCCGAAATGCGTTTGGGCGCCGAGCATGCCCTCGAGTCGCTCTACCGCAGTCACGCCAAAGCTCACGCCAATCAGGAAACGCTGGCCGACATGACTCTGGCCGCCTGGCGCTGGGATGCACTCGGCATGAAGGCCGAGTTTACCCAGGAGATCAACCAATTCTATTGGGACGCTTTTCAGAACCAGACTGATGCCGACCGCGTAGGCGGTGACCTCGAAGAAATCACATCCATCAACGCCCGCCTCGAGGATCTGCGCGACGCCACCACGCGCGTCGGCCAGATGTACCGCGAAGCCTACCTGCGCGAATACGGCCCCTACTGGCTCGATAATGTCATGGTTCGCTATGACGCGATGGCCCGTGAGTTCCAGAACAAAATCGTAGCCGTGCGCCAGGCCCGCCGGCAATATGATGCGACAAAAGTTCTAACCCAACCGCAGGAGTTGGGATTCTACTTGCAGCCGTAAATTCAGTCTTGAAACTAAGGTAAGCGTTGCGTGAAAAGAAAAAGCTTCGTTCTGACCGGCGCGCCCGGCTCAGGCAAGACAGCAATCATCCGTCAGCTGGAGTGCGATGGCTTTAGCGTCGTAGAGGAAGCAGCTACTGACATCATCGCCTTGGAGCAGGCGCGCGGCATCGCCGAGCCATGGACGCATCCCTCATTCATCGATTCGGTTACCAATCTGCAAAGGCAGCGACAGATTCGTGCCTCGTCCCAGGCTGACGAGATACAGTTTCACGATCGCTCACCCATCTGCACCGTTGCCCTGGCAACTTATCTTGGATATCCCATCTCGCCGACGCTCTCCCAGGAACTGAAGCGGATCAAGCGCGAAGCGATTTACGAAACGCGCGTCTTCTTTATACGGAATCTCGGTTTCATTACTCCGACCGAGGCACGCCGCATCAGCTTCGAAGAAACCCTGCGTTTCGAGCGAATCCACGAAGAGACCTACCGCAACTTTGGCTTTGAGATCTTCCCCGTCGAGGCGGGAAGCCTGTTAGACCGCGTAGCCGCGATCAAGCGCGCGCTTCCTTAGCGCCGAGGTAGCGCACCTGCTACATTAGCGTCTGCGTCGATTGCAAGCAGAAAACGAACAAGCCGCCCAGATGTTCTCCGACCGCACCAATTGGAAGCTAACCCGCAATCGCCTTACCGAGGCCCTCGAAGAAGCACGATCGAGCGGCGTACGCGTTCTCGATCTAACCATTTCCAACCCAACACAAGCCGGACTCCACTACGACGAGCCCCAAATTCTGCAATCGTTAGCCTCGCCGCGATCCATGGATTACGATCCCCAGCCCAAAGGCCTGCCCAACGCCCGCGCCGCCGTTGCCGCCTACTACCAAACTCAGCACGGCATTCAAAACCTCGACCTCGATCGCCTCATCCTCACCACCAGCACTAGTGAAGGTTATTCTTTTGTCCTTCGCCTGCTCTGCAATCCGGGCGATGAACTGCTGGTTCCGAAGCCAAGCTACCCGTTATTCGAATTCCTCGCCGACCTCCAGGACGTCAAACTCGTTCCCTATCCCCTGATCTACGACCACGGCTGGCAAATGGATTTTCCGTCGCTGGAAAAGGCAGTATCGAAGCGCACGCGAGCCGTGGTAGTCGTCCATCCCAACAATCCCACAGGTTCGTACGTCCATCCGCAGGAGCAGGAATCGCTCAACCGTTTTTGCCGCGAGCACGAACTAGCCCTGATCGCAGACGAAGTCTTTCTCGACTACGCTCACGACCGCGCGCCCCGGCAAAGTTTCGCCGCCAATCAGGACGTGCTCACCTTCACCTTGAGCGGAGTCTCCAAAATCTCAGCCCTGCCCCAAATGAAAGTCGCCTGGATCGCAACCAGCGGTCCGGCCCAGCAGGTGGAAGCCGCGCAAGCTCGCCTCGAAGTAATCGCCGACACCTATCTCTCCATGAATGCGCCCATCCAGTGCGCGACCCCAGTTCTATTAGACCAACGAAAGAATATTCAGCCCCAGTTGCTCGACCGAGTGCTGAGCAATCTCGCCGAGCTCGACCGCCAGCTCGCTCAACAAAAGACTTGCCAGCGCTTAAGTCTGGAAGGCGGATGGTACGCAGTGTTGCGCGTCCCAGTAACCCAAACCGACGAAGAATTAGCGGTCGACCTGCTAAGCCGGAAAGCTGTCCTGGTACATCCCGGCCACTTCTACGACTTCTCCACCGACGGATATCTAGTCCTGAGCCTGATTACCCAGAAACCAGAATTCGCAGAAGCCCTACAGCGGGTATTCAAGATGCTGAATCCGTAGAGACGTTGCTCGCAACGTCTCTGCGTGCGGTGCCGAAGGGCGGGCGAGAGATGCAATGCAAACAGCGCCTCAGCAAGCAGCGTCGCTACAACACCCATTTCATCGCTTCACCAAGAACGGATTACTCTCCCGTTCTTCCCCAATCGTCGTTGATGGCCCATGCCCCGGCACAACAACAGTCTCGTCCGGCAGGGCCAGCACAGTCCCACGCAGCGACTGCATAATCTTCTGCATCGATCCTCCGGGAAGATCAGTGCGTCCAATGGATCCAGCGAACAAAGTATCGCCAGCGATCAGAAGTTTCTCGGCAGGGAAGTAAAGACAAACGCTGCCCTCGGTGTGTCCCGGAGTGTGCAGAACACTGGCCGTATGCGCTCCAGCCTTCACCGTATCGCCGGTGCTCACGCTCTGGTCAATCTTCACCTCGCCCGGCGCCGCCACGCCAATCCACGCAGCCTGCTCGTCGAGCATCTTGAGCAGGGCGTAGTCGTTCTGGTTAAGCAGGATGGGCGCGCCCGTAGCCGCCCTCAGCTTCATCGCGCCTCCCACATGATCAATGTGAGCATGCGTAATTACGATTTGCTTGACCTGCAGGTTATGCTTGCGGATGAGCGCGAGCACGTCCTCAATGTCGTCACCAGGGTCGATGACCATCGCTTCGCGCGTCGTCTCATCGCCAATAATCGAGCAGTTGCAATGCAGCGGCCCCACGGGAAAGATTTCATGGATCATGCTTTCATTGTAGCGAAGCGAGTACCGAGTGTTGGGCAGCGGAGAGCGAGAAGTAGTTACGAGGATCTCGCAACAGTGGGATCGGGAAGGGCATGGCTTTAGCCGTGCCGTCGGGGCTTCCCAGAAGATTCGGGCTTTAGCCCCTGAGGTTCCCGGCCCGGAGATCACTTCACACTTGTCTTGAAACGCCGGCAGCGAGACAATACGCCAACGTGCTCGGAGGTCGGGTAAGTGAGGTTCTTTGGCTAAATACCGTCAGCATGGATATCAGGACCGCGACCGCGAACAAAAACCGCGCGAGGGGTCCCGAGAAAAAGACTCCAGAGAAAAGCCGGCCCCGCTGCCGCCAGCCAGACGCGACTACAGCATGGGTCCAAAGCCCGTAAACATGCCCGGCACTCGCGCCGTTTCCCGCTGCGCCCAGTGCGGCACCGTGCTGCAGGCAATCCCACCGACCGGCCTTTGCCCCAAGTGCAGCTTCGAACTCCATTCCTGCAAGCAGTGCATGTATTTCGATCCCGGAAGCCGCTTCGAGTGCATGCAGCCGGTCACCGAGCGCATAGCCAAGAAAGATGCGCGCAACAACTGCACGTTCTACGAAATCCGCGTCACCCGCGAAAAGGAAACCTCCACCCCAGCCAGCCTGCGCCCCAACGACGCCCGCCAGGCATTCGAGAATCTCTTCAAAAAGTAACCCACGATTCTGATCGCGTCTGATTCTGATTACATGGAGGCATGCAGGGAGTAGAAACATGTGGAGACAGCCGCCTCGGCTGTCCAGCCTGGGCGAAGCCCGGCTGCGCCACCTCACTCAAGGTTTCTGCGTAGGCCGCAACAAAATCTCGCTCACAAACGACTGCGCACTCTGCGTTACCAGCATACCCACGGCATGTGCCACGTCTTCCGGCTGCAGCATCTTCCCCGGATCCTTCCCCGCATGCGGACTAAGCTCCGTGTTCGTCGACCCAGGACAAATCACAGCCACGCGAATGTTGTATCCGCGCAGCTCCTCCGCCAGAGAATAGCTCAGCCCATTCAATCCCCACTTCGAGGCGGCATAAGCCGCGCCGTTCGGCAACGCATTCTTCCCCGCCAGAGACGAAATGTTGATGATGTGCCCGGAGCGCGCACGAATCATGATCGGCGCAAAAGCTCGCACCGCATAATAAACACCCCGCAGATTCGTATTCAGGATCTGCTCCCAGCTCTCAGGTGGAAGTTCGTGCAGCGGTCCCCCAAATCCTCGGACTCCGGCGTTGTTGACCAGAATATCGACCCGCCCAAACGAAGCTTCCACCCGCCCAGCCGCCGCTTCAACCGATGCGAGACTGGTCACATCACAGGAAACCACTTCCGCCTTCCCGCCGGCCTGCGTGATCGCCCGCGCAGTCGATTCCAGAGCGGCACGAGCGCGCCCGCATAGCACAGCCGTCGCGCCCATCGCAGCCAACTTCTGTACGATCGCGGCGCCAATGCCGCGTCCTGCGCCGGTAACAACGGCCACCTGCCCAACTAGCCTCTGAACCGTATCCAAGTGATGCGCCCCCACTGCGCTCATTAGAAATTTCTCGAGCTCTGCCCCAGGGTGCCTTCACAAAGGCTGAATTACACCTCGAACGCGAGCCGCCACTTCTGCATCCTATACAATAGCGCCGGGGGCGACTAGGAAGTTGCTTGCCTTCGGAAGAAGACGTACTTATAATCCGGCATCCGGCAAACCCGGAATGCGGAGTGAGGCGCGCAGGCGTCTCACACAGATGCATATTGCCGATCCCGAAAGATCCAAGGAGCTACACTGATGAAAAAGATTCTGGTCACGGTTGTGCTTGCGGTTGCCGCGCTAGTGGCGGCCCACGATGCTGCTGCACAGTCGCAACCGTCCGCGGCGCCCGCGCCAGCCGCCGCTCAACCCGCTGCTCAGCCCGCACAAGCCCAACCTTCCACCGCACCCGCCGCCGCCCCCGTTATTAAAGACCCAGCCGAGTACAACGCCTACGTCGGCGCCATCGGCCAGAAGGACCCTGCGGCACAGATCAGCGGTCTCGAAGCATTTCTGACCCAGTATCCCAACAGCATCATGAAGGGTGCAGCCCTGCAAACTCTCATGCAGGATTACCAGCAGACCGGGAACCAGGCAAAAACCATCGACGCCGCCACCAAACTCGTCGCGGCCGATCCCAGCAATGAGCGCGCCATGTTCCTGCTCGCTTATTTCGATCGCCTGAAGGCGCAAAGCGGAGACGCCAACGCAACGCAGGATCTCGCGGATGCCAAGAAGTACGGCCAGATGGGACTCGACGGTCTCTCCAAATTTGCCAAGCCCGATGGCACCTCCGATGCTGACTTTCAAAAGATGAAAGATCAGATGACCGGAGTCTTCAACGCAGCTCTCGGCCTCGCCGCTCTCACTGCCAAGGACTATGACACCGCCCGCAAAGATTTGCGCGCAGCGGTTGATAGCAGCCCTGATTTTCAAAAGGATTTCAGCGTGGTCTATCCCCTGGCGCTCGCCTATGCTGGCCCCACCCCGCCGGACCCGAACCTTACCCCCGATCCCATCAACGCCATCTGGTTCGCCGGGCGCGCTTCCGTAGTCGCACCCAACGCGCAATATCAGCAGTCGATTGAGAAGTACGCCAGAGGCCTGTACGTGAAGTACCACGCCGGAGACGACGGCTGGGCCGATGTTCTCACGCAAATCAAGGCCAACCCCACGCAGCCCGCCGGCTTCACCATCAAACCCGCTCCCACCCCCGCAGAACAGGCGCACAACATGGTGCTAGCGACGCCTCCCAACAAAATGGACTTCGCCACTTGGGAGTTCGTGCTATCTAACGGCAGCCAAGCGGACCAGGATGCCGTCTGGATCGGCACCAAGGACAACGACGGCAAGGTGATCGTCGAGGGGATCAAGGGCAAGGCCGTGTATATGAACGGCACAGTCATCAGCGCCACTGCAACCGAGTTCGATATCGCCGCCAGTTCGGATGACATCGACGCCAAGAAAGCCGACATCACGCTAACCTTTGAAGAGAAAGTTCCGCTGCGGCTTATCCCAAAAGCAGGCGCCAGCCTGGATTTCCAGGGCGAGCCCGCCTCCTACACTCCGAACCCATTCATGATGACTATGGAAAAGGGCCAGCTACCGAAACCAAAAGTTGCGGCCCCCGTGCATAAGAAACCAGCTTCCAATTAGTGGTAAGCAGGATTCGAAAAAAAGGCAGCCCGCAAGGGCTGCCTTAGTTTTTCTCGAATGCCGAGCGTTTCGGCTTCCCTTGCGACCTTCGCGGATGTCCCTTTGCGCCCTTTGCGGTTAAAAGCTTTTGACCTCCTCCCTACGATCTAACCCATATGAAAGATCTTGCATCTTGACAGCCCAGCACCCGGGGAGGAAAATCGCGCTGCTCGGCCCCAGCCGCATGGTTTCCCCACCTCGTCGCGGTTCCTGGCCAGCCACGCGCGGTCTCGCGCGAAGGAGGACTCCAATGGCGAAACAAATCCTTGATCTCTGTGCCCTCGTGTCCACGAAAGGCCGGAAATCGAGTAGTGTTGGGAAACTTGCCTCAGCAAAGATGGCCTGCGCTATCGTCGCGTTCTGTTTTGCCACAGCGATTGCCGCATCCGCGCAGACCTTCAATGTCGTTTATAACTTCGACAACGGCCCCAACGATCCCCATGACAATTCGACCGTCCAGGGACGCGACGGATACATGTACAGCACCACGCCTCAAGTCTGGAGCGGACAATCGGGCGACGTCTTCAAAATTGATCCCGCCGGAGCTATGGACGAACTTTATGCGTTCGACGGAACCGATGGAGGGTACGTTGCAGGCGGGCTGAGTCTAGCCCTCGATGGTAATTTCTATGGCGCAACCGTCAACGGCGGCAGCCCTGGCTTCGGTACCCGGCCTCGACGGCAACTTCTACGGAAATGCGGCTAGTTGTGCCGCCCTTCCCCCTGGAAATGAATGCATCCCGTTCTCCACTGACGGCGCCGTTTATAAGCTCACTGCGGCAGGCGCTTTCAGCGTGTTGCACACCTTCACCGGCCTGGATGGCAGCAATCCTCTTGGCCCGCTTGTCCAGGGCACCGACGGCTACCTCTACGGAACCACGCTGGACGGCGGCGCCAACGGGGTTGGGACTATCTTCAAGATCAGCACCAGGGGTGACTTTACCCTGCTGTACACCCTCGACGGTACGCACGGCGCGCATCCACTGCCCGGCGGATTGATCCAGGGCTATGACGGCGATTTCTATGGCATTGCCAGCGAAGGCGGGTCCGCTGGTGCAGGCCTGTTGTTCAAGATTACATCCGGCGGGAAGTTGGCGATTGTCGACGACTTCGCAGGTACCGGCTGCTCAGACGCAGTTGGAGGAGTGGTTCAGGCAACGGACGGCAACTTCTACGGGACATGTGTCTCAGGACTCATCTTCCGTGTCACTCCGGCCGGAGCTTTCACCAACCTTGCCGGTATCGGCGGCAGCCCGCAGACCGCGATGATCCAGCACACCAACGGCATTCTCTACGGTGACAACGCAATTGGAGGCAGTGCCGACCGGGGCTACTTCTTCAGTATGAATGTTGGCCTGGCTCCCTTCGTCACCTTCCTGCCTGCGGCTCGCTCGGTCGGAAGTGTAGTGGAGATCCTGGGGCAGGGCTTCACCGGCGCCACCAGCGTCTCCTTCAACGGAACCCCGGCAGTCTTCACCGCCGAATCCGACACTTATCTGACCGCAACCGTTCCCGCCGGAGCGACCACGGGCTCTATCACCGTGGCTGAGCCAGGCGGCACTCTAACCAGCAATAAAATCTTCCGCGTGATACCTCAGGCCTTCAGCATCTCGCCAACGAGTGGCCCATCCGGCACTACCGTGGTCATCACCGGAGATAGTTTCACTGGAGCGACCGAGGTAGTCTTCGCCTGCGGAGAGAAAGCGATTTTCACCGTGGATTCCGACACTCAGATCACGGCCACTGTCCCCGCGGCAGCGATGACCGGAGCGATCAGCGTCGTGACTCCAGGCGGGAATGTCGGGAGCCCCATCTTTACCGTGACACCATGATCCTGTAAAGGTGCTCGAAAGGAACTACAAAGCCGCCTTCCACGAGGCGGCTTTTCTGCGGCGGAGTTCTGTCATCACAGGTTCCAGGTTTTTTCCTGGCCCTTGGAAACATAAACGCCGAGGAGCGGAGCCCGCAATCCTAGCGAGCCGCTTTCTTGTCCCGGTCCCGATCCAAAGACATCGGCCGCGCACTCCGGGGCGGACGCTTCGCTCCATCCCGAAGCTGCCGAACGTCGATCTTCAATTCATCGATAGTCCGGCTCAGCGTGTTCCGGTGCATCCCCAGTTCGCGCGCGGCGCGGCACTGGTTCCCCTTGTTTTCCTGCAGCACGGTGAGGATAAATCGTTTCTTGAATTCGCGAACACCCTCGGAATACAGGATGTTGCTCTTATACATCTGCAGAATGAGTGCTTCCAGTTGGTCTTTCACGTTTAGTCTCTCTCTTTTAATCTTTTTTTGACTATCAAACCACTGTCATTCCGACACCCGAGCCAGGCGAGACCGGAGGAATCTGCTCTTATTTCGACTTCGCAGCCGGAGCGCCGCTCAAATCCTGCGGAGCCCGATGCAGAAAATCCAATCCCTGATTAAACCGCGCTCGCAACTCCGACGGCGCTACCCACATCGCGGCCCGTCCCACCACCAGGAAGTACGGCGCCAGCACCGACCTCTTCAGCATGGTTGAGGTAGGTGTGAACGCCGTCATACCCATCAGCACCACGGTGACAATCAAAACCCCTTTCACCACACCCAGCAAAGCTCCCAGAAACCGGTCAAACCCCCTCAGCCCGGCTTCCTTCATCAGCTTGCGCGCGACCCTGGCGGCAATGTTGAACCCCAGCAGGATCACAAAAAAGATGATCAGGAAACTGAAAATATCAGCCAGCCAGGCATTCTTCAAAAACGTCATGAACCATTCCGACAGCCCCGGATACTTCCAAGCGGCAACAATGTATCCCACCACCAGACCAGCCATGCTCAGAGCCTCCGCAAAGAAGCCCTGTATCCCTGCTGAAATAATGCTCAGCAGTACAACCGCGACAATCAGCCAATCCGCCGCGGTCATGCTCTTCTCCCGCCCACCACACTTCCTCGGGTCTTACCCCTGAACAAGCGCCTACACATCCAGCTTGCGTCCCGTAATCTGGAAATAGGCGTCCAGATACTTCTCGCTGGTCCCGCTGCCCACTTCGGCTGGCAGCGCCGGCGCCGGCGGCTGCTTGTTCCAGTGAATTTCTTCCAGGTAATCGCGGACATACTGCTTGTCGAAAGATGCCTGCCCGCGGCCGGGCTCGTACTTGTCGGCGGGCCAGAACCGGGAGGAATCTGGCGTGAGCACCTCGTCCGCCAGCGTGATCCC
>Ga0209274_10001469_pt1 | contig 12059 bp, 10 predicted proteins | sample HubBroMetageREF1_FD_188343 | JGI IMG/M metagenome (GOLD analysis project Ga0209274, IMG submission 188343) | Reference soil microbial communities from the Hubbard Brook experimental Forest, New Hampshire, USA - Hubbard Brook CCASE Soil... | ecosystem: Environmental > Terrestrial > Soil >...
CATCGGTTTCCGGGGAGGAGAGACCGACGATCTTAATCTAGTAGTTCTGCGATTTGACGCCACCTCCAGCACGTTACAAGGGGAACGATTCTTAACGTTCGCCAGGCAAAATTGAGTGGACCACGACGCCGAAGAGGCGGTCTGTCACGCGGCGGCTTTCTTTATTCGTTCTCGCTCGTAAATCAGGATAAAAAGTTTGATGCGGTTTTCGAGTTCAAGAAATGTCTTTTTGAACGCCAGGGCTTTCTCTTTCGGCTTGCCATCGACGATCGGGTTACTGATGCGCCAATGAATGATGGTTGGATTACCAGGCCATTTGATCGGCAGGTCAAGGGGCGGGCGGTCTCCGATACAGATGATAAAATTCATGGACTGGGCGTCGTCCTTGAGGTATTCGTTGCAGCCTTTGGTTTGGATCCCTTGCCCCCAAAGTCGCTGGGCCTTCAGCACACCGATCGCGAGTGGGTGCACTTCGCTAGTGGGATTAATTCCGGCGCTGAAGGCACGGAACTGATTGCCACCCCATCGTTTCAGAATGGACTCGGCGATAATGCTGCATGCTGAGTTGTCGTAGCAGACAAATAGAACCTTATAGTAGCTGGTCGTATTTTGCAGGCCGTTCACGACCGCCAGGTTAGACCGGGAGGCCTTGAGCGACGATTCAGTGCTTTTCATTGCTATCCTCCAAGCGCCGTTCTCCCCGATAGGTAGTGTAAGGTCCGCATTCTATGTGCTCTGCCAACCGCTGCTGGAACCACACTTCGACTTTGCTCGGTTCGCGGCAAGAGCGGACGCGGTAGAGGCTCAAGTATGAGTGCCAGAGAGAACGGTATCACCAGCGCAGGGCTTCTTATTGGGTGTCGAAACCCCCGCCCTGGAACGGGTATAACAGAAACACTACAATTCCCAGTGGAGTCTTAAGGCGAAGACCGACACCGGCCCGCGATCACGATTGAATGCCGGGTTGGTGATGAACTGGTAATCCACCGTGGCGTGAACGGATTTCCAGATTTGAAAATTGTAGTAGGTTTCGAGAAGTCTTTCCCAGCCATAGTTCAAATGGCCGTCGCCCGCCAAAATGCCCCACCCCCCCCGAAAAATTCCTGCTCCACCTTGGAGATACCGCTAAAGGATCCGGCCAGTCCAATCGTATCTTCCGACCGGTGCCAGGAGTCGCCCTCGATGCTTAACCCCAGTGAAGCGGCGTAATCCACGTCGCTGAACATCCACGCTTCATTTTGTCCGTTGTTCCAGCCCAAGCGGGAGAAGACACCGACGTCTTTTACGACCTCCTGTTCGAGGTTCAGGCCGAAACCATATGTGACGCGATATTTGTTCGCCGCGCCTATATTCGCAGGCCGGGTTGGACTATCAACCGCTTCTTGGTAACTACCTCTATCCGCTCGATCGAGGTAGGCAAGAAGTCGAGTCGTCCCGGGATGATCGTTTGCGCTGTAGCGGCGCTCAATTTCGGTCACCATTCCCCAAGCAAGTAAAAGCCGGCCATCTTGCGCCGAGCTTACATATGGCCATTTCAGAATTTGGTCTTCTGCGGTCAGACTATTCTGGTAACGTGGCACCTGGAAGAATCCATAGCGCAAAGTCCATTTCGGCTGATTCAATTCCACAGTAAGACCAGTGGTATATCCGAGACTGTCCGCTGGATAGTCCCACGCCTCGCTATTCACGAATGCCCAATTCATGAATTGCGTGCGCGGATCATTGGCGTAAGCGTTGCGGTCGAAAATATCCGCGGCGGACATCCGTCCGAGTGTTAGCGTAAGCCGGGAAATATCCTGTTTTCCAGCGAGTGTGAGTTCGTCATCGGGCACGTCCTCCTGCTCGCCACCAAAGCCGATCGTTTGCCGAATGAACAGACGCGCCAGGTTGCCTTCGGGAACTCTGGTGCCAAGGCGATAGGCTTCACCGTTGGGAAAACCTTCTACGCCCTCCGTATCGGCCAAGCCGAACCCCTGCCACATCAACCCATCAACGTGCGCCTCAGCACCCGTCCACAGCCGGACACCGGCCATCAGATCCAGCGAAACGGTTTCGCGCGCTTGACCCCCGCTGGGCAGGCTGTTCGGCCCGTAATACTTCGCCGCAAAGGGAGGATAGCCCTGAACGATGTCGGTGTTTTGGACGTGCCAGTTCCAGGTCTGCATTTGAGCATCGATCGAGCTTCCGGGTGGAGGAGATTCCTGTTCCGCGCCGTTGGATCTCAGCGCCAGGCAAAATAGGCACGTCAAGCACGTCATCAATAGCAAATAGACCCGCGAGAGCTGCACGTTGGAAGTCACAGGCGTCGGACCATTAGGTACGCCAAAGTATCTGCGCGACAAACTTCGCCACGGCATCCGATCAGGGGACCCTGAGTTGAGGTTCAAAAGAAAAAACTATAGTAAAGACTAAATCGCTGTGTGAAGGCTGAGCCACTGAGTTCTCATTGTCCGTAGTGCCGTGGGTGACAATTTCCAACTGATAATGCTTAACTTAACAAATCCGTAACTTTGAAGAGACTTCGCCGAAGTCGCGGAGATGTTCCGCTACGCCTCAGCGCAATGGATCAATCAGAGGAATTGTAGCCTTAGTACTGTCGAGCCAGTCTTCCCCGCACGTCCATGACCCAGGTGGCAAGCTCACTTCTGCCGAAGAACTTCAAGCATGCTGACGGCGGCATCGAGGTATCGCCCCGTCTCACACGAATCGCCGCGGCAGATCAGGGCGACCTGTTCGCAGAACTAAAGACGGCAGAAAACGGTCTCACTGAAGCGGAAGCTCAGCGACGACTAAATGAGTATGGTCCAAACGCGGTCGGCGATGAGCAGCGGTTCCCGCGCCTCAAGCTGTTTATCAAAGCGTGCCTGAACCCCTTGGTGATCCTGCTGTCAGCGCTGGCAACTATTACGTTCGCGACGGCGCAGAGCAGATCCGACAACGCTGGCGGCGTGTTGATGCTGATTATGGTGGTGCTCGGCGTATCGCTTCGATTCTTCCAGGAAGCACGCGCCGATGCAGCAGCCGCCAAGCTGAAGGCGATGATTCACGTGACTGCGACTGTGATCCGGGACGGTAAAGAGCGCGAAATCCCGTTGGCCGAACTGGTACCTGGTGACGTGATCCGGCTCGCGGCGGGTGACATGATACCCGCGGACATTCGTCTGCTTGGTTGCAGGGACTTGTTCCTGACGCAGGCGAGCCTGACGGGGGAGGCGTTTCCGGTAGAGAAGTTTGATCCTCCTGACGCGGCTGCCGGCAAGCCACCGCTGGAACTGAGGAACGTCTGTTTTCTCGGCACGAGTGTCGAGAGCGGTTCGGCGAGTGCCGCGGTCGTTGAGACTGGCCGCAAGACCTACCTCGGTAGCATGGCGAGCGCTATCACGCAGGAATCGCCGCCTACCAGATTCGATCGGGGCGTAACCAACTTCACCTGGCTGATGCTTTACTTCATGGGCGTGATGGTGCCGGCGGTCTTTCTGATCAATGGATTTGCCAAGCACGACTGGGGCCAGGCGTTCCTGTTCGCACTGGCGGTAGCCGTGGGACTCACGCCCGAGATGCTTCCGATGATTGTAAGTGTATGCCTGTCCAAGGGCGCGCTCTTGATGTCGCGCAAGAAAGTGATTGTCAAGCGCCTCAACTCGATTCAGAACCTCGGTGCGATGGACGTCCTATGCACAGATAAAACCGGAACGCTGACGATGGATCGCGTTATTCTGGAGCAGCATTGCGACGTTGCACTAAAAGACGACGACGGCGTGTTGGAATTGGCATTCCTGAACAGCCACTTCCAAACCGGGCTCAAGAACATTCTCGACCGCGCAGTTCTCACGTATGAGGACTTGCATCAAAAGCTTGCCACCGCGGACTACATCAAGATAGACGAGATTCCCTTCGACTTCAGTCGCAAAATGATGTCCGTTGTCGTCGGCAAGGCTGGCGGGACGCACCGGCTTATCTGTAAGGGTGCACCGGAATCAGTGTTCGCCAAGTGCACAAGGTTTGAGTTAGACGGAGACATCTTGCCGATGGATCCGTTACTGCTTGAGGATCTCAAAGAAGAATACGACAAGCTGTCGGCTGATGGCTTCCGCGTCATCGCGATTGCGTATCGCGATTTACAGCCGAAACCCGCCTATCACAAAGAGGACGAGAAGGATCTAATCCTGAAGGGTTATATCGCATTTCTCGACCCACCCAAGGAAACCGCGGGACCTGCGATCGCCGCTCTGCAAAAACACGGAATCACCGTCAAGGTACTGACTGGAGACAACGAGCTGGTCTCCCGCAAGATAGGCAAGGAGGTCGGTCTTTCCCTCGAAACGGTCCTGACTGGCGCAAAGGTCGAGACGCTCAACGACGCCGAGTTAGCCGACGCCGCAAAGAAAACCGCACTGTTTGTCCGGCTCTCACCAGCCGACAAACAGCGCATCATCAAGGTCCTCCAAAGCAAGGGACACGTCGTCGGGTACATCGGCGACGGAATCAACGATGCGCCAGCCCTCCGTATGGCGGACGTCGGGATCTCGGTGGATACCGCGGTGGATATCGCCAAGGAGGCCGCCGACATTATTTTGCTAGAAAAGAGCCTGATGGTGCTGGAGGAAGGAGTGATCGAAGGCCGTAAAGTCTTCGCCAATATAGTCAAGTACGTGCGAATGGGTGCGAGCTCGAATTTTGGCAACATGTTCAGCGTACTCGGCGCCAGCCTTTGGCTGCCTTATCTGCCGATGTCGCCGATAAAGATCCTTACCAACAATCTCCTTTACGACTTTTCGCAAGTGCCGATTCCCACTGATGAAGTGGATCCTGAGCAGGTGTCCAAGCCGCGCCCATGGGACATGGACGAGATAGCGCGGTTCATTCTTTTCATCGGCCCGGTCAGCTCGATATTTGATTACACGACGTATTCAATCATGTGGTTTTTGTTCAAGTGCAACCACCTCGGTCTGGTGCCGCCGCCAGAACTCGCCGCGCGCTTTGCACATGCCACAGCCATGAATCCCGATTCGACGTACGCGGCGGCCTTGTTCCAGACCGGCTGGTTCGTGGAATCGTTACTGACACAGACACTGATCATCCACGTCATCCGCACCAACAAGATTCCGTTCCTTCAGAGCCGCGCGAGTTGGCCGCTGATCCTTACCTCGGGCGCGATCATGCTAGTCGGGGCATGGCTGCCTGTTTCGCCGATCGGACCATGGCTAGGGTTCGTTCCGCTGCCCGCGCTCTACTGGCCACTATTACTGGTCACACTCGTGCTCTACGTAGCTCTGACACAATTGGTGAAGGTGTTTCTTGTTCGTAAGGGATGGATTTGAAGGCCGGAAGCCTGCACCGCGTAGAGAGCGCCTCGACTCCGAGCTTTCGAGATTACAACACCTGGTGCCGCCGCAAGTCCTGAAGGACCGCAACAACGTAGGACAAAAAGCCTAACGCGAACAGCGGAATGCCGAAGAAGAAGAACAAGCACATCGTGATCGGCGTGGTCTCAACGATGCACGGAACCGCAAGAAGGAATCCGAGGCCAACAGTGATTACGGCTACTGTGATCAGATTGGGCATATATTTATCCCGCTGGGGTATGAATCGGTTGATGGCAGGTAACGCAGCTTAGCTGATTGGCCAAAATCGGCTTCATGACTGCAACGTGCGCGGGATTATTTTGGAAATTTGCCGCCGGGCCGTGACATTGCAAGCAGTTGCTGTTCGGGAATGGCCTGTAAAGCGTGATTTGCTTCGGCATTTTCATGAAACCGTAGTACCTCGCAACGTGCCCCATGCTCTCGAGCTTGGTTCTAATCGGGCCCAAAAAGCCGTAGTCGGCATGGCAGGTGTAACATTGATCGTTCAGGATCCACCGATTGCCGAAGTGCATTGCGGCTAATGACTTGCTTTTCGGATTCTCGAGGTCGGCTATCCATGGCGTCATCGTGTGGCAGTCTGCGCAAAAGGTTACGTGTTCAGCACGTTGGAAGGACAGGGCAAAAGTGGCGAGCGTCACCAGCGCTGGAGCGACACCAAGTACCAGCAAGAGCAGCAGTTTTTCCCCGTTACTCACAATGCTTGCCAATCGCTACGACCCTAGTTTCTTGATGTAATCGACTAAAGCCTTCACCTGGTCTGCGCTGAACTGACTGAAGCCAGGCATGGTCGGTGATTCGCCTACCGCCGGTCCTCCCTGCGAAATAGCTTTCGCGATCCAGTCGTCGCTCTTGCCTTTGAGCGAGACCACAAAGTCGGGGGGTGGCGGCTTCAAATACTTGCCAGCCGGACCGTCGCCATGTCCCTTATCGCCATGGCATGCAGCGCAACTCTGGGCATAGGTCGCATCAGCCGATTGGGCACGCGCGGGAGTCGCAAGGAACAGACTCAACGCTGAAGTGATGAGCGTTATAGATAGATACGATGCGGACAGTGCTTTAGTAATCATCTCAATCTCCTATGTGTACTGGTTTTGCGGACCCGGTTCTCCACTAAAAGCGATACTTCAGGGCTATGTATCCGGCGTTCCCGGTATAAGGCGTCCAGGAAGTTGCGCCCACGAAGGTCGAATTAGGCGACGCACTGCCCATCCACGATTTCAGGTTGTCCCAGGCAAAGTCATTTTCGCCGAAGTGATTGAAGTAGTAACCCAAGTCGAGTGTCATATTTTTCTTGAACGGATACTCATACTGAACGATGAGCTCCTGAAACTGCGTGCCGATGTTCGGAAAAGAAGTCGCAGGGGTCAGCGCTGCGTCACCGTTGGCGTGAGTCAGGTCAGTGCTGACTGCGTAAGTGTATTTGATACTCAGCTTCGATTTATTTCGCAGCAGTTGAGACCCCTCGAGAACCAGGGGTGGCAACGAGGTCTCGATTCCCACATCGACTGAACTACCCTGATCGCGGCCATAACTGGTCCAGACTTGCGCCGGACAGTTTTGCGGAGTCTGCGAATCAGGCAACGTGGCCGGGCAGGTAGGTTCGATCGGACTGGGTGCGTGGCTTTGGCGTTGCATCCCGGCCATATTCCAATCGGTAGCTTGCCAACTATAATTGACGAAGAGATTGAAGTCCTCGCTCGGCTGATAGGTAACCCCGACCGATGGCGTGTAGTCCGACGAGTGTTGCAGTCCTATCACTGAGGACGGATAGTTGTAGTCGTCGTAATCCATCGCCGCATTGAGACTGATACTATTCAACTGTAGGTTCTCTGAACTGTGGAACGGACGAAGCGAGCCGGATAGATTGAATTGATTCACGTGCACCGAGGCTTCATCAAAACGCCGCAGATCGGCGAGCTCGGTATTTCCATCATTCTGCTCAACCAGCGAAGTGCGGTTGTTGTTGTAACCTGGCGAGTCGCGGTTCGCGTACTGGTAGCTGCCATGGAATTCGAGCCAGTCGGCGGGCGTCCAGTCGAGCACCGGACCGTAGGAGGTGGTGTCCTGCTGCAGCACCATAAGCCCGCTATTGTGTTCGGTATCGATCCGTCCCACCAGGCTCGCCGCCAGCGTTGGAGTAATCCGATAGCTGGCCGACAGGTCGATGTTCTGGTCCGAGAATGAGAACGGGAAGGCGGTCGCTGTGAAAGTGCTGGCGATGTCATTGAGCGACTTAATGCCCTTGAACGTGATCGCAGGATCTTCGTTGTTGTAGTCGTAGTAGCTGTAGGTGCCTCTGAGCTCCAAAGGCTCAATCGGATTGCTGACCAGCGTTGCGTTGGCAAAGAATGGCTGTACGTCGCCGCCGAGATTGCTCTGCGGCAGCCGCTGTGATGGAAGCGCGGAGTTAGCCGTGTATGGAATGAAGCTCTCGCTCTGCAGCCACCAGCCGTATGACAGACTGCCCATCGCGCGCGTATTGAGAGGCAAAGTTACACCGCCATCCACCGTGAAGGTGTGCGCCTGGTTGTCCGGATAGAGCTGCATCCGGCCCGTGCACGGTCCAGTTCCGCCGGTTGGCGAATAAATCGCGGAACTGGTGCATGCGCCGGTCGGCGAAAGCTCGCTCCAGACGTCCGGATTCGACCAGGTCAGAACCGAGTCTTGATTCTCGAAGAACGAGCCGTTGTATTTCGCACCAAGCGTCCACCAATCGGCGGCGTACTCGACGCCGACGCCATAGTTGTAGATGTCGTAATTTACCGGCTGGGTTACCTGCGAAATGTTGTAGGTGCCGGGGCTGGGACCAAACATCGTACCGAATGAGTAATCGTTGCCGCTAGGGTTCTGGAAGTTGAACTGGGCGGTATAGGTCCAATGCGGATCGGGCGTGTAGCGAACGTTGAGGTTCGCGACCCCATTGAGCAGACTCATCGCCGTCGGATTCGCGACCGCATTCACCCACGTGCCGATATTCTTCCCCGGCGGTTCGCCGCCGGTTGGAGGCGCCGGATGCGAGCTCAGGCTGAAGTTGCCGCCGTTCTGACTAAAGGCGATCGAGCCTACATCGTCGCTAAGATAGTGCGGCATGTCGAGGTACTGAATTTGGATATCGAGCAGGCCATATACTCCGGTGTGTAGATTATACAGCTGGTTATTCTGCCCCAGATTGTAGGCCTTGAAGTCGGCAAAGATCCGGTCGTCGCTTTTATCACCAAGGAGCAAGTGCAGTTCCGGCGCGATGACTTGCTGCGCGAGGTCGCTGTACTCGCGGTACTTGGCGACGTTAGTAGCGGGTACCGGTCCCGGAAATACGCCTACCTCTGCAGAGCCTTGCATCGAGACGGCGCCCAAGGTCGTCTGCGCATTTGCGTCGCGCGAAGCGACTAACACTGACACCAACAAAACCGGAAGCACGGCTGATACGAGGAGCGCGTGATTCATCGAGTCTTTCATGGTGCATACCTCGATTCGCTTCCGTCGCCTCTACCGGGTGAAGAACAGGCCACCCGGTGAGTTCGAGCCATGGATGTTCGCATGACAATTGGTGCACGCATGTCCGAACACAAAAACTGTACCCGCACCGGCAGGAGTCCCGGGATGAAATGTGCCGACGTGGCATTGCTGGCATAGTCGCGGCGGCGAGACCTTCAGCAGAAACATGTTGGTCGAGCCATGGGGGTCGTGACAGTTGCTGCAGTTCTGCATGACCGGCGGATGCGCCCACAAAAATGGCCCGCGCTTCTCGGCATGGCAGGTGTAACAGACCTCGTTCACCGTCGGCTGTACCAGTTGATGCTGATAGGGGCCGCCATGCGGATTGTGGCAGTCAGTGCAGACCATCAGGCCCTCGCGCAGCGGCATGTGCGAAGGCATGTTCATCTGGTTCTGTTTGTCGAGGTGGCACCTGAGACAGACTTGGGTCTCGGGCCGCGTATAGATGAACGGGTTAGCTCGGAACTCGGCAGCTAGCTGGTAATCCGAGGTCTTGTGCATGACTACGTGACAGTCGACGCATTTAACGCCTCGGAAAGCGTGAGTACTGGCTTGCCAGAACGCCTGGTCGCCCTTCTGATGACAAGTGAGACACGCGCTATTCTCGCGAGCTTGCGATTCGCCCGAGTCGGGCCGGAATGTGAGCAGCGTCGCCTCTGCCGGCGGCCCATGCATCACTTGCTCAGCCGTCGCGCCCTTGCCCAATGCCGCTGCCATTTCGGGAACGTACTGGCTGCCTGGCCCATGGCACGATTCGCATCCGTGCTGCTCGGCGGGATCCCGCGGATGCTTTATAAGAATGTTGCCCATCATGGTGTCGCTGAACGCGTGCGTCGAGGCTTGATGGCATCCCTCGCAAGCCTGGCTGCCTACGTAACTCGCGCCTGTCCCGCCCGATGCGGGAACCTGCCATTTTGCAGACTGGGCCGGCGAAGGCGCTGCTGACGATGATAGTGCTTCCTGCGCTGAGCCGGCCGCGATTGCCATCCCGCCGCTGAGGATCGCCAACGCGAATGCAATCGCTCCAACAAACATTTGAAGCGGAGATCCGACGTGTCGGATCCCTAGTCTAATCGCAGAGCCTCCTTCTGCGAATCGCACCGCGCTCTCCTCGCAACAGTCAGAATCTCGCGAACACTTTATGCAGAGCTTGCGATTAGCAGCCAATAAACAAGAGAGCGGCTTAGTTATCTGAAGAACAAATATTGCCGATGGAAAGCCGAGCCGAACATTAGATCTTGCTACGCTTGGTGTCGCAACCGTTCTGTACCAGCACCGTGACTGACTTCAACGCGGATCGGCTCATGCGGCGTACGGTCCACAACTTCAGTTTTGAAGGAGACTACTCATGCCACTCAAGATGAACGCCGCATTGGTCCAGGAGTTTGGAAAGCCCCTGGCGCTTCGCGAATGTGACATACCCTCCCCGGGCCCGGGCCAGATCCTGATCAAAACCGAGGCCTGCGGCGTATGCCACACAGACCTCCATGCCGCGCACGGCGACTGGCCGGTGAAGCCCACGCTTCCCTTCATTCCGGGCCATGAGGCCATCGGACTGGTCACTGCGGTTGGATCGGGCGTGACGATCGTGAAGGAGGGAGACCGGGTCGGGGTGCCCTGGCTCTACTCGGCGTGCGGTCATTGCGAGTATTGTTTGTCGGCGTGGGAGACGGTTTGCCCCGAAGCCCAGTTCGGCGGCTATACCAGAAACGGAGGCTTTGCCGAGTACCTCCTCGCAGACCCGGACTACGTCGCCCATATACCTGCCGGCCTCGCGCCTTTGGATGCTGCCCCGCTGATCTGCGCTGGCGTCACGACCTACAAGGGGATCAAGGAGACCGAAGCGAAACCCGGCGAATGGATCGCCATCTCGGGCTGTGGCGGACTCGGGCATCTGGCAATCCAGTATGCAAAGGCTATGGGACTATTTGTCTGCGCCATCGATATCGACGATGCCAAGCTGGCTCACGCCCGGCAGGTCGGCGCCGACGCGGTGATCAATGCCAAGGCGGGAGACCCCGCAGCCGCCGTGAAGAAGAAGACCGGCGGCGGAGCCCATGGCGTCCTGATAACGGCTCCTTCTCTAATCGCGTTCAAGCAGGGTGTTGGGATGACGCGGAAGCGCGGCACTTGTGTCCTGGTCGGACTGCCGCCGGGCGAATTTCCGGCTCCTCTGTTCGATGTAGTGGCGAACTGCATAACCATCCGCGGTTCGTTCGTCGGCACGCGCCACGATATGGCCGAAGCGCTCGCCTTCGCCACCGAAGGCAAGGTCAAGGCCGATATCGAGCTGCAGCCTCTCTCTGCGATCAACCAAATATTCAATCGGCTCGAGCATGGCGATGTGGCGTCACGCGTAGTTCTCGACTTCGCGCGGGACTGAGGCGCCGACATACCGGACAGGATCTCGGACGTCTCGTACGTTGAGTGTGCAGGATTCGCTGTGATTCGTGGACCGATCCGACAACCAGAGGCGCACCGGAGCGGACGTTCACGGTGGCTGCGCGCTGCCGTACTTGGATCAGACGATGCGATTGTGTCGACCGCCAGCCTCATGATCGGCGTCGCTGCCGCGTCGTCGTCGAAAATAGCAGTCTTGATCGCCGGTATCGCCGGGCTGGTGGCGGGTTCCATGTCGATGGCGGTCGGTGAGTACGTATCGGTTAGTGCGCAGCGAGACTCGGAGCGGGCCGACATCGAGCTCGAAAAACGCGAGCTCGCCGCCGCCCCAGAGGCAGAGCTGAACGAGCTCGCAATGATCTACATGAGGCGAGGGATTGATAAAGAGCTGGCAATGAAAGTCGCTGAGCAGCTCAGCGCTCGCGACCGGCTAGGCTCCCATCTGCGCGACGAGCTGGGGATCGAGCCGCGGTTCCTCGCGCATCCAATGCAGGCGGCGTGGATTTCGGCGATCAGCTTCGCGTCTTTCGCGGCCGTTCCCATAGCTGCTTTCCTCATCGCGCCGCGCTCCCAGGGCATCCCGACGATCGCGGTGTTGTCTCTCGCCAGCCTCGCTGCCCTTGGTGCATTTGGCGCCTATCTCGGTGGTGCGCCGCTCGGCCGTGCAGCGTTGCGTGTGACAATGGGAGGTGGTTTGGCGATGGCAGTGACAGCGCTAATCGGACGACTGCTCGGTGTTTCAGCAAGTTGAAGATGACCACCAAACAGCGCACGGGGTCCGCACCTCTTTCGGCTCTA
>Ga0209274_10001472_pt1 | contig 12035 bp, 14 predicted proteins | sample HubBroMetageREF1_FD_188343 | JGI IMG/M metagenome (GOLD analysis project Ga0209274, IMG submission 188343) | Reference soil microbial communities from the Hubbard Brook experimental Forest, New Hampshire, USA - Hubbard Brook CCASE Soil... | ecosystem: Environmental > Terrestrial > Soil >...
CCAGCACGTCGGCCCCGCGCCAGGTGCTCAACCATGCGGCAGGCCGTTACGATGCGAGCTTTTTCTTCGTTTCCTTGAAGGCGAATTCCTCAATCTCGACTCCCTCCCGGACGACCCGTTCAACCCAGTGGTCAATACCGGCTTCGCGATGCAGCCTGGCCAGAAACGCTGCGCGCGCAGCCAGTTCGCCGGGAAGGGAGAGGGCTGCCGACTTCGAGCGCCTCACTCGAACCGCGGCCTCCCAGGCCGATTCATCGCTTGCCTGCGCGACCACGAGCCGGTCGATTCCTTCCTGGTCCAGCATTACGGCCTTCCTCTTCGGTGTCTTCATTGGGGGCCAGCCCGTGATAATCCGAACTACGCCCTGGGGCTTAAGTTTGGAAAATGATCTTGAGCCTCCTTCCGCCCAGTTTCTTCCTGGATTAGACACAGGTCTTGGCCTTCGTCGTAGCCTCATCCTTGCCTCTAAGCGGCCATTGCCAATCTCCTGGAAAAGCAACGCCCTGTTACTCCGGTCTGTTCTGACAGCCCAGTAGCGGCGCGCTCGCTTGATCGTCATTGACCTCTCGTGCTCACACCTCCAAAATCACTGGCATAATCAGCGGCCGCCGCGAAGTCTCCTTCACGATATACCGCTTCAAATCCGCGCGAATCTTCTCCTTGATCACGCCCCAGTCGGTTTTCTCCTCGCGGTTCGACGCTTCCAAAGTTTTCGCCACCACCTGGCGCGCGCTGTTCATGAAGTCCGATCCGTCTTCGGCCAGCGCGAAGCCGCGGCTGACGATCTCCGGCAGGCTCTCCATACGCCCGGTCTGCCGGTTGATGGCGATGATCGGCAGCACGATGCCGTCTTCGGAAAGGTGCCGGCGGTCGCGGATCACCATCTCCTCCACCACGTCGTCAATCGAGCCGGAATCGATGCACACACGCCCCGCAGTCACCTTTCCTGCCTTGCGCGCACCGTGGTGGTCGATCTCCAGCACATCGCCCGATTCCATGATGAAAGTATTTTCCAGGCCAGACGCGCGCAGATGCTCGGCCAGGCGCGCATGCTTGGTGAGCTGCCGGAACTCGCCGTGAATAGGCATGAAGTAGCGCGGGCGCACCAGGTTCAGGACCAGCTTCATTTCCTCCATGCTGGCGTGTCCCGAAACGTGCACCGGCGGATTCATGCTGCCATACAGCACATCGGCCCCGCGGCGCGCCATGTGATCGATCATGCGGAAGATGCCCTTCTCGTTGCCCGGGATGATGCGCGAGCTCAGCACCACCGTGTCGCCTTCCTCCACCGAGATCTGCTTGTGATTATCCACCGCCACCCGCGAAAGCGCCGACATGGGCTCGCCTTGCGTGCCCGAAATCAGTACGGTCACCTTATGCGGAGCGATGCCCATGACTTCTTGTGGACGGATCAGGACACCGTCGGGAATCTCCAGCAGCCCAAGGGAGTGGGCGATCTCGCTGACGGATGTCATACTCCGTCCGACGATCGCTACTTTGCGGCCGAACTGCGCCGAAAGATCCAGGACCAGTTGAATTCTGTGGATCGAGGAGCTGAAACAGGAGATCATCAGGCGGCGTTGGGCGCGGCTGAAGATGTCCTCCATACGCGGCTGGACGGCGCGCTCGGATTCGGTATAGCCCGGCCGATCGGCATTGGTCGAATCGGAAAGCAAGAGCAGCACGCCGCGCTTACCGTAATCGGCCAAGGTGTGCAGATCGAACAATTCGTTGTCGGTAGGGGTGGGATCGACCTTGAAATCGCCCGTGTGGATGATGACTCCCAGGGGCGTGGTAATGGCTAGGGCTAAGGCACTGACTATCGAGTGCGTAACATGGATAAATTCAATCTTAAATGGGCCGATCTCCAGTATTTGCTTGGGCTTAACTTTGTTAAGCTTGGGTTCTTCTTCAAGCTCGTATTCTTCCAGGCGCCGCTCCACCAGGGCCAGCGTAAAAGCCGTGCCGTAGACGGGAACTTGGATCTCGGTGAGGAAGTAGGGGACCGCACCGATGTGGTCCTCGTGGCCATGCGTGAGGATCAGGGCTTTGACCTGTGACTGGTTATCCTTCAGGAAGGTGAGATCGGGCATGACCAAGTCCACGCCCAGGAGTTCGTCTTCCGGGAACATCATCCCGGAGTCGATCACGATGATTTCATCGGCGTAGCGAATGGCGGTCATGTTCATGCCGAACTCGCCCAATCCGCCGAGGGGGATTACTTGCAGTTTGTTTTCTGGCATTAAAGATCACAGCTAAAGCCTATGCTACCTCATCTGTAGCCGGCCGCTTGCAGTTCGAACAATTCAGCGTACTGCCCACCGAGGGCCACCAGATGGTTGTGCGTGCCCTGCTCGCGGATCCGGCCGTCTTTTAGGACCAATATCCGATCCGCCATGCGGACTGTGGAAAATCTGTGGGAAATCAGCACCGCCATTCTCTCTTTTGTTAGTTCCGCGAACCGGCGGAAGACCTCATACTCGGCGCGCGCATCCAGGGTAGCGGTGGGCTCATCCAGGATTAGCAGTTGCGCGTCGCGCATGTATGCCCGTGCGAGGGCAAATTTTTGCCATTCACCGCCGGAGAGGTCCACACCGCCATCGAACCGGCGGCCGATCATCTGGTCGTAGCCCTTGGGCAGTTTTCCAATGACTTGGAACGCCATGCTCTTGTGGGCGGCCATTTCAATGCGGGACTGATCGGCGAGGTCTTCAATTTTTCCAAAACCAATGTTTTCTTTGGCTAGCAGTTCATAGCGCATGTAATCCTGGAAGATGACGCCGATCTCTTTGCGGAGGTCTCCGACGTCGTATTCGCGAAGATCGATGCCGTCCAGGAGGATCTGGCCGATGGTCGGATCGTAGAGCCGGGCAAGGAGTTTCACCAGGGTGGTCTTGCCAGCGCCATTCTCGCCGATAAGAGCAATTTTTTCTTTTGTTTCCAGGCGGAAGCTGATGTTTTCAACGACCATGTTGGAGGATCCCGGATAGGCGAAGCCGACGTTTCGAAACTCGAACCCGTCGCGAATGGGGCGTGGCGCCGGTAGCGCTAATGGAGTACTCCGTATAGTCGGCTGCATCTCGAAGAACTCGAACAAATCTTTCAAGTACAAAGCTTGGTCGGAAATATCGGTGAAACTTTGCAGAATCTTTTCGATGTACATGCGAGACCGGGAGAACGCGCCTGTGAGGAACGTAAACGTCCCTACCGAGATCGCGCCCGCCAGCGTGCGGATCAGGACTACGGCATAGGCGCCGTAATAGCCGCCGGTCGAGATTAGGTTGAGGAGGAAACCGACGCTGGCGCGCTTGACGGCAACCTTCTTATTATCCTCATAGATACGATCGGAAACCTCACGATATCGTTCAGCCAGATGTTCCCCGAGTCCAAAAATCTTGACTTCTTTGGCGCTTTGGTTGGAGGCGCCCAGCAACCGAATGTAGTCCAGTAAGCGGCGCTGCGGCGTCCAGCGATAGAGCACCGAATAAGCCAGCGCGGTGAAGTGGGTTTCACCCAGAAACGCGGGGATTACCGCAGCCACCAGCAGCACCATAAGCCAGGGCGAAAAGATAATCAGGCCGGCGGAAAGCGAAATCAGGCTCAGGGTGTCCTGGGCGACGTTCAAGACGCCCGCTAGAAGGCCAATGCGGCCAGTCGTTTGGCGGCGGGCGCGCTCCAGCTTGTCGTAGAAGACGGGATCTTCAAATGAGGCCAGATCCAGTTGGGTGGCATGTTCGATGAGCCGTACGCTGATGCGGTTGGTAAAGCGGTCGCCGAGGAGGCTGTCGGCCAGGGAATTGGCGCGCGCCAGCAGGTCGCTGAGGACCGCCAGCCCCAACTCCAGGGCGACCAGCTTCCAGAGGCCGGCGGCATTGCCGTTTCCGCGCTTAATCCAGGCCACCACGCCATCCAGGATGAGCTTCGAGATCCAGAGCATGGCCAGCGGCAGCAGCGCCCTTACGAGACGCAAAAGGGTAGTGATCGAGACCAACGCCGGGCTGGTGTCCCAAACCATCCCAAGCAGCGGACGGATATTCCGCAGGGAGGCGAGACGGGTACGCCAAGTGGCCTCGCCGTCCGGTTTCCTGGAGATGGGTGGGTGCATCAGGCTCTAGTTTAGCGCCGTTGCCGACGTGATCTCCTCAAACCAGGACTGGGCCTGGTTGCTCGGGGTTCACGGCTGAACAACCAGCCAACGACGCGACGCGGCACAGTCTTTGGTCGGCCGCAACGAGTAAGTTAATGTGCCCCGCCTGCCGGAGGTCGAGTGCCACAGCTAGTTGCAATGCACCGAGTGTTCTGAGGCCCTCCGCCGCTCCGTATCGAACGAGTAGTTTCCTAGCACTTTGGAAGTGGCCCTCATTAACGGACGCGGCGACCAGCAACCGTCGCTGGGCAAGATCGGCCCGGAAGCGTCGGCGGGCGGTTTCCAAGGACTCCAGATTGATCTCCGCAGTTCTGATCTTGAGGGCGAGCACGGACTCCAACTCTACAATCGTAAGGTTAGAAATCACGGATCGAGAGCCCGGCTGTTCGAGGATGCGGTCCATGTAGTCGGATCCGTTCTCCTTGTGGTACCGCTTCGCAAGTGCGCTCGTGTCGAGGAAATAATTTGGCAAATCAACGCTCTTGCCGGAGGGCGATCACGGCCTCGGCAAGGGAGCCGGTAATCGTAGAGAGTGCCCGTCTGACGTCATCCAGGCTGATGTCGTCATGGAGGGCTTCTGCCCATTCCTCCGGCGCGAAGTATCCCTCGAGGTCCTGGGCGATGGCCAGTTCGCCGACGCTCGCGGTCAGTTGCCGGCCCTCCTCAGGCTGTACGCTTTCCGGTGGCTGCGCGCCGTCCCGATGCATGGCCTGAAGAGTCTTCTCCATACGTCTTCATTCTAGCGGATTCTACGGCTGCAAAGAGTACACCGCGCCGACATTCGCACTTCCGCCGCTGGATGTCGTGCCGTAGAGCGTCCCGCCCCTGCCCGCTACACTGGGGGACGTTCCGTTTCGCGCCCGGGATGGAGCGGAAGCTGGAGAAACCGGGCCCTCTTGGCCCACTGTACATGCGGAGTCCTTTCCTGTGGAGATTGGAAGAACGGGTTCTCGAAAGAAGCACCGGAGCTTCGATTGGGAAAGCCCGGTTCAGGGCCGGGCCTTCCAGTCGAAGCGGAAAGGAGGGTCAACAAATGATCAAAGTGCTAGTTGTACTGCCGTTGATCGGCAGATTCACGATCATTATCGTCTGGCACCGTAAGGACCAGCGCTAATGACCGAGCAGGATCGGGGGGCCGTTCCCCCGGTCCTGCTACTAGCATACTCCAAATGGCCGCCGGATAAAACCACCTTCCGTAATATTCCTCGCCTCGTGCTGCACCTCAGGCCCCGACAGGTCGCCAGAGAACCTAGCGCCTGTTGGCCCACTGTACGCGGAGTCCTTTCCTGTGGAGATTGGAAGAACGGGTTCTCGAAAGAAGCACATGAGCTTCGATTGGGAAAGCCCGGTTAGAGGCCGAGCCTTCCAGTCGAAGCGGAAAGGAGGGTCACCTAATGATCAAAGTGCTAGTTGTACTGCCGTTGATCGGCAGATTCACGATCATAGAGCGGCTAAAAGCCCCGGGGCGGACCAAGAGTCCGCCCCCACAAACAGAAATGCTCACCCCGAAGGGTGAGCATCCTTTTCCCCCGTTCTACCAGGGGGATGTTCGATGGGAGAATCAGGTTCGACGGAATCGCAACTCCGCCAAAAACCTTGGTAGTTGGATCTTATGGCTCCCAGCGCTGCAAGTCAAGTAAAAATCCTCGGGAAAATTCTGGCCTGTAATTGGATGCAGATGAGATATTTACAGGATTTCCACATTTCCACAGGCAGTGTCCGAAAACGGAAAAACGGAGAGTTTTGACCTGTTGATTTTGGTCTAAGGTCCTGGAATGCCGTACTTTATTGGTTTGGCGGGCCACTCGTCGAGCGGTCTTGCAGATGCAGCACGATCATGGCGTCCGCCGCCTGGCCACGGTCGCCACGCCGTAGAAAGGCCCGCACGCTGCCGAACGCCAATCCGCCGACAATCGAGAAGCACAGCAGTATGCCAATCAAAATAAAGGCGTTAATAACCAAGTTGCCGATGTTGTCGCGCCGCGTGGATACGCGTTCGTCAAGCGTGATGGCAGCCTGATAGCGGATCAGGGACAAGAGTTTTTCGGCGGCATCGGGATTGGCCGGCGACAAAACCACTGCGACCAACGGCCCGCTGCGCTTGACCATGGCGCCCGCGATCTGCTGAAATTGGACGGCCTGCTGTCTGGCGATCTGGGGCGTCGGGTAGCTGAATATGGCCAGTTTCAGGTCGCCGCCGGGCCCCGACGGCACCCCCCGAAACGAGCCAACTTGCGCCTCGGCGGAGAGATGGAACGCCGCCGTCGAAGGGGGAATCCCTGGATCGAACTTCTGCAACGCCGCCGGGCCTTCCACGTAGCGCTCGGAATTTGCCACGAGATCCTGGGATGGCAGGTAGTCCATCAGGGCGGGGAGCGCCGAGTTGTCGACCTGCTTCAGCCCCTCAATGAGCGTCGTTAGAAAGGTCGATGCCGGCTGGTAGCCTTCAAACCGCAGCAGGTAGTTGCCGTGAGTCAGAATACTGCCGGTGGACGTTTCCGCGGCCAGTTTGGCGAGCACGGACGGTTTCGAATCGGCCGGCCGCAGCCATTCGAAAGCTCCCAGCGCGCCCGTGGGGTCCTGGAAGCGCCAGGCGGTGGCGGTGAAGTCTTGGCCATCGCCTTCGTAGTGTGCGATCTCGCCTTCGCGGAAGCCGTATTCATCCCAGAGGGCTCGGTCGGCGGCGGGGGTGGCGGGCTGGGCCGAGACGCGATGGAAGGGCCCGAGTTGGTCGGGCCAAATGGCGGCGGCCGCTAGCAGGGGGACCAGCAGGGCCAGTGCTAGTGAGCGGGCGAGGGGGCCAGGGGAAGAGAGGGCGTTCAGGGCCGTCATGCTGCTCCGTGACATTTCTTGTATTTCCTTCCGCTGCCGCAAGGGCATGGATCGTTACGCCCTACCTTGTCGCTGTTAATGACCTGCTTCTTGGCCGCGGCGGAGCCGTCGCCGCCCACGAGCTGCAGGGCGGCAAGTTCCTTTTCCTTGTCGCGCTGGAGCTTCTTGGTCATGTCCTGGACGGCGGATTGCGCGGCGCGCTTTTGCTGTTCGGCGACGGCTGCGGCATGCTGATGCTGCTGTTCCTCAGGCTCGTCTTCTTCGTCACCGTCTTCGTCCATCGGGAAGGGTAAAACGGGAGCCGGCCGGCCCATGCCGCCCGGACCCAGTCCCGCATCGTCGCGCTGCACCTGCAGGAAGAAGAGATAGCGCAGCGTCTCATCTTCGATGCGATCCATCATGTCCTGAAACAGGATGAAGGATTCCTTTTTGTACTCGACCAGCGGATCCTTCTGGCCGTAACCGCGCAGATGGATGCCTTCCTTCAGATGGTCCATCGAGAGCAGGTGGTCTTTCCACTGATCGTCGATCACCTGCAGCATGATGATGCGCTCGGTCTGCCGCATGGTGTCGGGCCCGATCAGATCCTCTTTCTCCTGGTACTTTTGCGCGAGCCGGTCGACAATGGCGTCTTCGATCTCCTGCCGGTTCATGCTGGCGAATGCGGCGGTTTCGATCCTGCACCCGAACTGGCTTAAGATATCGGTTCTCAGGCCGGCGAGGTCCCAGGTATCCGGATGGCTGTTTTCGGCGCAGCGGACGTCGAGATACTGCTCGACCAGTCCGCGGACCATCTCCATGACCCGTTCTTTCTGGTCGCTGCCCTCGAGCAACAACCGGCGCATGCCATAGATCGCCTGCCGCTGCTTGTTGTTGACGTCGTCGTATTCGAGCAGGTGTTTGCGGGCTTCGAAGTTCTGCGCTTCGACGGCTTCCTGCGCCTTCTGAATGCGCTTGGTGATGAGCTTCGACTCGATGGGCACATCCTCTTCCATGCCCAGCCGCAGCATCAGGCGCTGCATGCGCTCGCCGCCGAAGATGCGCATCAGATCGTCCTGCAAGGAAAGATAGAAGCGGGAACTGCCCGGATCGCCCTGGCGGCCGGCGCGGCCCCGCAACTGGTTGTCGATGCGCCGCGAATCGTGCCGTTCGGTGCCCAGGATGTGCAGTCCGCCGAGCGCGGTGACTTCATCGTGCTCGCGGTCGGTTTGCTCCTTGTAGCGGGCCAACAGAGCGTCCCACTCTTCTTTGGGCATCTTGTCCGGGTCGACGGCCTGCTTGCGGGCCGCTTCGCGCGCCATGAATTCCGGATTGCCGCCCAGCAGAATGTCGGTACCGCGTCCAGCCATGTTGGTGGACACCGTGATGACGCCTTTCCGCCCGGCCTGCGCCACGATGAACGCCTCGCGCTCGTGATTCTTGGCGTTCAACACTTCGTGCTTGACGCCCATTTTCTTCAGGATCGCGGACAGCCGCTCGGATTTCTCCACGGAGACGGTGCCGACCAGCACCGGCTGGCCCTTTTCCTGCAGATCCTTGATCTCCTTGGCCGCATTGCGGAACTTCTCCTCCTCGGTGCGGTACACCATGTCCGGGAATTCCTTGCGCACCATGTCCCGATTCGTGGGAATCACCGTGACGTCGAGGTTGTAGATTTTCTGGAATTCGGCCGCTTCGGTTTCCGCCGTGCCGGTCATTCCGGCCAGCTTCTTGTACATGCGGAAATAGTTTTGGAAGGTGATGGTGGCCAGGGTCTGGTTCTCGCGTTCGATCTTGACGCCTTCCTTGGCTTCCACGGCCTGGTGCAGGCCATCGCTCCAACGCCGGCCGGGCATCAGGCGGCCAGTGAACTCGTCCACGATGATGACTTCATCCTGATTGGTCGCCTCGTTGCGCTTGACCACGTAGTCGCGGTCTTTCAGGTATAGGGCGTGCGCTTTGACCGCCTGCTCCACGTGATGCTTCCACTCGATGGTGGCAATGTCGTAGATATTGGGCAGGTTGAGCAGCTTGGCGGCTTTGTCGAAACCCTCTTCGGTGAGGGCCGCGCTGCGATGTTTCTCATCGACCGTGTAATCCCCAGTGGTATATTTTTCGCCGGGCTCCTTCCCTTCGATCTCCTCCCCGCGCATGAGCTTGGGGATGATGCGGTTGACCTTGAAATACTTGTCGGTGGATTCCTCGCTGGGGCCGGAAATGATTAGCGGCGTGCGGGCTTCGTCGATCAGGATGGAGTCCACTTCGTCGACGATGGCGTAGTTGAACAGCTTGAACTGGGTGCCCCGGCCGTCGGCGGCGGACACAGACATGGGTTCGATAGTCCGCTGCACGCAGTCTTCCAGGCGGAACTTCATGTTGTCGCGCAGGTAATCGAAGCCGAATTCGTTGTTGGTGCCGTAGGTGATGTCGGCGTTGTAGTTGTCCTGCCGTACGCGGTCGTTTTCGAGGTCGTGTACGATCACGCCGACCGTGAGACCGAGGGCCCGGTGAATCTTGCCCATCCAATCGGCGTCGCGGTGGGCCAGATAATCGTTGACGGTGACGATGTGGACGCCCTTGCCCTCAAGCGCGTTGAGGTAAGCAGGCAAAGTGGCGACCAGTGTCTTGCCTTCACCGGTTCGCATTTCAGCGATTTTGCCGCGGTGCAGGACGATGCCGCCAATCAACTGCACGTCGAAATGGCGCATGCCGAGGAAGCGGCGGCCGGCTTCGCGGACCACGGCAAAGGCTTCGATGAGCAGGTCGTCGAGGGGCGCGCCCTGAGCCAGTTTTTCCTTGAATTCGATGGTCTTGGCGGCCAGGTCGATATCGGTGAGCTGCTGGATGGCGGGTTCCAGGTCGTTGATGGCGGCGACGATGGGCTGAATGGCCTTGATTTCGCGTTTGTTCTTGGTGCCAAAAACCTTGGCCAGAATAGCGTCGATCATAGAGAGGTCTCGGCAGAGAGCGGAGATCCGCTATTTCTATTCTAGCGCGGGTGGGGCGGGATTCGGGCGGTTTACGGCTGCGGCGCGTTCGGCCAGCCTACGGCCCCGGCGTCAGCACTTTGGATAAGCGGCAAGGTCGTATGCGCCGGGCGGCGTTGGCGCCCCTTCCTCGATGCGCGAGCGCTTCACCAAAGAGGGGCTAAGACCGAATTTTTCGGATATGGCTTTAACTGCGTCCTCCAGGAACGGCGGAGATTTCGGTGCGAGAACGATTCCGGATTTCGCCTGTGCGAGGTTACAGGCCACCCACACTCCTGTTTGTTTTGGCGATGGGCCTGCCTGATAAGGGGACGCGGACTCCAGCGCATTTGAAGGGACGTGATACATGAGATGGAATTCTTGTTCATACTCGTACCACCGCCGCTTTTTGAGGGCTGTCAGGAACGGATCTCGCAGTTCTGGCCCGGCAATCTCGTCCGGATCGGTGTAGGTGACCATGCCTCCAAAAACTCAGGTTCGCGCTCCTTAGATGACAGGCCAGTAGACGGACTCAAGGACCTTGCCAGCTTGGTAAGCTGTGATCGGACGTAGGAGACGTTGTCCAGCACAGTCCAGACAACGACCAGAACCCGCGAGTAGTCGTTCGGCCCAAGGCTGTCCACCGCTCCTCCCCGTCCTCAGTGATGCGATGGTCCCAGTCCACGATGGGGCCAGACAACGCTTGCTGGACTTCTTCCGGCCGAACGGCATGCCGCGCAAAGTGGCCGACATTGTGGACATCCCAGTCAAACCGTAGGCCTCCATCCGAGGGGCGTGCCCTGCGCCAGGTTTCCTTGAATTCGATTAGTCAACTTGGCGCGCCCCTGGGGCCAGGCGTAGAATAGGTATTGGGACCGAACATGAGAGTGCCAGTCAAGATTACCACTCGCCGACCGACGTTGTACGAGACCGCGGATCTGCTCGGCGTGCCGCGCGCGCGTGCCGATGAGCTGCACGCCCTCGCCGCCGAACTGGCGGGCAGGAATGGCGCTCCGGTTTCCCGGAGAGTCCGAAAGGCCAGTGCACGGCGTGTCTCGCGCAAAGCCCGGCAGTCCTAAGCCGCCAGCCTTCAGCCGGCTCTCGGTGTTTCTGAACGTCCCCTACGACCACACATTCCAGCATTTGTACCTGGCCTACATTGCCGGTCTTGCGGCAAAGGGCCTGACCCCGCGAGCTACGCTCGAAATCCCCGGCGGTGTCCGCCGCCTCGACCGTATCCTGGACTTGATGGCCACCTGCCGGTATTCCTTCCACGATCTCTCCCGGGTTGAAGTGGATACCCGGCGGCCGGTGACGCCAAGGTTCAACATGTCATTCGAGCTCGGCCTGGCGGTGGCCTGGGAGCGGCTGCATCCCAAAGGCGAACACTCTTGGTTTGTGTTCGAGTCGAAGGAGCGCCGCGTCTTGAAGTCACTGAGCGATCTGGCCGGCACCGATGTCTACGGCCACGGTGGCACGGTCAACGGTCTGTTCCGGCAACTGGGCAACGCGCTGGTAAGGATCGAGAGCCAGCCCTCCGTTCAGGACATGCACTTCGTCTATGACGGACTGCGCAGGGCGCTGCCGGGTCTCCTGAAACGCACCGGCGGCCGGACCGCATTTGAGGCTAGTGTATTTAAGGAACTCGTAATGCTGGCGACGGAGCTTTCGAATGAGCGGATGAGCGCGAATCCTACTCCCGATCCGGGCGCCGGCTAATAGCTTGGGAAGCGTATACTCAGATTGCATGCCATTGACCGCGAGGCAGGAAGATGCCGCCGATCAACTGCACATCGAAGTGCCGCATGCCGAGGAAGCGACACCGGCCTCGCGAACCACGCGAAGGTTTCAATCAGCAGGTAGTTGATGGCGGCGACGATGGGCTGAATGGCCTTGATTTCGCGCTTGTTTTTGGTGCCAAAAACCTTGGCCAGAATAGCGTCGATCATAGAGAGGTCTCGGCAGCGAGCGGAGATCCGCTATTTCTATTCTAGCCTATCCCACCTTTTGCCTTTCGCGTTTGGCTAGTGTTTCGTGGAGTAGCGATTTGATGTAAGTCTGGTACGGCAGCCCTTTCTGCGCAGCCTGTTTTCGGGCCAAAGCCAGATCCG
>Ga0209274_10001474_pt1 | contig 12029 bp, 10 predicted proteins | sample HubBroMetageREF1_FD_188343 | JGI IMG/M metagenome (GOLD analysis project Ga0209274, IMG submission 188343) | Reference soil microbial communities from the Hubbard Brook experimental Forest, New Hampshire, USA - Hubbard Brook CCASE Soil... | ecosystem: Environmental > Terrestrial > Soil >...
GACGATCGAGCAAAGCTCCAGAGCGTTGACTTGGCTCCACCCCTCCTTCGGTCTTTCGACGGCAGCAAACCGGGGTTGGTCCGCGGCCACACCGATTCCGATGTCGTACTCCGTGCAGGAATCCAATCCGTAAGACGTGTATCCGGGTTCCGTCCTGTAACGATTGGGTGCTGAAACGCACTACCAGATATGCGGTGTTGTGCAAAACTGCGTCAATTGCAGGCCAGCAAGCCAGCCCAACACCCGGGAGGTTGACATTGGTTGCTCGCAAAGTTTCTGCGCGTCTGAAGCCGAACTCGGTTAAGGAATTTACGCAGCTCATGGAGTGTGAGATTCTCCCCTGGCTGCGAAAGCAGGAAGGCTTTCTGGGTTTGATCACTCTGGCTGCCCCTAATGGCAGAGAAGTCGCAACCATAAGTTTTTGGGATGATAACGGGAATGCGCAGGCCTTCAACTCCACCGGCTATCCAGAAGCGGTGAAGCTTCTCGAAAAACTCCTGGACGGGGCTCCTTACGTTAAGACGTTCGATGTTGTCAGCTCGACATTCGAACGGGCTGTCCTGGCGCGGCGGCCGGCAGCAAAAGAATTGGTCCAGGAGACCGGTTCGGCGCAACTTCGCTGTCCCTCATATGAGTCGAACGTCTGATGGAACCGAACGTTTGACGGACCCGTCGCCAGGCCTGTCGAGTGCATCCTTGCGGCGGGCCACGGCCAGCGCCGGCTATTGGGTCTGAACTTTTGCTGGCGGCCGTTTGAGTTCCGCAACCAGATCCTGGAAATGCGGGTTCTGGCGGAGGCTTTTCAGATCGTCGTCGGCCATCAAGCCATCGACATCCTTATACCCGCGATTGACGGCGTCGTGTAGATACTGCAGTGCATCATCGGGGTGGTTGGCAGCCACCGCCACACAAGCGAAGTCGTACCACACCGTCCAGTGGTCTCCTGGCCCCGCGGAATTGCCTTCCTTTTCGATCATGTCGCGAAACAACTTGCTGGCCTCGGCATAGTGATGGTTATGGGCCATCGCAGTGCCGAGTTGCCGCAAACTCTCAAGCGTTTGGGGATGTTGAGGCCCCAGATTATGCAGCCGGACTTCGAAGCTCTCCTGGGCGATCTTCTCGGCTTCCTCGTAGTGGCCCTCCTTGATCAATATTGCGACAAGATTCTCGCGCGATATCAAGGCATAGAGGTTGTCCGGTCCGAGGACACGAATCTGGGTCGCAAGTGTTTCCCGTTGCAATTGTTCAGCCTCGTGCAGATGGCCTTCTTGGTAGAGCAGGTCTGCCAAAGTCGATTTGCAATGCAACGTGGCGGCGGATTCCGGCCCGCGGGTTCGCACCCAAATCGCCAACTCGTCCCGATAGAGTTTCTCGGCATCGGCCCGGCGGCCTTCCCGGGCGAGAACGTAGGCAAGGTTATCCATAGAGTCGGCGGTTAGCGGGTGCTCGGGCCCCAGCACGCGTTGCTCGGCGGCCAGGACCTCGCGATTCAGCGGCTCGGCTTCCGCTAAGCGACCCTGCCACGCAATGGCCGTTGCCAGACTGCTCTTCGCTCTCAGAGTTCCAGGGTAGTCTGGTCCCCAGACGCGGGGCGCGACCTCGAGCAGTCGCCGATACTCCTGTTCAGCCTCGGCAAATCGGGATTGCACCAGGAGAGCAGTGCCCAGGTTATCCATTGACCGCAAGATCTGGTCACTTTCCGGGCCGAGTCTGCGAGTTCCGACCTCAATCACTTGGCGCTCCAGCTTCTCCGCTTCGTCGTAATGACCCTGGTAGATCAGGGCGGCGGCCAGGTAATCCATGGTCTTGAGCGTGAGCGGGTCTTCGTCCCCGAGCGTGCGGCGCTCGCCCGCCAGCGCCTGGCGTTCCAGTTTCTCCGCGTCGGCAGGATGCCCTTCGCGATGCAGAATCAAACCCAGCTGTGTCATCGACTCCAGCGTCCTTGGGTCATCAGGTCCAAGCAGGCTCAGTCGAGCGTCCAAGGCAGGCTTGGCAAGTTCACGAGCACGAGCGTAGAGTCCCAGGTTCGCGTATGTGCTCGCCATGACCTGCATCATCTGCGATTGAACTTCAGGATCCTTCGCCAGGCCTGTGCTCATATCCTTCGATGCCTTGTCGAGGATCTCGCGGGCCGTGACGCTGTTGCCGCGAGCCTGGCTCGGATCGGACACCTTGAACATGCCGGTCATGAAATCGGTGATGCGGGTGGCGCGATCGCGCTCGCGGTTCGCGCGGTCTCGCTCCCGAGTAGTCCGGCGCAACTCCAGCGCTTGCAAAACGGAAAAAGCCGCAAGTAACAGCACCAATCCAGCTGCCACGCTCGTGGCCACCCGGTGTCGGCGGAGATACTTCCGCAACCGGTAGCCGGTGCTGGCCGGACGCGCCACCACCGGCTCATGATTCAAATATCGCCGAATGTCGGCGGCCAGCTCTGCCGGCGCGCCATAACGATGAGCGCGATCCTTCTCCAGCGCCTTCATCGTGATCCAGTCGAGATCCCCGCGCAGCAGGCCCACCAGTTGCTTGGAGTCCATGCCGCGCGCTTCCGCCGTGGTGGCCGACGTATCCCGATCCGCGCTCACCTTGGCGCTCGGACTGGGAGGCTCTTCCTCGCGCAACTTCCGCAGCAACTCGTCGAGCGGTTGCTTCTGGCGCTGTTTGGTTTCAAACGGCTGCAACCCGGCAAGCAGCACGTAGAGAACTACGCCCAGCGAGTAGACATCGGTTCGTGTGTCAATGTCCTGCGCGCCTTCGCGGAGCCCGGGGTCGGCTTGCTCCGGACTCATATACCCGGGCGTCCCCACAAAATGTCCCAGCTGAGTAAACAGGCTTTCGCCCTCAGCCCGAGGCGTGACCGCTTTCGCCAGCCCGAAGTCGATGATTCGCGGCACCGGCTTGCCGTCCACCTCCACCACCAGAATGTTCGCCGGTTTCAGATCGCGATGGATGATCGCTTTCTGGTGCGCGTGCTGCACGCCTTCGCAGGCCTGAATGAACAGTTCGAGCCGATCCCCGATCTTGAGTTTCTTCTGATCGCAATACTCCGTAATCGGCAGCCCGGGCACGTACTCCATCACAAAATACGGCTGGCCCTGCCGTGTCGCCCCGGCGTCCAATACCTTGGCAATGGCGGGATGATCCATGATCGCCAGCGACTGCCGCTCGGCCTGGAAGCGCTGCACCACCGACTCGTCGTACATCCCAGCCTTGATCAGCTTCAGGGCAACTTGCCGCCGCACGGGAGAGATCTGTTCCGCCAGCCAGACTTGTCCCATGCCTCCTTCACCCAGCTTCCGGATGAGTTGAAAACGCTGCTCAAAGACTTGCCCCGCTTCCAGGGCGCCAATTGCGACGAAGCAATCCAAATTCATGTCCGAGGGCATTGCTTCGGCGAGCGGCGATTGCAGAAAGTTGGAACGGATGTCATCGCCCGCCAGCAGAAGTGATTCCACCTCGGCGCGCAGCCCGGCGTCGGAAGAGCAAGCCTTGTCGAGAAACTGGGCGCGCTGCTCCGGGGCGAGTTGCATGGCCTGATGCAGCAGCTCTTTAACCCGCTCCCAAGACTGACTGGCGTCCGTCATCGCTCGGCTGTCCTGCTCATCTGACGATGCAACCAGACACGGGCGGTCGCCCAGTCGCGGTCGACGGTGGCGCGCGAGATCCCCAACACCTCGGATATTTCGGGAGCCGTTAATCCTCCGAAGAACTTCATCTCTACGATCTTGCCCTGGCGCTCATCGCTGCGAGCCAATTCGTCCAGCGCATTGTCCAAAGCCAGGAGCTCTGCATCCCCGGTGACCGGCAATGCCGCCAGATCGTCGAGGGCGATCTTGCATCCCCCATCCCGTTTGTTGGCGCGACGGGTGCGGGCGTAGTCGACCAGGATTTGGCGCATGAGCCGCGAAGCCACCGCGATAAAATGAGCGCGGTTCTGCAGCTCAACCGGTTGGCCTCCCAGCAGTCGTAGGTAGGCCTCATGAACCAGGGCCGTGCTCTGCAGGGTGTGATCGGGACGCTCGGATTGGAGGTGATAGTGAGCCAGACGACGCAACTCTTTGTAAACCAGAGGCACTAGGGCGCGGAGGGCTTTTTCATCGCCCTGCTTCCAGTGGAGCAAAAGTTCGGTGACCTGGCCGGGCTGATCTTCGGGCATGCGTATTGGCTACCCCTTCTCCCGTGGAAGATCACCAGCATATTCGCCGGCCTGACGGCCGTCAATCCGCTTTGATTTCTTCAAGATGAGCCGCACTCCGCCGGTTCGGACATTTTTTTTGTGCCGGATGAGGCGTTTCGCACGCGGTTTCCGCCTTTCTATATAAGAGCGCGGAGTTCCGAACGTGGGTTCCGCGAATACCCAGGCGGCGGGTGGATTCTTGGGGAAGCAATCCAACCGCTGCCTTTTAGGTTCTAAACGGCGACCCAAAACGCCACTCGCAAGGTTACCAAAGTCCCTGCACTCGGCCAGCTTCGCCTCCTTCACCATCTGCATCTAGAGCCGTCACCCCTCTCTCGCTAGACTTTACCGGTCCGACAAACATGGGCACGGGAATTGGTCACGCGCCTCCCGGAATCCCTCCCCCTTTTTCTTGAAACAGAAGTCGCGCCTCGTTGCGCAGCGAGAAAACGAGGCGCAGCGAGGAACTGAGCTACTATGCCCTTGCAGTGGATGAACTCGTTCCGCCTTTCCTTAGCCGCTCTGATCAATTGCATTCCGGTCATCGCGACCCTGGTGACCTGCATCTTCAGCGTGATTCTGGCCCGCGCGACGCTGCGTTATGTGGAGGCGACCGATAAAGGACTGTCCCTGGCGCGCGAAGAGTTTGAGCGCGAATGGTCGCCGGATCTGCACATCAAACTGGAGCGCGTGTCGTCGAACGAGGTCAGGATCATCGTCACCAACCTGGCCAAAAGTTCTGTCCTCCTGCAACTGTTGCAGTTGCGCAAAATCTCGCATGCCGTACCCTTCGAGCGCCACCGCCTGAATGATCCGCTGGTAGGCGGCATGACATGGACCCAGGAAATGGGCAGGCGCATCCTGGCCTGCACCGGAAAAGAATTCGAAGGTCCGATCGCGGCTTCGATGACCTTTTACTCCTCGGGACGAATGTTCCGCACGGATTGGTTTCGGTCGCACATTCAGGTGCGTGACGGCCGCATCCTCGGCCTCGAACCCAGCAACATGCCGGCCCGCCGCGTGCGCGTTGTTGAACGCAAAGGCCCGGAACGCCGGCGCGATTTCGTGCAGGACGTCACCGCCGACGTAGCCCCCAAAGTTGCCAAAAAGCACGACGAGAAGTCTTTCGCGGCAGGGGCGGGCTCGACTCAGTAGCGCCGGCGTCTCGCCGGCCCTGCTAAGCTCATTTCCTGGGTGATCATTCCCGAGTGAATCAATCCTGCGTGAATCGGAAATACGACGTCATCATTCTCGGAGCCGGCGCTGCCGGGCTGATGTGTGCCATCGAAGCCGGCCAGCGTGGCCGCCGTGTGCTGGTACTGGAACGCGCGGATCGCATCGGCAAGAAGATTCTGATCTCCGGCGGCGGCCGCTGCAATTTCACCAACCTCCACACCGGCCCGGAGAATTTTCTTTCCGCCAATCCGCACTTCGCCAAGTCGGCGCTGGCTCGCTATACACCGGCCGACTTCGTGCGCCTCGTTGAAAAACATCGCATTCCGTACCACGAGAAAAAACTCGGCCAGTTGTTCTGCGATCGAGCAGCGAGCGACATCACGGCAATGCTGGAGCAGGAATGCCGCGACGCTGGAGTCGAAATCCGGTGCAACACGAACATGAGCGAGGTAGCGAAGACCGAGGCGCTGAACAACGACCGGTTCAACGTGCAAACCGAGGATGCCAGTTTCAGCGCGTCCCGCCTGGTAGTCGCGACCGGAGGCCTGTCGATCGCGAAAATCGGGGCCACTTCACTTGGTTACGATCTGGCCCGGCAATTCGGCCTGAAGATCGTTACCCCACGCGCCGCCCTGGTTCCCCTCGTCTTCAGCGAACGCGACCGCAAGCGCTGGTGCGAACTGGCGGGAGTCTCGACCGAGGTGGTGGCTTCCACCGGCGGCACCAAACATGCTTCAGCAGCGCAGACGTTTAGGGAAAATATGCTTCTCACTCATCGCGGCATCAGCGGCCCCGCCGTTCTCCAGATCTCTTCTTACTGGGACGGCAAGGAGCCGATTCATCTCGACCTTGCGCCCGGCCGCGATCTCACCGCCGATTTGCGAGCCCGAGAACATCGCGACCAGTCGAGTTGGAAATTGCTGTTGAGAGAAGTCCTGCCTCGCCGCTTCGCCGATCGCTGGCTTGAGACTTATCCGTTGGGCGGCAACTCCGATCGCGCCTTCGCCGACGCCGAACATCAATTGCACGCGTGGGAAATCAAGCCGGAAGGGACGGAGGGTTACGGGAAAGCCGAGGTCACCGCGGGCGGCGTCGATACTGGCGAACTCTCTGCCAAGACCATGGAGTCGCGGAAAGTGCCCGGCCTTTTTTTCATTGGAGAAGTGGTCGACGTCACCGGCCAGCTTGGCGGCTACAACTTCCAGTGGGCTTGGGCGTCGGGATTTTGCGCCGGACATGCCATGTAAAGACAGGCGATGTAGGGGCAGGCAGTGCGGCCGTTACGGAATCTCCGCGCCTTCCTGCATGAACGGCATGCGGGAAAGAATTTCGGCGGCCTGCTCCAGTTGCTTGAGATCTTCGCTGGCAAAGTCCGCGCCCGCGCCCGAGCCGTCCAGCCCTTTGCGCGAAACCTGCACCACTCCCACGACTTTTCCTCCGGAGGGCGCCACCGGAACGGACATGATCTTCTGAATCGGCATTTGGTCCTGGCTTCGATCTTCTTCCACGGCTCCAAGCTTCACCGCTTCAAACAAGCTGACGTGCTTCACGCGCATGAAGGCATTCGACAGAAGCGGAGTTCGAGTTGAAGCTGTCCGCGCTGCAACCGCCGACCCGCTAAGCGGCAGTACGCCTGCGGATCGCAGTTCCGGAGGATAGATAAATCGCAGACTCCCTTTTTCTAACCTGAGCAGCGCCACTTCGCTGCGGCGCACATTCAGAATCTGCGCCAGCTTCAGGCAGACTCTGTCGGAACTGGGAGATTCCGCAATCATGCTCTCCAATTCGCGGAGGCTGGCCTTGGCGGCCTTGGCTGCGGAACCCGGATTGCCGGTCGATGGCATAGTTGTGGCCGTTTCCCTTACCCGCCTATCCTGCGGGCATTAGCAACTTTTCCACAAGTTACGAGAGTACTTTTGCCGCCTTTGCGCAACGCGAGCGGAGCCCATTCCCGAAGCGTGACTTTTCTTAATACGGAGGAGCGATTTTTTCGATCTCTTCGCAGCACACTTCCACAGCCGTTCGCGCTATATTTAGTACATCATTCGCCACAAGTCGTCGGGGTTGCTGTTAGGGTAAAGCGTATGTCGCTGATTCATTACGCCAGACCATTCCTGGAACTGGGTATCTGTAAGGAGTACTGTATGGCACGCAAAACAACTGGAAACACCACCACCAATCGCAGCAAGAGAACCGGGGCTTCCGTGCAGCCTGCCGCCGTGCAGGGTGCTGCCGAAGTTCCCAGGAATGGGACCGCGGCCAGCGCCGTTGCTACCAATCTGGAAGAAGAGATTCGCTGCCGCGCCTACGAACTCTACTTGCAGCGCAGAGCGACTGCCGGTGACGAGAACGGCAACGAGAACCAGGATTGGCTGGTTGCCGAGCGCGAGATTCTTTCGCGCCACGGTGGCGACGAACACCACTCGGCGTAAGCCCCAGCGGCCTGCGCGCGCTGGAGTTCCACCGGGAGCCGGAGACTCCCTGCGCCCGACGCGTTTCGCATCCACACGATAGCGTTACTGCTGCACGGCCTGAACCAGCGTCGGCCTGATCTGTTCGTGCTGAATTTCCGAGGCGTCCCACGCGCCGCCCAGAGCCTTCACCAGATAAACGGAAGTGACCATCTGCTGCCCGAGCAGCTGCGTTGCCAGGCGTTCGTTGCTCAGCAGCGTGGATTGCGCGGTAATCACATCGAGGTAGGTTGTCAGGCCGCCAACGTAACGGTTGTTGGCGAGGTCGAGTGCGCGGCGCGAGGCATCGACCGCCGCCTGCTGAGTCTTCGCCGCCTGGTCCAGCAGCGCCAGACCGGAGAGCCCGTCCTCCACCTGCTGAAATGCCACCAGCACAGATTCACGATAGTTGGCCACGGATTCGTCATAGGCAGCGCGGCTGGCGGCCAGGTTGGCACGGTTGCGCCCGCCGTTGAAAATCGGCTGCAACAGATCGCCACCCAGGGACCACAGAGCGCTGGGAGCGCTGATCAGTGTCGAGATGTCGCGGCTTTCATATCCGCCACCCCCGGCCAGCGTGATATGCGGATAAAACGCAGTCATCGCTAGACCGACTTGCGCATTTTCGAACGCCATCTGGCGCTCGCCGGTGGCAACGTCAGGCCGACGCTCCAGAATCTCCGAGGGGACTCCGGTCGGAATCGCTGGTGGCGCGACGTTGAACGGCGCCTCGGCCAGGCTGAACGCCGAGGCGGATTTTCCGGTCAGCACGGCAATGGCATGTTCGGATTGCGCCCGCTGCTGCAGCACGAGTGAAAGCTGAGTCGCAGTCGCTTCGAGCAACGCGGCCTGCTGCGCAACTTCCAGTCCGTTCGCGACCCCTCCCTCGTGACGACGGTTGACCAGGTCCAATCCCTTTTGCTGGATTTCGACCGACTGGCGTACCACTCCCGCTTCACGGTCAAGCTCGCGCAGGTTGAAATAGTCGGCAGCGAGTTCTGCGGTCAACACCAGGCGCACATTTTCCAGGTCCGCCGCGCTCCCTTGCAGCGAAGCGTTGGCCGCTTCCAGATTGCGGCGCACGCGTCCGAACAAATCAAGCTCGTAGCTGACGGAAAACGGGACGACAAAATCATTCTGGGTAAAGGGCGGCAATTCGCCGCCCGAAAACGGGCGGTTGCTGGAGAGTTCCTGGCGCTGGGCACCGGGATCGACGCTCAGCGTGGGAAAGTACGCCGAAGATGCGATCCGCGCCTGCGACCGCGCCTGCGAGAGACGATCCCGCGCCGCATCCAGCGACTGGTTTGCCTGAAGGAGTTCTTGTTCCAGCCGGTCGAGTTCCGCGTCGCGAAATATCTGCCACCACGTGCCCTTGGGAATCGCATCCTTCGGAGCCGCCGTTTGCCACGGCCCTTCGCCTTTCCACGTGTCGGGAACCTGAGCGGTGGGACGTTTGTATCCCGGTCCGACGGTGCAGCCCAGCGTGCAGACTGACGCACATACTGCGAGCGCCCACCCAATGTATTTTCCGTAGAGACGCGTCTTGCCGCGTCTTGCCCCGTCTCCGAGAACGGGGCTGGCTCCGTCCCTACTGGCTGCAGGCAATCGCATCACGACCGAGCATCTCCTGCGGCCGGCTTGGCGACGTGCACTTGCTGCCCTTCATCGAGTGAGTCCGACGGATTGATGATGATCTGATCGCTCACTTCGACCCCGCCAAGAATTTCGAGCGTCGCACCGAAGTCGCGCCCAATGCTGATCGGGTGCAAGTGCACCTTGCCGTCTTTGTCGACGACCGCGACCCGTGGTCCCTCAGCCCGGAACAGCATGGCATTTACCGGAATCGTAATCCGAGGGACGGAGGTCCCGGTCGCAAAATGCACCTGACCGAAGGAACCCGGCAACAGCGTGCCGTTTTTGTTGGGAACATCCACTTCCGTGTTCAGGGTGCGGGTCGCGGGATCGATGGCGTCGGCGGTGCGAGCCACCGTTCCCTGGAATTTTTGTCCGGGAAATTCCTGCAGCGTGACGTTCGCCTTCATCCCCACTTTAATGTTCGGCGCATACGCCTGCGGAACGCTCACGTAAACACGAAGCGGATCGACGCGCGCAATATCGAACATCTCTCTGCCCGTCGCCCCCGCTCCGGAATTGATGAGCGCGCCCGGATCAACATTGCGCCGGGTCAGCACGCCGGAAAATGGAGCGTACACGCTTTTGAAAGACTCGAGGTCTTCGAGGCGGTGAACATTGGCGTCTGCTGCCGAGAGGTTGGCCAGCGCCTGCTGATAGCCGCTCATTTGCTGGTCGGCTTCCTGCTGCGAAACCGAGTCCGACTTGCGCAGAATCGCCCAGCGGTCGGCGGAGATCTTCGCCAACGCCAGCGCCGCCTTAATCTGCTCGCGGCTGGCTCGCGCCTGGGACAACTCCTGGTCAACTTCCGGAGTGTCGATCGACGCCAGCAGTTCCCCTTTCTCAACCTTGCTTCCAATGTCTTTGTACCAGCGTAGGAGATAGCCGTTGGTACGGGCAAAAATCGGGGACTCGATAAAGGCCTGCAAATTTCCCGGCAACACCAGTTCGTCGTTTCCAGGCTCGGCTTGGGGTTGCACGACGGCGACGGTTGGAACCGAAACGGCCTCGGTTTCTTTCGCCAGCGCGTCGGTTTCGGCGCTACGGTTCAAAAATGTGACTGCCCCCGCGGTGATCAGGACGAGCAGAGCGGCGCCAACCAGAATTGTCGCCCGCCCTGCCGGAGCCGGGCCCCGCTCGGGAGGGACCTCAATCTGCGCGTGAACGGGATGGGTCTCGTTCTGTTCGGTCGTCTGGGGCGGCATTTGCACTGACATAATGACGGCTCCAATAACTCGGTAAAGTTACTTATCTCTACTTTGCTCCGACTGCAGCCGCGCTTGCCGGCGGCCATGAATAATCGTAAATACGCTGGGCACAAAAAATAATGTGGCTACGGTGGCGAAGAGCAGGCCGCCAATCACGGCACGGCCCAACGGGGCATTCTGCTCACCGCCTTCTCCGAAGCCCAACGCCATCGGCACCATGCCGATAATCATGGCGAGCGCCGTCATGATCACCGGCCGCATACGCGTGTAGCCCGCTTCGATCGCCGCATGCAACGCGGGCACTCCCGTATCCATGCGATCGCGCGCGAACGATACCATCAGAATCGAATTCGCGGTCGCAACTCCCATGCACATCACCGCGCCCGTCAGCGACGGAACACTGAGCGTGGTGCGCGTAATCAGCAGGATCCAGCAGATTCCCGCCAGCGCCCCCGGCAACGCTGTAATGATGATAAAGGGATCGAGCCAGGACTGAAAGTTGACCACGATCAGCAGATAGACGAGCACGATCGCGCCCAGAAGGCCAACCCCCAGGCCGAAGAATGAAGACTCCATGGTCTCAATCTGCCCGCGAACCACAATGCGCGTTCCGCGCGGCAGATGATCCTGGAAGGGCTTGATCGCCTTCATGATGTCCGACGCGACTCCGCCCAGATCGCGCCCCTGCGTGCCGGCATACACATCGATGACCGGCTGCACGTTGTAGTGATTGACCACCGCGGGACGCGCCACCGGCGTGAGTTGAACCAGGTTGCCGAGCACCTGCGGCACAGTCCGTGAACCGCCAGTTACCGGCGTGTTCATCAAATCCTGCACCGACGTCATATGGTACTGCGGCGTCTGGATGGCAATGGGATAGGTCACACCGTTTTTTGGATTGAGCCAGTAATCGGGCGTCGTTTGGGAACTCCCACTCAAACTGATCAGCACACTTTGTGCGACATTCTGGGCATTCAGACCGACCTGATTGATGCGCGTTCGGTCCATGTCAAGGTAAAGAGTGGGCAGGCTCAGCATTTGTTGCACGTGCACGTCCGCCGCTCCGGGAATCTGGCGCAGTCGATTCGCAAGTTTCTGTCCGATATCGTAGCTGGCGCGCATATCCGCGCCCATGATCTGGATGTCGATTGGTGCAGGCAATCCAAAATTAAGAATTTGCGACACAATATCGGCGGGCTGGAAGAAGAACTCCACGCCCGGAAAACGCGTCGGCAGTTCGCGGCGCAGCCTGCGAATGTACTGAGCCGTGGGATGATGATGTTCCGGATTCAGCGCAATCAGAATCTCCGCGTCGTTCGTCCCAATCACGCCGGAGTTGGCGTAGGAGAGATTGATGCCCGAGTACGGGACGCCGATGTTGTCCAGCAT
>Ga0209274_10001478_pt1 | contig 12017 bp, 9 predicted proteins | sample HubBroMetageREF1_FD_188343 | JGI IMG/M metagenome (GOLD analysis project Ga0209274, IMG submission 188343) | Reference soil microbial communities from the Hubbard Brook experimental Forest, New Hampshire, USA - Hubbard Brook CCASE Soil... | ecosystem: Environmental > Terrestrial > Soil >...
GCGTCATGCTGCCGCTTAATCGATCACTGGTAAGCCGTGTGCGGGAAATTCGCATGCACGGTTTGGTAGGGGGCCCTGATTCCTTCTGTTGCCTTTGGGCCGCATAGGAGTCAGGGTCTACCAATGAGTTTCAGACGATTTCAGGCCGCTCAAGTACTGTCGTTGTTCCTGATCGCTTTCGCCGCGGTCGCCGCCGCCGAGGACAAACGTCTCTTCATCTACAATTGGACCGACTTCATCGGCACCCAAACCATCGGCCAATTCGAACGGTTGACCGGCGTCAAGGTCACCTACGACGTCTACGATTCCGAGGAAACCATGGACGCCCGCCTGTTGGCGGGCAACTCGGGTTACGATGTGGTGATTGCGTCCAGCGAATATTTCGGCCGCGAAATCAAGGCCGGCGTCTACATACCACTCGATAGAGCCAAGCTGCCCAACTGGAAGAATCTCGATCCGCGGATTCTCGAGATCCAGCAGGTTCACGATCCCGGCAATGTGCACTCCGTGCCCTATATGCATGCCATCAGCGGCTTTGCCTACAACGTCGACATGATCAAGGCGCGTATGCCGAACGCGCCGGTCGACAGTTTGGACATGATTTTCAAGCCGGAAATCGTCTCGAAATTCGCCGACTGCGGGGTGACCTTTCTCGATTCCGCCGCCGATACCCTGCTTCTGGCGCTGCGCTACCTGGGTCTGAATCCCAATACCACCAAGCCCGAGGATTTCAAAGCTGCTGAGAATCTGCTGCTGAAAGTTCGCCCCTACGTCCGCTCCTTCGATTCCGCCGAGTACTTGAACGGTCTCGCCAACAAGGAGATTTGCCTCGCCATGTCCTGGTCGAGCGACTATGCGCTCTCCAGAGCCCGTGCGCGGGCCGTGGGCGTGGATGTCAACCTCGCATTCACCGTGCCGAAGGAAGGTGCGGAGCAGAACTTCACCTCACTCCTGATACCTCAGGGCGCGCCCCATCCGGAGGCGGCTTATCGATTCATCAACTTCATGCTGCGGCCGGACGTGATCGCCGATGTCACCAACGAGATCTTCTACGGTAACGACAATATCGCCTCGCGCTCGCTGGTAAACCCCGTTATTCTCAACGATCCGACGCTGTATCCTACGCCCGAGATCGAGTCGAGGCTGATCAGGCCCGACGAGGCATCGGCCGCCACCGAACGCATTCGCACTCGGACTTGGACGCGAGTGAAGACCGCCAAATGACCGACAAAATCGACGAGTCAGCCCAATCCGACCGTAAGGTGGTGAGCTTCCTGCGCATGGAGGACGGCACGCGCGAGGACTACGAGTTGCTCGACCGGTGCGAACAGGACTACGTACGCGCACTGCCGGATCGCGTACTGGCGGCGCTGCGCAAGCTGGATCAGTCGCTCCCCGGGTATCGGGTCAGCCGTCTGGAGCACTCCCTACAGACCGCGACCCGCGCCCTCAAGGACGGCGCCGACGACGAACTCATCGTCGCTGCGCTCATTCACGACGTGGGCGACGAGTTGGCGCCGTACAACCATGCGGAGGTCGCCGCCGGCATCATCCGGCCCTATGTGCGCCCCGAAGTCACGTGGATAGTCGAGCAGCATGGATTGTTCCAAACCTACTACTACGCGCACCACTCCGGACGCGACCGCAACGGCCGCGAGAGATTTCGCGGCCATCCCTGGTACCAGGCCTGCAAGGATTTCTGCGCCAACTGGGATCAGTGCTCGTTCGATCCGGACTATCCATGGGAGCCGCTCGGCGCGTTCGAGTCGCGCGTGCGCGAAATCTTCAGCCGGCCGGCGCACGATCCCCGTTACGTGGGCGGAGCGTAGCGGCGCTCGAGGACCGGCTCACCGCTCGGCCATCTGCGCGTCCAGCACCCGCCGGCGTTCGGTTCGGCGCATGAGATGGCCGGCGATGAGCACGCAGACGCCGACCAGGCAGATCATCAGGCTGGCCAGCGCGTTCACATCGGGGCTCACGCCCAGCTTCACCTTGGAGAAGATCACCATCGGCAGGGTGCTTGCGCCCGGCCCCGACACGAAGCTCGAAATCACCAAATCGTCGAGAGACAGCGTAAAGCTGAGCAGCCAGCTCGAGGCCAGGGCGGGCGCAAGGCCGGGCAGGGTGGTGTCGATGAATGCGCGAACCGGTCCCGAACCCAAGTCCATGGCGGCTTCTTCCAATGAGCGGTCGGCGCTCGCCAAGCGCGATTGCACGGTGACGGTCACGTAGGCGCTGCAGAAGGCGATGTGCGCTATCACGATGGTCGTGAAGCCTCGATGCGGCCAGCCCAGAAGATTCAACATGGAGACGAACAGCAGCAGTTGAGTGATGCCGGTGATGATCTCCGGCATCACCAGCGGCGCATTGACCATGCCCGTGAGCAGCAACCGGCCGCGAAATACCTTGAACCGGACCAGGGAAATCGCCGCAAGTGTGCCCAGGATCACCGCGCCGGTCGATACCGCCACGCCGATCTTGAGCGACAGCCACGCCGCATCGAGGATTTGATCGTTGTGGATCAATTCGGTGTACCAGCGGGTCGAGAATCCCCCCCAGACGCTCACCAGCGAGGATGAATTGAACGAGTACCCGATCAACACCAGGATGGGGATGTACAGAATCGCGATGCCGATGCACAGGACCGAGATCAGGAAGGGAGAGATGCGGTTCTCCACCTCAAGCCTCCAGTTGCTTGGTGTTGTAGTGCTGGTAGAGCGCGATCGGGCCGACCAGCAGCACCAGAAATGCGATGGCCACCGCGGAGGCAACCGGCCAGTCGCGGTTGCCGAAGAACTCGTCCCAGAGCACCCGGCCGATCATCAGATTGTCAGGTCCGCCGAGCAGCGTCGGAATGACGAATTCACCGATCGCCGGAATGAACACCAGCATGGAGCCCGCGATGATGCCGGGCATCGACAGCGGCAGCGTCACCTCGAGAAAGGCGCGCCATGGCGGGCTGCCCAAATCGCCGGCCGCCTCGAGCAATGAGTGATCGAGCTTCTCGAGCGTGGCGAACAGGGGAAGGACCATGAACGGCAGATAGGAGTAGATGATTCCCAAGTACACCGCGAAGGTCGTGCGCATGATCTGCAGCGGATGGTCGATGACCCCCAGCCAGAGAAGCGCGGTATTGAGCAGGCCCGTCTCGCGGATGATTCCCTCGAGCGCGTACACCCGCAGCAGGAACGAGGTCCAGAAGGGCAGGATGATGATGAGCAGCAGGATGCTTTGCATGCTCTTGGACGTGCGGGCGATGCCATAGGCCATCGGATAGCCCAGCAGCAGGCAAACGACGGTCGAGAAGAACGCGGTCTTGAGCGAATACAGGTACGACAGGCCATACACCTCGTCGGTGAACAGGTACTGGAAATTGCCGAGATTCAGCGTGAGATGGATGTGCCAGTCCGGGCTCACGGATAGAATGTCGGTGAAAGGCGGAACCCGCACCGCCGTGTCGGCAAAGCTTATACTCAACGCGAAACCGAAGGGGATGAGGAAGAAGACCAGCAGGTACAGCATGGGCGGCAGGATGATGAGCCACTTCCCCCGGCGCGCGAACCATTCCATCGCCGCCGCGCGCCGCGGCGCCCCAGCTCCCAAGTCGGTCGCCGATATCATGAGAACATCAATCGCAGCATGAGTACCCTCAAGAAAAAGCCCCCCAAACCGGTGCGCGTACCCCGCGCACGCAATGCTCACAGCCGGCAGCGACAGCGCTTGATCGATGCCTGCATCTCGGCCTTGCACATCTACGGACCGTCACGGACGACCGTGGAGAAGGTCGTGTCGATCGCGAGAATGTCCCCCGGCATCGTTCGATTCTACTTCGCCTCCAAGGCTGCGATGCTGGTGGCATCGCTGCAGTTCCTCTCCGCGGAGTTCGATGAGCAGCTGCTCGTGCCCGTGGCGCGGCTCAAATCCCGGCCGGTGGCGGCGTTGGAGCTGATGGTAGATTTGTATCTCGACCCCGAAATCGCCAGCCCGCGAAAGGTCTCCGTATGGTATGCGTTCTGGGGCGAAGCGAGTTCACGTCAGGAATATTACGATATTTGCGGACAGAAGGACGAGGGCTTTGCGGTCCTGGTGCGCGAGCTCATCGAGCGGCTGATCGTCGAATCCGCGCAACCGCAATTGGATCCGGACGGCATTGCGCTCGGCCTCATCGGTGTGCTGGAAATCCTCTGGCAGGACTTCGCCTTCCGAACCGAGGCCGATATCGATCGCGCCGCCGCCAAGCGCCGCGCCATGGCCTACCTGCGCTCGGTTTTCCCGGGTCAATTCGCCGCGCCGGGCGACCCGCCGGGCGCGGCGGCCGGCGATGGACGAGTGGCCGGCGATGGGCGCTTGCCTAAGTGGGTATACGCCAATGCGCGGCTATTTGCGGGCGAGCGTGAATCCCTGTTCCAGGAATCTTGGGTCTTCGCCGGCCACCAAGCACGCATCCCCACCCGCGGCGACTTTTTCAGCGTCGATCTCGGTAGCGAGCGCGCCTTGTTGCTGCGCGATGCGGAAGGGCAGGTGCGTGCCTTTCGCAATAGCTGCAGCGAGGCGCCGCACATTCTGGTCGCGGAGCGGGACGGACGCCTCGGCGTCATTCAGTGCGCGGTGCATGGGCTTAAGTTCGATCTTCATGGCCGGCGCTCAGGGGAGCGGGGTGCGGCGGACTTGACCCCGCTGGATATTCGCATGATCGGGGACTTGATCCTGGTGCGTTCCGCGGAGCGCCGCCGATTGGGCGCCGACCTCGCCGATCCCTGGAGTGATTTCTCGCCGCCCGCAGGAGCGCGGCCCCTGGGATGGCCGTCCGACACCGCGGTTGCGGCCGATTGGAAGCTGTTGATCGAACAGTGGCTCGAGTCGGCGTCGGGCGGGCAACCGAACGACGCCGCTGTGCAGGGCTGGAGCGCGCGATCGTACCGGCACCTGCTGGGATCCGCCGCCGGAATGGAACGCCGGCCGCGATTCCTAGCGCCGAATCATTTGATCGAGATGCGTGCCGACGGCTTCACCATCCGGCAGGCCCTGCCCCTGGGACCCGGTCTGTGCCTCGCGCGGCAACATGATTTCACGCTGTGCGAGACCGAGCGCGGCGCGCGCGCCGCGGCGTATCTGGCATCGCGACTGACGCCTTACACGCGGCCATCGAATATCGCTGTCGCAGAATCGACGCAGAAGGGCATCGTGACGTTCGGTCACGCGGCGGCGGATGCAGTGCGGCCGGTACCCGCAGTGGCCGCATTCCGGCGGCAGCTGGCCGCGCTCATGCCGATGCTGGGGCTCGCCCGGCCGCCGAACGAGTGATGATGAAAATGACTATAATATTGGCACCCGTCGGCTGGTTAGCCGCACAACAACCCATGGATCGGCTCACCCCGCAAACGATCGGAGCACCGTAATGAATTTGACTTCCCTGACCACGAAAGACTGGCATGCGCGGGCCGCCGCCGTGCGCTACGAGACCCGGCACTTCATCGACGGCAAGTACGTGGATTCGATTGCGCGCGGCCGATTCACCGTGGTGAATCCCGCCACCGGGGCACCTCTGTGCGAGGTCAGTGCCGGCACCGCGGCCGACATCGATGTGGCCGTTGCCGCCGCCAAGCGCAGCTACTACTCGCGCGTCTGGAGCCGCAAGGCGCCGCGCGAACGAATGGCGGTCATGGCGGCGTACAGCCGGCTCCTGGAGGAGAATGCGGAGAAATTCTCTCTGCTCGATACCCTGTGCATGGGCAAGCCCATCACCGACATGGTGACCATCGACGTACCGGCGGCGGCCCGCAATTTCGCATACTTCGGCGAATTGATCGACAAGATCGACGGCGCGGTGACCTCCACCGCCGCGGATGCATTTCACTACATTCTGCGCGAGCCCTTAGGGGTGGTGGGTTGCATCGTACCGTGGAACTATCCCTTGCTGATGGCGGCCTGGAAGGTCGCGCCGGCACTCGCCGCGGGCAATTCGGTGGTGTTGAAGCCGGCGGAGCAATCGCCGCTGTCGGCAGGGTTGATGGCACAGCTGTTCGTCGAAGCCGGCGGTCCCCCGGGCGTGTTCAACGTGGTGAATGGGTTGGGCGAGGCGGCAGGCGCTGCGCTCGCGCTGCATATGGACGTAGCCAAGATTGCCTTCACCGGTTCGACCGAAATCGGCAAGCAAATGCTGATTTACGCCGGCCAATCCAACATGAAGCGCGTGAGCCTGGAATGCGGCGGCAAGACTCCGCAGATATTTCTCGCCGACCTGCCGGATCTGGACACCGCAGTGACCTACGCGATCAACGGGATCTACGGCAACATGGGCGAGGTATGCAACGCCGGCTCGCGGCTGTTGCTCGATCGTCCCATCGCCAAGGAATTCCTGGCGCGGTTCATCGAACGCGGCAAGGATGCGTATCGGGCCGGTGACCCGCTCGATCCCACCACCAATCTAGGGCCGCTGGTTACCGCTTCGCACCGCTCGCGGGTCATGGGGTACATCAGCCGCGGCAAGTCGGAAGGGGCGCGGTTGGAATTCGGCGGCGGCTCGCCGGATCTGCCGGGCGCCTTCGTCAATCCCACGCTGTTCTCCGGCGTGAACAACCGCATGACCATCGCGCAGGAGGAGATCTTCGGGCCGGTGGCGGCCGCGATCGAGGTCGACGGCCTGGCCGAAGCGCTGGCCGTGGCCAACGACTCGATTTATGGGTTGGCGGCGGCGGTGTGGACGCGCGATTTGAGCGTCGCGCACAAGACCGTGCGCGACCTGGAAGCCGGCGTCATCTGGGTGAACTGTTTCGACCACGGCGACATGACGCAGCCCTTCGGCGGCTACAAGCAGTCGGGCCAGGGCCGGGATAAATGCGTGGAGAGCCTGCTCTCCTACACCCAGACCAAATCTGCGTGGATCAATCTGGGCTGAACTCTGTGCGGCCCCGCCCGGCCCGGTCCCTTGTGAGCCGGGCGGCGCCGCTCAAGCAAAGCCGCCGATCAAGCAAATTGCTTAGGCGCATTCTCCAGAGCGATCTCGGGAATGCGCTGTCGCAGCAGGTTGTGGAATTCGAACATCCAACGTTCGAGCTGCGATAGGGGGCCGGGTTTGTAGCTGCCGGACGCCAGACCGCGCTGTACTCGGCCGCACAGCCACTTGTCCTCGTTGTTGACCTGAGTGTTGATGCGCGAGCTCAAGTAGCGGATCGCGCGCATTTCACGGCGCTCGTCGGGCAGGCCGAACACGCCGCCGCGAACGATGCACTTGCCCGGGCCGTCGGGCAATACCTGGAAGAAGTCCATCCGCTCGGGATACACGTCAATCCCTAGATTCGGCAGCGCACTGTAGAAACGCCAGCAGCGTCGCTGGTCCTCGGGTAAATGGTCGGTGACGCGGCCGATCAGCCGTTGATACAAACCCTCCGACCAGCGCGGCGACTCTTTCTCCCGCAGCCAGCTCAGGCCGCGCGCGACCCCTGGCACCGACGCCTGGTCTTCGTAATCCGGCGTGAACATGCGATACAGGCCCGGATGGCCGATGGGCACATGGTAGGACTCGAGGTAGTTGTCCATCGCGATTTTCCAGTCGACGTTCCACGTCTCCTGGGAAATGGGCTCCAAAGGCACCATCTCCTCGAGCCGATAGGGTAGGAGTTCCTCGGCCAACTTTCCCCAAACCTGCGACACCGGCGGCGGATCGCCCGCCAGACAAACGAACACGAAGCCGAATGCAAAATCGATCCGCACGGGGCGCAGACCGTGCTCGGTGCGATCGAGCCCGGGAAAACTGTCGCGCACCGGCATGCCGATCAGACCGCCGTCAGGCCGGTAGGTCCAGCCATGGTAGGGGCAGGTGATGGTCCCCGGACAATTTCCGGAGCCGTCCAACAACCGCGCTCCGCGGTGCCGGCAGACATTGTGAAAGGCACGGATGGTGCCATCGCGGTCGCGCAGCACCAGGACGCTTTCCGGACCCAAATCGAAGGTCTCGAAATCTCCCGCCTTGGGGATGGAATTGACATGGCACACGATCTGCCAGCTTGGGCGAAGGATCCGCTCGAACTCCAACCGATGCAGGTCGCTGTTGTTGTAGACCCACGCGGGCAGGGCATGCGGCAGGGTGCTCGCGGCCTCCGGGGCGCGCTTGGCGGCGGACAGGTTGGTCATGACGTTCCCCGAGCCTTTTATATGAGCATTTAATGTACGCCGAAGGGTGCTGTGTTGGCAAGTCGAAGCAGTGCAACACGGCGTTCAAGCGGCTAAAATGCCGATTAGGCGCCAAGAACATCAGCTTTCGAGAATCGGCTGCGATGCTTCGGCAGGGCTGCTGGGCGCCTCGATTATATGAGCATATAATAGTTCTGGACGAGGCCGGCGGCGAATGTTACGGTCTCCGGAAATATCAAGATCGGCTTTAATCAATTCTTGAGGGGGACGTCATGGCCAGAAAACTGACCAAGAGCAACGCGCACTTTCGCAGCGCAGTTAAACGCCTGCCGCTCGGCGTGGCTTCCAATTTTCGCTACTGGGGAGAGGATCGCACCATTTACGTGAAGAGCGGGGTGGGAGCGCGCATCACCGACCTCGACGACAACGAGTACGTCGACTATCGGATGGGCTATGGCCCGGCAATCCTGGGCTACGCTCACCCGGAAGTCGATCAGGCGGCGCGCGAAGGGATGAGCGTGGGCGGCGTTTTCGCCCTGTCCACGGAACGTGAACTCGAGGTGGCCGAGCGCATTTCAAAGATGGTTCCGGCAGCCGAGCTCGTGCGCTTCTCGAACTCCGGCACCGAGGCGGTCATGGCCGGATTGCGCCTGGCGCGCGCCTACACGGGCAAGGACGACTACGTGATACTCGAGGGCGGCTACCACGGCCTGTTCGATGCCGCGATGTGGTTCACGCCCATGGATAAGTGGTCGCAGGTGGGTGACCCCGAAGTGAAGCCGTACAGCGAAGGCGTGCCGATCAGCACCCGAAGTTTCGCGCATTTCGTGCAGGCCAACGATGCAAATCAGCTGGAAGATGTGTTCAAGCGCCATGCGCACCGCATTGCCTGTCTGTTGATCGAGCCCATTATGGGCAATTGCCTCGGGATTGCCGCGGAGCCGGAATATCTGCGCGCGGCGCGCAGCTTGTGCGACAAGCATGGTGTGGTGCTGCTCATCGACGAAGTCAAGACCGGGTTTCGTGTCGCGCGCGGCGGCGTGCAGGAACTCTACGGAATCAAGGCCGACCTCTGCACCTTTGCGAAGGCGGTCGGCAACGGCTATCCCATCTCCGTGCTGGCCGGGCGCGAGGACATCATGCGCAAGATCGGGCGCGGCGTCGCGCACGGCGGCACCTATACGGCGCATTCGATCTCGCTGGCGGCGGCGGCCAAGACCTTGCAAATCCTGGACGAAACCGATGCGCTGGAACGGATCGCCGACTACGGCACGCGCCTGCGCAGCGGCATGCGCAGCGTGCTCGGCGCGCGGGGCATCGCTCACAGCTTCGTGGGTCATCCGTCCATGAGCGGGCTGTACTTCGCGCACGAACCGCCGCGCAACTACCGCGCCTGGAAGAGCAGCGATTATTCGTTCTACGACGCCATGGCGCAGGTGCTGCACGATGAGGGTGTGCTGTGCGAGCCCGACTCTCGCGAACCCTGGTTCGTGTCGGCGGCGCACGATGCGTCCTGCCTCGCCGATACCTTGAAGGCCTTCGAGATCGCGGTGGACGCCACGCTGAAGTCGAGCGGCGCTTCGCACAAAGTGCCCGCTTGAGCGGGACCGGCGCGCGAACGCGGGAGGACCCGGACGCCATCATCGTCGGGGCCGGCCACAACGGATTGGTCGCCGCCTGCTATCTCGCGCGCTCGGGACTCAAGGTGCTGGTGCTCGAGCGGCAGCCCTACATCGGCGGCGCGGCGGTCAGCCGCCGCCTGTACGAGGATTTCACGTACTCGAATTGCTCCTATGTGTGCAGCCTGCTGCGGCCGGAGATCATTCGCAGTCTGGAGCTGCCCAGGTACGGGCTGCAAGTCATTCCCTACGAAGGGGGATGCACCATGATGCAGGACGGCGGACACCTGGCGCTGTATGACAATCATGACGCATTGCGCCGCGAGATCGCCCGGCATTCGCGGCGCGACGCGGAAGCCTACGATCGATACTCGCGCGACGTCATGCGACAGTGCAAATTCATCAAGCCGCTGCTGATGCGCGAGCCGCCCGATCCCACCTCGTTCAAACCGCGGGATCTGCAGGAATTGCTGTACCTCGGCCGGCGATTCCATGGCTTGGGCGAAGAGCGCATGTACGACACCTTGCGTTTCTGGACCATGAGCGCCGCGGATTTTCTCGACGAATATTTCGAGAGTGAGATCGTCAAGGCGCATTTCGCCGGCAGCTCCATCATCGGCACGGCCTTGGGCCCGCGCTCGCCGGGCACCGCGTACGTATTGTTGCACCACTACATGGGCGATATCGACGATACCGTCGGCGCCTGGGGCTTCGCCCGCGGCGGCATGGGCGCGATCAGCAAGGCGCTCGGCGCCACGTTCGAGGCCAGCGGCGGCATGATCCGCAGCGCGGCGCCGGTCGCGAAGATTCTGGTGCGCAACGGCCGCGCCGCCGGCGTCGCGCTGGCCGACGGGGAGGAAATCCACGCGCCGTTGGTCATCTCCAACCTCGATGTGCGCCGCACGTTTCTCGAAACCATGGACGCCAAGGACCTGCCGGATGAGTTTCTGCGCCGGGTCAAGAATTTCAAGATTCGCGGCTCTTCCGGAAAATTGAACATCGCGCTGGACGGCTTGCCGCAATTTCCGGCCATACCGCAAGGCTCGCCCTGCACGCGCGGCGACATGCACGTGACCGATACGATCGAAATGATGGAGCGCGCCTACGACGACTGGAAGGACGGCCGCTGGTCGCGAGCGCCTTACATCGACATGCTCATTCCCTCGCAGATCGATCCGACCATGGTTCCGGACGGCAAGCACTATATGTCCGTCTTCGTTCAATACTGTCCATACGAATTGGCGGACGGGCCCTGGGATGCCGCCAAGCGCAAGGCCTTCGGCGATACCGTGATCAATACCATCGCCCGGCACAGCCCAAATTTCAAGGATCTGATTCTGCACGCTGAAATTCGCACTCCCTGGGACATCGAGAACGAGGTGGGCCTTACCGAAGGCAATATCTTCCAAGGCGAATTGACCATGGATCAGCTGCTGTTCAACCGGCCGGTGCCCGGCTATGCGCAATATCGAGCGCCGGTAAAGGGCGTGTACATGTGCGGTTCGACCACGCATCCGGGCGGCGGCGTCATGGGCGCGCCGGGTGCCAATGCCGCGCGCGCCGTGCTGCGCGACTTAGGAAGGGTCCACTGAACGTGACCTCCGCGATTTCGCCATCACGCTACGACTGCGTCGTCATCGGAGGCGGGCACAACGGACTGGTGTGCGCGGCGACGCTGGCGCGCGGCGGCCGGTCCGTCCTGGTGCTCGAGGCCTCCCCCCAAGTGGGCGGCGCAGCCGTGACACGCGAGTTCGCGCCCGGCTTTCGGGTTTCGGCGGGCGCTCACCTGTTGCACTTGATGCCGGCGCAACTCATCGCTGAGCTGCGGCTCGAATCGCACGGACTCAAATGGGCGGCTCGCTCCATGACCACCACTGCGTTGCTGCCCGACGGCGCGTCGCTCACTTTGGGCGGATCGGCGCCGGGTGAACGTCTCTCGCCGGCGGATTCGCAGGCGTATGCGCAATACACCGCGCGTATGGGCCGATTCGCCGCGGCGCTGGCACCCAGCTTGAGCCGCGCGCCGCCGCGCCTGGGCACGACCGCCTGGGCCGATCGCCTCGCACTGCTGCGGATGGGCTGGCAGATTCGCAGGCTGGGGCGGCGGGACATGCGCGAGTTGCTGCGAATCGTCGGCATGAATGTCTACGATCTGCTCGAAGAGAACTTCGAATCCACCGCACTCAAAGGCGCGCTGGGTTTCGACGCGGTGCTCGGCGCCAATTTCGGGCCGCGGTCGCCCGGCACCGTATTGACCTTGCTGTA
>Ga0209274_10001479_pt1 | contig 12015 bp, 12 predicted proteins | sample HubBroMetageREF1_FD_188343 | JGI IMG/M metagenome (GOLD analysis project Ga0209274, IMG submission 188343) | Reference soil microbial communities from the Hubbard Brook experimental Forest, New Hampshire, USA - Hubbard Brook CCASE Soil... | ecosystem: Environmental > Terrestrial > Soil >...
CGCCGACCAGCGCGAGACCGTCATCCTCAAAATTTTCCAGGGCTTCAAATTCGAGGAGATTGCCGAGATCGTCGCCGCACCGGTTTCCACCGTGAAATCGCGGCTTTACACGGCGCTTGACCTGTTAAAAAACGAACTGGCTCCTGTAAAAGCACCCATAAAAGCAAGAGGTGTCTCATGAGTTGCTCGCCATTCGATTTACGCGACTATTATTTCAAGGATCTCGCCGAAAACGAGCGGCGCCTGACCGAAGTCCATGTCAAGACCTGCGCCCTTTGCCGCGAAGAGCTCGACCGGTTGCGCGGCACGGAATCCGCGCTGCTCGCGCTGCCCGATGAAGAGATCCCGCAGCGTATCGGTTTCGTTTCCGATCCGGTCTTTCAACCCTCCCGGCTCCGCCGCGGTTGGGCCGCATTCTGGGGCTCCGCCGCCCGCTTGGGCTTCGCCGGGGCCGCCATGATCTCTGTCGCCTTGACGGTATTCTCGCTCACTCGCCCCGTTCCGCAAGTTAATGCGCCCGGTCCCGCAATCAGCCGCACGGCGCTCGAGGCGGAGGTTTCCCAACGTTTGAGTGCTGCCGTGGCTAATGCTGTGGCCAGAGCGGTGGCCGATAGCGAAGCGCGCCAGTCCCGGCAGACGCAGGAACTGGTAGCGGCATCCGACCGGCGCCACGCCCTTGAAACTCAGGAGATGAAAGTGCGTTTCGAGGAATACATCGACGTAGCGAACAAGCATCTGAACACGCTGATGCTGGCCAGTAACGAAGCAGGCAACGCCAACGGGGATTCGCGATGAATGGACTGGCGATCCTGCTAGCATTGTTTTTCGCCGGACAGGAGGCTCCCCCAGTCTCGCATCCGCGCGTCACGCGCGCCGCGCTCGCCAGCGTGGAGAAAGCTTTTGACGGCCGCTTTGCCCGAGCCTACACGATCGATGCCTTCGACCTTCTGGGCACTACCCGCGGGGTCTATCTGGATGGGTATGGCGCGGTCTTCAGCAGCGAGTTGAACCTGATCGTCAGCCCTAACATCAACCCCTTTCATCAGGCATTCACCAAGGCCGAAATCGCCCGCGTACACGACCGCAAAGTCCGGCAACTGCCTGTCCTGAGGGATAAGATGCGCGAGATGCTGGTGGCCTCCGCCGCGTCCCTGGAAAATCTGCCGCCCGGCGAACAGGTAGTGTTGGCGATTTCGCTGTTTCACTACTCCTGGGAAGACTACAGCGGCCTCCCCTCCCAAATCGTCATGCAAGCCGAGCGCCAGAAACTCCTGAACAACGCCACGCGCGCAACCGCCATCCGCATGGTGGAGTTCTAAGTTGACCACGCCAGCCCCCAGTCCCCAATCCCTGGCCCCCAGCCCCCGCGGCGAGCGCTTGGGCGAGATGCTTATCGCCCGCCGCCTGATCCAGCCCGAAGATCTCGAACGCGCCCTCGAACTGCAAAGAGAACGCGGCGACAAGCTGGGCAAAATCCTGGTCGACATGGGCTTCATTGCGTTGCGCGACGTGCTGGCCGCGCTCTCCGAACAACTTGCTCTGCCGCTAGTCACGCTGGACTCGGCGCCGCCCGCCGCCCCGGAACTCGAAGGTCTCTCGGCGCGCTTCATGCGCCAGTGCCGCTTCGTCCCGCTGGCTGTCCAGGATTCCACCCTCACGCTGGCCATGGCCGATCCGCAGGATTTCGATACCATCGCGGCCGTGCGCGCCTTTACCGGCCTGAAAGTCGAAACTGCCCTAGCCTCCGAACAGGAGGTTCTCGACGCCATCGACAAGCACTACGGCGAGAGCGCCAAGCAGTCCTTCGACGCCGAAGTAGGCGCAGCGCAGGCCAACGAGGATCTTGAGCATCTGCGCGACATGGCCAGCGAGGCGCCGGTCATCCGCCTGGTCAACGCCATGATTGCGCAGGCCATCGAGCACCGCGCCAGCGACATTCACATCGAGCCGTTCGAGAAGGAGTTCCGCGTGCGCTTCCGCGTGGACGGAGTGCTGTTCAACGAGGAAGCGCCGCCGCGCGAGCTGAAGTGGGCCATCATCTCTCGCCTGAAGTTGATGGCCAAGCTCAACATCGCCGAGCGCCGCCTGCCGCAGGATGGCCGCATCAAAATCAAAATCCTGGGCCGCGAGGTGGATTTGCGCGTCTCCACGCTGCCCACGCTCTACGGCGAAAGCGTCGTCATGCGTCTGTTGGACCGCTCCGCCGGCGACTTCTACGATCTGCGCCGCCTGGGCTTCGACGACTTCATGCTGGCCCGCATGGAGCATTTCACCTCACTGCCGCACGGCATCTTCCTGGTCACCGGACCCACCGGCAGCGGCAAGTCCACCACACTGTACTCGGCCCTGAAGCGCATCAACATTCCCGACAAGAAGATCATCACCATCGAAGATCCCGTCGAATACCAGATGGATGGCATCAACCAGATCCATGTAAATCCGCAGATCGGGCTAACCTTCGCCGCCGGCCTGCGGCACATCGTGCGCCAGGACCCGGACGTGATTATGGTCGGCGAAATCCGCGACCGCGAAACGGCGGATATCTCGATTCGCGCCGCGCTTACGGGCCACCTGGTATTTTCCACCCTGCACACCAACGACGCGCCCAGCGCCATCACCAGGCTCACCGACATGGGTGTGGAGAATTATCTGATCACCTCTTCGCTGGTGGCCGTGCTGGCGCAACGGCTGGTGCGGCTGCTCTGCCCGCGCTGCAAGACTTCGTCGGGCACCGCCATTTCGCCCGAAGGCGAACGCTTGGAAACTTGGCGGGGCGCAGGTTGCGAACACTGCAGCGGATCGGGATACATTGGCCGCATGGGCATCTTCGAGATGATGGAACTCAATGATGAGTTACGCCAGCGCATCATGAAGAACGAAGATGCCGCCGCGCTGACCCAAGCCGCGCGCCGCTACGGCATGCGCAACCTGCGGGAGGACGGCTGGCGCAAAATCCGCATGGGTCAGACCACGGTGGCCGAGGTGATGCGAGTCACCCAGGAGCTCTGATGGGACAGCTAACTTCTAATTCCCCACTCAGCCCGAAATTGAATTGGAGGGCGGGCAATATTGCCCGCAGCCGCCTTTCAGGCGGCTCTTCCCCGATAAGCACTGGACCATGGAAATTCTTCAGCCGAGCCAGCCAACCCGGCCTTCACGGGATTCTGCTCGATGTACGTCTGGATGCGTTCGAATTGCTCACCAGATCGAACGAGACGATCAAAGCTTTCCTCCTGCCAAAATGCTCCATGCGTACCCAGAAGAAGATTGGCTTGGTGCGCGGTGAATCCCTTGAGAGGACCCAACCATTTAGTGGACTGCACGTGCGGCGTTACCAGCAGATGAACGTGGTTCGGCATCACGACAAACGAATGAAGTTGATACCGGTGCAAAGCGCAGTCTCCGTGCCGCAGCGCAGAAACTACCATCTATGCGATTTCCGGCCGTTCCAGAAACAGCGGGCCACTCGTGCTTGCATCCAGGAGCCGGTCGACAGCGACGAACGCCTTGCCCGCCGAAGCGAGTCCGGCTGGTGGGAACACCCGACTCCGGGGAAGACTTCCGCGCAATCGGAACGTTACAAACAAAGGCTGCTCGACTACGTCCCAATGGGGAAGTCGCCGTTCGTAATGACGCATACATGCTTATTGTGTTCGGGCGGAAGGGATGCTCTCAGAAACTTGGAGGGCGGCCAATATTGGCCGCAGCCGCCTTTTAGGCGGCCAAGCCGGCTAAGAGCCGGCTGCGGGCAAGATTGCCCGCCCTCCAATTTGTGTTTGGAAGTGGCGGGGGGAGCGTGACTACCTTCTTTTTCCGCGCCGTGGCCTCCGACGGCAAAGTCCGCACGGGCCAACTCGCGGGCGAGACCGACAAATACGTCGCCCGCGAACTGCGCAAACAGGGACTCACCCCCGTTTACGTCGGCGTGGCGGCCAAGAAATCGTACGAGCTAAAGCTGCCGGGCTTCGCCAGCGGCCGCCGGCGCGACGTTTTGTTCTTCACGCAGGAACTGTCCACCCTGCTGAATGCGGGTGTTCCCCTGGACCGCGCGTTGGCCATTACCGCCGAGTTGACCGAGCGGCCCTCCTTCCGCGCCATCGTTCTCGACGTGCTGCGCGTGCTCAAGGGCGGCAAGCCACTGGCCGACAGCCTCGCCACTCACGGCGAATACTTTTCCGACCTTTTCGTCAACATGGTGCGCGCTGGCGAGGCATCCGGTGCGCTGGCGGTGGTCTTCGAGCGCCTGTCCGAGTTCGAACGCTCCCGCGACGAATTGCGCAGTTATATCGTTTCGGCTATGATCTATCCCGCGCTACTGTGCCTGGTGGGTCTGACTTCCGTCATCATCCTGCTGACTTTCGTGGTCCCGCGGTTCGCCTCGCTGTTCGAGGATTCGCACATGCAGATGCCCCTGCCCACGCAAGTAATGCTTCAGGCCAGCCACTTTGTGCAGACTTGGTGGTGGGTGGCGGCCGTGGTCATCGCCTGTATTGTCGTCTCCGCGCGACTCTACATCGGCACGATCAAGGGGCGCTTGCGCTGGGACCGGTGGCGTCTGAAGCTGCCGCTGTTGGGCGATGCCCTGCGCAAGTCCGAGACCTCGCGTTTCGCGCGCGCCATGGCTACTTTGATCGGCAACACCGTGCCGCTGGTGCAGGCCATTGGGATTTCCGGCGCCATCCTTAATAATCGTTACATCGCCCGCGGCCTGGACGCCGTCTCGCAGGGCGTGAAGCGCGGCGAAGGCATCGCCGCTCCCATTACAAAGGTGGGCGTTTTCCCCGCCCTAGTCGGCCACCTCTTGACGGTGGGCGAAGAAACCGGCAGACTGGATTCGATGTTCACCCGCATGGCGGACATCTATGAAGAGGAGACGCGCGCATCCATCAAACGATTCACCGCGATCTTCGAGCCGATCGTCATCCTGGTAATGGGCGTGGTGGTCGGCGGTTTTATCCTGAGTATTCTGGTGGCAATCACCAGCATTAACGACGTGGCCATATGAAGACACAAAATCGACGCAGACGTACTCAAGCGGGCGTGACCCTAATCGAGATGATGGTGGTGGTGATCATCATCGCCCTGTTCGCCGTGCTGGTGGGGCCGAATCTTTTCAGGCAGGCCGACAAAGCGAAGGTCACTGCGGCCCGCGTGCAAATCGAGGGCTTCGAGGCTGCCCTGGTAGAGTTTCACGCGGATAACGGAGTTTTTCCTACCCAGGAGCAGGGTCTGGAAGCGCTCCGGCCCTATCTGAAGAAAGATATCCCTCTCGACCCGTGGAAACGCCCCTACGTCTACAAATACCCGGGCGAGCACGGTGAAGAGCCAGACATCATTTGCTTCGGCGCCGACGGCCAGCCAGGCGGCGAGGGCACGAATGCCGATATCGTCAACTGGAAATAGATTGTCTTCCACGTGGGGGGCGGGCTTGAGCCCGCGCGGGACTTTAGCCCCGCCGCCCCGCTTCTCCCGTGGCGTTACCCTCATGGAGATGATGGTCGTGATGGCCATCATCACCCTAATCGTTGCCATCTCCTTCCCCAGCACCATCGCTGGCCTGGAAAACGTCCGGCTCGCGGCGGGCGCCCGCTCGGTCGCCGCTTTCATGAATATCGCCGCGAACCGCGCCGAGCGCCGACAGCAGGCCATCGAGCTATCCATCTCGGTCCAGGACAACGCCATCACCATGCGATCCCCGGACGCCGCTTTCCTTAAGAAACTGGAATTGCCGCGTGGCATCACCGTGGAGGCGGTCTGGCCGGCCCTTCCCGAACCGACCGATGAGCCCCGCCGATTCATGTTGCAGCCCGGCGGCGTGCCGCCCCGCATCGGAATCGAAATCGCCAACCGGCGCGGCGCACGGCGCATCGTGCGCCTGAATCCGCTTACGGGCGTGACTGAGATCGAACAGCCGGAGTCGCCATGAAGGAGAAAGGCCAGGAGAAAGGCCAGAAGAAAAGCCAAAAGAAAAGCCCACAGCGCGGCTTCACTTTGCTCGAGATGCTGGTGGCCACTTTGATCATGGGCATCGCCGTGATTGGCTTGATGGTTGAAATCACCGCCTCCATGCGCAATGCCTCCCGCGTAACCAACCGCGATCGGGCCGCGCTGCTGGCGCGCTCCAAGATGGATGAGTTGCTGCTGGCGCCGGGCTTCCCGGTGGACACGCCGGTCGAAGGCGCATTCGATCCCTCGCTGACCGGCGGCGTCGCAGGCGGTTGGCGCGCGCGCCTGACACGCTTCGAGATGCCACCGTCGCCAGCACCCGGCCAGCAGTCGCTTGACCGTATGTGGCTCGAGATTTGGTGGATAGCGAACGGCGAGCGCCGCACTTTCGCCTTGGGCGGCTACCGCGCGCACGTCCTGCGCCCCGAGGACTTCCAATGACGTTTAGGCGGCCATTGCCGGCTGAAATCCGGCTGCGGGCAGAATTGCCCGCCCCACAATTTGGCCAATCCGGCATCACCCTCATCGAAGTCGTCATAGCCGTCACCCTATTGAGCATGCTCTCGGTTGGCATGCTCGCGACCATTCGCATGGGGTTCGACGCGATGCATAAAACCAACTCCCGACTCATGGAGAACCGTCGCGTAGCCGGAGCGCAGCGCCTGATCGAGCAACAACTCGGCGGCTTTATGCCCGTCAAGGCGCTCTGTTTCCCCGATCCCAGCACGCCGCCGACGCCGTTTGCTTTTTTTCAGGGGCAGCCGCAATCGATGCGTCTGATCTCCACCTACTCCCTTCAGGAGGCATGGCGAGGCCAGCCGCGGATTCTGGAGCTTCAGGTCATCCCGGGCGACGAAGGCCGCGGAGTGCGGCTGATCGTGAATGAGATCCCCTACACCGGTCCGCTGAGCGCTGGGCAATCGTGCTTGGGCATGGGCGCAGATCCCGTGTCGGGTCTCACAATGCCGCAATTCCGGCCGATTCAAGCCTCAGCGCAATCGTTCGTGCTAGCCGACAAGCTGGCTTGGTGCCGCTTTTCGTATCTGGAGCCCGGCAAGCCCCCCGATGTCGATCAATGGCGTACGGATTGGGTCTTGCCCCGCTGGCCCAAGGGCCTGCGCGTGGAAATGGTCCCTTTGGAAGACAATCCCGCCCGGCTGCGACCGCTGACTGTCACCACGGCCATCCCCATCAACCGCCTGCCGGACTTCACCTATGTGGACTACCAGTAACCCGACGCGGCGACGCGGAGACACGGCGAGGCGGCGAGGTACCGCGCTCCTAGCCGTGCTTTGGCTCTCCGCGGCCCTGGCCACCATCGCCATTTCGCTCGCCGACACCGTGCGCGGCGAGGCCGAGCGCAGCGCCACCGCCGTCGATGGACTTCGCAGCCAGGATCTCGCCGTGGGTGGTTTACGCCGCGCAATCCTCTACATGGATTGGGGCCGCACGCATCCCGACAACCCCCGCTTCAAACCGCCGGAGCCCTTCTTCGTGCTCGATTTTCCGGAAGGCCAAACCGTCGTCGATATCATACCGGAGACCGCCAAGTTCAACATCAACACCACCCCGCCCGACGACCTGTTCCTTCTGCTGGTGAATCTCGGCGTGTACCCTGCCCGCGCCCAAGACATTGCCGCAGCCATCGTGGACTGGCGTTCCTCGTCTCCCGATTTATCCAGCCCCTTTGACGGCTTCTATGCGTCATTGCATCCGCCATATCTCGCGCCGCATGCGCGTTTCCAGGAAATCGAGGAACTGCTGTCGGTAAGAGGCATCACGCCGGATCTTTTCTACGGCGCCTGGCAACCCACGCCCGAGGGCGCCCCGCAACATCTGGCCCTGCGGACCGGTCTCGCCGACTGCGTCTCGATCTATGGCGCTACGCGTCAATTTGACGCGAACACTGCGGCGCCTGCGGTGCTGGCCGCAGTGGGCATCCCGCCCCAGGGAGTGGCGGCCTTGGTCCAGCAGCGTCGCGTGCAACCGTTTACCAGCCAAGCCGACTTGGCGCCCTTCGCACAAATCGCCGGACCCGGCTTCGCCCGCTTGCGCGTCGGCGGCTTCACCGTATTTACGCTACGTTCTACGGCGCGCCTGCGGCTGGCGAACGGCCAATGGTCGGACCTGCGCCGTACCGTCGCGGCACAGGTGAAGTTTCTGCCGGCGGGATTCGACACGTCGTATCACATTCTGCGCTGGTACGACACAGTACCCGGTGGCGCCGCCTACCGGTGAACCATATTACAAACCCGCGCCCGACCTGACAGAATCCCCAAAGGACCGTACCGGCAGCCAATCGCCTGGGCGCTGGAATTTGGTATGGTGCTGGTAGCGGAGGATTAATTTCAGCCGGATTACCAACAGTGGGATCATAGACGACCCCCCTTTCTGCTCCGCGTGGAGGCCCAACCACGTTTCACGAAAAGGCTACTGATGATTATTTAAGCACTAGCTGCTCCTGCCGCAAAGGCTGCAGCCGATGCTGTCAGTGCGTGCCCGGGGCAGCCGGCTTTGCGAACTTGGAATCGTCGATCGGCACGTTTTGCCTGGCCTCCTGAATCTGAATCGTGAAGCGCCCGTTGACCCGTGCCAGCGTCCAGCGAAACGGCACCTTGACGCCATCCACCTCGCGATAATCGGCGTAGTCGATCTGCGTGGGATTGCGGCCAATGGGCGTATCGGTATAGCGCACCTGACGCAGAAGCAAGCCCGACGACTGGTCGAAGTAAAGCCTCACGGGCGGCTGGCCCTGGCGCATGCAGATTAAAGTATCCGCAGGGCGGTCGCCGATCCTATCGGGATGTCCCACGCGGAATCCGGTGAAGATCTCCTTGATGTGCGTGGCAAAGTAGAAATCGGCGTCAAGCCTGGCGGCTTCGGCTTCCTGCGCCGACATATCGCGCGCCGGATGCCCCGCGCCTCCGCCTAGCCATCCCCCCTGCCCATCAAAGGCGGTGATACTCTCGGTCGCTCCATGCGTCACGGACATACGCTTATCCGGAGCTTTGGCGAAAACTTCAATGGCTGTCTCATGGCCCATCACGGTGATGCTACCCTTCGACACACGGCTGGAAATCTTGTGGAGCGCTTCGGTTCCGCCAACGGCCGCGACGTATCTCTGAAGTAGTTGATCGGCAGTGGGCGCGGCGGCAGAAGCGGCGGCCGGGGCTGCCTCCGCATGCTCGGGTTCCGCGTCGCTGGTAAGGACCGGCGGTGTTCCCACGGGATCGTGGCCGCCGCGATGGCAGGTATAGCACGTCACTTCCTTGTGGCTGTCGAAGCTGTCCTTATTGATGGCCAGCGTCATGGCTATCATCTTCCGCGCCGTCTTCTTGGCCGGCTTGTCGTCGGCCTCGAACTTGTGTTCTACGTGGCAAAACTCGCATTCCACTCCCAAAGATGCGGCGATGAATTGCATGGCGGGGAACACCTGATCGGCGGGCGTGCCTTGCAGGGCTTGAATGTTCTTGAATGTCTGCTCGGCTGTCTTGCCGGCCGGCGCAGGCTGGGCGTCAGCCGGAGCCGAAAGACTCAACGCACACGCGGCAAACGCCGCAACGGGGAAAGCTCGCGATAGAGAGCGCATTTCTAGAGACTACCACGAGCTCGGAAAAGGCTCACGTCGTGGGTTTCAGTATGGAACGGCACATTTTTCCGTTTTGCGTCCATTATCGACCTCTACGAGCAACTTAGGGAGCATTCCGGGCATCTGGATATATCAGGGGCTCCTGGATTGCTCGCGAATTACAGGGGCTGGGATGGCGGGGGAAGTTGAGCATTCGCGAAGCGTGGTGCGCACGGTGGATTACCTGCGAGGGAACACATGAGTTATCGAGCGGCGTTGGTACGGAGCTTACTGCTGGCGGGGTTGGCTGCGCTGGTTCAAACGGCGTTCGCCCAGGAGCGCAAGCTGGAAGCGGTCGAAAGCCTCAGCGAGTCGCTCGAAAAGCTGGCGCAGCGGATAAACCGCTCGGTGGTCAAGATCGTGACTACCGGGTACGGAATCAGCGAGGACTCCGATTCGGGAAACGCGAGCCTGCTCACCCGCCAGCGCGCCACAGGCTCGGGCGTCATTCTGACCGCGGATGGCTATATCGTGACCAACGCGCACGTGATCCAGGGCGCGCGGCGCATTCGCGTGCAGTTGCCTGTTTCGGATCGCGCCGCACGGCTCAGTCACTCGCTCACGAAGCCGGCCGGAACGGTGCTGGAGGCCAAGGTCGTGGGGCAGGATCGCGAAACTGACGTCGCGGTACTGAAGATAGAAGCTACCGATTTGCCGCACCTGATTCTAGGCGATTCGCGCGAATTGCGGCAGGGCCAATTGGTGATGGCGTTCGGCAGTCCGCTGGGCCTGCAGAATTCAGCCAGCCTGGGAGTGGTGAGCGCGGCCGCGCGGCAGCTCAGACAGGACAGTCCCATGATTTATATTCAAACGGACGCGTCCATCAATCCGGGTAATAGCGGCGGCCCGCTGGTGGACATGTCCGGGCGGGTGGTGGGGCTCAACACCATGATCCTGTCTCAATCGGGCGGCAGCGAGGGAATCGGATTTGCGATACCCAGCGACACCTTGCGCAACGTCTATACTCAGATCCGCAAGGAAGGTCACGTACACCGCGGCCAGATCGGCGCCAGCGTGGAGACCATCACGCCGCTGTTGGCTGCGGGACTGGGACTGACGCAGGACTGGGGCGTGCTGGTGGCGGACGCGACGCCGGATGGACCCGCGGACAAATCCGGCTTGCGGCCGGGGGATATCGTCCTCAACCTGGATGGCAAGCCCATGGAGAACGCGCGGCAACTGGAAGTCAATTTGTGGCGCTTCCCGGTGGGCGACAAAGTGAGTCTGGAGGTGCTCCGCGGCGTGGACCGGCTGACCATGGATGTGCCGGTTACCGCCCAGGACGACGATCCGCAGCGCTTTGCGGACCTGGTGGATCCGGAGAAGAACCTGATTCCCAAGCTAGGCATTTTGGGGGTGGGGATCGATCGGCGGCTGGCTGCCATGCTGCCGGATTTGCGCAAACAATACGGCATCGTGGTGGCGGCACGAGCGGCAGATGCGGAAGGCTTGGACGTGGACCTTCGGCCCGGGGATGTGATCTACGCGATCAACAACGAGCCGACGACGACTGTCGCGGCGCTCACCACGGCGCTGGGTCAGATGAAGAGTGGGGACGCGGTGGTGCTGCAGTTGGAGCGCGACGGGGCGTTGATGTATGTGGCGTTCGAGATGGAGTAATCAACCTACGTCGGCTGCAGGAACTCGTACTAGGCACTAGAACGACAGGTGCAACGACGCTTGCAAGAAGCGCGAGCTGCCGATTGTATGCTGGATGTAGCCCAAGCTGCCCGTCGGCGGAATCTGCAGCGGCCCCTCGTAATAGGGGAAGAAATCCACATCGTTGTTGGGCGCGTCGAAATCCGGGTGATTGAAGAGATTGAACGCGTCGAAGTTAAAGCGCAAACGATATCGTTCGTGGAACAGAAACTCCTTGCCGACGGTCATATCGAAGCGCACCTGGAACGGGGCGCGGAACAGGTTCCGGCCCGTAGTGCCGTACAGGGATTCATAGATATCGCATCCGGTCGCGTCGCACGGAGGAACACCCGCCTGCCCCGGCGCCAGGAGCTGCGGCAGGAAATCCGCGGCATTCAGCACCGGGTTATTCGCGTTGATACCGGTAGTGCCCTGGAGCTCCGCCTGCTTGGCGCTGACGCCGGGCAATAGCGGCACAATCGGGTTGGTGATGTAATCGCTGGAGCCGTAATACTGGCCGGCGACGGAGCCCGAAAAATCATACACACTGTAAGGCTGGCCGCTCTGGGCAACGGTCTGCCCACCAACCGTCCAGCCGTTCACCAGATATCCCAAAGACTGATTCGAAGTCACTTTCGGCAGGGTATAACTGTAGTTGATCAGAAACACATGCGTCTGATCGAAATCCGCGGACGCATAGTTCGACTTAGGATTCAACGGATTGTTGCCGGTAAAAAATAAACCCAGGCCGCTTTGTTCGTCAAGCGCATGCGACCACGTGTAAGACGCAGTGAACTGCAGGC
>Ga0209274_10001484_pt1 | contig 12005 bp, 11 predicted proteins | sample HubBroMetageREF1_FD_188343 | JGI IMG/M metagenome (GOLD analysis project Ga0209274, IMG submission 188343) | Reference soil microbial communities from the Hubbard Brook experimental Forest, New Hampshire, USA - Hubbard Brook CCASE Soil... | ecosystem: Environmental > Terrestrial > Soil >...
CGCAGAGGATCCATACCTGCCAGCCGATGAGCGCCGCCGCCAAGGAGCTGGCCCAGGCTCAGGCCGCCGGGACTCGCCTGCTGACCTGGGACGAACCGGAGTTCCCCGAGCGCCTGCGCGAGATTTATGACCCCCACCCCTCCTGTATGTGCGCGGAAACATTGAACTTCTTATTCGCCACCTGATTTCCATCGTCGGGTCGCGTCGTCCTACCCCGTTCGGGAATCAAATGGCGGAGAAACTGGCCCGGGATTTGGCTCATAGGGGTCTGGTAATCGTCAGCGGGTTGGCGCGCGGCATTGATTCCTGCGCTCATAAGGGGGCGCTGAGTTCGCTCACCGGGGCGACAATTGGCGTCCTGGTTTGCGGGATCGACGTGACTTATCCCAAGGAGAACAAGAAGATCTTTGCCGAGATGGAAACGCGCCTCGATCATCTCCGCATTTGCGATGCTGACGTTCCCTGGCCCGCAAAACTTCCCGATTCGAAACCGCATCATTTCGGGAATGTCTGTCGGTGTGGTTGTCGTGGAAGGCGCGCAATCCTCCGGCTCCCTGATTACCGCACGCCTGGCCATGGAATTCGGCCGCGAGGTCTATGGAGTGCCGGGGAACGCCACCCAGCCCACCAGCTTTGGTCCCAACCAGCTCATCAAACAGGGTGCCAAGCCGGTTACCAACTGGGAAGACGTGATCGAAGAGCTGCCGACGCCCATTCGCGCCGAGCTTCTGCCGGCGGAAACGGCTTCCAGCGAGGAGCGAGCGCTGCTGGTGGAAGAGGATTTGGCTCCGGCCGAGGGGACTCTGTACCATTTGCTAGGTCCGGGTGAAGCGTGCCACGCGGACGATCTGGTAGAGCTTTCGAGGCTAACGTCCTCCGAAGTGCTGGCCGCGCTATTTGACCTGGAGCTCAAAGGCGTGGTGCGTCAGTTGCCAGGGAAGCAATTCCTCAAAGTCCTGTTGTAACCAGCCGGGACAATTGCAGCTAGGATGGAAGCTCGCCGCGAGCTTGGGCACGGCGCCGCATAAAAACGCTTGTGTATAATGATAAGAAGTCCGCAAGATAGCCTGAAGCATCCAACATGGGCATGAGGGAATAAACGATAGCATGGCAAGATCACTGGTAATCGTAGAGTCGCCAGCCAAGGCGAAAACCATCAACAAGTATCTGGGCCGGAATTACCTGGTCAAGGCTTCCTATGGCCACGTGATGGACCTGCCCAAGAAAACCATAGGCATACTTCTGCCCGGGCAGGAAAACGGCAAAAAGAAGAAGAAGCGCAAGGCCAAGGCCGGCACGCCCGCAAAGAAGGAAGTCAAGCCGGTCACCGTCACGGCTCAAAACATATTTGAGCCGACCTATGAAGTGATCCCCGGCAAGATCAAGGTGATCCACGATCTGCAGAAGGCCGCCCGGGGAGCGGACGCCATCTACCTGGCGGGCGACCCGGACCGCGAGGGTGAAGCGATATGCGCGCACCTGGCTGAAATCCTGGGCAAGCCAAAGAAATACGCGGATCTGGTCGTGCACGAAGTAAAGGAGGGCGAGGAGAAGGCTGCCAAGCCCGCCGCCAAGAAGGAACCGCCCAAGACGAACGGCAATGGCGCGCCGCCGAAAATTTATCGCGTGATGTTCAACGAGATCACGCAGAAAGCCATCAAGGCCGCGTTCGAGCATCCTTCTGAGGTAAATGAAAATCTGGTGGACGCGCAGCAAGCCCGCCGCGTGCTCGATCGCATCGTCGGCTACAAAGTTTCGCCGCTGCTCTGGAACAAAGTGCGCCGCGGCCTCTCCGCTGGACGTGTGCAGACCGTCGCGCTGCGCCTGATCGTCGAGCGCGAGCAGGAAATTCGCGCCTTCATTCCCAAGGAATACTGGACCATCCACGCGCTGCTGGACGCTGGCACTCCGCCGCTATTCGAAGCCAAGCTCAGCAAGTTCAAGGGCGAGGACATCGAAGTCCTGGATCAGGAGGCTGCGGACAAAGTTGTCGCCGCGGTGCAGAAGGCCAAGTGGCAAGTCGCCTCCGTCGCGCAAAAGGAAAAGCGGCGCAACGCTCCGCCGCCGTTCACGACTTCCAAGCTGCAGCAGGCAGCTTACAATCGCCTGCGCTTTACGGCCAAGCGCACCATGTCGCTGGCGCAAAAGCTCTATGAAGGCATCGAGCTCGGCGAGGAAGGCTCGGTCGCGCTGATCACTTACATGCGCACGGATTCGGTGCGCGTTTCGAACGACGCGCTCGACCAGGTTCGCGCCATGATTCCAGAACGCTTTGGCGCAAGCTACCTGCCGGAGAAACCCAATTTCTACAAATCGAAGAAGGATGCGCAGGAAGCTCACGAAGCCGTGCGCCCCACCGACGTGCTGCGCACGCCCGAAGACGTTCGTCCGTTTCTGGAAGACGATCTCTTCAAGCTCTATCAGCTGATCTGGCAGCGCTTCGTCGCATCGCAAATGCTGCCCGCGATTTTCGATCAAACCACAATTGATATTTCCGCCGGCGATTACACTTTCCGCGCCACCGGCTCGGTGCAGAAATTCGACGGCTACTTGCGCGTTTACCAAACCCCAGTGGCAGGCGCCGATCGCGAGGATGATGAGAAGGACGACGAGGGCGAGGGCCGCTCGCTGCCGCAAGTCCGTGAAGGCCACTCCTTGCGCCTCGATCAGATTCGTCCGGACCAGCACTTCACCGAGCCGCCGCCGCGCTACAACGATGCGACGCTGGTGAAAGAACTGGAAGAAAAAGGCATTGGCCGGCCCTCGACCTACGCCGCGATCATTTCCACCATCGTCGAACGCGAATACGTCACTAAAGATCAGGGCCGCTTCTCGCCCACCATGCTTGGCGAGCGCGTCAGCGTCCTGCTGGTGAAAAGCTTCGAGGATATTTTCGACGTGGGCTTCACCGCGCGGCTGGAAGAAGAGCTCGACGAAATTGAAGAGGGCAAACTCCCCTGGCGCCAGGCGGTGAAAGAATTCTGGGATCCGTTTCTGGTCGATCTCGATAAAGCCGACGAGCAGATGCTTTCCTACAAGGCCGGGATTCCCACCGGGCTGAAGTGCGAAAAATGCGGCGACGGTGAATTGCTCGAGCGCATTTCGCGCCACGGATTTTTCCTGGGCTGCAACCGCTACCCGGATTGCGATTACATCAAGGATCTTTCGCCCGAGCTGCCCGCGGAAGCGGATGGCGTCGCCAAGGTCGAATATTGCGATAACTGCGGCAAGGAAATGGTCATCAAGCGCGGGCGTTTCGGCGTGTTCCTCGCGTGCAAGGGCTATCCCGATTGCAAGACCACGCGCCGCCTGGTGAGTGGCACGCGCATCGCGCGCCAGCCGGACGTTCCACTCGACGAAAAATGCCCGCTTGACGATGCGCAACTGCTGCGCCGCCAGGGGCGCTTCGGCGATTTCATTGGCTGCACGAATTATCCGAAGTGCAAGTACACGCGCCCTATCACGCTCGGCATCAAATGCCCGAAGTGCAACGAAGGCGAATTTGTGCGCCGCGGGATTTCGCGCGGACGCGGCGCCGGCCGCATCTTCTACGGCTGCAGCCGCTATCCCGATTGCGATTTCACCACGCCGCACGAGCCGATCAACGAGCCTTGCCCGAAATGCGGCGCCCCATTCATCGTGGAAAAGCGTACCAAGCAGGGAAATTTCCGCTCGTGCATCAAGGAGGGCTGCGATTGGGAAATTGAAGCGCCCGCGACGGCCGAAGGCGCAGCCGGTGCGACCGCCGCGGCGCCGCCAGTCTCAACTGCTGCGTCGCCTGCAGGCGACTTCGTTCATCCGCAGGAACCCGCGACGGTTGGCGCGCGCGACAAATCCTGAGCCGGCTTCTCGCCGCGCTCCGGCATCGCCCAAGCCAACGCACCGAGCGCGCCGAGCGCCACAATCACCGGAAAACATTCAATGACGTAACGCGGCTCGACCGTCTGCAGCTGCGTCATCGTCAGCGTCCGGATCGCGACGAACAAAGCCAAAAATATCGCGGCCATTTGCGCGCGATATCGCCACCATCCAACCGCCGCCAATCCCAAATACAAGATGCCCAGAATCCCAAATCCCAAAGTGATGCCAAAATCCGCGGGGTTCCCGCGCCATCTCTCCCCCAGCGGCCACAACTTGCCTGAATAAGGCAGCAATTCAATGCGGGGTGTAAACCACATCGCCGCAATTCGTCCCGCCGGCACAAGAATGTACGTGCGCAGCGGATTCCGCGCCGTGCGCTCGGCTGCGAGATTTGCAAACTCGCGATCCAGCAGCGGCGTCATCTTTAAATTGCTGTTGTATCGCTGCAGCAGTTGCGCCACTCGCGAGTGCTCCGCGTCAGAATCAAACGCGGAGCCCGGAATCGCTTCGATGTCAATGGGCTGATTTCCCAGACTCCACGTCACCAGATACGCGTCGCCAAATCGCGTCATCCAAGTTTGCGTCCACGCAAAGTAACCGCGCGGAATAAAATCTCCATAGGTCTGCGCGTAACGCGGCCCCAGAAATTCCACGCGTCCGAGTGTGCGCGCATTTCGCGCCGCCCAAGGCGCCAGCGGCAGAAGCAAACCCACGCACATCCAGCACGTAGCCAGTGTCAGCTTCGGCCAATTCGCGCGCCACCACCAACGAATGCACAGCACGGTCCCGGCCGCGGCCAGCACGAGCGGCGTCTCCGGCCGCACCAAAGTTCCCAGGCCCGCGGTAAATCCCAGCAGCAGGAAGCAACCTGCAAATGAAAACGCCTTCCCCCGCGCCGATAAATCACTGGGCGCATTCGCTGGCGAATCCAACGCGGGCGCGGTTAAAAAATAAACAAACAGGAGCACAACCAAAGCCGTGAAAAAAGTAGCCAATGTTTCAGTAAGCACCACCGCGGTGTAATCCGCGGTGAACGGGCACAGCGCAGCCATCCACAACGCCGTCGTCCCCGTCACTGCACGCCGGGGAGCCGGCGCCAGCCGCGCCGCAATCAGCGCCGCCAGCACGCAGGTCGCAAGATCCACGAACGCCTGCGCCGCCATCACCACGCGCGCGCTTCGCCCAATCACACAATAAATCGCCGCGAGAAATGCCGGATACCCCGGCACGCGCATGTCGACCGCCGTTAGCGCGCCGCGCACGTACAGCCCGTACACGCCGTGGTCCAGCCAATTGCGCGCCAGCTCTTCGTAAAATTTCGTGTCCCCGGAGTAAAATGGAAAGTGCCAGATGAAAAACAAACGCAGCGCCAGCCCCGCCGCCATCGCCAAACCGAGTTGTGTGTAGGAAAAAGGGCGAGCGCTCATCTCAACGAGTTCCGCCAGAAATTGTGCGTGGAATCAGCGTGTAAATCAGCAATACCAGCAGCCCGCGCGCGAAATCAGCTCCGCCGCGCCCTTGCGCTCGAATCGCCACCTTCATGTTGCGCAACAAGTTTCCGCGGCGCCGTATTGCGCCAGGCCGCAGCCAGCGCCCGTTGCACGCTGCTCTTCTTCGCGGCTTTCAGGTGAACGTACGTAGCACCCCGCCGCCCCCACAATCCGTTCACCGGCGCAAACACTTTCGGCTCGGCGCCCACAAACCCCTCTTGCTGGTCCGGGAAAAGTTTCACCATCCCTACGCCCATGTCCGGATATCCCAGCGTCGCGAAAATCTTTCCGCGCACGCGAAAATCCGGATGATTCATGTGCGTGCCCTCTGTCGCTTCCGGAAAGCGCAGCGCCATACGGCGGAAATCCGCCGCCGTCATCGCCGCCACCCGACTCGCGCCCAACCGCGCCCCATCTTCATCACGCTAGCTTACCCGAACCAGCCCGCCGTTGCTCGTCCTCTGCAAGAACGCGCGCAAGGCGATCCCCGCGCGCACAGTCCGCAAAACTTTCGGAGGTCGTCAGGTGTAAACTACCAGAACGCCCAGTGAAGAATTCCGCGCGGATGCTGATACCCGCAGTGCGGTTTCGCAAAAAGGAAATTCATGGGCTGGCGAAAATTTTTTCTTCCGCGAAAAGTTCATTCTCCCTGCGAACCGGCCGCCGCACCCGCAGTGCCAAAACCGGAGAGGCGCCGCGATCATCGTGTCGCGGCGTTCCTGCCCGTCTTCATCTACGCGCATTCGCACGATGAACCGTTCAGCGAGTACGCGGTCACGATAAACGTCAGCGCCAGCGGAGGATTGCTCTCGCTCTCGCGCGACGTGGCGACGTCGCAGGAATTATTGGTCGCCAACCTGCAGACCGATGAAGAGCTTCCGTGCCGCGTCGCTCGCGTAACAAAAACGCAAGCCGGCACGGTCCTGGTCGGCTTCGAATTCCTGCGGCCCGCACCGCGTTTCTGGTCCATCGAATTCAGATCGTAGCGCCAAGCGAGCGTGCAAGCCCGCGCGCGAGCGATCTTGCCACAGCAGCGTTCCGCAAACAACTCAGCCTCCCCTCACCCTCCCCTCACCCTCCCCTCACCCTCCCGTCACCGCACCCAAACATCGTGCCATTTCTTCTAGCGCTCGCGCAAACTCCGCTGGCCGCAAGGCCGGCGATCCTAGACATTTTTTCCCAGCATCGATTGCAGGCAACCAGAAGCAGCTGGTTTCGACGGGCAGGCAAAGAAACGCGGTAACCGCCAGCCCGGCCAAAATCCCCAGCAGCGCGATGCCGGTCCCATCGGAGAGGTGCATATCGCTGAGCACGACGTCCACACGCATCGAGCTCACCAGCTCGCGCGCCGTCCGCATATTTCCGGCAAAGTGGCAGCGGAATCCCCAGCGCTGCAGCCGCTCCGTTAATCCTTGCGGCGTTTGAAAACTCTGCCCCACCAAGAGCACGTCTCTTCCGGACAGTGTCATTTGCCGGTCCTCGGATCTCTAGATTTCACAAATAACCGTGCGTATACGATTCATGCTCGCGGACGAACTGAGCTGGTAAGTTATTATTCGCGCTGGAGGGGCTGAGGAGCGGGAATAGCGGCGCCGATCCGCGGCAGGCGATCCTTCAAGCAGATTTCTGAAACGAACAGCAATCTTTCAACAAAGTCAGGTTCCTCACGCCCCCCAATTTCTGAGCCTTGATTGAATCCATGGCTAGCGTCGCCAGCTTCATCGCACGCAGTTCGTCGCGATAATCGGCAAGATTTTCCAGCTGCTGCCGTCGCTGCACGATAGCCAGCTCCGCTTCACGAATCAGCTGCGCGAGTGTTTCGCGGTCCGGCTCGTCCACAGCTTTGATGAAAGCTTCCTGCCAAAGCACCGGCCTAAGGTTTCGCATCCGATTCCTCCGGCGGCATAGGGGTTGGGGGTGGGAATGAAAACGGCCTTAGTAGGCCGCCATAATTCACGTCACGAGCAGCAATTGCCGACACAGTGTTGGATGCTTCCACATACGATCGGTTACATCAAATAATTTATATTCTCCATTCTCTTTATTTCGCACCGCGCCTGAAATTGAATCGAAGCGGAACAGCCGCTGCTTTCACGTTCATCAATTTTGCAAGAACAAAGTCGCAGAACCGCTCGAGCGCTGACAAAAGGACAGCTGTACGATTCGTCCTCCTGGAAAAGTACAGGTGGCGGATCGTTTTCGGCCAGTTGATGGCGGTTCTGTACCATTTCTGTCCCAAGTCTGTCCCGACGAGCAGCTGTTTCGCCGTTGCCTCCGTGCTAACCTCGAATGGAAACTAAAATATGAAACTGCGCTCACTAACGCGTCATTCCTGTCAGCGCTCAGCGCTGCTCCCCGCTGCTCCTCTAGTTCTCGGCGCCGATCAGGGAGTGCGAGCTACGGGTCGCGAATCGCGCCCCACAGATCACGCGTCGCTTCTCGTCAATCGCTCCTCACCAATCGCACCAATTCTAATCGGCTGCTCCCCGACTAAAAACAGCCGTAACTCCCGTGTAATCAGCGTAAAATCCATTTCTCATTGGCCCAAGAAAGCATGTTTTTTGGCGCACATTTTGCGCTCTCCAACTGCTGACCACGCTTCGCCAACCGCAGATTGGCGGGTCACCGGCCGCGGATCACTATCACCATCCACCGCTCACGAATCGGCCGCCTCATCAGCCCCAACTCACGGTATAATCGTGCTTTCTTGCGCGCGGCGGGGCAGTCTAACATCAAGCCCGATGCGCGGCCGGCAACAGGCAACCGGCGCGGCACGAAACCGGCTCCGGCCTGCGGCCATCTAATGTTGCGGCATTAATATTGGGCACTACAAAGGACAACGCATGAGCCCGCTCGGCAAAAAAATAGTTCTGGGGATTTCGCTTCTGGTGGTCGCCTACGCCGCCACCGGATATATGCTCGGCCGTTCACCCGATGACAAGGCTTTTCGCGCGCTCACCGTTTACAGCGAAGTCCTGGAGCACATCCAGCGCGATTACGTGGACGAACCCAACATGCACGCCGTCACCAACGGCTCACTTCACGGGTTGCTTGATTCGCTGGACCCGCAATCGGCCTATTTGAGCCCGCTCGAGTACAAAGACTTCAAGGAAAAGAGAGCGAGCAATCCGCCGGCGGAAAGCGGCCTCGCGCTTACGCGCCGCTTCGGTTACATTGGCGTGGTCGGCGTGCTGCCCGATAGCCCGGGCGCGAAAATCGGTCTGCGCATCGGCGACATCCTGGAAAAAATCGCCGGATTCACCACCGGGCAGATGGCTATTGACCAGGCACAACTGCTGCTGAAAGGCAATCCGGGAACCACCGTGCAGCTTTCGGTGATCCGTCGCGGCAAAGCGGAACCGCAGGAAATGAACATCACTCTCGCGAAGCTCGCGGCGCCCAAGCTGGTGGAAGACCGGCTGAATGGCGACGTCGCCTATCTGCGCGTTTCGGAATTCCCGCCGGGAGTTTCCAAGCAGATTCGCGAAAAGCTAGTGCAATTCCAGAAATCCGGCGCGAAGAAGTTGCTTCTCGACCTCCGCGATTCGTCCCTCGGCGATGACCAGGAAGGAATTCAGACCGCGCAGCTTTTCATTTCTTCCGGCACGATCGCGACGCTGAAGGGCCAGACGGTCACGGCCGTCGTCGCTTCCGCTGATCCGACGAAAGTTGTCTGGACCGAGCCCGTCGCTGTGCTGATCGGCAACGGCACGGCCGGACCCGCTGAAATCCTGGCCGCGGCGATCGCGGACAACAAGCGCGGCAGCACCGTGGGTGAGCGCACCTACGGCACCGCTTCGGAGCAAAAGCTGATCGAAATGGAAGATGGCTCGGCGCTGATTCTCACCGTCGCGACTTATTTCACTCCTGGCAACAAGAACATTCCCGCCGACGGCGTGCCGCCCACTGCGGAAGTGCATCCTTCGATTGACGATCTTCTCGCGCAGGCGGACCTCACGCAGCCTGCCGCGGCTCCCAGCTCTTCCCCGGATGATCCGGTCGTGAAGAAGGCGCTGGAATTATTGCAGGGCGGCGCTGCAGTGGAGCAGAAAGCCGCCAAGCTGGTGTACGGCTGGCAGCAACTGGCCGCTTAAATTTGAATTCGCGCGGCGCTGTGCGGATTTTCGTGGCATGCGCCGCCGTTGTTCTTCTGTTTCTCGCAGGTTGCAGCAGAAAAAACCTTTCAAAATCTGAGCTGCGCGCGATCACTGGCGAAATTGTCGGCGCTGCCCAGAAAATCAACGCCCACAAATCCGAAATTGCCATTCGTCCGGAACTGCAGCCCGCGAAACATGGCAGCTCGAGCGCTCTCGCCGCTGACAATATCTACATCTCTCTAAGCGATCCGTCGCAGACCGCAGCGTTCGCGCAAGCTCTGAATGCCATCGCGCGCAAGCATGATCTCTCCGTCACCGAAACCGCTTCCAGCGGCGTGATCCGCTTCGATTGCGCGTTCCGCGGCGCGCGCACGCATACGGTTCACGTCGTAACGCCGCTCGCCGCGCATGCTGCTGCACATGCCTCGACATCAGCGCCCGCGCCCGCGCGGCCATCCGTTAGCGCAGGCAATCCGCGACTCGCGATCATCATTGACGACCTCGGTTACGACCGCTCCGCTGCCGATGCGGTGCTCGCGCTCGGCTTTCCGCTCACGGTCTCCGTCCTGCCACATTTGCCGCTCTCCGGCGAGCTCGCCGAAGAGGCGCAGCGCCGCGGCGATCAGGTGATGCTGCATCTGCCGATGGAATCCGAAGCAGACGGCGCGAAGCCGGAAGACATTGAGCTGCGGGTGGGCATGAGCGCCGCGCAAGTGGACACGACTCTGGCGGGAATGCTCGAGACCGTTCCGTACGCCGCGGGAGTGAACAACCATCAAGGCTCGCGCGCCACTGCCGATCCCGCGCTGATGCAGGCGCTGATGCCCGCGCTGCGCCAGCGCGGACTCTTCTTCGTCGATAGCCGCACCGACGCGAAGACTGTGGCTTACGATATGGCTGAACGTGCCGGCGTTCCGGCGGCGTCCCGCAAGGTCTTCCTGGATGATGTCGCGTCCCGCGACGCGATCCTCAAGCAGCTCGCGCTCGCCGCGCGCGACGCACAGCGCGACGGATTTACCATCGCCATCGGCCACCCGCGCCCCGCTACCATTGCGGCGCTTGCCGAAGGCGTTCCGCCGCTCGAAGCCCGCGGCGTGCGTTTGGTGTTCGTGTCTGAACTGGTGCACTAACGCGCGGAGATACGCGAGGGAATCTTGCGTAGGGTACGCGGTACACATTGCACACGCGTGAATGAAGGTGCGCTGGCTCGCACGAAATCTAGTAATCTCCGCCCGGTTCATCAAACATAGGCGTGGTTCGCACCAGCCGTGCTTTGGTGCCATCGTGCACTGCATACTGCATTGGCTTGCCGTCGTTATGTTTGCCCCACAGGCTGCCGGCACCGTGCTCGCCGTTCTTGTTTACCGCGTAGAATTGAATGTGGAATCTCTTCAGGCGGTCGGGAAACGGTTTGTAATTGCGCACCACGCGATGTAAGGCTTCCATGCACGCGTCGGTGGGAGACGAACCTCTGCGCATCATTTCCACGATGGTGTGGCCGCCGGCGATCTTGATGTCTTCTTCGCCGCGGCCAGTGGAACCGGCGGCGCCGACTTCGTTGTCCACAAAAAGCCCCGCGCCAATCAGTGGCGAATCGCCCACGCGACCGGCAATCTTCCAGGCTAGGCCGGACGTAGTGGTGGTGCCGGAAATGTCGCCCTTGGCGTTCACGGCCAGGCAATTGATCGTTCCGGTCGGCGGATGCGCGACGACATCTTCAATGTGAGCGCGCCACGCCAGCTTTTCCGGAGTGTCCAGAAGCTGCGCAAGTTTTTCTTTCCATTCCGGACTGTCGAGGCCCGGCCGCCAATTTTCGGAAACGGAGGCTTTCCAAGCCAGCCAGGCGACGCGCGAACGCTCCGTGAGAAGATTCATCGGCGCGAAGCCTTCGTCTTCCGCAAAGTGCTGTGCGCCTGAGCCAACGATGAAAATGTGATTGGTTTTTTCCATCACGGTTTTTGCGACCAACGAAGGATTTTTGATTTTCTGAATGGACGCGACGGCTCCGGCGCGGCGCGTTGGTCCGTGCATCACGCTGGCATCCAGCTCGACCACGCCATCTTCATTCGGCAAACCGCCGTAGCCGACTGTATCGTCGTTGGGGTCATCCTCCACTTTGGTCACCACCGCGAGAGCGGCGTCCAGCGTGTCGCCGCCCGATTTGAGCAGCTCCATTCCGTCATCGAGATGCTGCAAACCGTTGGCGGAAGAAATAATTAGGGGACGAACACCTTGCGCTGCTCCGGCGGAGTCTGCCGCGTCGTCAGCAGTCGCCAGGATTTTGCGCGCCGGATTCGTGGCGCCAACAAGCCGCCGCGTGCTGGCTGCGATTCCGCCTGTCAACGTGGCCAAGAAGAACTTCCTTCGGGTCCATTTATCCATTGGTCAGCCTCTCGATGCTCCGAAAATCCACTGCGCCCGCCTAAAAAGTAGACGCTGCGACAACGCCAAATCGAAACCGGCACATCAGCGGCTAAAGTCGCACCGCGACGGCGCGTTTACGTCGTGGCTAAAGCCACGACCTACAAATCACTCTGCGCTACGGCTGGAAGCCGAC
>Ga0209274_10001485_pt1 | contig 12004 bp, 10 predicted proteins | sample HubBroMetageREF1_FD_188343 | JGI IMG/M metagenome (GOLD analysis project Ga0209274, IMG submission 188343) | Reference soil microbial communities from the Hubbard Brook experimental Forest, New Hampshire, USA - Hubbard Brook CCASE Soil... | ecosystem: Environmental > Terrestrial > Soil >...
CCTGGACCCGCCAGTGACAGGCCGACGAGGGCGTCGGCGGCGGTCCAGGGGGACCGCCCCACAATTGCGGATCTCATACGACGTACCTAAGCCGCCGAAGCGATGCAGCGTCCTCAGAATGCCTCCTATGGTGATTGGGAGGATCGTGCCACCGGGGAGACTTCGCTAAGAGCTAATATGACCGAAGAGGCGTTCAGCTTCGCCGAGGAGAACTGTGAAGGCAACCACGATTTTGCTGCTGGCGCTTGCGCCCGCATGCGCGGCAGCCGATTATCCGGAGGCGCAAATCTCAAACGGCGTTGTGCGGGTAAAGCTGCTGCTGCCGGACGCGCAGAACGGCTACTACCGCGGCACGCGCTTTGACTGGTCGGGCGCCATTTCGAGTCTTCAATTCCAGGATCATGAGTATTTCGGCAAATGGTTTGACCGCTACGACCCCAAGATTCACGACGCCATCATGGGGCCGGTGGAGGAGTTCCTCACCAACGGCATGGGCCTGGGCTACGACGGAGCGAAACCGGGCGAGAGCTTCGTGAAAATCGGGGTAGGCGCGATTCGCAAACCGGAGGAGCCTGCCTTCCGCCAGTTCGGCACGTACGACATCACTGACAATGGAAAATGGACCACTAACAAGAACGCCGATTTCGTGGAGTTCACGCAGGAACTCTCAGATACCCGCGGGTACGCCTACATCTATAAGAAAACCGTTCGGCTGGCGCCGGGTAAGCCGGAGATGGCACTCGAACACAGCCTGCGGAATACCGGCAAGAGGCCGATCTCGACCAGCGTCTACGAGCACAATTTCTACATGCTGGACCGCCAACCCACAGGCCCCGCCTACACCGTGCGGTTCCCGTTCGAGGTTCATCCGCAGGCCGACCTGCACGTGATGGCGGAAGCGCGAGGCAAGGATTTTACCTACCTGAAGGAGTTGCAGGAGGGCCAGTCGGTGGCCACCGCGATGGAGGGCTTCGGCGACACGCCACGCGATTACGATATCCGGGTTGAGAACCGGAAGGCGGGAATCGGCGTGCGGCAAACGTCCGATCGGTCGATCGCAAAGTTGTATTTCTGGTCCATCCGCACGACCGTCTGTCCGGAAGCCTTCATCGATCTCAAAGTCGAGCCCGGACAGGAAGCAAAGTGGAGAATCAGCTATGAGTTTTACACCCTTCCACAGTAGCGGACTAGGGACATTCCAGCCGGGACGCAGGGATTTAGGCAAGATGGCGCTCGGGGCCGCGATGGAAGCGCTGCTCGCGCCCGCGCAAGCGAAGGCCGCGGTGCATCCGAATCCGCCGGGAATCAAGCTGTGCGCGCAATCGGGCGCCACCCCGACCGACGACCAGTTGCTGTTTCTGAAACAGATCGGCGCCGAATACGTAAGCGTCGGAGCGCCTCCGGATATGCGGACGGCCGACGGCTTCCTGGCCATCAAGAAGCGATACGCCGATGCCGGCATCACGGTATGGAACATCGGCAACACTAGTGTGCACAACATGCCGGAAGTGACGCTCAACTTACCGGGGCGCGACCGGAAGATCGAGGAGTATAAGCAGTACGTCCGCAACCTCGGCAAGGCCGGGATTTACTATACGACCTATGCGCACATGGGCAACGGCATCTGGTCGAGCGGACGCGCCATGGTACGCGGCGCTTCGGCGCGCGAGTTCGACTTGGCGAGTCCCAATAAGAGCGGTGTGTGGGACGGGAAAACCTGGACGGAGCCGCTGTCGCATGGCCGCGAATTCACCAGGAAAGAGATCTGGGAGAACTTCACCTACTTCATTAAACAGGTCGCGCCGGTGGCGGAGGAGAACAGTGTGCGCATCGGCATCCACCCGGACGATCCGCCAGTGCCGGTGCTGGCGGGGGTGCCGCGTTGCATCTTTGGCAACTTTACGGGTTACAAGCGCGCGCTGGAGATTGCCGGCAGCCCGAACGTGGGGATCTGCCTGTGCTGCGGGACATGGCTGGAGGGCGGCAAGGCTCTGACTGAGAAAGACCCCGAGGAAATGATCCGCTATTTCGGCGCCGGGAAGATATGGAAGATTCATTTTCGCAACGTGAGCGCCCCGCTGCCGCATTTTGTCGAAACCTTCATGGATGACGGCTATTACGACATGTACAAGATCATGAAGGCGCTCCACGACGTGAACTTCGACGGTATTGTAATCTTGGATCACTCCCCCGCCATGGCGGGCGGCAATTACTCCCAGACTGCGTATGGGTTCGCCTACATGCGAGCGCTGTTGAATCGCGCGAACGCCTAGGACAGACTACGCGTGAATCTGCTCCAGTGTGCAATAATCTCTGGCATGGCAGTCCCCGCTGTGGCGCTTTCCCAGGAACCTTCCGCGGCGTTGAATAGAGAATCCCGTGTGGCCGACCTGCTGCTCGACATCGTCGAGCGCTCGATGCACGCCTCACGGTCGGAGTGGCTCTTCTTCCGCGAACTGCGGCTGGGGACCGGACGGCGGAACGGAAACATACAGCGCCTCGACGCCTTCGCGCTGAACTCCCTCCCGCACACTGCCATGAAGCGCGTCTGCTACGAGGCGAAGGCTTCCCGGTCGGATTTCCTGGCGGAACTAAAGCACCCGCTCAAACGCCGAATGGGGATGCGCTATTCCAACGAGTTCTATTTCGTGACGCCTGCCCAACTCGTGGACGTCACCGAAATCCCCGCGGAGTGCGGATTGGTGGAGGCCGGGATCGCCACAGCGGACGAATGGAAGGCGCTAATCCGGCGGCAGGCGGGGTTCTTCAGCTTCGATCCGGGCACGCGGCATTACTGCATGATCACCGTTCCCGCGCCGTGGCGCGACACGCCTGGCCCAACCTGGCAACTGGCCGCCGCCATGCTGCGGAACCAACGGCGGGAGTTGGAGGAGAGGCCGCCAGCGCCGCCAGCCCAGCAACGCTTAACGTTCGCGTAACTTCGGTTTGCCTTGTGGGGCGGCCAATTTTGGCTGTAAGCCCAATCGTACCGAGACTGACCTGCTACCGTTAACTGTTTTCTTAATCTTCAAATCAGTTCTTCGGCGCGCCTATAGGGTACCCTTGCCATACGTATTCCAGCGCCTCGGGCAGGGTTTGTTGCTTTACGGCGCGGTCGGTATGCCCGGCGTCGCGCGCGAATACAAACTGATAATGATAGCCCTTGGCGGCCAGCACTTTGCTCATGTTCTCGTTGGCTACCACCCAGTCGTGCATGTTATCGCGCATGCTATTCGGATTGAACAGGTCTCGATCGCCGACTTCCATCCAGATGCGCAACGGCTTGGCTGGGGTGTTGGGGATGAGGTGTTCATGAAACTCCCATGCGCCGTGGGGGGTCTCGGGGTTCGACGGCCACTGCTGGTTCACGTAAGTGCCTGAGTAGGTGAGAACGCGGTGGTAAAGCTCCGGATGATACCACGCCATGATCAAGGCGCAGGAGCCGCCGGAACTGCCGCCCATTGTCGCCCGGCCATCGGGATCTTTGGTCAATTTCACGTTGTATTGTTTCTCCACCAGGGGCAGCACTTCCTTCTCTACGAACTCTGCGTACAGGCCCGACATCGTGTCGTATTCCAAGCCGCGTTCGCTTCCTTGGGCGTCGCCGCTGCCGTTGCCGATGGAGATGGCAATCATCGCCGGCACGCGGCGCCCGGCAATCAGATTATCCAGGGCCGTGAACAACGCCCGGTCAGGTCCGTCTGCCCCCACGATGAACGGTGCGGCCTTGCCGGGTACGTACTGTTTCGGGACATACACAGCCACCCGGCGGGTGTAGGGAGCGGGATGGCTGGTAGTGACTATCAATTTGGCGGGGTCGGCTGGGTCTGGCTTGCCAAGGGTGTCGGCGTCACGCGCGATGCCGGGATAGATCTTGCTGTCGGACGATTCCATGGTGAAGGTGAAAACCGCTCCCTGCGGCACGCCTTCCTGCGCGGTCATCTCCGGTGCGGGGTTGTGCGTGGGACCGAGTATGAAGTTTCCGTCGGCGTTTGCTGGAGCGTTGGCGCCGTCCGGCAAGACCTTCGCCGTGACATAACCGGGAGTGTTGGGATCGCGGGTGGGCGGCGTCGGGCGCGGCGGGCGTGCGGCCGGAGCCGGAGTTTGGGCCATTGCTGCATGCAGGCCAGGCATCAAACTGATCAAACACGCGATGCTCAGAAGGCGGAACATTGGGAACTCCCTTTTGTCATGGCGATGTCCAATTTCGGCAGTTGGTAAGTTTGGTCTTCTGGGGCAGGCTTGCAGCCAAGATTGGCCAATGCCACTTACTTTTTTCAATGTCGGGAAATGCTGCGGAATGTTGTGGGGCGGACCTGCAGGTCTGCCTGAGTCCTCCACGACCCGCTCTTCGCGCAACGGAACAGGCGGGCGTGGACGCCCGCCGCAGGCCTGGAGGCCCGCCCCACGATTAATGCAGGTGTTGGTCATGGGAAAAGCAAGTGGCATTGGCCAAGATTGGCTGCCCCACAAGGAAACTCACCCACTACTCGAATTTCTGCCACATCACCGATCTTAACTCGATGAATGTATGATCGGAAAGAACCCATGCCCGATCTTCAAACGCAATTCGGCCAGATTGACATCTACCTTTTCGATCAACTGCTTCGAGGCCGTATCAGGCCGGGAATGCGGGTGCTCGATGCGGGCTGCGGTTCCGGGCGCAATCTGGTCTACTTTTTCAGGGAGGGGTACGAGGTGTTCGGTGTGGACACGGACGCGAACGCGGTGGAGTACACGAGACGCCTCGCTGCGTCCCTCGCGCCGGCTCTTCCCGCGGACAACTTTCGGGTCGAGGCCATCGAAGACATGGCCTTTCCGGACGCGTTCGCCGACCTTGTCCTCAGCAGCGCCGTGCTCCACTTTGCGCGCTGTGACGATCATTTTGAAGCGATGCTAAGGGCCACATGGCGCGTATTGAAACCGGGGGGACTGCTCTTCTGCCGGCTGGCATCCTCTATCGGAATGGAACATCAAGTGCAACGCTTGGCGGGACGCCGCTTCCGGTTGCCCGACGGTTCGGACCGCTACCTGGTGGACGAGGAGCTCTTACAACATTTCACCGCAGCGTTGGGCGGGCAATTGGCCGACCCATTGAAGACCACCGTCGTTCAGAATCAGCGATGCATGACCACCTGGATTTTACGGAAGAACACCTGAACGCGCCAAATCGCCTTTTCTTCCCCGGGCCGCTTTCAGAACCCTGGCGGCCGTTCGCCCACCACGCCGAAGGCGCGCTCTAGCGCGATCCCGGCACGCCCCAGCGTCCCCTCGTCAAAAAGCCGCCCAATCAGTGTGACGCCGTGGGGCGCCCGTCGCGGTGGCGAGAACTTCGGCAGCGGTGCGCTTGGGTCCGGCGCCCAATCGCTGCGCGCTTCCGAAACCTCCACGAAGCCCGCGCGAAGCGTCAGCGAGGGATGCCCCGTGAAGTTGGTAATGGTGAGCATTTCGTCGCGGAGCGAAGGCACCAGCAGCAGGTCCACCTGGGTGAAGACGCGGGCCATCTCATTGGCCACTTTCCGTCGCAGCCGGTCCGCCTGGACCAAATCCACCGCCGAGAGAAATCGAGCCTGGCGGAAAATGTTGGGCCAGGCATCGGGCACCTGAACCTTAAGCTGGTTCAGTCCGCCACTCAACGTTAGCTCTTCGAATGCAGCCGCCGCTTCGGCGAACAGGATCAGGTCGAGCGAATCGTAAGGCCAGTCGGGAAGGGACACCTCGACCGGCGCCATGCCGAGTTTCCCGACCGCATCGAGGGCTTTACGGTCCACTTCGGTCGCGGGGTTCTCCTTCATCCAGCCGGGGAAGTATCCTATCCGCAGCCCCTCCACCGGTGCGCCTGCATCGAAGTCCAGCCGGCTCGATACGCTGGATACATCGCCGGCGTCGGGGCCGGAAATGGCTTGCAACACCAGCATGGCGTCTTCGACGCTGCGCGTCATGGGGCCGAGTTTGTCGAGCGACCAGCAGAGCGTCATCGCGCCGGTGCGCGGCACGCGGCCGTAAGTGGGCCGCAAGCCGGTAATTCCGCAGCGCATCGAGGGACCCACGATGCTGCCGCCGGTCTCGCTACCGATAGCGAAACCAACCAATCCGGCTGCCGTAGCTGCGCCGGGACCGGCACTCGATCCGGACGATCCCTCCTCCAGTAGCCACGGATTCATGGTCTGGCCGCCGAACCAGATATCGTTCAGCGCCAGCGCGCCCATGCTGAGCTTGGCGGCCAACACCGCGCCCGCATCGTGCAGACGCTGCACTACCGCAGCATCCAGGGCGGGCACGCGGTTCCGGAATGGCTCGGCGCCATATGTCGTAGGAATACCGGCAGTGTCAATAAGATCCTTGGCGCCCCAAGGGATACCGTGCAATGGCCCACGGTATTTGCCCGCCCTGATCTCGTTGTCAGCCCTGCGGGCTTGCGTGAGGGCGAGTTCGCGCGTGAGGGTGATGACGCACCGCACTTTCGGATTGAAGCGCTCAAGCCGATCGAGGTAGAGATGCGTTAGGCGCTCCGAGGTGAGCTCTCGCTGCTCTATCCAGCGTGAAAGCTGCGCCAGCGGCGCGAAAGCCAGATCTGCATCGCGCGCAGGTAACGGTCCCGGGTCGTTCTTGGTGCGGATAAATCGGTCGCGCGCCGGGCTTCGATTTTGGCCGGGCAGTACCGGGTCCCACCGCGAATAAGGAGCGAGCGCCGGTTCCAACACGACCTTGCGCGGCCCCGTGCGCCGCTCGTAGAGCGCTGCCATGGTGGTACGCCAACTGCCTGCCGCAACGGCGCGATCGGTGGCGCTCAGTTCCACCTGCATGAGCTTCTCCGCTTCGGCGAAGGTGGCCGGCGACACCTCTGGTCCTACCGCCGGAGCAGTACCGAACGCGGGCGGCGCGCCCGGCGGCAGTTCAGCGGGCTTTTGCGCTTTGCTGGGGCCGGCGGCGGCCGCGCCGAACAAGCCAAGAGATGTGCGAGCCAGGAATTGCCTGCGCGATTTGGACATGTGTCCTCCCGAATTGAATTGTAGCCGGGCGCTGGCGACAGGGAAAAACTTCGGGCGGCAAGCCTGGCAACGGTCGCTACGCCGCGCGGGCCACGCTGCGGTACTCCCGTTCCGAGGCGGCAGGCAGGACCCACAACGTATAAATGTCGAGAGCGGTGCCAACGGCATGTGGACTAGATTCCATCTCTGTTCTTGCTGTCCCTCTTCGGGAACGGTCTGTGGTTCCTGTCCCCGGCAGTGCCCGGCTTCGTGCACGCGATCCTGACCGCAGTCGGCTGGTTGTTACTTGCCGGCAGCATTCTCCGATCAGTTACCCGCAAAATGGTACCGTCTGGGCGCGCTGCGATTCGGGCGCGGAATATCGGCGATGCCCCTCGAAAAGCCACCACAGTTGGCGCGCCGACTGGGATTGGCCCGGCATTGAAACGTGGGGCAGACCATCGCCTTTGGTGGTTTGCCGCCTTGGTCGAATTTAGGCAGACGACATAAACCGAATCGTCTGCCCCACTATCCGTGTTAAACTGCCTTAAGGAATGCTTCCCGATCTGCAGTTGGCGGTTCGGTTGCAGGAGCTTGACAATCGGGTCACCGAGTTGACCCGCGAGATCTCCGCGCTGCCCAAACACATCGCCGAAATCGAAAAGAAACTAGAGAGCCACACACGCAAGCTGGAAGCCGATCGCGCCGCCCTCAAAGCGAACCAGACGGATCGCAAGAAAAACGAGGGCGATATCCAGCTTCAGGAACAGAAGATTTCCAAATTGCGCGGCCAGATGCTGGACGCGAAGACCAACGAGCAGTACCGCGCCTTTCAGAACGAAATCGAGTTCTGCGAGAAGGAGATTCGCCGCGCAGAGGATCACATCCTCGAATTGATGGGCGAATCCGAGCCGCTCGATAAGAACGTGAAGGCCGCCGAGCTCGCGTTGAAAGACGAGAAGGCCCAGGTTGAGACGGAAAAGCAACAGGCCATGGCGCGCACGGCCGAGGACAGGAGAGCTCTCGACCAGATTAACCAGGAACGCGCCCAAATCGTCGCCCGCCTGCACCCTAACGTCCACCGCCAGTATGAACGCATTCGCAAAGGCCGCAGCGGCATAGCCATTGCCGAGGCTGTCGACGGCCGCTGCAGCGCGTGCCAAATCGCCCTGCGCCTGCAGTTCTTTCAGGACTTAAAAAAGGGAGACCAGGTGATGTATTGCGAAAGCTGCGCCCGCATCCTCTACTATAATCCGCCAGTCGCTTTCGAGGATCTCACGGGCGAATCCGCGCCGGCCATTCAGGGCTGACGCTCACTGGTGTCGCGCGGCTTTCGCGGTCTTCACAGGCTCCTTCAAGAGCGTATCCAGCATCTCGCGAATACTCTTGTCCTGGTCCTTGAAGAAATCGTCGCCACCAGTGTGTTGCGCGCGGATCACCCGGTTGCGGTCGATGAAGATCAGCACGGGAACGTAGTTCGGCTTGGCCATCGACGCTTGTTCGTACTCCATCACCGATTCGCGCTCCGCGGACCCCACTGGAAAGGTGGGTTTAAACTGCGCGATAAAACCGGGCACCAGTTGCGCAGCATCGGGGTTGAAGGCCGCCGCCAGGAACTGAACGCCGCGCGGTCCATACTCGTTTTGAATGGCGCTCAGCACCCCCGCGGTGTGCTGGCAGTGCGGACAAGTGGTGTGGATAAAAGCCAGCACCACGACCTTGCCCGCGTACTGGCTCAACAAAGTGATTTGGCCGTTGGGCATGGTGATCGCAAACTCGCCCGCCGGACGCGGCACCTGTTGGGCGTATGCCGCCAAACCGGTTAGAAGAAGAACAAGAAAGACGACTGAGTGCCGAAATCGCATACTGCCAGTTTACCCCAACTTTGCCCCATCCGGACGGACCTCTGGTCTGTCCACTACCAGCGCACGGCCAACCCCGGCGCCACCCCCTCCACCAACTGACCGCCGTTGACCACCAAAGTCCCGTTCACCAGCACATACTCAATCCCTTCCGAATACTGCGCCGGATTCTCGAACGTCGCCCGGTCGATCACCCGCGCCGCATCGAACACCGTAATGTCCGCATCTGCACCCACCGCAACGCGCCCCTTGTTTCGCACGCCCAGCCTATCCGCGGGCATCACCGTCATCTTGCGCACTGCGTCCATCAGCGTCAGCGCATGCTGCTCGCGCACATAGCGGCCCAGGACGCGCGCGTACGTTCCAGCCGCGCGCGGATGCCCCTTGCCGCCATCCAGAATGCCGTCGCTCGCAATCATCGTCAACGGATCGGCGATCGCCAGCCGCACCACCTCTTCCGGGATGGAATGAATGGCAACCATGCCACCCTGCTGGCGGTAGCGCGCGAACGATTCGGCGGTGAGCCGCTCGCCCGTCAACGCCCACTGCAAATCGCCGAAGCCGATGCCGCCCTGTTTCGCCTGCCAGCCTGCATCGAACACCGCCGAACTGATGTCGGTCATGCCCGCCGTGTACGGATACATTTCAGTGGTCACGTCCAGCCCCTGGTCCCGCGCACCGCGAATCATCTGCAGGCACAGCGACGTTTCCCGCAATCCCATGCTGGTGATGTGTACCACGTGCAGAGACGCGCCGGTGGCGGCCGCGTCGGCGATCGCTTCCTGCAGCGCATCGATTACGCCCGGCTCCACGGGCCCTCCGCTCCGTATGTGGACGTATACCGCCTTCTTCCGCTGCGCCGCCAGTCCGAACAATTCCAGGATCTCCGCGCGCGTTGCCAGCGGCACATAAGCGATCCCCATGCCGATGCCTAGTGCGCCGTCATCCAGTCCGCGGCGCACCAAGTCGTAGACCTGGCGGCGTTGCTCAGGCGTGGCGGCTCCCATCGCGGCGTCCCGCGGCAGCAGTTTGCCGCTGTCGTGCATCACGGCCATGCGCGCGGGAATATGCCCGGATGTGGCGCCGAAGTTCACCAAAGCCTGGCCCTCGCGCGCGCGATACCATTCCGGGAGCGGCGAAACGCCCACTTCCAGTTCGAGCGCGGTGGTCACGCCGTCCCTGGCCTTGAAGCGGTAATTCTCCGGCGTTTGCCCGTGCGAGTGCAAGTCGATGAAGCCCGGCGCGACTACCAGTCCGGAGGCGTCCACGACCGTGTGCCCCTGAAGAGGAGTCTCGGAAATCGCCGCGATCTTCGCGCCGCGAATGCCGATGTAGCGCACAGCGTCGAGGCCGGATACCGGATCAAGCACGCGGCCGTGCGCGATCACGACATCGTATTCCTGCCCATAAACTGCCGCCGCGAGCACCCAAAACAAAACCGCTATCACGCCACGCATCATTCTGTCTCCTGACTTCCGGCTCCTGACTTCTGCTTTGCCAACTCCTGCCAATACGACTCAAGCCACAGTTGCAGCGTCAAATCGTGCCGAGCTTCGTGGGCCAACAGATTTGGACGAAGCTCCTTGCAATAGCGCTCCCTCAGAATCCTGGTTCAGGTGGCCGTTGCTCGTGCAAGCTGCTGTTTACGTCATCGCGATCGCGTTCAAGGTTCCGTTCCAACTTGGACAGAGCGAGGAACCCTTGCCCGCGATTTCCACGAGAAGCGTGTCTACGTTCGGCACGACGCCCAAGAAAATCGACATCGCTCGTAGTGCGGGCCACCCCGTAGAGTTGCGTCACCACGAAGCCGCCGCAACAGTGAAGTTGCACATCCTCGCTCAGGCGATCGTCAACTTCAGCGAAAAAAGATCCCCACGGCTCCGCGGGCTGTTCAATGCGCGGCATAGGGTAGTTGCGCGGCCGTGAGACTCGTAAGCAGGTTCCAATGAGCGGCGGGCTTTGGACGAGTTGCCCGCAGCCAGGCACGCTCAGGCTCCGGCATCGAATCGCGGCAGAGCGTTCCTTCACGCGCGAGACGAGCCTCTTCGAGTTCCGCCTGCCATCGCGACATGATCCGGACTGCGCTTCGGGCGTCCGGCGATCCGCGCGCCGTTTCCCTTGCGAGGTGAACCAGGTAACCCAGACGGTTTTGGGCGTTTTGCAATTTGGCGCGGTCTCGCAGCCATTCCCAGCTCAGACCCGCGTAGACACTCAGGACCCACGGAAGCGCTTCGACAAGGCGTGTGTCCAGATCCCGCGTTACGACGGCGCTGAGAACCACGGCTGCCGGATTGCTAACCCTCTTGGAACGAACATGCTCGAAACCGGGGTAGCCAAGCGCGGCCAGCTTATGCTCAAGTTCGTCAGGCGAAACTTCTTGCACGTGGATTGTCTCGGGCAGGGGAAGAGTGGTAAGCGGGAGCGCATACAGGCGTGCGGCGCGGCGGGCAAGTTGATGGCTCGCCACCCGCCGCCCCGTTTCGAGCTGCGAAAGATATGGCTGCGATACATGCAGCGAACGCGCGGCTGAAAGCTGGGTCAAGCCCGCCTTATGGCGTCCCGTCATCCACTCCTCGGCAGTCATCGGGTAATCGCTCCGACAACAATATAGCACGTATAGCTATATTGCCGCCGATCAGGCGCTGCTACTCGACTTGGGCGTTGTCTGAGTCCGCGACGGTGTAAAAGACACCCGGGAATCCTCCGCCAGCCCCCGGCTCCGTACAATTCCGTGACAACGCGAAAATGGACCTGAGCGTTTGCGGGAACAAGGGCAATCGCCAGCACCGCAAGCGGCAGGCCGACGCCAAGACCGAAATGACGCACTATCATAATCTTTCCCTCCAAGGGATCGCGCTGTAGCCTATACCACACGCGCTAGAGATGACTCGCCAAGCTAACTGCCCCTCCATCTCCGCCCAGCGCGCATACAGCTTCTCCACCTCCGCCTCCGCCGCCTGCATCTCCGCGTACCGCCGCTGCAGCGCGATCGGATCGGAAACCATTTCGGGCGCCTGGAAGGCCGTACGCTCCGCCCTCAGCACCACCGTCGACACGCGATCCAGCATGTAGCGGTCGTGCGTCACCAGCACCGGTGCGCCCGGAAAATCCGTCAAACTCTCCGCCAGCACTTCCAAAGTCGGTATATCCCCGCGAATGCCGACGTAGCGC